>Ga0179593_1311564_pt1 | contig 13025 bp, 20 predicted proteins | sample CZODoug2_1_08_16_FD_185931 | JGI IMG/M metagenome (GOLD analysis project Ga0179593, IMG submission 185931) | Vadose zone soil fungal communities from Angelo Coast Range Reserve, California, USA - CZODoug2_1_08_16fungal (PacBio error correction) | ecosystem: Environmental > Terrestrial > Soil >...
TTAATGCTCGGCAGGACGTCGCTGGGCTTTGGGAGAGGAATTCAGGGAAAGGAAAAAGGGTGGCTGGAAAAATGGACAAGATGGTTGGAAAGGACGAGGAGCCCGAAGAGAGTTTTGTTCAAAGGGACGTCGGGGGGGAAAAGGTTCGACAAGATCGACAAGGGACGGACGCGTTGTGGAAAAGAAAAGGGGGTAATTTACGAAAAGGTCGTCAACAGTAGGGAAAACTGGAACGCTTAAGGGTGATGTCTGGTCAGAGGACACTGCTTGCCAAAGGAGCGGATGAAGGAACAAAACGTTCCTAAAATTCAAAAAGAGAAGAAAAGGGGGGGCGAGGGGGCCTAAATCCAAACATCAAATTCAGACAGCGGGGGTCCTAAGGAAAAAACGGGGGGGGGCTCACGGTTGAGAAAGAAATACATGAAGGGGTGTGCTGGTGCCATCCATTCCGTTTTTGGGGGGGTGAGCTGGATGGGTCGCTCCGACCCACCGGCGCGCGAGAAAAGCACAGGAAAAGAAAAACGACTCACGCGGGGGTTAGCGTGAGGTCATGAAAAAAAGATGAAAGGAGGTGGGGAGGGCCGGCAAATTGGTGCCCCCACATGGGGAAAGGATGGGAAAGCACCCCGGGAAAACACTCTGCAAGAGGGGGCATTGGGATCAAACTGGTTAGGTAGAGGGAAAGAGTCGCGTGGGTAGAGGAAAAAGAAACGTGAAATCGGCCGAATGTTTCGGAGAATAAGGGGGGAACATTGGCATAACTGGAAAAGGGAGGCCGAATTTCATTGTCGTAAAAGGACGGCCACCAGCAGACGTAAAGGAAAAAAACTGGAAAAAGGACCTGCACCAAGGGGGGGTGGAGAAACGAAAGCGCCTCGGATTGTTTCCAAGGTCAGGGGGTTAGGAAAAAACGTCTGACAGGAAAAGACGGTTTTCACAATATGGGAAAAAAGAAAAAAAAAAAGAAAGATCGAAAAAAGGGGAAGATCCACAAACACAAAAAGGGGGGGAGAACGCACAGAGGCAAGGCTTAAGAGGACCAAGGTGACATCTAGGCAACAAGTTGGGACGATCCGGGGATCTCACGAGGTTTTGAAAAAACATCGGAAAAGGGAGGACCAAGGAGTCAAAACCGCGCAACGGCAGGGAAAAGCGAAAGAAAACGTGGGGGGGTCCAATAAAAGCCAAAGTTTTCCTGACAGGCAGTTGGTCGAAGATCCAATGAAAGGAAGGAGACGAGGTGGACGAAATACAAAAACCATCATAACAAACATCACCGTTAAAGGAAGGGGAAACGTGTTTTCGTTGTAGTTGTGGGGGGGTTGGTAGGGGGAGAGCTCTGAAGGAAAAAGAGAAAAGGTTACATGAAAAAGGCAGAAACCGCCTTTACAATCCGGGCTGGAGTGAGACCGAAAATGTGCACAAACCCACTAAACACACAGAAAAAAAGGGTTGGAAAAGGACGGAAGAAGGCGCAGCCATTAAACAAAGCGCTCAAATGTGAAAACCAAGGGGAGAAAAAAAAGAAACAAGAAAAAAACAACCAAATGGGTGCCTGAGGGGGGGTTTCGGGCCTCGCAAATCAGTGGGGACGATGTACAGGTAAGCAACCGGGAGGGAGAGGGAAAAAAAAAAACACGGCAAGAAAGTGCGGAGAGGGGGGGGGCCGCAGGTAAAACAGATGCAAAGGTTTGGGGAAACTGTTTTTGAGGCTGGGGGATGGAAGGGGGGAATCGGCGGGAAAAAGAATACGGGGAAAGGGGAAGAAAAAGAATAAAACGTCAACAAAAAGGAGGAAAGACGAAGAAGCTGAACATACCTTTTTCCCTTACCAAATGGCGGTCTCTGGTCCGGAAGTCCCTTCCGTCCTCCTGGGGAGGGACGGGAAAAGAGGGAAGGGAAAAAGTCAGGAGTGGAAGGGAAAAGGGTTTAGGTGCATGAACAAACCACCGACGAGGGGAAAAACGGTTGGGGGTAAAAACGAAAAAAAAGACAACAAACAAAAAGCTGGTCAAAACTGGGAGAGCCGATTGTTGGGGGGGGGAAAAATGGGTCTACGGAGATAAAAAGGGACCCACAAAAAAAGAAAAGGATGAAAGGAACAGACCCACGCTGCAAGGTAGGTCACGCTGACTCAGAGAAGGGAAAAAGACTAAGAAGGCCGGAACCTATTCAATCGCACTTTCAAGATGGCGACTTCGGGCATATTCACATCTCTGGCGGGGTAGCTAATCGTCAATGAAGAAAGGGAAGGAAGAACCCGGCCGCCAAATTAAGAGGAAAGGAGAAAGAAAAGGATTAAGGAACATCAGGGTGGCCGTCAATTCAACAAACGGGCTTAAACGGAGGCCAAAACGGAGGAAAAAAGAGGGGGGCGCAATTGGGTGGGGAACGCCGCAGAAGGGGGGGACAACGAAAGATAGGAATCCCATTGCGGGGAGGGGAAGATGCCCGGATCAGCACTGTCTTTTCAGGAAAAAAAAGGAGGTGGTCAAAAGATCGAACGGTGGGCTTAGAAAATGTTTCTGCCCGTCCCTGCGGCGGGGAAGCAAACAAACCTGTGGGGCCAGCCAGCAAACCGGGGACGTCAGAAAAGAAAAGAGAAAGATGGAGAAAAGAGGGCCCGCTGGGAAAAGGGAACGGGAGGGGGGGCGTATCACCTCCAGCAGTGACACATTTGGGAACTTCGGTCGGATCGAGGAAAAAAGAGGGGGAAAACAAAAAAAAAAGGGGGGTGGGGAGGGGGCAGGACGGTCGGAAATACAGGAGGACAAAAGCAGGTGTACGACTCAAACGGAAAAAGAGGGGGAGGAGCACGGTCAGCATATTGTCCTCTGGGGACCTAGAAAAAATCAACTGAAAGGAGAGAAAGACGATCAAAAATGACCGAGGCCCGCGAAACTGGGCTCGGGGAAAGGGAGTAGAAGGACGCATGTGGAGAGGGGACAGACCGGGGGGAAAAAAAAAGGTCGAAAGTGTCGTAGCAAAGACGAAAGGCGATAAGTTAGGAGAAGGTTTTTATGAAGGGGAAACCGACACCAAATCAAATGCAAGGACAAGGGAAACGAGTCTAAGGATGCTCGTCTCAACAAAAAAAAAAACAAAACAACAGGGAAAAGGAAGAGGAGATAAGAGAGGGGGGTTCAATAAAGGCCATTAAAAACATCTCACGAGCAAGGGCTGCCCAGGAAAAGAGTAGAAAAGGTCGGGACCTCGCGCCAAGAGAAGGAAAAAAAGGGCCAGTAAAATGGGGAAAAAGCCGGAGCAAAAAAGGGCCCTCCAATGGAGAGGAAGGACGGGGAGGGTCCCGAGGAATAGGTCACTTGTCTGAGGTGGAAGTTGCTGGACACGACGGGAAACGGGGGATGATAAAAGGAGACACAAAGAAAAAACCCAAATCTTAGGGGGGGGGAATCCCAAAACTAACCTATTGGTCTCACGCACTCCGTAAAAAAAATGGGTGGAAAATGAAAGAGGAAAATATCTAAACATCGGAAAAGGTGTGACTCTGGAAACTGGGGGTCGAAAACAAAAAACCTTAAAAAGAGGAAAGACATTCGGACATCATACGATCAGGTACAAAAAGGAAAAGAAAGAAAAAACAAAATCAGATGCTTGGTCCTGAGAATTTTTTGCGGCTTTTCCAACAAGCTACAATCCAAGAAGGGAAAAAGTTTCGGACGGAAACCCCAACAAAAGAGAAAGGGGGCAGAAGGAAAAAAAAAGAGTCTTGGGGATCGACGATAGAACGGCCACCGGCCAAAGGACTGCTAACCGATGGAGACAAAAGGGGGGAAAAGAAAAGCAGCAGAAGAAGAGGGAGGAATATCATAAATCATAAAGCAAAGGGTATTCGAACAGTTAAAAAAGGGGGAAGAAAGTGATCGAGGAAAAACAAACTTACAATTAAGGGGAACAGAAGACCATCAGAGGGACGATTAAGAATCCCTACAGAGTAAAAGACTTCAACGTCAAAAGGGGGAAAAGACCGATTCAATGAAAAAAAAAAAGGACAAGGAAGGGCGAGAAAGTCAGACACTGTCAGCAGGATGGGTCTGGAACCGAATGCGGGGGGGGTGACACGGGACAGGAAGACTTGTCTTCCGAGAGGGAACTCAGCGAATACGGGAAACACCATCGGGGCATCCCATGGGAAAAACAAATAGGGGGGAAGAAAAATGGAGCAATTTTCACCGGCAAAGGGAAAAAAATCGGGGTTGGGGCATGGGAAGAAAAAAAACTTCACGGAAAGCAGACAAGTTTGCACAAAAAGAAAATGTGTACAGCAGGGAAGAGGAAGGGCTCGGGCGAAAAAGAAAAACGGCAAAGAGAGGAAGAAAAAGGAAAGCTGCTGACTCGAGGGTGACCACATGGAAAGGGTTTATACACATTTAACACTGACATGGGGGTAGAGGGGAGGGAACGAAGAAAGCAAAAGGAATAAAAACATTCACTTCACCATCAACAGGGCCCCAATTCCCGACGAAAACAACAAAGAGACACTCAACCCGCAGGGGAGGGGGGGGGGGTGTAAGCGAAAAACGCAACGGGGAGAAATAAAAATGTGGGGGAGATACGAAACAAACCTCCCCAAACCGGGCGGGGGTTGGGGTTACACTTTAAAAGCCAAGTTGCAACACTGAGGCGAAAGGAAGAACCCAAGGGATAATCAAGGAGTAGAGGTATGTAAATGTTGTGCCTGTAGGGAACAGAAGGAGACAACGAACATTAAATTGATCCGACAGGGGGGGGGATATTGAAAAACCAGGGTTGGCTATCACAAGAGAAGCTTCCCTCCCTCACACGAACACCGAGGAGGAAAAGCAGGGAAAGTTTGGGGGAATGTTTGGTGCAAGGGAGGAGGAAAAAACGCACACATCAAATATCAACCGGAAAGGAGACAGGGCACCGGGACCAATGAAGGGGAACGATATCGGGACACCAGGAGGAAGAAGTTGGGACAGCCTCCTGGGCGAAAGAAAGTCAACATCGACGAAAAAACCCAAGAATGAGGACAAAGGGAGCGCAGGGAAGGGAGCATAACGCAGAGGAACCTCAAGCGGAATAAAAAAAAGCAGGTCGCGAAAGCGTACTAATGGTGGAAAAAGGGGAAGAAAGGGGGAACAAAGAGCCGTGAGGCAAAAAAAGGGGAAAAGATAACACAAGACCGGTTGAACCATCCTACCGCACGATAGGAAACATCAGGGGAGGGGACGAAAAAAACTTCGAAAGAAGAAGGAAAGGGAAGAGCACGACACAACACTGAGGGAATGTAGACAAGGGAAAAGGGAAAAGGCAACGAGGGGAAAGCAGCAAAAAATTCCCAAGAAAAGAACGACCAGGAAAAAACGCCGACCGGTCGCAATTAAAAACAGCAAAGAATCACAACTTGGAAAAAAGGGAAAGGAAAAAAACAAATGTTTGACCGGATGGGGTCAATCAGAAAGGAAAAGGAAAAACTGACAGCAGATGGAAAAAGAATCAACAGAAAGTCCCCGAAACCGCGTACAGGGGGATCGGTCAGGATGGATATAGACGCCAGAGTTGAAAAAGTACTCCCAGCGAACAAAAGAAAAGGAAGGGGGGGAAAAAAGCAAAAAACAGGAGAAAAAGACGAAGCATGAGCAAGCAACGCAGGTACCGAATGGTTAGGAATAAATAAGCGTCTGCACTTACACTTAAAGTTTGGAAAAAGAGTTGGAAAGCCGCATGAAACCGCACTGAAGGGGGGGGAAAAATCAACCAGAGCAGGTAAAGCCGCGAAAGGGAGAAAAAACGGAAAATAGAACAAGCCTTACAAAAAGGTAACCGGTAGCCCTTCAAGAAAGGGAAAGGATATGACGAAGAACAAATAAGTCGTCAGAAAGAACCAGGGGAAATCAAGGTGTGGGTCGGCCGAGCCTGAAACAGTCTTGTTGCAAGATCGCCCAACAACCACGCCGCAAAACCGAGGCAATCAAAGAGAGAGGAAAAAACGGAGGGGAGGGGGGGAGGTGTTATCTGAAAGGGACAAGGAAAAAAGTGGGCTTTTTGGGACCCAGGGAGTGCACACAAAACAGCCTGCTCACGGCGGGGCACAGTCAATCAACAGAGACAGAAATGTGATCGCCCCCCGGAAAGGAAGAGTTTTGGGGCACGGCGGGGTGTAGGGGAAGGTATGTCGAAGAAAAAAAAGGACGGGACGCGTTCGGGACAGCGAGGGGTCTAGGGTAAGTGGAAGAACCTCGACGAGGAGGAATAGCCAAGGGTGGGGAATTGGGGATCCTTTTTGTTTGTACAGAGAAAAGCAATGCAAAAAAAAAGCGACCAAAAGGCAGGATAAACAAAGGAAACTGGTTGGAGGAAGAAAAAAAAAGAAAGACAAGAGACGGTAGGGACGGAATTTGCGTCAAACGAACAATTCAATGTAACAGCAAAAAAAACAGGGGGGGCACGATAGTGGGGGGGCGGAGCGATAATAGCCGGCAGTTTTTGCAGGGGGGTGCCATACTGAGTTTTTGCGGCTGGATGGCGCAAAGAGGCGAAAACGCACGGCAAGACCACGGATGGGAGGAGAAAAGTAAGAAGGAAGAAAAAATCGGCCAAAAAAGCCTGGGAAGAACGGGGGGGGAAAATCGCGAGGGTCAACATTAACTAGGAGGCCGCTTTGTGGGGAAAATGCCGGGCGCTATATGGGCAGAAAAAAACAAAGGAAAATGTGAAAAAAACCGAGCCGGGGGGAAAAGACTGGGGAGGATTTGGAAGAGGACACCTTTAGTAAATGCGACTGCGGCGCGTGGAGGGGGGGCAGTTCCGGTGAGAAACACGTTCGACCTCAGGGTAAAACTGACAAATATAAAAAAGTGTTTCATCAGGAGAGAAAGCAGGAGTGCGGGTAAGGGTCCCCATCGACACCACAAGACAAGCCTGCCCCAATGGAGGGGGGGGAGGAGTCGAGGATGCCTAGGATTTTCCAAGGTCGTTGGGGGTGAAGGACTCGGTGCAATAACAGGGGAGAGTTGACGGCCAATAGGGGAAAAAGCAAAAACAGAGGAAAACTACATGACGCTCGGGAATTATAGCGAAAGCAAGGCCTCCAGGGCCGTCGATCACTCAAAGCGAGAGTGGACGATCCATGGTCGGAGAAAAAATGTTGAGAAAACAAAAAGGAAAAAGGGAACAAAGCGGCCGTCAAAGAGTCGGAAGACTATCACAAAAGGAGGGAGAAAATAAGGTGGGACCAATGCCGGGACCATTGCCGGCCATGGAAAACGAGACCGGGGTTTTAGTCTGATAAGGAGAACCGAAGAAGAGTTGGGAGGAGAGATCACAAAACCTTGACTTCTTCAGAGGAAGTGTTGATGGGGAGGGGGGGAAAAGGGACGAGAAAGAGATCATAAACAAAAGTTGCCAATCGAAAAAAGCATGGAAAAGAAGGCCTAGAGGGGGCGTGAAAAGAAGGCAAGACAAAGAAAATAAGGTGTCATGGAAGTGGTTCAAAAAAAAAAAGAAAAAAGCAAGGCCCCCAACCCCTGGAGAAGAAGGCGCCAAAACCCAGGGGGGAATGAAAAAGGGGGGGAAAAAAATAAAAAAAAAATTGGGTGGGACCGGGCTTGTTTGTTTTTGGAGGGCTCGCACAATCAGTTGGGAAGATTATTACCTTGCGGCGGAGGAAAAAACCAGACAGGACAAAGGGGGGATATTAGGGTTGGGACCTCACGTTAAAATTCCCCGGTGGACCAGAAAGGGGGAGGGACGGCTGAAAAAAGATAGTCGCCGGCAGCCCTCAAAGGCTGGAACGGGCCCAAGTCTCAAAAAAGGGGAAAGCGGAAAGGGGAAGAGGAAAAAAATTCGACCCTCAGCAGTTCAAAGGAGGATAAAAAGGTCTCTCCGGAGGGACGGGCCGCGAAAAGAAACTCCCTTCCCGCAGGAACCATGGGGGGACCCTGTGGTAGGAAAAACTACGTCACGTGGGGAATGAAGGTGGAAAATGGCCACCGAAGAATTAATTTTGGGTGGGGGGGGGGAAAAGCACAAGAAAAGAGGAACCGCGAGGGTGTCAGCCGAGAAAAGATGTGGAAAAAAGCTTCCTGGGGAACGAAGATACGAGAGACCCCGAAAAAAGAGTCTCGTAAGGGAACTCCCCAGGCGGCGTCCGAAAAACCAAAAACTCTGCACGAAGGGAAAAAAAGCCCGCAGAACAGGGGACTGATAATACTCAAAGAGGAAAGAAAACCAAGGGCACAGGAACCACGCAGCAAATTCCAAATCCTTTCAAAGACAGCAGGTTCGGGATAGAAAGCATCGTCCGCCACGGAAGGGAGAAAACGGCTCGAACAAAAAAAATCTACGGGTCCAGGCAACTGCAAGCGGATCAAAGGGGGTTAATTCTCCTAAACAGTTAAAGAATGGCCAGGAAAACCGAGGAAAAGGGAAACCGCAACGCCCGAAAAGAGGGGAAAAAATCTTGTGCCTTCCCCCAATCGGTTTCAGAAAGAGCTTTTACTAGAGGAAAAACTTAAAAGGGGGGGGTCTGTACAGAAAGAGGGAATAAATAGGGCTGGACCAATAAAAGGCGTTCAAGGGGAAGAAAAATTCACTTCCTCCGTCCAGAAAGGGAATTTCCCCTTCGTCTAGGCAACGGAAAGCAAAGAAAATGTGCAACCAGCATCGCTTTCAAAAGGGAAAAAAAAGTTAACCAAAGACGAGGAAAAAGGACTAAGGAGGGCCAGCAGAAAGGGGGGTCCAAAAAAAGGCGAAATAATACACCTCCAAGCAGGGAACCGGTGTGTGGGGAGGGAGGTTTCGAGAGTCGAGCCCAGATGACAAAAATTGTGGGGGTATTACGTCAAAATCGCAAACAAGACGGGGAGGGGGGCGAAACACAAAAAGAAAAAGGGGTGGACTCACTCCCCGGAAACAGCAATGACTGAACCCGAAAGAAACCTGACTCCAGAAACTGGAACGCAAATAGATAACAAAAGTCTTAAAAAATAAAGAGTGCGAAAGGCCAAAATTGGGGAGCGCAATGTTGTCGAAGGGCGAAAACTCAAAACGAAACAAAAGGAAGCTGGCGAGAAGCGAACTTTCCGACAAGAATGTCGAAAGAATGACACGCTCGGAGGGTGACGGCCGAACCGGGGAGGTAACGGGGGTGAGAAGGAAGGACCTCAGGCCCAAAAATCGCCTCAGGACGAAATCAGAAAAAAAAACAAAAAAGAAAGAGGAGAAAGGAAAGGAAGATAACTGAAAAGAGGGGCAAGGGGGGGAATGGACTAAAAAAAAGAAAGGGGAAGGCCCGGAAAAATACAAAGTGCGGGTAGGGAGACCACGGAAATTGTGCGAAAGCCGTCACACGTACGGGGGGAAAGCTGAAAAGTCCTCCAATGCTGAGAAAGAAGAAAGGGTAACGCTCGGAAGGAATTGAAGAGGGAAGGGACTGACAGCTTTCGAGGGGGAAGAAAAGGGAGTACAAAAAAGATCTGGTTGCAAAAAACCCTGAGTAGCGCTAAGAAAGGACCAACAAAAATTTGCATCATGAGAAAGAAAAAACAAAAAAATAACGAAAACAGCAAGGGAAAGTGAAAGCGGTTGAATCGCAAAAGTGGAAAGGGTCCGGCCACAGAGTGAGAACCATCAAGTCGATCTCTGTAACAGGATACGCAGGGAAGCCGAAGGCCGCTGCTTGGGATTGGGCGTGCTTTTTCACGCGAAGGAACAAAGGGGGAAGAAACGAAAAGTTCGAGTCCAGCACACGTAGAAAAAAGAGAAAAGTGCCGGAGCGGGAACGCACCGGACTGAGAGGAACGACCGAACCGATGAAGGAAAGCCAAAAAGCGGGAAACAAGCGGGCGAGGAAGTTTGTACACGGCGAAGCAAAAAAGGCAGGAAACCCAGCGGTATAAAGACCTTTCAGAGAGCGCCGTCCGGGAACAGGGCGCGACAGAAATAAGACGGAAGGGGGGAAAGACGAACGAGGAGGAAGGCGAGCATCCCCGGCAATGGATTCTCGAAGGATCCGGCCACTCAGGCAAAAAGGCCCGAACGAATTAAACATGGGGGGCGGACGACACAAGGAGGAAAAAAGAGAAAGAAGAAAATGAGGAAAAAAAAGAAGAGGAAGACAAAATCGGCCCCTTCCCGTAGGTCGAAAAAACAAGGTTTGAAGGAAGTTAAATTTCCGTCCGAAACTCACCAAGGGAGGGTGGGTGAAAACATAAAGGCCGCAGAAAAGGGGGGGACAAAAAAACCGGACCATGGGAACGACATAAGAAGAAGAGAGACCGCTTCAAAGGAAGGACAATGAAGCCTGAGAGCAAGAACGTACAAATGAGCCGCTCGTGGAAGAAGGGGAATGGATAAAAAGTCCAGCACAGGAGAGACGGAGGAACCCATAAGAATAAAACATGAACAACAAAGGACCCAAGCCTTCCTGAAGAAGCAGAAAAAAAAAAAAGGAAAAACCAAAACCCGCAGTGGGGGGACACGACGAATTTAGGGGGTAGCATAATAAAAGGGGGGGACTAAACTAAAAAAACCCGCACAAACAAACTACTGGAAGTTTTTACGTGCATCCCAAGGGGCGCACGGTGGGAAGATACGTTTCACACGTGGGAATCAGAAGGGGATTGGGTGGGGAAAGGGCAGGGGACAGTAAAACTCCAGAACCTCCAATGACCGATGTTGAGGGGGGAATGGAACCAACTCTAATCTGAGGGCTCAAACAAAAAAACGAAAAGAAAACAAGTCGACTCAAGAAAGGGGAAACGGGGATGGGGTTGTGAAAATGCGACGAGACGGAAACCTCGCTCATGAATGGGAAGGACCAAAAAAACACGAATGACATTCCCCGTCACCAAAAAAGAAGGGGGAGGGGGGGGGAACAAAGGAATCGTTTGAACAAAGCAGGGGAAAGGGACCGTCGGAAGGTGACGAAATTTAGCCCGTGTCAAAAAGAGCAGAAACAATATATTGATAGTAGAGGGGGGGGGGAAAGGAAAAAAATAGAAGCCGAACGGATAAGCCCGCGAATAAAAAAGCGATCCTCTAAAGCGAATGTAGATGGGGTGGGGACCAGAGCGGGGGAATAAAAAACCGTAGGGAAAAAAGAAAATTCCTAAAAACCGAAAGTGTGGAAACATCGAGACCAGATAGGAAGACGACCAAGCATTTCAAAAACCGGCCCAGCGCGCCAGGGTCTTCGGTCCAGAAAAGGGAAAAAAAAATTAGTAGGGAATAGAAGATTGCAGTGGAGGCCAATAACCGGGCTCCCTATCACGCGACCGAAACTAACATCTCCCAAGTAGCAGAAACAGCAACTAGAAAAGACCGAACCAGAGTGCAAAAAAAAGCGGGGCAACCAATTTCCGAGTGTGTAGAAAAAGGGAAGAGACACAGGCCCGCAACCGCCTTGGAAAATGAAGAAATCATGAGTCCAGCCGAACACCTCGTTGGGGGAGAAAAGGGTATACGTATGGAGTGAAGGAGAAATAAAAAAAAATTTCAACGATCAGCAAGAAAAAGAAAAAACGAAAAAGGATTGGCAAACAAAAAGCCTCAACGGGGGATATAAAAAAAAACTGAGCACCGAGACGCCAAAACCCGCTAGGTCCTGTTGGTGGGAATCAGAAGACTGATCACTTCAAACTAGAAAAGGGGAACAAGAGTTCAGAAAGCAACAGAGTGGGGAAAAGGGATCGGGGGGAAAAAAGATTACAGAAAATTACTATGTGAAACGCGCGAGGGATTGACAAAAAATGGACGAAATAGAAACCACACTTGGACCTTGAAAAGAAAAGGTGGGGATATTTCGATGGAGAAAAAAAGAAAAAAAGGGTGCAAAAAAGATGAAATCAGCAATTGTCACACGCAGGAATTGATCAAAAGCTTGAGGAAAAAAAGGGGGGAAAATACGGACGAGCGCAGGGGACCGAGTGTGGTTAAAAGGGAAAAAAAGAGGGAGACAGGAAGGGGAAAACGCCAACCAAAAAGGGAGGAGAGAAGAGGAAAGGGGAAAAAAGACTGCTACGTGGCGTGCGGCGGCTTTGTCAGGGAAGGGGCAACAAAAGACTGGAACTACTCAAGGAAAAGGAGGGGGATGAAGAAAGCAAGATTGGGGCAACGGGGAAAATATTGGGGAACGGTCAAAAAGGGGTTTATGGTCGGCAATAAGAAGACGCCCAATGAAGGTCCAAACAGCGTAGGGGAAAAAACTGAGATCAGGGAAAAGAAGCGGGAGCAGACTGGGGGGGGAGTATTCTTGGGGAGATGCGGACAAAGGAGGGCATAATGAACCAGGGTCAAAAACGTTTGGAGATCAGTCTGAAAATCTCAGAAGTTAGACGGTACAAAAAAAAAAAAATGGATCAACCAAAGCAATTACCGGAGCAGGGGGAGATAGGAGGGAGCGGGGCTATATCAAATGGGGTGTGGAGGGTGCCATCACTGTTGGGAGGGTGGGTTGCAGCGGGGGCAGGTCTGAAGACCGCCGAGCAAAAAGACCATCGAAGATAACATCGCCAAACAGTGCGTTAAGGGGAGAGAAAGGGGAAAAGGAAAGCGCGGGCTGGGAATCCGGCGGCGATGCCTCCCACGCATCGGAAAATTTTGGGGGGCCCCGAAGGAGAGAGAAACTCAGGTTCAGATTGCTGTTTGGAAGGGAAAAGCGGCGAAACAGGGTCAAAAAAGTGGAAAGACGCGTGAGGCGAAAACTCACAGAAAGGAACCTTACAATATTTGAAAAAGTGAACATGTCTAAAGGAAGGGGGCTGTCAAGCTAAAAAAAAAGCACAGTAAAAAAAAAAAGACAACCAGGAAAATGGGGATGGGGGGGAGACCGGCTAGGGGGGTCAAGTCTGGGGGGAAGGAAACAATGTGGCGGAAGGGAAAGGGGGCAAAGGCAAGGGGGCAAACCCAAAGCAATCTAGAAAAAGATAGCGAAAACGCGGGGAGAACAGGGGCGCGCAGGACGTTAAAGAAACGTAAAAACCTTCCGCGAGCAAATTGGTACAGAGTCAAAACATTGTCATAGACGATGTTGAACTCAA
>Ga0179593_1355998_pt1 | contig 13025 bp, 21 predicted proteins | sample CZODoug2_1_08_16_FD_185931 | JGI IMG/M metagenome (GOLD analysis project Ga0179593, IMG submission 185931) | Vadose zone soil fungal communities from Angelo Coast Range Reserve, California, USA - CZODoug2_1_08_16fungal (PacBio error correction) | ecosystem: Environmental > Terrestrial > Soil >...
GAGATGCCAACCAAGCTGCATTCTTCGTAGGTATATCCAGCATATTCTGCGACCATCAGAGAACCCGCCCTACCGTGCCCACTGGTGAACGTTCTCTCCACCACAAATATCCACAAACAGCGCTAGACAGACCCAAGACCTGCACCACGCGATGTCGCATCGCTCCCCCGATCTAAAAATCAACGACCACAGCCAACTCAGGAATCAGCCGCTGCCCGGCAGACCAACTATCCCACTACGGACGCCTCCTCGAAAATCAAGGACAACCCTGCCGAAAAAGACATACCGCCTCTACCCACACGATAAGTTCATCCCACGACAAACGAACACGAAATCCAAGTATATCTAACCGAGGAGGTAAGAACCTCAACGCCGAAATTTAACCGCAGAGCCCCTCAATCAACGCAGACGCCTCCTGAACGAAGAAAACGCCATCGTCCCATCCTACTTCGACAGCCATCGAACTACACACAACGATCCTGCAGAATTGCTGCTTATCACTGAATTCACTCCGGACGCACTTCGTCACAAAAATTCCCCGGCGCTGACCGAGGCCGTATAACAAGGCCCGGGAATGCAGCATACGCAGCGCTAGCACTGAACCGTCGCCCTCGATGGTCCAAACGCTGAATGACAAGCGGGGGACAAAGTAAGCCCCGACCTAGCCAGTAATTCGGGAAAGACAGCGGCCATAGCGCACTTGCATCTCTTGTCCAATTAGCACGGACGCGGATGAATGCTCAGCGTGCAACGAACCAGTTGATCCCCAGCACGCTTACGCCGGAAAAATAGCTTGCCCAGAACTGTACGCCAATGCGGCCAAAAGTCCTTGGATATCATACGCGAAAAACCTCATCCCTCGCAATCAACACAAGAAAGCATTGACCGAAGCGACACGAGCAGGCAAGCGTGCATACAGAGCTAACTATCGAGCACTCTCGTACAGCCTTTCATCCGCCAACCCACATCGCCAAGGCGTTCAATCCACCGGCAACTACCGCGTGCAGACGCACCTGGCCATTCCCAGAACAGACGGCAGGCAACCCCCAACTCGAATCCCCCCGTCCAACACACGCACCTCAGACTCCCAACGCGATCTCCGACCAAACAAGCGGCGATGAACTAACGGGACGACCGTAACGCAGCACTACGCACTCCATTCGTCACGGTGGCAAAATGACCCCACCCGAGCCAAAGAGACACCAAGAACCCAGCCTCGCACCTCCGCAAGGAACAGAAACCGACACGCGCCCCATGACAGAGCAACCGCCTGATCAATCCCCACAAAAACATGCATCACGACGCCAGACCAGACGCCCTCGAGGAACGACCGACGCCCCCAAGCAAAAAGCCCAAGGACCGTACTGCTCAAGGCTCCAACGGGCGTCCGAAAACACCTCAGCGCGCCAAGGAATGCTGACTAATGGGCGGACAAATCCCGCTGAAACACCACAGCCGATCGGCCACCCGCGGTAGCGTCCCCAGGAGCAACAACACGGCTTACAAGAAGACACAAAAGCCGAGGCCCCAGCCCAGCGCGAGCTGCCACAAGACCATCTGACCGATGCGCGAAGCACCTGCCCAGCCATCGTAAAAAACAAAAGAACAAACAACCACCAAAAGACCCCAAACGCTAAGCGTGTACAAAACCCAGTTACAACCGTCGCTGTCGATCACCGTCCCAGTCACGGACAGCACCGCAGATCGAAACTAGTCGCAAGCCCCTGCCATTTCGAGAGACCAAGTGGATCGACGAAAGCAAAACCACAATAAAATACCTAATACAGACCGTCAGACAGAATAAATCAGTAACCGTGAAACTGGCGCGAGCGAAAACTCGTTGCCAGTAGGACGGCGCCATGCCGACAATCTCAACGCGTACCGACACGCCAAGGCACCTCGCCAGCCCGCGGTACAGTGCTTAACCAGAATGCTCAGCAGTCCCAGGCCACTGATACGCGCCTTCCGTTGCGAAATCACAGCCGCACAGGCTGCCACACGACGAATCGGCGAAAGATACCCCTTCCCCGGCACTCGCCGACTGCAAAACCTGGCTATCGCGCACCCCACCGTAACACTTGTCGACTCAAGCGCGCTCAAGCCGAATAACCCACTGCCCAGGGCCCTCACGACCGCGGCAAACTCATCGCCTCGACAGCCACGCGTCCACGCCGACTAGAAAAACGTCGCCATCTTCGACGTACTCGCAAGATCAACCTTCGTCAGCTATCCCATGCGACGAGCGTCGCGACAATGGCACAAAGCCGCAAGAGTGACCGCGATTGCACCAGCCAGAAATCAGAACTCGCGCGCCAACGAAATCAGCACGTGTGCCTGAAAAAATCACGCCAGCGTACCTTCACAACATAATGATACCGGAAGACATGCGCAGCAACCCCTGAACTTACCCCCCACCACCAAACACCCACCAAATCCCAGACAAAATATCGCCTCGTAAAAAGCCAGATCTACCGCAAATAATCTTATCCTAACACCACCAACAACTACAAAGAGAACCACCACACCTGAGACCCACCACCCCCACAACACCACAAAACTAGTGCCCAAAAACGCCCCCTCAACACGGAACCAACCCCCAACGTCACATCTCCATCACCACGTCGAACGCCTACCTCCCAAGACAACCGCTACCTGAACGACCCCCCCAGCCCACAATCCGAAAAAAGCTGACACACCGCCTACTTCGACTGAAGCGACACCACGATCCAAATAAAACCACAGCATGCACACAGAACCCAACAAGCAATCTGGTCGGTTATCCGCCACACTACACTCCACCACCTTTGACCACAATCCCCGGACCCTAGATCCCTCACACCAGCCCACAATCCACGACCGACCCTCACCGGTACCACCACCAAACACCCCCACCCAACAACCCATTGTTCATACATAGCAACCTCCATGCCCCTCATCTGCTAAGATAACAACCCACACCCAAATCTGCACAAGGGGCAAAACTTGCTCTAAAACTAAACAACAAATTCACCATACGAATCATAATAAACACACCACAAAAAAACCCAAAAAAACCACAACTAATCCGTACGAAAAAAAAAATGGACCGATACGCAGATCGCAACATCCAGCAAAAATCCGGGACCCAAACCACAGGATCAAAACCGCGCATCAAACCGCCACCACTCCCACCCAAGCTAACGACCTCCCAAGCCATGGAACGGACCAATCCGAACCAAAAATAATTAAGGACAACTAACAACTAAAAATACATACCAATTGCACGACCACAACGAGAATCACACCACCCTACCGGGACCCACCAAACAACTCCACAAAAACCTCGGACCAAATTTTAGGTGCAGTTGACATGGAAAACGCCGAGAAACCTCATTGTAACAAAAATCTCCCAAACCTCTACCTCAACTCCCAAACACAACCAAACCCAAAAAACCAACTCCCCCTGCTCACAAACCAATTAAAAAAACAGACCCATACCACCCAACAAATCCGTGACCCCAAAGAATCTAAAGCTCCAACCCCCCTAACTTTCCCCTTGCCACCCACCCACAAAACCCAAACGTCATCACCACCACACAAGATTAACCCGACACCCTCCCAACGCGACACAGAACCACCCCAACCCGCCCACCAGCACCAGCCGCCCCCCCGCCACCCCCCACCCACCATCCTCCCTACCCCAACCCTCCCCCCCCACCACCCCACCCCCCCCACCCAACACCAACCCCAGCAACCACCAAACCCCACACCCCAACCCTAAAATTCAAATATAACACTCCTTATACCTCTCCACCAAACATACCGCCCAATCTCCCATTCCCCCCCCCCCACCCAACTCCTCAGTATCCCCATCACCTATTTAACCCACCAGACCATCACAAACCCACCAAGAATCTAATTGGAGTCCATTCAATTCACCACCTGAATGGTAAAACATACACACCCACGCAAAGAACCACCCCCACAAACACAACCACCAAACACCTCCATAACAAGCAACAATAGCTTGCCACAATACCAACCCGTCCGACGATCCTCCACAATCAGACTAACCCAAAGGAAGACGCAAAATCAACAAAGCAAGAAAAACCAACTGGAACACATCCGCCACATCTTGAAAACACCCAAAGAAAGCCCACGAACAACCCCCACAACAAAACAAAAACCACAAAACAATCCGACTCCAGTCACCCTCTAAAATAAAAAACTATTACCTGCTCAACACACCCTTTCGCATACTCAGCAACCACCACCCAAACAATCCAAACGAAACGACCTCCCCCACCCTACCCACCCCCTCACCATACCCACCCCCCCCCAAACCCCCACACCCCTCTCCCTTACATCATCCCCCCAACCATCCCCCAATACCAACACCGCTCACGTTAACCGACGAAGCCCAACCAATAATCAATCTCCACACCCCACCACAACAGCACACTAAAAACCAACCACCAACATAAAGGACAACACTCTCCGTCCTCCCTCATCCCACCTTCGTGCCCCCAAACTACAGATGTCTCTCCAGCGCCCCCGTAAACCCACGGGCAATCATACCCAACCAAGTCACTGCCACACACACACACCCAACCCTCCACGGGTGTTGGGCCAAACACTGCGTTTTGTTGGGTGTCTAGGGCCTTTGTCACGTTGTAGTGGAAAAGACGACGAGGACGGTTGGTTGTGACCAAAAGTTGGTGTTGTGTAGCCCCACACCGGCGACCGATCTTTTCTTGTGTGTTGGACCGCGCGTCGGTGTGTTTTACGAAAGTGTGTTGTCTGGTTGCGCTTCTGCTCCGTCTTATTTGTCTAGACTTATGGCATTATGATTTTTGTGTTTCGTGACAAACGCCTATAGGCCGACACTCTCTGTGGCCTTGGGGAACATCTTCCGTTACAGATATTGGGGATGGCGCTTGGGGATGGCCTTGGAGTGGTGTGTCTGGGTGCGGAGACCGGGCCGTGCGGCGACCGGTACCAGGTCCGGTTACAGTTTAGGGATAATCTGATCGGAAATAGGGGTTGGGGATTAAAAACCTCGAGTTTGTGTTCTGTGGGAGTTTTGTTTGTTCTTCCTTGGTTATGACTCTTCTGTTGCATGGGGCAGCTCTCTTGGCGTGCGTCTAGGTCATGAATCTTGGTTGACAGCTCTCTAGCGGATAAAGACGAGAGCCATGGGCGTCGGGACGGCGATCATTAAAGCCGCGGGGGGGGGACAAGGCCTGTGTTGTGTAGGTGTAATCAAGGGGTCGCACTTTAGGCAACACATGTAACGGAGGGTACGACCAGGGTTTGGCGTTCGAGTAGGAAAAACACACCAGACAAAAAACAGGAAATCGGCGGCGGCGGGAAACACAAAACGTGGACCATCGGGGGGGTGACGAGAGAAACCGCGGAGGGGGGCTGCAACTGGTTGACGGGGGGGTCTGGCTGCGTTTTGTGGGTTGTTCTTGTGTAGGTCGTGTGGTCAACAATGCAAACTCAAGAGGGAAGAAGGAAAAACAGGGTTGTGTATTTAGTTTGGTCACAGCTCGTGAGACAGAAACACTCAGCAGGAAGTGAAGGCGCCGTTTAGGAGGTGCTTAACACGGCTGGGCCAGGACCAAATGTGGTGTTGTGTGACCAGACAAGGCATGAACAGGAGGGTTGGGAACTCGACGGTGTCGGCAGAGGGGGGCTCTATTGGGGAAAGCTCCAGGTAGATCAACAGGCATTATGGGGAAACGGCACATGGCAAATAGGGAGAAGGTTAGGCGGGAGGGGCGCTCAAAAAAGTAACGTGAACTTGCAGTAGTGCAAAGAAGTGCGAACGTTGGCTGAGCAGCTTTTTTGGGGATGTGTGTCAGGCAGCCTGAATGTGAGTTGTGTTGGTTTACCTTGATTGTGGGGGGGGGGCATAGGACAACTTTGGTTTTGCGTGGTTGATCTGTCGCCACGAATGAAGGGGTGCCATTGTCGGGTGGGTGTGTGCTGTGGGTTGTAGAGTGGTGTGTATTGGTCGAGTGTGTGTTTGCGTGTTTTGTGGGTGCACGGAGGAAGGTGTCGGGGGGTGGTCACCGACGCCTGCGGGACTTCTTGCAACACACAACCGACACAAAATTGGAAACACAACCTGGGAAGAGAGCCCGTGGCCCAATCGGCCCTCAAGCCTTGTGCCCTCCCACCACGTCTGGCGGCCGGACGGACTAGATCAATGGTGAGAATACTAGTGAGGCGGTGTTTCGAGATGGGATTAGGTCGCAGGCGCAGGACCGGTTGGTCCAGGGGTGCGCCCAACCGTCGAATGTGGGCCCGCGGACGACAAAAAGAGTGGGCAGTGGGGGTGGGCCCAAAAACCAAACCACAAAACCACACCCGGCTGATGACACCCAGGGGGCTGTTAAGGCGGGTGGCCCTTGTCTCCGAGGCTGGTGTTTTCCGTGCGTTTCTGTAGGCCGTTCACCGTTTCTCGGGGCAGGAGGTTAACGCACGAAGAAGCTAAAATGAGGAGTGGTTGCTTTTCCGCAAGGCCTTCATTCCCTCCATTGCGGTTCGGGCGTCTAGGGTTCCTGGTTTAAGACGAGCAGGAACTGGAAATTTAGTGATGATTTCTCAGATCTCGCCGGTTTGGGTAGGTGAGTGTATTTTTTGTTCTCTGGCTAAGGGAAGACTGGAACCGTGTAGCGTAGGTGAGTGAGATGGGAGGGTGAAACCTTTACGCCGCAGTCAGGAGTGTGGTTGGGAAACACATCGGCAGCGGTGTAGCTCTTGCCGGGACCAAATGTCAACCATCTCCCGGTGAGAGAAAAGGGACGGGTAGGAGCGCCTGCGGGGGCAGTTTGTGTTTTTGGGGTTGGGTTGATGGTGGAGACGGTCTGTACTCGGCCTTGCCACTTACTCCTGCATGTTGAGCAGTTTCGGTGGGTGGGTCCTATGTGTCAGCGGGTGGTTAACGATGGGCCAACCAGTCACGGGCGAACGAGTTGCTTGAATGTGTACAAGAAGGACAGAGTGACCGAAACCTGTGAATATTCTAGGCAGGGCCCGCGTTCTGGGCCCGGGGAAGGTGTGACAAAGAACCGCAGCCGGGGGGACGGTGACAAGCGTGAGTGGACAGGGGGACAACTTGATCTGGATTTCAAGCGTGGTTTGGTAGAGGGCGGGGGGGGGGGCAGTGAGGGGTGTGTTGGGTACTTGTGGGGTGTTTTTTCCCACACCTAACATGGTCTGTGTGTGTCTGCCAAACAACACCAGTGGTTTATGGGTGAGTTACAAAAGGTGTTTTTGCCGAAAGCGGGGGACAAAAGACCGCCGAGCAGCAAGTGGGGGGGGTGGGGTGTGGGTTATGTGGGGGCGGGACGGCCTGAGGAATTGTCCTTAGGGTTGGTGTCGGTGGCGAGGTTGCCGCTGGAGGGGGGTGTCGCCTGGGAAGGGGGGTTCTGTGTTGGGGGGGGGCCCACCGTGACCGTCAAGCACCAAAGGCGCGACGGGGGGGCGAGTTGCTGGGTATTGGTAGTGGTTGTTGTGTGGTTTAGGGAGCACGCTTAGGCGGGCCGGCGCAAAAGCGGGTGTGGGTTGTGGTTGTTGTGTGTGGGTAGGCCCGTCCAGACGGCAGAAACGAAAGGGCGTAATGGGAGGGTGAGTTGTGGTTACTGGTGTGGTTCGTGGGCAAGTGGGGGGCGGGTACTTTGCGTTTTTTGGTTTATTTGGTGTTAGCGGCGGCTGGCTGGGCTTGGTACTTCGATAAGACAAATGGTGGGCACAACCATGTGGGCGGCTTCAGTTACAATTTAGGACACGGGCGCGCACTGTTGTGGGTGTTGGTGGTGTTGTTTCTGTTAGTGTTAAGTTGACGGGGGGCGGAAAAAGGGAAAAAAGGGGGCACTGTTTGGGAGGTGGTGGAGGGGGAGGCCAAAGGCAACATTAAATTCGGCTCGGGTTTGGACACGGGGGTGCTCAGGCTTCAAGAAAAGGCCAGAGGAACACCGTGCGGGTTGTGGGGGGGGGGGGGGGGGGACTCGGTGTTGGTGGTGGGAAAGGACGTGTGGTGTTTGGGGTGTGAACTCAGGGTATCGGAACCAGGGAAAGCACTCATGGGGTCCAGCCAGGACATGTGGTGAGGAGTGGGGGGGAGGGGCCAAAACACGGTGTGCAACAAAACTAGGGGGCAGCAAGGAAGCGACGGCAAGGAAGCAACGGGCACCACACAGGGACAAAAGGACCAAAAGAGCCCTCACCCGCCCACAACAAAGCTGACAAGGATCCCCAGGGCCCTAGGAAATCCCGAAGCAACCGTGGGCATAGGTCGTCACGTGAAGCGGTCCCGGCAGGGAGGGGGAAAACGCGAGAGCGGCCTCCACGGCGGAGGGACGCGAACGACGCGGGCGGCCCCCCCCAAACACAAAAAAACGGACCCGACGAGCGACCACGACAGCACACGCCCATAAAAAGACGAATACCCACGCACACACCCTCCCCGCCGACCAGACCCCCAACCGCGAAAATTTAGCGCAGCTATCCAACCCACATGCAGAACTAAGGACGACCAGAAATACGATAGAAGCAACAACCCCCCCAGCCCCCCACCGCCTTAAGAACTTCAAACAAGCCACAAACCACCCAACAAACAACCACAAACCCCCCACACCCTCCACCCGTACTGAATCCCCTCCACCCCACCCAACCACAAACAACAAACACAGCCCAGAAGTCAACAACCCGCCAATACAAGCTCGAAATCAATCCACTTCCATCGCATCAACACCAAAAACCAACAACCTTCCCATACTACCCACACCCACCGTCCCTACCCCCGAGAACCCCCACCCCCCCCCCACCAACCCCCCAACCCCACCCGACCCCCCCCCCCACCACCTCATCAAACCCCCCTACGCTCGGGTCAGGCTCTCCGACGCCTAATACTTCTCTCCCTCCCCCCCCCCCCCCACTCCTCCTTCAATCCAAAAGACACCCCCAACTCACCTCGCCCCCTACCTACCCTAGCATAACTGCTCCCCCCATGCCGTCCCAATAATCCCAAATTCTTCCAAACACAATCCCGTCACACCCCAAAGCACTACGCCTCCAAGAAGCACCCCCTTACCCCCAAACTCCTCCAAAATCCCCCGAAACACCCCCCCAAAAAAAACACAGCCGCCACAGCCCCCACCCCACAAACAACCAGCGGCTATTGCCAAACACAAACCACGGTCCGGCCCGGCACTATACCACTACCACCCGCGAACCAGCCGAGTAATGACAAGGATGTAACGTCCCTGTACATCAGCATATGAGTACCAGAATGAACCCTCCCGACCAAACACCGCACACCCACGCACCCCGGGGCCTACAACCCCCCCGCCCCCCCCTACCCTCCCCATCCACCCCCTCCCCCCCCACCCCCCCCCCCCCCCCCCCCCCACCCGCCCCACCCCCACTCCGCACCCCCCCCCCTCCTCCCCAAACCTCCTCACTCTCCCACACTCCCTTCCTCACCCCAAACCAAACCTAACCATTCCCAACTCATCCATCCCCCCCTCGGCCCCACAAGCGCCCACCACCCTCCTCCCCCAACCCAACAAATGCCAGCTCCTCCCCCAACACACCCCACCGACACACCCGCGAGACCGCACCAACCACTCCACCCACCCCCACCCCAGCCGCCATACAACCAGCAACACCACCGCCCACCCCCGCCCATGCAACACCGACCGCACACCCCCCCCGCGATCCCCGCACCTCCACCCCCCACGAGACACCAACCACCCCCCCCAAAAAAACCCAGCAAAAAAACCACCACCCCCACTACGCGTCCAAGAACACCCCACCCCAGAAAACCCCCAAACCCCACCCAAGATGCTCCCCCCCCGCAACGAACCCCAACACCCCACCCCACAGAACAAACGGGAACGCCAGAACCCCCAACCCACTCCCCACAAACCCCCTCCCCGCCACGCACCACACGAACATCTAGGAACGCAGCAAACCCGCTCGCCCCACAGACAAAAATCCTCACACCTCAAAAGCACGATCCAATGGCCACGAAAAGAGCATGAAGACAACCAACCCCCACCGCAACCCACCCCTCTCACAAAAACAAAAAAAACCAAAAAAAACCACACCAAGCAACAATAAATTCAAAACAAAAACACCCCAATAGACAAATTAATAACCTTAAAAAAACGCCCAACAACCACAAAATAAATCACTACAACAATAATCACGAAACACCAAACCAAACAATAATACCTTATAACGAACAATCCCCCTCGTCCACTACCCATCACCCACCCCCCCCCTCCCCCCCCGCACCCCCAACCCCTCTAACCTCTCCCTGAGGCGCGACCCTTCTACAAATGGCTAATCTCTCCTTCGTTGTCTTGTGACGGGGTCAGGATTTACTGACCCTACTGTGCCGCAGGTGGCCACAACAGCCGATGACCCGCCCAACCGCCATCGCACTTCCTCGCGGTAAGACGAAACCGGCACCACCCCTCACCGCGCAGATCCGCTCCACCCCCCCCTCACACCCCACGGCCCGCCCGCGCACAAACCCCCCCAGAGGCCACCCCTCCCTCTCGATCACGCACGGGCGCCCACCGACCCCCCCACCTCACCCTGGTCCAGGCACCCTCCCAACCCGGACACACACCGCCAGCTGACGCATCACACAACCCCCCCCCGGCGCCCCCCGACAAAACCACCCCCAATCACAACAACCAGTCCACACCCCGCCAGCCACGTACGCCCCACGAAACTGAGGGGTGCCCTACCCCGCCATACAAGCCACACCGCCGCAAAACGCGGGGCGGCCTGTATAACAACCACCTAGTACCGACGAACCTACCGCACGCCTCCTCCCAAACCCACACTCAAACCCGCCCCCACCCCTCCCACCATCATAAACCCACACACCCTCATACCCACTCGCCACCAACCCACATCTGCCGCCCCATACTTAGTACATCTTACCAAACTCAACCTCCCCACCCAGTACGACCAACCCTTCCTCGCCACGGACGTCATCTGGACGCAGCGACCTATCACACCCTCAACTCACTGTCTGGTCCCTCAAAATCAGTCCACTCCTGCAAGACCCCGTGGCACTTCCAATTGATCCACTGTCCCGCTCGCCACGCCTGGCGACAGCTGACGAGAATTAGACATCACACATGCGAAAGCTACACACACCCAGAACACCCACCAAAAAAAACCACAACGCCCCGCTACCTAGACGTCCACCCGACTAACTCTTGCCCATCTCATCCGCTGACAGCGAGCTTCAGGCTCACACTTACTAATGGGGACCCAGCGGTCAGAAACACACCACCTAAAAACAAACAACAAAATCCACATAAGGAATCAGTCAGAGTAAGTCACGAAGACATGCACTAAACGCAAGCCATACAACAGCACAAAAAGTTAAACACGTAAAAACGCTGGGCGACGAGCCAATTTTTGCTACCGGAAGGAGGCCGGCATCCGGAAGGCTATTCAACAATCTTAACACCCAGAACCGAATCCAAACCACCCCCCACCTTTGCCTCACCCAACCCCAACTCCTAGCCTCTTATCACTATTCCGCAAAATCTACGCGTAACCCACCATTCAGCGCCAACCGCCTTCTACTTTCTGAAACAATACAATCACCCTATAGTACCCGCCAAATCAAACCGCGAAAGCCTTCACGCAGAAAGGACCGCCCTTCCGCTCGATCGTACGAACTTTTCGAAACCAAGTCAAACTGAGAAAACACTCACGGGCGCCAACAAATACCCCTGCACGATCAACCTCGACAAAAAAAATACTCCCAAAACCAAAAAAAACCCCCAAACTCGAACGGACCCAATCGAGTCCGTATTCCTCGTCCGTAATCAAAAGAATTAAGGTAGAAACCCCCCCACGAAGCACCATACCCCTATTTCGCCATCCAACAAAAATGAGCCCGCTCTAACAAAAAGCCGAAACAACGGCCAACAACGCCAAAACCCAACACCCAAAAATCCAAAAAACGAAACATATTCGACTAATATAACAGCAATCAACAATACTAGGAGGGAAAAAGAAGAAAAAACCCATAGTTCCGAACCGCGGTATTGTAAACAATCAGGTATTGATCCTGCACGATTGCGCGGAACAACAAAAATTGGGCAAGACGTCCGGGCAAAGCACTACGCTCAACGCTTCTCGATCTAATCAGGGCAATCTCAGCGACGGTTAGCGCACAAAATCCGGCAGTGAAACAAAAATAACAAAGCCCATTTTTAGAGGCGTGGCCCACTGGAACAACCAAAAATAAAAAAAAAAAAACCACAACACAAAACAAAAACCCTCAAAAACAAACAACATCAAAAAAACAAAAACATAACAACAAAAACTCCGCTGGACCGCCACACATCACGCGATGTATCAAAAGCCGAACACAAGCAGCCATACTTAGCCCGCCCACTTGGCCAGCCCACATTAACCCAACTATCCCTGACCAGCGATAGATCGTCCAAGCCCTTCCCTATCGCCCCATAATACGCCGACCACATGCCTAAAAATTCGCAATACATAACACATTGCAAATAGAGGCGGTACCTCTAAACACGTCCAGAGACGCCACGCGTCGAAAACGAAAAAACAGGCGCGGCACATGCTCTTACAAGTAGTTCGGGAGCATCAGAAAACCAAGAACCCCCACCAAAGCTAAAGAAAATGACCAACACCACAACCACCCCCAACGCCAAGCCGCAACCCACCCACAACCTCCGCCAAACCACGAAATTCACATACTGTAGACCACAAACAAGTACATGAAACGGCCTTCATCCGCAACGAAGGACAAACGTAAAGGCCTCCCCCATTGTCCATTAACACACTTCACCACGAAAAACAAATCCCTCGAATAGAACTGTCACAATCCACAGCCACACACACAATACCCCACACCCTACAAAGTACCAACCATACAGTTCAGTAAAACACTAGACCGATATCAGTCTACCACAAACGTCAATACAGCCCAAAACCGAGAACTACGAACCAGTCACAGACCCACAAAC
>Ga0179593_1356778_pt1 | contig 13025 bp, 21 predicted proteins | sample CZODoug2_1_08_16_FD_185931 | JGI IMG/M metagenome (GOLD analysis project Ga0179593, IMG submission 185931) | Vadose zone soil fungal communities from Angelo Coast Range Reserve, California, USA - CZODoug2_1_08_16fungal (PacBio error correction) | ecosystem: Environmental > Terrestrial > Soil >...
TAAGAGAGGTTCAGAGAAAAAAAATCCTCTACGCGAGGAGGGAGGAGAATCTAAGTTTTCTCTTCGGCGCGAAAAGAAGAAAGAGGAACCAAGGTCAATCAGTTAGAAACCAAATTAGAAAAGTAGGTTGAGAGAACGCCAAACGAAGACGGGGAGAGGTCAATCTGCACAGGAAAGCGAAATGGGGGTCGGCAGAGGGGGGTAAGTTAAAGTCGCCTCCACTTAAAAATTGTTAGGAAAAACGAGAGCTTTAAATTAAGGAACAGGGAAATGAAGGTGGCTTATGTTCCGTTTTAGGGGTGAAGGTGGTGAACGGGGATGGAGAAAAATCGGGCAGCTTTCAATTTTGTGACGATCACGATTTTCGGTAAGATAATTGACCGCAATTTGAAAAATTAGGGGGAGGGGGAGAAGAGGAACAGTTTTTTTGGAGGAAAAGGGTGGGGGTTTGGGAGGGAAGGAGTACATCAATAAAATAGAAACATAAATTACACAACTCCATATGTCACTATACATTAATATAAGGGTGGGGCAGGATTTTAAAGCAAGAAAGAGACGTGAATTTTGGGGGTGGGGGTTCGGAAAGGTAGGAATGAATAATTTCGTGGTTAGTTAGGTTTGAAGTAAGGATTGGCCTCTAACATTTGCTTGATTTACTGAACAGATGGACGATGGAGTATCGAGGGATGAAAAGCCTTATTGGGAAGAATTTCCGGGAAGCGCACCTTTCAGTTTTTGAACGATTGGCTGCTTGTGAAAAACTCCGACGAAGGTTTGGCCGGCCCGAAGCTTTTGTGGGGACTCGCACTTCTGCGAGCGTTCAAGTGCTTTCACGTGTCTTTGGATCTTACTACTTGAAAAAAACCTCGGGGGGGTGGCGGGGCGGAGTGCAAGGGCCCCTTGACCGGAAAATCCTTGCTCTGTTGTTGGGGAAGCGTTGAAAAATGGTTGACAGGGCGAGTCGAGTGAGGGACTTCTTCGGCGGAGGAGTTGAAAGAGACGAGTGAGGGACCTTATTTGGGTCTATTAGAGTCTTAAGTCAAAACGCGTTCTTAGGAAACGTCTTAGGAAGTAGAATCTTGACGGGTCTGCAATCAGGGACAAAGGGGTTGGAGGAGAAAGTCACTGTTTTAACAAAAGGTTCAAGTAGTTGGGTAGGGGAAACAGGTGACTCCTAAAAAATATATCAAAAAAAAAACTTGAGGAAAGGGATAGGGACCGCCGCGAAGGAGCAAGGGGCCAATCGAACGAACTAGATTCCTCATTGGACCCAAGTTCTAATAAAAAGAGAATGCCGAAAAAGTGTCCATAAATCTGATGGAAGCAAACAGCATAAGGTGTCCGCTAGGAGAAGAAGGTGTGCCCGCCATCCCATAGGTCCATAGATAGTAGATCTCAGATCAAAAAGTAGACGGGAGAAAACTACAGAAAAAAGTCCTCTGCCAATAGCCGAGAAAAGGCCCCCGCCGGAAGACTCTCACAAGCTCCCAGTGGAATTATTACAACCCAGAACAGCCGGGAGTCTCATCCCGGGTCCTCCTCCCGTAAAAGACGTATTAGCCCGGACGGGTCGGTGGATCTTAACTCCACCTCGTCAGTCACCAAAAAAAGGCGACGATATAACAAAAAATCCGGCTGACCGACCCGCTTAGTCTATCAAAAAAAAAAATACAAAGAAAATTTAAAGGTCCCGCTCTCATGAATCAATGAATCTACACTCATCTGGACATGACTATTACTAGTCGTCGTTCAGAAAGAGAGGGTAAAGGGGGACCGTCGACAGGCCTACTGACACTCTTAAAAAAAAAGCACCCTAGGCCAAGTAATCATCCTCATTTAAGGAGGCAAAGACAAAAAAAAAAAAAATGTCCACTTATCGCTTTGCAAAGGATAGACCCAGAAGAAAAGTCAGAGAATCTTTGCTCAAGGGAATCTAGTTCTCAGTGGAAAGAGGTGGGAGGACTTCTGCTGGGAAAGAAACTGCAACAAGAAATTTTCGGGGAAAAACCTTTACCAAGGGAGACAATTCCCCCAACTCTTTGGCCAATGAAAAGGTAACGAAAAATTAGGAGTGATCATAAAAAAGGGGGGAAAAAAATTGATCTGGCAAGAATGCGCAATTCACAACAGAAAGCCACCCGGCACACTAGAACAACCTTCATTCCTGAAAATCGCTCTCAAATCGCCTAGCGACTCGTTGAGCCATCATGGTGAAGCACGTGAGGGTCCTCACTTCAGGAAAAAAGAAAAAACGCAGCCGCAAGGAGAGGGGTGCGGCGAAGATGGCCCGCGGAACCTCAGCGGCCATGTGGAGTCTCGCAAAAGCATGTGGAAAGTCGGGCAGGATCCCGAGAGAACATGTGGGGCCCTGGATCAGTGCAACCGGGGAAATAATAGGGGAAGAGGAGACGACTACTCCGTAACGTCCCAATAGCAGAGGAAGGGGTGGCAGAATCGACGTTTATTTTCATCCTGGAACAGTCCTCAAAAAAACACCTTTGATTGGGGGATATGGGCCAGAAAAAAGGGAGTTGCAAGCGGCTGGCGATTAAAGAGGAGGTAGGAGAAAAGGTAGGAAGTTCTTCTTCAGAGGGTCCAATATTCATATTCCGGGTAAGGCTAGTTGAGAAAAAATGGAAGAAAGCTGGTGAAATAAATCAACCAAGGGCATTACACCGTACGTGGCGTTCCTAAGGAATGATCGAAAGCGATTCCGGGGTTATTGAAAAGGAGGGAAAATAAATACCTATGGGGGAGGGAAAAAGAAATCGACTGAGATGAAGTCAAAGGGAGAAGGGGGGGGTCGTAGGGTTGGTTGGTTCTGAGTTTGGAGAGGCTCGCTGAAGATCAGAAGGAGGGCATTGAGGGGGAAAAGAAAAAAAAGTTGACAGGCGAAAGAATTGGCATCACTTTCAAAAGTTGGAGGGGCATTGGAGAGAAAAGGGTAACAGTTTTGGGGAGGGGGGAAAAGGTGCGTAGTGAAATGTCATTTTTAAAAATACTCAAAAAAAGAACGGATCTCAGGGGAAAAGATCGAAGAAGAAGCCGGAAGGGGGGACGGAGCGAAAAAAGGGTAAGGAATGTGGTGGTTTTGGGGGTTAGCCAAAAGAGATACGGGGCAGAGGGGTTTTTGGTGGATGGACGGACCATTTCAGGAAATTTGGATGAAAGAAGTAAGAGGGGGGGATAGTCGAAGGGCGTTACTTGGGGATCTGATGCCGGAGGACGCATGGGGGGGGGAAGGCTCGAGAGTGGGGGCCGAAAGGGAAAAAAGTGTGGGCAGGCGTTTTTTGGGGATGGGAGGACCGTGCTGGGAATCTTCCTAAGCCGAAATGTCAGTCGGCGCTGAAAGTCTACGCATATCGTGTTGGTGGTACTGAGGATACTTGTAATGAACAAACCTCGGGCGGGTGTGTTAGACATTGCATCCGGTTACCTAGGGGGTTGTCTGTAGGGGGGAAGTCTGAGGGCGGAGTCCTTCTGACAGTAGGGGGGGTCGCGGAGAGGGTTCTGGCTGGATTAGAAAGCTATATAAGGCAAAGGAGAACGATCTTGGGGATAAACGGGGTTCCCGTAGAGAAAAAACGGTTACGGAAAGTCGAGAAGGACCACGGTGGGTCTGCATAGAGGGGGAGGGGCACTGGGGGAAGATGAAGGGGGGCTATAGTGTCATTGCACGAAAAAAGGGGAACGGTTCTGAAGGAGAGGGATTCGAGAACACCACAGACACTTAAGCCCCCAGGAGGGGTTGACGCCGAGGCGAAAAAGGTTTAAAAGAGAAAGTGACCTACGACTGAATAATTTCCAACATTTCCAAGAGAAAAAGCGAATGCTACACAAGGTTCCGGAGAGAGTGCAGCCAATCAGGGAAGAAACGGCGAAGACCGTGGGAAAACTCCCTCTTGTCTAAGTCGATAGAGATAAAGTCAGAACGCAATAGCAGGGGGAAAAAAGCAAGCGTCTATCAGAAAAGGAAAAAAAAACGAAGAATCCACACAAAAAAAAAAGCCAGGAAGGACAAAGGAGGGGAAAGGAAGGGTACCCCCAACGAGAGTGATGGCAGGAATGGAACTCGGGAATCCAAAAGTCCGCCCGAAAAAATGAATCTCCCGATTCACATGATTCACGACGGAAAATCCGCAGGCTCTAACGCTCTGGAAAAGGCCGAATCGAAAAAAACCTTCGGAAAAAGAACACTTCAGGCGGCCAAAACTAGCGGAGAGGGAAAAAAATTCCCGCACTTGCAGTAAATGATAACCTGGGAAAGGGCTGGGAAAAAGACGACTATTCCCTCGTACACGGAAAAAGAAAAATCCTAATGTGGGGCATAGGCAAAGCCTATGGGAACAAACCTAAAAACCCTCATCTCTCTGACGACCTGTCAACAAAAAAAAACAAAAAAAAAAAGTAACAGGATATCTTTCGAAGGGGAAGACAAGGGCCGTCTCTCTTCGATTGACGCGGGACTGGAGACGTGTCCTCTGGGTTCCTTGGCTTGCTTGACTGCACCCAAACTCCAAAAAGCACCGGGGGACCTGTCCAACCTTTTGGGAAATTCTATCAAAAGGCCCCTCCAACCCGGGGGAAAAAGGAGCATTGTTCGACAAAACCTTAGGGGAGTTCGTCTCGCCAGAAAGGGGAAAAAAAGGCCTGAAAAATCAGGGACAGCCATGCAGCAAACGTTCAACAAACTCACCGAACCCCCTCGCCCCGACTCCCTGGGGCCATATCTCGGAGCGAAAAGAGGAGTCGTGGGAGCAATCATGGGGCTCCGTGAGTTCCGAAGAAATTCCCAATCCGCATCAAAAGAGTCTTCAGGTCGTCAGAACTTGGGGACTCACGCTCAGACAGGGGGGGAGTCTTCAAGTTCTCCACTTCGTGCTTAAGGTCTCACCTAGGCCTGACATGTGGTTAATCAGGGGAATCATTGGCCGAGAAGGACCCTCCTCAAAGAGGGCATAAAAACCTCAAAAAAAAGGAAGCCGGCGCAGTTTTTGCAGAGCCAGGGTTTTGGGGAAGCGAAGCGAGCTAAAAAAAAGGGATGATGAGTGAAAGAAAAAGAATAGTATGTCCATCTAGGGGGTGAAGGGAAAAAAGGACTCAGAGTTGGCTCGGAGGGAAGGATTATACGGTCCGAGGAGGCTAGGACGGGGCTGCCTAAGCATAAGGGTCACACATTTCATTGAAGAGGTGTACATCAAAAAGTACGAAAGGGTGGTTAAAAAGGCCAAAAGGGCCTCTAGGGGGAGAGGGGGCGTAAGTCGTTCCAAACATATTTCATTCTGCTTAGGGGGGTGGGTAAAGGAGGAAAGCCACGGAGCCCATTCTGTTAAAGGTTAAGGAGAGAGAGGAAAATAGCTCTAGGTCAAGGGGAAGAAGGTGTGCTAATTGGACTTTTGTCTTTGGGCTCTTTGACATGAGGAATATAGGGGCATCGGTTCAATGGGGAGTAGTAAAATGAAACAAGAAATTGCCTTTCGGGGAAGTCGAAGGGACGAACGTGGCACAGGAGGGGGGGTAGGGGAATTTGCCATAAAATGCCGGGGTGGGGGTGGGGCCAGGAAAAAAGGGGTGAGGGAGGGAAAGTTTTTAACTATAAAAAAAAAAGCAAACAGAGAAACGGCGAACGCAGATTAAGAAAAAAGAAGAGAGAGGGAAAGGCTTTGAGAGGGAGGAAAAAAAAGATATCAGTGGAAATTTTGGTGTGGTTTTTCGTTTCGGGAATGAGGATACGGGTCCCTTGGGTGGGGGGGGTTAAGTAGGTTGTTGTGTTCCGGTCCACATTTTGGGGAAATGTTCTAAGGTTGACTATTGGAGAAGTGAGAGGGACAATGAAATGGGGTTTAATATTCTGGGTCGATCTGGTAATGTGTTGTGGATAAGGGGGGTCAGGTAGAGGGTTGGGGAAGGGGGGAGGACTAAGTCGAGGTCCTGGGAGGGGCGTGGTGTGGTAGATTCGGTATCTCGATGGAAAATGTGCTGTCCAGCAGGTGTCATACGGGAATCGGGGCCGCATTTTTTGAGGGGGAGAGGGGAAAGGATACGCTTTGGCCATTCACTCAGTTGATGGGTGGGGTGAATACTGACCGAAGGGCAGGGCGCGTTGCTGAAGGGGGAAAAGGAGGAGGCGGGCCAGTAAGGTACTATGATTGACGCCGGAGGTGGGAAACTGTAGGAAAAAAAAGGAGATACGCTATAAAAATGAGACACATAGGGCGGGAAAGTTGTGACTGAGGAACGGGGAAAAGCGCTGGGGGGGAGTAGAGGGGGGGGGAGAAGTACACTGTGGGCAGGATCTTGGAAAAATATCACGTTGAGGATGAAAGATGAAAGGGGAAATGAGATTAACCGGGGGGGATCAAACCTGACGAGGAAGGCAGAGACTCTCAACAAAAGGAGGGGGGGGAGAGGAAAAGGAAGATGAAGCCGGGGGGAAAGAGGAAGTCAAACTCTCCATGAGAACAAAATCAGGGGCAAAAGGCAAGACCAGGGAGAAGGGCAGAAAAAGCGGGGGAAGATCTATGGGCATACACCGCACATATTCAAGCTACGCGAAGACGTGGAACTCAAGAAAATCAAGTGACCTTTTCTCGAGAGAACGAGTCAGAAAAAAGATCCGTCGACACCAAACCTACTTCAGAGTCCACTAAATCCTATAAGAAGTAATCCCTCAGAAAGCGCCCGCGTCCAGAGGGCCCCGGATACACCCCAAAACAAGGATTGAGGGGGGACTGAAGGTCTTAGAATCCGAAGCCAATCCAAAATATATGCGACCAGATAGGAATGAGAACAGAAAGGGGTGAATCCGCGGCCACTTACGGAAAAGGAAACGAAATCTAAAAAAAGACCCTGACGTTAAGAGAACCTTCGGAGACGGACAAACGCTCTAGGAACAAAGAAAGAACCGGAAGGATCACACCTCATCTTCCATCTCTATTAATTCCACTTGAAGTTAACAGAAAAAGGAAGGGAATGGATCCAAGAAATTTGAACAAATCACACACCCAGAGAGTTCAGGAGATAAAAAAGGGGACTAAAGCGGAAACGCAAACCAACAAATGCACGGGAATATAGGGAAGCTCCATCAGGAAAGGGAGAGACTGAGTTTGGAGACGTGAATCTGCGTTCTCCGGTCAAGGGTGGTAGGACTGGGGGGGATGGATGGTGAAAACGGCCACCGAAAGAACCGAACTTTTCCACCCAAACCTTTGGTGCCAGGTTTCGACAAAGGCCCGAAACAGCTGGAAACGTGGGAAGATTTTCCGAGCAACTGCTGTGATTGCGGGGACCGATCCTCAGGGGGAACCTCAGGCGAATCCTGCCAGCTTTCTCAAACAGGCAACACCTCACAGACCCCACGTCTCCAAAATGTCCTCCCCTGACCATAAAAAAAGAGGCGGGGGAAGGGCGAGCATAGTGTGTCGCGCCATGGTGCTGGGGGGGAAAGTTTCCGCATTCAATCCCACCGCAAAAAAAAGGAAATCCGTTCTAAGACAGTCGCCATCGAGAGACGGACAAGGGTTCGGAGAGGACACGCAGCAATGCAGGACAGTCTTTTTAAGTCAAACCGGACGAACGGAAAAATGTGGTTCTAAAGGGAATCAATGGGCAGGAGGCCGCCAGGGAGCAACCTCCTTACTCTTCCAGACTCCTCGCGGGAACTGAAACAGCGGCATTTTGAAAAACTCATGGCCATCTTGCAGGTAAGGACCGAAAGGACAACAACACAACAAAGACGGAGGGAGAGGTAAAAAGAAGAAAAGAGCGGGGGCCAATACGCTGCGATGCTTAAAAAAAGGAAGACTTAAGTAAGCAGATACTTTAGGCCCTAGGTATTGGGACTCAGAGGGGGAATCGGGGTCCAAGAGTACAGAGCAACCAACCTTCAGAATACGTTGTCCGAAGGCCGAAGTGGTACGAGAGGCGGTACGAGACGAACCACTGGCCGGGGAGCAGTGATCAGTTCCTAATCTTCTCCGCTGGAAGGGGGTGGGTCGAGAGGGGGATTTCCGCGGAAAAAGAAGAGGACAACCAAGATGTCGAACACAGTACGAGACGCGGCGAGGGGGGGGCGGATGGTCACAGGGAAGGAAAAAGGGGGGGGCGAGAGGGTTCTTTTTTCTTTTGTGGTTATATGGTGGAGGGAAAGGGGATTCCTCGCAGGACTGGGGGGAAAAGGGATTGAATGAAGGACGATCACCGGAAAAGGGAGGTCGGTCTTGGGAACCGACGTGGGAACGCGGGGGCGTTTAGGAATGGGAGAGAAGGGTACACAGTGGGTTTGTCCAACCGTTACCCCTTGTCGTCTGAAGTTTAATGGACAAGCAAAGACAACCTCACCCTCAAGGGAAAAGGGGATAAAAAAACGAAGAAGTTCTGATCAAAAAGCGAAAGAGGAGCACAGGAATTGCGAGGGAGGAAAAGAGATCAGTTAATGTGTTTTTTTTCGGACCCTTGGGGGAAAGAGGATAAGAAAAAGGGCCTCGGGGAGGGTTTGAGTGAAGGGGAGGTCCGCTCCTCAAGTGAATGTGAGGGTCATGAAAAGAAGTACGGGAGAGGCGCGCGCAATCCTTTGTTGAATAATAACATGGACTTTTTTTCCAAGGAGGAGGGGGAGAAGAAAGAAAAGGGGGATTCCGAGGGGAGGTTTGGGTGATTCAGGAGGCGAGCGGGAACGCACGATGTCTGTTCGTCTTTGGTCAGAAAGATATCAGAGATTGGGTCTCTTGGGGAGGGAGAAGAAACTGGGCCGAAAACCTCGCGGGTGTTGAGAGGCCGACTTGGACGCGGGGGGGGGCAAGTTGCTGAGGGGGTAAGGAGCAGGGAAGGAGTGGGGAAGGAGACTATTCTATGTACAGAGGGGGCGGCGAATGAAAGAGGAGGAGTCACCATGGGGGCACTCTGGGGGCGGGATTGAACGGTCCTTCGGCAGGGAATCGGATGGGGGGCTGCAATCGAGAGAAAAGGGTGGCGAGTCGGGGGAATTCTCACTTTGGCATTAGGTGAAAAAAAAGGTGTAAGGGGATGGGAAATTTGCTCCTATTCTTCTTACCCGAGCGACGAAAAAAAAAAACAACGGAAAGGTGGGGGAAAGGGGGGAAATAGAGGAAGGTCCTCCGCTGGCTCAGGTTAAACGGGATGAGGTAAGGGTAAAAAAGTTCTAAGACTATCCTTCTACCCTGTGCGGGTCTCGGGTTGGCAGGAAACAGCATGAATTTTTCAAGGAGAGAAAAGTGGAACATCCCGCCAAGCAGTTCTGGACAGGGCGCGCTAGAATCGAATTCGCACGCAAGAAAGAAGGGGCGACAACAGCATCCTCTTCACTTCAAAAAGAAAAGCGAGACCAAAACACAGGAATAGCCCTCCTCGGGCAAAGGTAAAAACAAAACACGGAGAGCTAGGAAATGGCTAAAAGGAGGGGCCTCCGAAAACAACGGCCAACCAGAAAGAAGAAATACTCACGATAGTCATTATCACATAAAGTAATCAGCGTCTCTCAAGAGAGAAGAGAAGGCAAGTCATCTACACGAACGTCGTCCTCTACCTGCTAGAGGAAAAGATCGTAATTGGGGAAAAAATTCACTCCTGAAGTCATCAAGTATCAACACCTTCATTCTTTGAACAGAGGACTATTCCAGCTGAACTTCGCAAGAAAATCAATCAGGGTGCACGCTTCAAGACCTATCACAAAAAAGAAAGAAAAAATCGGGGAAAGTACCTCAAAGTGGGAAAAAAATGGACAACAACAAAAATGCTTGAGCTCGTTCCGCAGGGAAAAAAGACATTTTCGCAGAGGGATCAACAGCATTCTTTCCTTTTGTTGGTCGGGGGTCAGGGAGGGGCCTTACCACCAGGAAATACCCACACAAAAGAAATTTACCCTGTAAACAACCAAACAGAAAATTAACTGTGCCCGAAAGAAAACGCTGTGACAAGGACCGCCATGGGGATGGGACGGGAAATTGTTCTGCAATCATCCTACTTGGGAAACCCTCATGGAGGATGCAGCAGTCGCAACTATTCACACCGAAAACTCCACCAAGGAACACGAGTACGGAAAAGACTCGGAAAGGGGGAAAATCGCTCTCAAACGCCCTTCTCTGACTAGGGGCTGCCAGCATGGGTGCTCAGGGGTGGGGGGGAAGCCGTCAATCCAAACTCCGACAATCTCGTTCGGACTCATACATCGTACCCGCTACAAAAAGCGGCCCGTGGTTATCACAAAGAGGGGGGAGTGAAACATTGGGGGAAAAAAGCATTCACAGAGGGAACGGAACAGGGGGTGCCTCTGGAATCTTGTGCGAAGAGAAGAACCTCACCAACCACTTTCTCTTCCTACCTCCATCAGGGTACCCAGAGAAAAGGCTTTTGGGGAAAAAGAAGCGCTGGGGGAAGCGGATCTCTCAAAAAACACTGGAGAAGGTGGAGAGGAGGGGGGAGGGAAAAGACGTCGTCCAAGGAGGGGAAAAAAACCGATGGAGTACGAGGAGGAGGTATTATTCCGAGGTGACTCGGGCGGCTCTTAAAGAAGAAAGAGGGAAAAATTTTCATTCAGAGGTGAAGAAAGGAAGGGGACAACATGAGGGGGTGACGATACTCACGGGAAAGGGACTGATAGGGGGGGAACATTTCCGGGAGGGCAGGAACGAACGGTGGCTTGCTTGGGGATGGAAAAGGCGAAAAACTACACGAAAAAGGATTTGACCCTAAGGTTACTCGACAGGGCAGGAAAAGGGGTATGGGCCAAGGGGGGGGAAAGGAAAGGGGGGGCGAGAGTGTCATTTCATGGAGGTGTGATCAGTTTTAGACATGCCTGCCGATCACGGCGGGGCCTTTGGTTGGAGTACTTCCCAACGAAGTGGGGGGAGGTGCATCACCGGGTAAGGCACGTTTCACCGGGTGGGGGAGGGGGGGAATAAAATGGAACTTTGGGGAAGGAAAAGGGGGAGATGAAGTTTGACAGGTCAAATCAAGCAATATCAAAATCCAACTTGAGAAGCTGCAAGGGGGAAAAGGAGAAATCGGGATCTGAAACGGGTCAGGAAAAGGGGGACGAATCGGAAAGGGAGAGAGTGAATGTTTTTTTGTTTGGGTTCTGAAAAATTATCCATGAATATATAAATGGCAGCGTTTTAGGCTTGTTGGGGGGGGAAGGAATTGGGGGAAGCGGCACCTCTGGGGCTGGGCGGAACTAATGGACGAGGAATAGGGAAGTCCCTTCAGAAAGGTGTTGATCAAAGGGAAGTGCAGCGGAGAGGCATGGTGGTTACCCTCTTCTCTTTTGGGGGGGGGAAGGACGAATAAGGGGGGAGAGGACCGGAGGGGGGGGATCTGCACGGATGGAGGGAGCTTGAGCCAGCTGTCGGAAGAAGGAAAAGAATCGGGATAGATCTTTGTTCTGTCTGGTGCTAAGCAGTACCATGAGGAAAGCGCTTGGTTTTGGAGAAAGATACGGAACTGGGACTCGGGCCGTCTTAGGGGGGGGAAAAGTGGGGGACGCGAGGGGCGGGGGAAGGAGAGGGGGAGGGCGCCCATATTGCTGAAAGATTCTAACCTGGTACAAAAGGGGGCAAAGGGATAAAGGCTGTTTCGCCGTAGAGGAAAGAAAGGGAGGTGCTGCAGCAGAAGGACCACTGCATTCATCGGGGAAAATATCGCGTGTGGGAAAGTAGAGTAAAGTCATTTATAGGTAAATGTGCCTCGGGAAGGAGAAAGATATCGACAAAAAAAACCTGATTCAAAAAAAGAGAGATGGACCAACGCGAAGGCAATTTCCCCTCTACAAGAACTAAGGAAACATCATGGGAAACAGTGTCGAATAAAGATCCTGCGCCCCATTTTTCTCTGGTCCACACAGAAAGGGAGACAGGGGGGGAGGAGAAGGGACTCCCTCAGCGGGTGGGGGAGGAAAGGGCCTCTCAAGCTCAGGAGAAAAAAAGCAATCGTCCGGGCATACTCAGACCTCGTCTCTTCCAAGAATCCGAAATCAATCCCAGCGACCTCTAAAAGGGAAAGAGGAAAGGGAAAACACCAGGGAGGAGGTGCGCAGTTTCCCAGCCGGTCCTCCGGACAGAAAAAGATATTCAAGAAAACAGATCATCATGATACAGAACGGAAATCCCTCATGCTCTCAGAGAGAAAGAAGCCTACAAAAAACTCCTGACCGGGGCCTAGAAAACTTCTTCGGAGGGAAAAAAGGAGGAAGGGGGGTAAACTAGCGCGCCTAATCATCAACATAGATACAGTCATGCGGGGTATAGACTGGACTGTCCAATTCTTTCAAAAGGGACACAAGAAAAAAGGGGAGGAGCACATCCGACTCATACCCAGAAAGAAAACCCTCGCATTATCTCAATGCGGGACTAAAAAAACGGTCCAAAAAACCAACACGGGGGATAAGGGCCGAGAGCCATAAGGAAAACAGGTCTTCTTCAAAACTGGAGAGTGAAAGGGCTGAAGTTATAAGTGTCCCTTGTCTGAGTTTCTTGCTGGGGGGGGGAAAAGAAAAGTTAATCCCACGTGGGCCCGGAAAAAAAAAAAATGGGGAAAGGTCGATCCCAGGTCCCTCACAAAGAGGGAAAAGTGGCTGCGGTTCTACACAACTCTTTGAGGAGAAGAAGACATCAAAAAGGGGAAAAGGAAGGATTAAAGAAGGGCGCAAACTTCAACCTCAACCGCGACAACCGATGCCACAGTCTTCAAGTGGAAAAATCTGGAGATCATTCTCTTAGAGGAACGTGTGCGGGGAAAGAAATGGGGGGGGGGGGGGCTGGAGTTGGGGGGCAACGAATTCAAGCCCACTAAGGAAAAAGCCAGCGAGTCTGCACTTTCTTCCCTATCAAGGCGAAAGGGAAAGGGGTGCGGGGAGGAAACAGCATGTCGTCCAAGGGATTGAGGAAATCCGGCAGAAAATGTGGGGGCCTCGCAGGGGACCCTCCTCAATATAACCTCCTCGGACGGCTTCTCTCAACGATCGGAGAGGAAAAGCTTTGTGTTGAAAGAGAAAGCAAAAAGTTAGAGGGGGC
>Ga0179593_1419304_pt1 | contig 13024 bp, 12 predicted proteins | sample CZODoug2_1_08_16_FD_185931 | JGI IMG/M metagenome (GOLD analysis project Ga0179593, IMG submission 185931) | Vadose zone soil fungal communities from Angelo Coast Range Reserve, California, USA - CZODoug2_1_08_16fungal (PacBio error correction) | ecosystem: Environmental > Terrestrial > Soil >...
TAAAAAGCAGATGCCAAGATAGGAATGACGGCGTCTACGAGTCTGCATAGGTCAGGGGGACCTCAGCATCTCGTTGGGGGGTATTCAGGGCATAGCCAACAAAAGGTCAACGAACACATGCAAAAAACGGCACAGGGAGGGGAAAAAGGGAGAATTTTGGCAGGGAGAGCAGCTGGAGGGTTTGTGGTGAAGGGAAGGCAAATCTCAAATTTGCTGGTCAGAGGGGGGTGAAGGAAGCCGCGACGGGCCAGAAAGAGTGCCAAAACGAAACCCTCACCCAAAAGGGCCGACGATTCCTTTGAGGGAGCACGCAGAGAAAAAGTTTCGAGGAATTAAACCAGCCGTTCGTCGCGTGCTGTTCAGTACTAATTAAACGACGCGCGAAGAAAGAAGAATTTAACGGAGGGGAGGGTGCAGCGGTTATACTGGAAATGGAGTCGAAAAAAGCATAAAGTAGAGAGCATTGTAATTCCCCATGGGGTCACTGACAGAGCAGCGAAAATAAGCAGGAGGGGAAGCAATGGGCAAAGATGGGGGGGATGCGCGCTCTCTTGGAAGGGAAGGTGACAACTAACGAGCGATCGATTGAAAAAACCCATCAACACAGGAAAACCGAGTTTCAGAAAGAATACAGCGCTGAGTTGAAGAACGTCGGGGGGGGGACGCAAGCGTAAGGTCTTACGAAACACCAAGCGCTGAGAACAAGTCCCGAGGGACTCATGGCGTCGCAATGGTGCGAACGCAAGAAAAAAGAAAGCGCGGAGCGCCAAAGAGGGATTTGGAAAAAAGACCCATTTCCTAATGATAGAAGCCCGGAAGGTCCGAAAAAGAAACAAGAGTAGAACCGGAAGTCGCGGCAGCGCAGGCGAGGGAGTATTCTGAAGTTGAAATGTTCCTATAAAAAAAACACGGTATCATAGACGATAAACAAACAGGAAGGAGGTCGGGTCAGGGGAATTTCAGGAGACAGCGTCCAAGAGAATATCTGAACAAGAGCAGAAAAGTAGCCGTTCAAAGACCACAGTGGCGGTATCACCGCCAAAAAACCGGAAGAGACTCGAGGCAACGGCGTTGAAAAAACAGGCTCTCATAAGCAGACCAATTCGCGAGCTATCAGAGAGGAAGGGGACCCCTCACTACAGCTGTTGTCGACGTAAGAGAGTGAGTGCTTTCGGAAAATCCAGGGCCCCCGTAAGTAACGTGCGGGAGGGAAGGAACTACTGAACCCAGGAGAGGGGGAAACATGGAATCGTGTCAAGACACGTCACGGAGAGGCAAAAAACTATGAACGCAGAGCGCAAAGGCGAAAAGCCTGAGAAGATTGGCAGTCAGGGGGCAACCGTCCAACGGAGTATTAGAGACTGGAGGGGGGGTAAGACCTCGCCAGCGAACCGGCATGAAAAACCTCGGCGCAAATTGGGATGAAGGAGGTCGTACGGGGCGTTTGCGATCCACCACGTGAGGTAAGCAGAAAAAAGAATTTTGGAAGGCCGGACGATTGCGACGAAACTCCGAGCATAACCATAGCTCACAAAAAAACGGGGGGAAATATAGAGATAAAAAACGCAAGAGATCGTCGCAAATCGAACGTAAAAGCAAAGAGAGAAAAAGGATTCGGGACCGACGGGAGGGGACGACCTCCGAAAGGGGGGAGAGAAAAATCGGGACGGAAAACGGAATTGATGGGGGATCTCGGGGTCCTAGGATGAAAAAAGCAACTTCAAAGAAAGGAAGACGGGAAAGAGTAACACGGGCAATCGGAGAAAGTCAAAAGTAAGGCCTTGTGATCGGGGGGAGCAAAGTGTTTCGAAGATACGGAAGGCGGCGATCTGAACGAGTTCATTCCCCGGGACCATCGGGTGCTGAAATCAAAGTCGAAGAAAAATGAGGTGCAATGTGGGATTTGTAAAACGAGTCAGAAAAACAACGATGACGTTCTGCACACTTTGCGACTGGTTGGAGGGGGGGGTTGGGAAAGGAGAAGCGACGAACCTTCTCGAAACCTAAGGCGCGGCTAGAAGCCTTGACTACCGGGCCGTGGTTCCGCGCATGAGATGTGAACGGTGGATGGAAAAAAAAAAACCGAGGCGCGGGGACACATTTCCCGGGGAGGGGAATAAACGGAATGCGCAGGGACCAAGACCTTCCTGAAAACAAATGCTCGAGGTGAAGAGGGAGGAGGATCTTGACGTAGAGGGACATATCCTCGGAATACAGAGCCACGGCAAAAAAGTGAGGGCGAAGGGGGGGGTGGCTCGGAACCCTGAAACCGGCAGCGACTTGCAGGAAGCAAGGAGGCAAATCGCGCGTATTCTCAACGAGGTGGAGGGGCTGTGATGAATCGATATGAGAAGAAGAAAGTAGTAGTATTGAAGTAAAGCCGAGGGGAGTCGTCAGGACGAACTCGAACCGGCTTTTCCCCATCTACGACTCAAAACACGCAGGATTTAGGAAAGGAGGTTCCAGTGTGAGTGGGGAAAACAAATGAGCGGAGAAGGAAAGAGAAAGCCTACGGACAAGCGGCGCTCAAAAGGTGGAAAGGTGCGAAAATAGTAGTAGGGGGGCAAAACTGCGACTGTGCAGTGAAAAGGGGGGGGGCAAATAATAAAGGCGCAGAGAGACGGAGAGGAGAGAGAGAGGTCCTCAGGTCTCCAGGGGCCCATCCAGGAAGGGAGAAATGGAAATTGGAAGTAGGTAAAACTTCAAAAGCCTCAACGACAGCCCAAAAGACGGTAGCAAGTCATTCAAACCTCACGAAGGCGAAAAAGGTGGTTTAAGTCCTGAGGCTAAACCTCAAGAAGGCGCATGGGGGTGGAAGTTGAGGTTTGGAAAGAAGACATCTCGCGGAAAAGCGAAGGGCGTCATTGAACCCCTATTCGAACCGAACGGAGCGTTGCCATTCAAAAACCCCAAAAAATGCAAAGGAATATCCAACAGTATTACAGCAAGGCGTGGGGCACGGGAATCGACATCCTGTGCTAAGGAGAGGGGCCAACAAAACGAGAACCTTGGATGAACGCCAAAATGCCGATGCACTAATGACTACCGAGAGCAAAAGAGAAGGGGGGGAGAGCCGGCTGGAAAAAAACGTAATCATACTTCGATTTTGACAAAGCCAGTCAAAAAACCGAGGCCTGAACAATACCGGCTTATTTAGAGAAAAAGGGAGTAAAGAAGGGGGGATCACAGCGAAGCAGTGGAATTATGGGAATCAGGACGAGACACTTCTCTGCGGGCGAAACTGCGCGAGATCAACACTGCTGATAACCCCGAATGGTCAATGGACCAAGACAGCTGGCCAAGCGGCGAACATAACGAAGCAAACTACACTAACCCCTTAAGGCATGAAAAGCAAGTTTCGCGTCATAGACGGCAGGGGAAGAAAACAAGACTTATCTCCAGGGTTTATTGGACAGGATAATGAAAGAACACGTGAGGAAGACCTTAAAGGACATAACACACGTGCAACCCTCTAGACGTAAGGAAAAAGGGAAAAAAAAAAACGGTAACCATGAGACAGCACGGGTAGGAAGGAGGAAACTCCGAAAGAAAAGATGGAAACCGCAAAAGATGAACGGGGAAAGGTCCGGAAGTGTAAACAAAGATGACATGTGGGAAACAAGAATCGAGCCAGTATAGAGACAGAGGAAAAGCTCCTAGACGCGGCGAAGCGAGAGCAAACTGATATGAAGCAAAAGGAAAAAGTCCGGCCAACACCGCCAAGGAGAGCTGGTAAGAGGGGGGGTCTCATTAGATTGGGGGAAAAAAAGGACCCTTACGCTGGGGGGGAATGGGCTGCCTTTTTCTCTCCTCCACTCACCCGTTGGGGGCAGGGAACGAGGAAAGCAAGGTTAACAAAGGCTCTCTAACGACCCTAGTGATGGAGGCTGTTCTCCCAAAGACTGCCGGGATAGCTACCGCTGCAGAGAAGTGGAACACCGCAACACACAAAAAATACTAAAAATTGAGGACGGGCAGGATGTCACGGAACGTATCGAGGAAACAGTGCTCCTCAGGAAAAAAAATGTCAAATCAATCGCAGCCAGAGGAAAAGTTCAAAAAAAAGAGCGACACAATGCCTCATCCAGCTTCCGGGACATTGGAGGGAGCAAAAAATATCAGAGTGTGGCGAGGAAGGGGCCCAAAGAAGTCGGGGGTGAAAAGAAAAGGGAGGACCGGGCCGAAGAGAATGTCCCTCGCCGATGTGGAGGCACCTCCTATTTCTTATACAAAACGATCTCATGTCGCCAACCTCAAAGTCAAGAACGGGATGAAAAAGAAGGGGGGAAAAAAACTGTGCTTCTCAAACGGCAGAGCCAATTAAGGACGGGTCTGGATTAATCTAGACGAAAAAGAGTTCGTGTTCAAAAAGAAAATGAAAAAGAACTCAGAATGGAGCATTTCTGCGCGAGTCAAGTGATAAAGTCGCGTTGCGGAAGCTACGTTTACAATCCAAAAGGAAGGGGGGAGGACGGTGTGCGAAGCGGTCAGGAGGGTGAGCGCACTTACTGAAAAGGTTATGGGGGTCTAGGACGCCCGAAGCCAAAAAAGACTACTGACGAAAAACGCTTCTTGCGAAAAAAAGGGGGGGACAAAGGACGTCTGGGGGCGGTTCAAAAAAGGCGCATCTGGAAAAAGTGGGAAAAAAAACATCTGGCGTTCCGCGCTGGGGTCAAGAAGGAGGAAGGAAATGGAAGGTTTTGAGATTATGTACTTGGGCAAGTGGCGAAAAGGGAGCCCAGGGATTCCAACGAATCGGCATGACAAGAAAACGAGTCAAAAGGAGAAAAAAATACTACACGCAGAAAGGGAGAATCAAAAAGAAGTAGAAATTTGGGCACCAATAAGACTAAAGCCGGAGCCAGAGCCGCGTGAAACGAAGCAGGAAGGGAAAACATGGAGAGGCGACTCGGGAAGCTGGGTTCGAAGAAGGGGGCGGAACCCGGGGTTCAAAAAGGGAACTTGCAAGGGGAACTCCGGGGGGGAAGGCGAAAAGGGCATGGAACTACATAGCAAACCGAGAGGAGGCAAATTGCGCTTGGGAAGCAGCGGGAGGAAAAAAACAGACGACCGGACAAAGGTAGAATACCAAAGAAGCAGGGAAAAAAAAAAAAACCCAGTCCCGCAAAAGGGGAGATCACCAAAAGCGAAAAGAAGCGGCGGAAAATTGCTGCTGGGGCCGAAAACTCTCTATAAAATAAGGACAAGAGCAAAAAAGACCGGTCCGCCGCACCCAAAGAGCAGTTTGACAAAAAAAGATTTCGCCAATATTACCGAAAGGGGTCGGTAGGTAGAATGGCTTGAAAAAAACCGGTCCGTTGTCCTCGCAAGGACAAACGTCGGGAAAAAAGGCATGGCGATCTGGAACATAGTCTTGGAAAAAAAGACGGACTCGAGCATTCGGGACTAAGGGTAGGGAGACTCAGAAAAAAAAAGATGAGGGAAGAAAGCTAGATCACTCCGGCGCATAAGATACGCGCGGGCTGGTCAATAGAAAAGAAAATTAGCACCATGCGAGAACTTATTGGGAAAAGGGTGCGATTCTTGAAACGGCCAGGGAAAGGTAGGGGGTCGCTTGACGAAAAGGAAAAGACACGACTCCTCGGCGGTAAGAGAACGGGAGAAAGAAAAAAACCTGTGCAGGGTAAAAAAAGGCCTGCGCGTTGGAAGCGACTGGGCGACCGATGATAGGAGGGAGAAGAAGCGCACGCTAGGGGGGCCGCTCATCTGGCGAATGTCACTGGTAAGGGGGCCTTGGTTTTTAACACGGAAGGGGGTCACGGTGCGAATGTAAGGAGGCGGGAGTGACGACATCGCTGCAGTAAAAAATGTGGCATGGTAATTTCGTCCAACAGGGCTAGGAGTGGCGGCAATAATCTCCGAGCAAGCGGATTTACCCAAATGAACGGAGAAAGAAATTGTGAAACAAGGGGGGAAAGAACCAAATTGTTCTCACAAAGGCGAAAGCTAAATGAGGCTTCTTGCACAAAAAAACTCGCCACGCCAAAGTGGAAAACTTGGTGCCAAAGGAAAAAAGGAAAAGACATTCAACTCTCAGCCTATCGCCGGTGAGGTCAGCGATAGGACATCGTAGTGCAAAGTCAAAAGAAAAAGGGTTGGACGTCACCAGCGCAGAAAAAGGACGGAATTGCGCCACGCCCACATCTCGAGCAACCGGAAATGCGCGGTCATAACAGCTTGACACAGGCGGCCAAAAATGTGGTTGGCGCAAAAAAAATCCTGGACGGAAAGCGACAGACCAGGCAAAGGAAAGGCGTCAGGGGCCCCCGAAATAAAAGCGTGAGGACGAGCTTGGTTGGGGGGACGCACAAGGGCAGTATGGGTCGGGGGGCAAGCACACCGATTCATTAAGGAGCGAGACAGACGGAAATCGAAACCGCGCCCGGGGCCAAAGCGAGAACGGGAAAGGCACGCCCTGATACTACAAAGGAATCTAAGCCGCATAGTGAACAAGAGAGGGAAGTTCATGAAAAAAGGAAATAAAAATACATGGGGGGTAATCCAAAAAAAAATCCGGATTTTTATAAGTCCGCGGGCAGACTGGGGTTCCACAAAACCGAGGCTTCCCGCCGGCGGTCCGGAATTGGAAAACTTGGCAAAGTTCGGTCACGTGGTGGGGATGGAAAAGGAGAGGAGAGGTCGGGTAAGAGGGGCCGTGCTAGAGCAGACCGCTCTCAAATCGTGCACACTAACTCAAAAAGAGTCTGGGGGGCCATGTCGGGATCGACCACGAATCGGAGAGCGTGCGAACTGTAAAAGGGGGGAGGCCCGGTCTGAAAGGGGACGTGGTTAAAAAGCGAAAAAAAACCGTTCGCCAGCCAGGCTGCGAGATCGCAACTTCCAGGGGAATGAGAAGAGGGAAGAAGAACGTTCGTACAAGACATACAAAAACTTCGTTTATCACGGGCGGGGGGACCAACCGCGAAAAGTGCGTAAGAAAGGTGGCCTAGAGTCCGTGGTGGGGAGGAAACAGCCACAGCAAGAGAAAAGGAAGGCGGCGCGAAGTGTGTGACAGTGCGATACGGGGTGAAGAGACAACACCCCCCAAAAAAAATCACGCAACTGCCGGGAAACTGGAAAGCAGTGAAAAGTCAGAAATCCGGCGAACCCTATTACAAAAAAAGTGGGGGGGGAGGAGATTAGGAACATGACGAACGAGACAAAGACGACTCGACGTGGAAAACTCAGGGCGCGAAAAAAAAAAACAACAGTGACATAGAAAAGGAAATCTGGGAAAACCCATAAAATGCCGATAAAGCGAAACCTCGTCCAAAATCCGCCTTGTGTAACAGGAAAGAAGGAGGTCATGAGGGAGAGTGTCCGACATAGCGAGCGGATGTCGGGAACTCAGATCCAAGCGCATGAGACGGTGGAATCCTCGCTTCAGGACAAATAGAAAAAGTGGCGATCGGATTGCGAAAATGAAAAATCTAAAAACGAGAAAAAACCGCGACCGCCTCGAAGGTTCGGGAAAAAAAGTGGGATGTTCTCCGCGGGGGCAAGAAACATGAGGCCCATCGTCGCATGGGGGGAGTAAGGTGACGGAAAGCACAGCGTGCAAAAAGTGATTGCCCAGGAAAGAGTCAACTTGGGGCGGGGTCAAACAAATGAGGACGATATGGCCAAAGTTCACGGACCTCGGGAATGAGGTAAAAATATAAGAGAGCGCGGGGACACCGCGCGTAACAACTCCGATCACCAGCTGTCTCCAGCATTAAAGGAATGTGACTCCTCCAGGAAAAGCGGGATGACAGCGCCAGAGCCAACTAAGGGGAGAAAAAGCCAGGCCCACAGAACGGGGTTCGGACTCGTAATAGGGTTGGCGATGACCAGGGTGAGAATGTGTGGTTTGAAAAACGACATGGTCAGCTCCGGGCGGTTCGAAGGGGGGGGGGGGGAACATATCCCTCGCAGGGTTCCGCGAGATTGCCAAACTAAACCCTCAACCCAAAGGGCAAAGAAAAAGAACCGCTGAGGGGCAGAATCCGGCACTTGTTCGAGGGGGGGTTCAGGAAGAAACATGAAGCCGTGGCCAGAGAAAAGAAGTTTTAAGGGGATCTGGGAGACCGCGAAACGCGAAGCGAAGAAAGATCCTGGGGGCGGTCCGCTTCAGCGGGGAGCTGGTCGAAGGGTAAAAAAAAGAGTGAAAAAAGAGTCAGGATGCAATGAAAAGGTGAACTGGGCAGCCCGAGCAGCGCAAAATCAGACGTAGTGGCGCTTGGTTAAGGTTGCGCGCCTAGAAAGTTTCCGGAGTTGAAAAAATGAGGGAGATCGATGAACAAAGGCACACAGAAGCCCCGAATTTCTAAGAGAGACCGCGTCTGGTGGGTCAAAATGAGGAAGAAAAACTGACGTCAGGGGGAGAATACGAACCCAAATAGTCGCGTGGGGATCAAGCCTTCAGAATGTAATCATGGCGGGAGGAGGCGAAGCGGGGCATCCCACAGAATCCGAGAAGCTCGAATTTGCCATCCGTGGGGAATGAAGGAGCCCGTACGGGCACGCGCACGTAAAACACTCGCGCAACCGAAATGGCGCGGGCAGGCTGTATTTACCACAATGCACTATAACAAGGATCGAATCAAACCAAATGCGGCAGGGGTAGGGTGTAAAGGAAAGGCGGCGCCGACGTCAACTAGAAGAATAGGCCGTAAAGCTCCCACGTAGCCGGGTTCAAAAGCAGCCCTCAACAAGTTGGCGGTTCCAGTGGGGGGGCCGCAAACAAGCCGCCGGGTACCCGTAGTCATAAACTGTCGAAACCGCTGGAAGGCGAGCGAAAGCGGGTCGCTGTTCAAAAAAACAATGCCAAAATCTAGAAAGTTTGACAGCTGTGTACTGTAGGGTCGAAAAACAAATCAAAAGGGCACAATTACGCGGAAATATTCAGCAAATCAACCAAAGCCTGGAGGTGTGAATAAACGCACGTCAGTCGTTAAAGGGCGCATCGCCGCTCGACAGACCGACGAAGCCAGTGGCAGCAGTAAGAGCATCCCGTAGGGCAGGGAAAAAAAAGGGAAGGGTCTTGTGTTTCACACCTCGGCCGGATGCCCGAGCAGGTCAAGACAGAGGGAGGGACCTTTCAGAAGGCGAGGCAGGCGACGTTACAAAAAATCTAGCAAAAACACGCTGTTGCGTTCGCGCGGTTTGGCCGCCGAGAAAAGGAAAAAAACAGAGCTCTACACCACGGAAAAAAGCTGTGCGCGGCGCTTCACGCAATCGCCGAACGAAGCGCGGGACGGATTGCGAACGGTACGAGAGCAACGCCAAAAAGGGGGGCTCGCCGGAAGAAATCGTGCGCACGAGGTCTGGGAACAAAAGGATTGCCGAGGGATGATGAAACAAGCACTTGAAAAAAACTCTTAACAAGAACAAGCGAAAAAGAGCGGGACGACGCATGAGCGCGCGCTGTTCAAAAACGGTCCGGACGGAACTAATGACAAAATCAAAATAACCGATACCGGTGAAAAAGCGGGCTGAATCACTTCAAAGGATAGGGAAGCCATTGTATTTGGGGGGAAAAGGAAATGGGAACAGCTATGATTCGATCTGGCGAATGTGTCCCTCAGAGAACAGTCTATGGCGCTGGCGATGCGAAGAACGGGTTTCTACCGACGGAGGCAAGAGTCCAGGGGTGGCGGGATAGCAACAACCGGGGGGAGGCTGGAAAAAGTCAGGGGAAGCGGAGCCGATCAAGAAGGGTACTCAGGCGCAAAAATCAAAAGTGAACCCCGAACATGAGAGAAGGGGGTGGATCGATTCGATCGGGGAAGGATCGGGGGCCAAGGCCCAAAAGAATACAGAAAAAAAACGAACGCGCAATTCTCGTGCAACAGTGAGGAACCCGGAAGGGAAAATTCTTCACGTCAAGGAAGGCAAAGTGGGAGCTCGATATGAGAGGGGGGGAGGAAGAAAGAAACATAGGCAAAAAGCCAAGGGGGACAGAAAAGAGGACGTAATAAAAAGCTATGGGTTCGTCGCGACAGAACTCGACGCGGGGCTGGGCCGCTTTCCTACTCGCATGGAGGAGGGAATGGAAGTCCGGGTACCGCTGTGGGCTGGGGAATCAGATCGGGTCCACAGGTCTCGCACCGCGGACAGAAGAGAGGGCCAAAAAACACGGTTGGTTGCGCCATACTTTACAGGAAGGTGCTATAGAATGAAGGGGGGCAAAGAAAAAATTATAAATCGGGAAGAGAGAGAAAAAGACAGGCAAAGAATCCCGCGGCAGCTCAGGAAGGCTCGACAAGGTAGCAAGGGGATTTCGGGAGGTCGTGGTTGGGCCGGGTCCCCCGAAAGAACCTCCCCTGCCTAAAAGGAAACGGCTCCTGCCCACCAACTCTACCATTGCGAATCTCTGTCTTCTACGCACTCCCTCGAATGGGGGTGTTGATTGGAAGAAACTCTCGGAACGGCAGGGAATCATTTGAACCACCTATGGAAGCAGGGGGAGCTTTGCCATGTCGCCACAAACCCTCAGCGATGCCAAAAGGTGAAAAGATCGGGAAAAATATACTTATCCCGCCCAAGGGGGGGGCGCGTGGAAAGGTGGGGGTCGCAATTCTGTTGGCCGGGGAGGGCCGACAAAACAAACATACAAGGGGGTGAAACGCACTCCGATGCCGAGGTAAGGAACGGGGAGAAGAGACGGGCGGAAGCTAAAAAAAGATCATCTCTATTTTGACTGAAATTCAACCGAGGCCTTCAAATGACCGAATCGGATATCAGCAAGTGGTGAAAGATGGCGAAGCTCCCAATTGAAGTCGGCGGTTGAATCAAATGGAGAAACACGGAGGAGCTCTCGCGATCAAATAACATGTCACTGCGAACAAGAGGGGAGAAGGAAATTCCCTCAAAAAAAAAAAAACAAAAAAAAACCTTAGTGGGGGGGGGGGGCAAAAAAACCACAGCTCTTCAAAAAACTACACTTCAGAATACCACAGTAGGAGTCGGACGCAGGCGGCTTTCGAGCCAGGAGGAGGACGCGAAAACCGGGAGAAAGAAGCTGAAAAAGGGCTGTCTGGGGACTGAATATTAAAATTAGGGCTTAGAGAAAGGGGCAAGGCTAGCTAAGCAAGCTTACCAGGGGGTGCCGGTAAAGCATCCTCACGAAAGCACGTGTGGTTAATATCACTAAACCGAACGCAGTTCCCGACAAGGAGATCGTGCTTTCACATCGCCAAGTAAATGGTTCTCGCAATCGGACAACATCCCTCGGAACCGCGGAAAACGCCGGACACTCACGCGAATTCGAACGGGGAGTATCTATCGCCGCCGGAAGGAAAACGCTCCTACACAGCGGCTCGAGCTGGTAGTGGGTAGGGCAATTCGGACCGGAGAACTTCGCAGTGGATACCTCGCCCGTCCCGCGAAAACGTGAAAATGGGACGGCAAGCGATCAGCGCGCGGGTCATGCCGGGCTCAGAATACGACGAGGTGACAGAGGGGGGGAGGGCGCAAAAGAGAAGTCGGAAAAGGTCGAACCTCAAGACGCGAAAAAAACACCGCAGGGATCAACTAACTAATGGCAGGAGAGCCGTCGCAAGACGAAAAGGCAAGTTTCAATCAAAAATTACGGGAGAAATGCGAACCTTGAGGCGGAAAATGGGGGCGTCGGGGCTAACTCACGAGGGTCCTATGCACCGAACATTTGAAAGTGTAGCAAAATGATATCAGGGATTGGATGAGATGAAAATAATATAGGAGCTTTTGCAGGGCAACTGGTCAGAGGCCGATGATACACGCTCTAAAAGCTGCACCCTAAACAGGAGGGAAAAACCCAGCTCACAGGTCGCCAAGCCAAAGGATCGGACGTATACCGTTCTTATTAAAGGGGAAACCTGGCTGCACCGTCGAAAAAGAAAAATGCAAGGCTGCGTAGGAGAATCATAAACTTCCATTCGTAAAAAAGAAAGTGGAGGTGTAAAAAATGGACCTCACCAACGGGCTGAACTGGCTGCTAGAGGGCCGGTGATCTGGTATTCGAGAGAAGGCTAACGTGTACTCTCCCGCCGAAGTTCAGCGGGGATAGAGGGAAATCTTCGGGGCGCGCCAAAGGCTTAATGGCCGGGGTGCGGAGTAATGCATAAGAAAGGGGGGGACCCAAAAAGCAATATAAGGAACCACGCAAAAGGGACTTATTCGGGGCAAGGGTACATAATTGGTTCCGTTTCCTGCATCTCCTGCTGTTCAAGAATTTGTGGGCTGCCAAAAGGAAACAGAGCTGGGGCATTAAATCAGACTATTCAGGGTTGAGAATAAGCCTTTCGATCCTCCAAAAGCTACGCCCTGTTAAAGACAACAGTGAATCAACTACGGGAAGGAGGATGATAGCCAAGAGAAGCGACTAAAGCGTACATACTATTGGGGGGGGCAAACACCAAATACTAACTGGCAAAGAGAACAGGAAGTTCAGAAGAAGTCACAGGGTGGAGGAGCAAAGTCCACGATGTCCTCGGTGTTAGAACAAAACCATTGGGCATTGAAGAAAGTTAAAGATTGGCGGGAACAGTGTAAAAGCAATAGAAGGGACGCTATGCAAAAAACATCAGCAAAAAACAACACTGACCGAAACTGTTCAGAGGCAAAGGAGACTTTACGCAGCCGCGGGGAGTGAACAAAAAACCGGGCCCGAAAGGAACGGGCCGAGTGTAACAAAAAAGCCCATCCCAAAAACGAGGGGTCAAACCAGGAAACAAACGAGCAACCAGCCGGGCCACGAACTGGCGCGGGGTGAGAAAAAGAAAAGATAGAAAACTCAATAGAAAAAACCAAGCGACAAGGAGGTCCGAAAACAAAAAGCGTGGGAAAAAAAACGTGTTGAAGGCCGGATTCAGCTTACACAAAATCGGTTCGAAAAGGCAAAAGGAAAGGACCGGCCGGGGACAGGCAAAGAGGCAATACCTGAAACATACGTCTAAAACTGAGCAATGGTAAAAATATGGCCGACAAAAAGGAGGGGAACACCGCTCAAAAGAGGAAAGAAAAAAAGCTCTCAGGTGACGTG
>Ga0179593_1298536_pt1 | contig 13023 bp, 12 predicted proteins | sample CZODoug2_1_08_16_FD_185931 | JGI IMG/M metagenome (GOLD analysis project Ga0179593, IMG submission 185931) | Vadose zone soil fungal communities from Angelo Coast Range Reserve, California, USA - CZODoug2_1_08_16fungal (PacBio error correction) | ecosystem: Environmental > Terrestrial > Soil >...
CAAGAGGCAATAATTGGTGAAAACTTGAGCCAACGATTGTCAAGGACCTCTGGTTCAGAGAAAGGAGAGAAAAAAAACCGCGAGGGGAGGCAGAAGAAGAGCGAATCCCGGTCCAAAAGTACACAAGAAAGGGCCCTGTACTTGACAGATCTCCAGGGACCAAAGGGTTTGGGATACGTATATCTACGGGAGAAACTTACAGGGAAAATCTCGGGGAGCGGAACGTGAAACCAGACATCGATAGGTCATTCACAGGGACTAGAAAGGTACTGCAGTTTGGCCGCCCAAAACACCATAAAGAAATCAACTTGCATGTTCAAAGATGACTCCGATCAAGCGGAGCTAGCTGGAAAAAGGGGGGAGCCAACAAGTCGGAAGTCTGAAGAAAAGAAATAAGTGTGGGTACGATTGCTCAAACTTACAGTAGAGAAGAAAAAACCAAACCCTGTAAGACGCCATCAAGCCGGCGCAAAAATGCTCTTGGAGGCTGCTCCGTCCTCACATGTATTCAACTTAAGAATCTGGAGGAAACGGTCTTCCAGGTGGATGGAAAGGGTGCGGGGAGTTGCAGGTCCTCGCGATAAAGAGAAAAAATCAAATCCAGCACGCTTGAAGCGGGGGAGGACGTCATCGCCCATCATAAGGGGAGTAAATAGCGGAATCCGAAAGAAAGCTTCCAAACAAAGCCGATCAGACACCGTGGAGGACAGTTTGGGGGCGCAAGGGAAAACCAATCGTCAAAAAGCTCCCTATAGATAAAAAAAGGGGAAACGCCATCGAGTCCACTAGGTACCGTTTAAAAACGGGTGGGAGGGTTTTCGTCTCTCTTGGCCTGCCTCCGATACAATTCAAAGATCACCTACCGCTCTCCAGGCCTCGGAGTTCCTGGGAAAACATCGCTTCCCCCCCGGTGCAAATCAAGGACTTTTTACGAAGCAAAGGAAGCACGGAGCTGGAAAGATTCCTCGCCGAAGTCGCCTTAAAAAGCGGAGAGAGTGTGAAACAAGATAACGCGTCAGTCGAACAGGAAGGAGACCAGGAGCTGTCAAGAAGAATAAAAGTAAAGAGAAATTATCTCTGGAACATGACGCTAGTCTGCAGAAGGAAAAAAAAAAGAATGTTAAAGCAGGTCTGTCAAGGGAATTCAGAGGGACATAGGGAGGGCCAGACGTCGTTGCTTACAAACTCGCATCGGTTTAGATTAGAGAAAAAAAACTGGAGAGAACGACTCCGAGCGCTGGAGGTCGCAGACGATCGGCAGGTAAAAGGGACCGTTAGACTAAGTGTAGCTTCTGGACAGTGGAAGGGGAGAGGGAAAAACGGCAACTATAGAACGGAAGTTGTAAAAAACCCTAACAAACCTAGGGGAACGTGTAAAAAAGAAGACGGGATTGCAACGCAGGGGAAAGAACGCGTCCGCAATGCCAAACATTCGAAAAAAAAAAATGCCACTTTCAATCGGGCAAAAGGAGAAGGAGAAACCCCCGAATGAAGGAAAAACAAGCCACAGGAGCCACCGGTAACAGAGGGGGGACTTCCCGGTGGGTTCCTTAAATTCAAGCGCACGGTTGAGGGGAAAAAATCCTACCAAAGTGGGCCAATGAGGAAAGACAGAACCTTCTGAAAGCAAAAGGGAAATCAGGCGCAGCGTGAACAACGTCCCAGCCTGAGATACAGCCTCAGAGAGGGAAAACAAAACATCGTGGAAGTTGTGCAGTTGAAAGAAAGGGGATACATGCGCACAGAAAAGCCACACAATCATTCGAAAAAAATTCTAAGAAAGAAGCACCGAGGTCCACTGAAAAAGAAATCAACAAATTCACCTGCTGAAATGGAATGGGGGGGGGGCGGACAAAGGCGGACTAGTACCTGGCAGAAGGGGATAGGGGGACGGATTAGAAGGAAAACAGTGCGAACAGCCGAACGTCTGACGTGGTCCACAACCGTATCAAAAAAGGCCCAAGCCATCTTTTTACACACCTCGTCTGGGCCAAACAGGCGGGGAATACCATATCGCACGACAGATACAGGCTATCGAACAAACACAACAAAGTTCTGGAAAAGAGAGATCTAGTATCTGGCTAAAAAAAAGAGGGGAGGGGAAAAGGGTTGTAAACGCATCGTGTGTCTTACGACATCGAGGCGTGGCGCAGAAATAACCAGGGGGTACGGAGGGAAAGCTAAAAATTTCAAGAAAACGATCCCGCAAACATTTACTAAGACTGGCCAGGTCATGGCAGAAACAAAGCAAGTGTTGGGCAGAAACATAGGGAAAAGGTAGGGCATGCGGTTTTTTGTCATTGGACATTCACAGACAGAGAAGGTTCGAGACAGGTAGTTTAGCCGGAGGGAGGGAGAAGATACCAAACCTCAGACCTAGATCAACAATTCTACGTTTTCGCCGCCTAAAGGGGAGGGGAACCTGAAAGCGGCCGGCAAGGAAGAAAAAAAGTGGTCAATGGGGTGGGGATCGCAGTCAAAGGGACTGGATCCCTTCCGTGCTACCCCCCGGCCGAGGGTTTCTAACCGTTAAGGAGAAACAGGGAAGGAAGCAAACAACAGGGAAGAAAAAAGAGGGGGAACACTGGGGACGGCGGTCAAAACCTTGTGGAACAAGTTGTTTTTTGGAGGGGTTGTACGCCTCGTGGAGCTTCAAAGAAGGAATGGTCGAATTGGGAAGGCATTGAACCGCTTGTGGGGGAGTCACGGCAGAGGGAAATATACTGTTTCGAGGGGGACAAGGGCATGGCGGAGTCTTCGGATTTGACAAGAGACACTAAGAGTGAAAGAGAGGGAAGCGAACCAAAGATAGACAAAGGGTCCAGGATATAGAAAGGCTATTACTGGGATCTTCGGTAAACGAGAAAGGGGGAAAGTGACGCCGAGAGTTTCCCCGATGTTGTACAGCATCTGAACAGGGGGGGGGAAAGTATGTATTAATAAGCAAAAGGAGATCATACGCTACAGGAAATCCCTAATCAACTTAAGCCGTGAAAGAGGGGAAAAGAGCAGCCGAAAAGTAAACTGTTTTCTTGGAAAGTGGGCTGCACGGCAGCAAGACGGGCCAAATACTACGCGCGTTAGTGCAGAGAAAACTGCGAGCGGGTTGAGTTAGAACCCCAAGAAACAAGAGTAAGGCTATTGTAAACGCGTGGCCGATGAAAACCAGACGGAGTATCTGAAGTCAACCATATAAACCGTCTGTGAAGAAGAAACGGAGGGCGGACTGGATGCGATCAGGCGTGTTACCCAAGTGAAAAAGGAGAAACTAACTCGGATGGAAGGGTCGACACCAGACTGAGAAAATCGGGCTCTCAAGTTTCAGCAGGGCCTGTGGAAAAGGAGCAAACAGGAAAGACGTGATCAGAGCCGGAAAGTGGCTATTGACTATCAGGAGGCCGTTCAAAGAATCTCTAAAACCACGTCCTGGGGGAGGCGCGGAGCGGACGACAGAAACCAAAACAGGAAAACAGATGTATTTGGAAGTTGCGGAATCGCGAGGCGGGTCACAACGTCATGGGACAAACGGAGAAGATGTCCACAAGTCTTGTGCCCGAGTAGGAATCAATCGGAGGACGTATGTGAGTAATACCTCTCACACAACTAAGGGGAAAATTCTCAGGGCGTAGTATACTAAGGGGGGGGACGAGCCGAAGGCCATTGTGCCAGCCGCAAATCCAATTGTTGGGAAAACCTAGGATGGAATTGTTGGCTGGGGTAAGGAGAAGCCGACGGATCTCGCGCCAAGACTTGATCCTAATGAAAACCTTGCAGAGGAAGCGTGGTCGGGGGGCAAAAAGCGGGGGGATGAACTGGCCGAGGACGAGGGTAAGAAAAGAGTTGGACATTTTTCTCAGAGGAAGGCGCACTAGTGTTTCCAGAGGTCATACTAGGGGTACCAGAGCAAACGGAAGACGGACAACACGGTGCGTCAAGGGGAGAACCCGGGCAACCGGAAAATTTGTGTGGATAAGGAAGAGCCGACCGTGACTTCGGCAAGAGGGGGGAGCGGGGAGGGAGCAGGTCCTGAGAACCACGCGACTCAATCGGGTCCCAAAAAGGAAGAGGGCACATAACTTAGATCGCTGCAAAACAACAAGAGTGGGTCCTTAATTTATAGGGAAGAGGTAGGGCCAAGGGGGAGGGGAAAAAACCGCCGTTTCTTCAAGGAAACGCAGCGAGGCCGAAAACGGCACGTACTACAGAAAAAATTGTGCCGGCTTTTCCAGAAAAAAAATTTTTGGTAAAAAGGGGCGAGAGGGGCATCGAATGAACAGGGAAAAAGGGATCGCGACAACTGTGGGAGCGGCAAGGGGAGAAAAAGGCGAAAGAAGGACAGCTAAAGTTCCATTAAGAACGGGAAAGAAAAAGAGCCCGCAGCAGTAATTCGGGGTGCATGTAAGGCAGCAGAAAAGCCGCGAAGAGAAACCGCGCCAACAATAGGAGAAGGCATCAAAAAACTGATGGGACGAGCGATGTCAAAATTCAACGGAAACTCTAAAAAGAAACAATCACGCGAAAGGGAAAAAGAAAGCAGGGGTGCTGTAGCTCCACAGAACCTCCGTATGATACTCCAGCCACAGAAGGAAGATTCCAAAGTTGATTACCGAAAAGAAGAAAGGGGGATCCAGCCTATTCCCTAGAGCCCTCAACTCGGAGAAGTTAGCTGGCTGTCAGCTAAGAGAAAGGGCTTTCCTCTATAGGAAGAGGAATAAAGGAAGAGATAAATAGAGGTACAAATCAGTCGCGAGCAACAGTTTCGGAATCTTTTTGCGAATGTACAAAAAGGGCACAGCAATCAAGAAAGCGTCTTGTAGAAACGCCAAGGGGGGGCGCTGATCTATTCCGTTTGCGAAAAATCCTAAGATGCGCATCGACAAACGACAGTGAAAGGGGCGGTGACCACAGTAGAAGGCGGAACATAAAAGCAAGAAGTCGCAAGTACCCTCACGAAATCGCCTATACAAAAACAAAAAAGTACCGATAAACCATGGAAGAGGCGCGAACGCCGTGAAAAAGACATTCTCCGTGCATACAGGTACAATGAATATTCCGGCCTGGACGACTCGTCGGCCGCAAGGCCAAGAAAAGGGACGGAAGGAGACTGGCGCGGGAAGCGTAGCCGCAATCGGGGTTTAGCGGAGGAATCCCCTCGGAGGCGAAGGAGATTCCGTAAAAGAGTTGCCAACGCTCACCATCACGAAAACTTAAGATAGGAAAAAAGGAAAGGGTCCGTAATAGCTCTGTCAGAAGGGAATGTAGAAGGGGGTTCGCTTGAAAAAGCTAGAGCCTCTACGCTGTCATACGGAAAAAAAACAGAAGACCCGCACAGATGCTACGAAAAACTAAAGGAGGGGGGGGAAATCGCTTGCCAAAGGGCCAACTGTAAAGCCATGACCAATGCCAACGTTCGGCGAAAAACGGAGCACGCAAAAACAGTGACTACACAGCGTGTCCGCCGAGAACCAAAGGAAAAAGAGGTTTCGTTTACCGGGGTTGGGAGGAAGGATTAGACGAAAGAAATACCGGCCCCCTGGCCATTAAGAAAGACTGGAAACTGAAAGCGACCAAGAAAGAGACAAGGCCCAAATTTCCGAGGAAGGAAGAATTCTATCGGAAACAAACAGATTAGGGAAGGGTTAAAAGGTCTGGAAGAAAACTTGGAGGAGAAAGGAATGCCATCAATCCTGATCAAACCAAAGGGGAAGACTTGCGACATCAAAGCCAGACGTTACTGTCAAACTGGAAAAGCACGCCAACTGAGGGCTTAATGGACAATAAGGGGGGGGAAAGGACCAAGTGTCCGGGAGCCGCACTGAAAAAAGCCGGATTGAGTAACATTTTGAAGGAGGGAGGGAAGCCTCGAAAAAAAGGGATCTCTGAAAGGCATAGACGGCCGCGAAAACCACAGTGGAGAGTTGAAAAACGGAATCATGAATCCAGATATCAGAAAAAAAACCCGGAGGTATGGAAGAGAGAGAGAGGAGTTGCGACGAAAGCTGGGATCCAAGAAGGGGGAAACGCAGCGGTGGGATTAAACAGCGAACGGCATAGGGAACCGTGAAAAGGGGTCGCGACAGGGTCGAGAAAAAAAGAAAGTGCAAATTTGAAAAAAGCGCCAAGGTAAAAGTAGGGCACCGGCCAAACCAAACTATGTTCAAAAAAACATCAGCCGAAGACTGGGATTGTCAGTTGACAAGCGCCGGATAGTCGAAAGTAAAGGGGATACCAAAGGGGGGGCTTGGAGCCGGGCTGTCTGAAAAGGGAGACGAGAAGGCGAAAGATGTGGGGTCAAGACGAAAAGGGAAAATGCTGTAAAAAATGCTGGGCCGGCAAAACACGATAGAGGAAGGCATGGGGGGATCTGCTTCAGGGGAAGGCTTTCCCGTCATAACCCAAGCCGGAGTTTGAAAAAAGGGAAATCGGACTGTAAAAACGAACGAAAGCTGTTGCAGGGGGGGGGTGGCTCACGGCAGGGGGTATCACTGAGGGGGGTAGCGGAGCTGCGGGGAAGACAAGGATGTCTATGGGAGTCAATTGATAAAGAGGGGGGAAAATGCTATGGGAAAACGGGGCGGGGGACACGTTACAAAAGGGTGCTTGGGGGAAGGTAGATGGTACAACTGAAAAGAGGGAAAAAGGAAGCGGAGAACCCCCCTTACCTCACAGATAGCGACAGATAAAAAAAGATGACGGAAACGATTAACATAAAGGGGGAAGGAGGATGAACTCGTGGCAAAAGTGGGAACAATGAAACGGTGGCCTGTAAAAAACGGAACGGTCCGGGATCATACGCTGCGGAAGAAAGTCTACATGGCCTTTGAAAGCTTTGCAGTAAGAGCGACCGAAGGGACGGATTCTTTTCCAATGGCGGACTCAGAAAATCGGTTTCAGAAAGGACGCGGGGGTCATCGCAAGAAAAAGACGACGGACAAAACAGACGCGGGATAGAATGGTCGGCACGCGGCCGTGAACGGGATAAGGGTAGTCCGGGAGGAAGGGGGTCGAACCTTCTGCTCTAAAGGAGAACCCCGAGGGAAATTCTCTTGAGTGGAGAGCTTCGGTTGAAACGGAAAGGAAAAGAGAAAAACGAGTTCGGGGAAAAAGAAAGCTCCGAGCAGGGCCTGTTGCGCAGATCCACAAAAACAGGTGCTCGATCACGGAATGGACAGCTGATTTTCTCAGGGAAGAAGATGACTCGCACGACACCGAGTGGATCAGGGGGAGGATGAAAACCAAACGACATCCGTGGCGGGGGATTTGAAGGGAGGGAAGGAACTTCGGAAAAAGGAGTGGAAAAGAAACAAAGCCGTTAGACCAAGAAAAAGTAGGGGTCAGTTGACTAGGATCAACCGTTTCCACGTGAGAAGCTGGGAACTACAACCCTCTACCTGGGGGAAAGGAAACCGTAGTATAAGGAGGTGAAAAAGCCATGCCATGGGGGGGGTGCAGCGCGCGGAAAGAAACTTGGGTAAAACCGGAGAGGGGAAATGGTGGACGGAGGTTTAAAAAGACCTTATTCCTCGCGCAACTGTCCTCCCATCGAAAAAATCACCCTTAAAAGGTGCTGTCTAAGACATTTGCTTCCTGGTATGGGAAAATTTGTACTAACGGACCGCGTCTAGAGTCTAAAACGTTCCTCTCAGTCCGAAGGGAAATCTTCATTCCTAGGTGCCTGCGCCTGGTCATCCAGTTAACAAAAACTGGGGGGGAAAATTGAGTTCTCACCCACAAAAGGAGGGGGGTGGGAGTTAAAAAGAAGCTTTGAAGGCTGCTCGCGTCTGTTCACGACGTAAAACAGGTCGGCGCCAAGAACTCAAAGCGTTGACACAAAGGATTCCAAAAAGACAGAAACTCCTCCGCACCACAAAGGGATTAAAGATGGAAAAAGTCATATTGTAAAGTGCCAACGTTTAGCGCCGCCGGGGTTCGTCAGGACCTTCGTAAAAGGAGAGGAGAGGACAGTGATGATTCCAGAATCCATCAAGAAATCCCGGCTTCAGAGGCATAAAAAGTTTTTGAGAAAGGACCATCAAATCGAAAGGAAAAGAAAACGTATAGACTCTAACTAGGTCACTAAGCGGGCGGTCGGAATAACAAGTTGAAAAAAGGGGCCGCCCCCCCCAGAGGCCAAAAAAAAATCGTGATATTTTAAGGGGGACGTCTCAGAGAGAAGCAGACTCTAGGAAGAACCGCCAACAAGAAGGGGAAAAGAATTCATCCACCAGGGGGACCGCTGGAGCGCTCAAAAGGTCCGAAAGGAACCGCACGTATACTAAAGAACGCGTCACAGCGCTTGGGAACGGAAAAAGAACGAATCCTCGAGATTAAAGGCTCAGAAACACCGTCCAAGGGGGGGATGCCATTAGCTAAATGGTTCTAACGCTTCAGGGGGGTGACTCACAATCAAGAAGCATCGGTCGGTGTAGAGTGACTGAAATTCAAAGACTGCCTGTTCCTCAGCGGGGCAGGAACGGAAGGGAAAAGATGGAAAACAAAAGGAAGATCTGAGAGTGTATTCCTAGTTTTGATCCTCCTTGAACCAACAGAGTTCTTCTAAAGAGACCCTAGGGTCACGGGGAGGGTAAGAAAAAGAGAGGTTAAAAAGGGATCTCTGAAATTTTACAAACCGGAAAATGCATAGCAAAACCTCCGAGGGGGAAAGGTGAAGCCGCGGTCGATCAGCTTACATCATCGAGAAACAAAGGTCATCGGCCGGCGATTAGAAGTATCCAGCGCTCGCTTGGGAAACCCTCAGGAGAGCGCAGCGGAGAGTCAACCGTCTCTGGGTCAGAAGCAAACGTGCCGCCAGCAAAGCCCCTTAGGAGGGGAAGGGAAAACGCTGCTCACTGACCAAGGAGTGATCAAGTCATGGACAGGAGAGGAGGAAATCCGACTCAGGAGGAATCAAGCGGCAAGAAGGTGGACAACGGACAAACTGGGGGACAACCTCCGCGACTTGAGGTCTCCTTAAAGGATCTCGAAGAAATGAAAGACCTGGAAAAAAATCTATCTGGGGGGAAAGGGTTTCGGAGGCCGCCCGCTATAGAAATAGACTCTGTTAAGGGTAACAGCCAGAAATAAACAAACTTGACGTGACCAAAAAAATAGCGTGCAAATATGGGGACATCAAGCTGTCAATGCACGCCCAGGCCAGAAACACACTGGAGTGAGGGAAAAAAAGAAACACTAACCGAAGTGAAAACACAGGACGTAAAAAAGAAACAAAATCAACATCTTCGTCCGCAGGACGAGGAAACACGGGAGAAAAAATCAGAAAAGGATCCGAAAGGGCGGCAAGCGAAAAAAAAAGGCAAGCGTGCAAAAAACGTTGCCAGAGGCTAGACGGGACTGCGACAACATCTTAAGTGTGGAGAATGGACCGGGATCCGATTCGAGGAAACGGATCCCAAAGCCTGATCAAACGAATGCGACCAAAAGGGAAAGTGTGAACACGCTAAAAAAGGCCCCAATTCACCAGGACATATTGGGTGAAGACCCATGCCGGGTAAAAAAAAAAAAGAAGGAAGGAGTTGCTCTGAGGATACAGGAAAAACAAAGTCCGTCATCGTCGAGTGCAATCCTGAGAAAAAACACGCCAGAGAAGGTGGAAACAGAGGAGTTTCCCAAAAGAGAAATCCAGATCTAGGAAGCATATATTAAACTCTAAAACAAACGTGTAGAAATGATCTGGAGAAAAAATAAAATTAGACGTGGGTGGGGAAAAAAACATCTGGGGGAGGGACAAAAAGAGAGGGCGGGGGAGCCGGAGAGACACACAGGAAGACGAGGAACGCACTTTCAAATCAAAAAGGCAATGTGAACACGAAGGGATAAATTCACGAGGCCCCCTGCCAATGGCGAAACCAACATATTGTACTTGAAGCCGTGAAGGGGAACTTTTTCTATGGAAGGTGACCGAAAAAGGGGGGATTATAGGAAGGGTTCCGGATCAGGATGGGAGACGGTTTTGATGAAAGACACAGGAGTCATCGTACAGAACGTTAAAGCCGGGAAAATAAAGGAGGCTTGTCTCTGAATGGGGAAGGGGAAAGAGAGTTACGGGAAAATTGGGATCTGCTTCAGAGGCCGCGGGTTCCTTCACCTGGGAAAAAAAGGCAGGGAGTTTCGAACCCAAAGGGCGGTCGCGGACTAAAACAAAAAACCACCGTAAAACGGAAGTGCTCGGAGGGAAATCTTGGGGGATAACCTGTAGGGGGTAGCGGGAGGGGGTCGTCCGAAGAGGGGAGGGTAGTTGATGGAGCATAAAAAAAGGGGGGCAAAATTGAAGCTTTGCTCGGGTCAACGTGCAATCGCGGTGAGGTCGGTGAGTGTAAAAAAAGGGATGGAAAGAAAGGAAAGCTGAACTCCACTGATAAAAAAAAATAGGAACGTCATTACTGAACTTGAGGAGAATCAAGGTAAGGCGAGACGCGGAGAGGAACTTTGTCGAACTCTCAAGAAGATTTCCAAAAGATGCCTCAAAGAGACCGAACGGTACATCATACGCTGAGGGAACAAGAAAAAGCTCCAGGAAGCCCTTGAACAAGAAGTGGTGGGAAGTTGAGCAGCCGAGGGGTCCCCTGGAAACGGAATCCTTTAAGGGAAGAAACGGAATGCGCCAGAATACTGAAAAACGGTGAAAGGTGGCCCTCGAAAGAGGTTGCAGGTCAAACTCGAGGCTGGAGAGCGACTTTCAACAGCATCCAGAGGGGAAGGAAAAAGCGGCTTATGGGGTAACAAAAAAAGGAAAAACCTCGAACAACTCGGATGCCGATAAGTTTTGAGGGATGCGGAGCTTAAAGGGGGAAACCGGAAAAGCGAACTAGAGTTGGGCGTTGAAAAAAAACTACAACCTCGGAAAAAGTGGGTTACGCATAAAAGTGGTACCAGAAAAAAGGATAAAACCAGGTGAAGGATCCGGGGAACAGCTATTTATCATGCCGTCTATCTTGAAGAAAAGAAAAGCCCCCGGCTGCAGAGGGCGCAAAAAGAAGAAACTCTAACGCGTGAGAGGCGAAGCTATAGGGCGGCCAATCGGGTTGAGACAACGTTTAAGGCACAGGGGCCGCGGCGTCTGAAAGGATCCATAAAAGAGAAGGTCCCAAAAAGCCGCACACCGCAGACCGAACTTGACGGGCAGGGGGAGGGTAAAGGCCGTTCGCTGAACAAACAGAAGAGAGCTCAAAAAAGTGGGTAATCACTATCTCTTGTTGGGCTCTGGGGGAAACAATAGAATGTGAAAAGGAAGAAAAGAGATCCCGAGCCTCCTAAGACACGCCTGCGGGATGGCGGGGCCACTGGGCGGGTCTCCCGACAGTGGGGTGTGGAACGAGGGAACGCATACCGGGGAGGATAGGACTTTGCAGGGAAAACTAAAGACATGGGACGGGGTTTCCTGTCGTGGCCGCGAAAGGAATAGACCACAACTTGGGGATAACATGAGGCTGAAGCCCGGCAAAAGATTGGTATTGCATCCAAGGGGACGCCGAAATGACGGAGCAATCAGAGCGGATTCTAGGGGGGACTAAAAAGGGGGAGACGGAATCAAGAGCACGCGAGGCGTACGAAAGAACGAAAAAAAAAGGGAGAGGAGGAAAGAGATAAAATTCTCGGCGAGGAAGGATTGACCACACTACGCCCAGTTCGAAGGAAAGGATCGAAGACCGCTCTAGGAAGAATCACCGCTGACGGAAAGGACCTCAAGAAATGGAGAAGATAAACCTAAAGTGGGGTCAATGGAGCGGAAAGAAAAACAGTTATTAATCCAAAAGAACATTAAAAATAAATAGGAATCGCTGTAGCGATTTCCAGGAAGACCATACAAAGAGCAAAAAAGAACGCAGATTCTATGTTCAATGACAGGAGAGCAGGAGAATCCTGAGCTCCAGTGCAGGAAAAGAGAAAGCGAGCCACGATCAAAAAACAGATGCGCCAGGGAAAAGTCCGTCGCCAAACATCAGTTCTACTAGAAGCAGAGTCCAAAATCCGAGTGACGGGAAGATGTCTAAAACCCGGAAAAAAAAATGAAAAAATCGAAAAACGCCGCGACATGGGCGTACCGGGAGGGAAAGAAAATTTTGCGGGGAGCGATCGGGGGGGAGAAGCAAATCCACACGTTTCGGGGAGTAGAGGAAAACGCCTCGAAAAGGCAAAAAAAAGGGAGAAGCGGGCAAGACGGTCAAAAGAATGGGTTGGTCCAAGGCCGGATCGAACACGGGGCACTCAGAAGGAAAAGGGTACAACCAGGCGGAACAAACCCGGAGGCTTCCGTGTAACGATCGAGGAGAGATCAGAGGACTGTTTCCAACCTCGATAGACAGATAAAAAGAACGAAAGAACGACTCCAGCCGGAGATCAGGTAGGGTGGATACAGAAGAATCAAGGAAAAAGAGGGGGAATCTGCACTAAACTCCTTATACCAGGTTTCCCAGAGACCCAGAGAAGAGGAGCGAGTAAAAGCGAAAAGTAGTGTATCTGAAGGGGAAACAGAAATGGATTCAAAAAAAGCAAGGATTAGCAAAAAAAATTACAATCTTATCGGGAGAATGTGGGAGTCGCGGGACATATAAGACCTGTTGAGGGGAGAAGACGGCAATCCGGTTTATAAAAGCGTGAAGAAAAACAAAGATTAGAAGGGGAGGGGTCGGCCTGAAAGAAAAAACATTTCCGGAAGAGAAGATGTCCACGACTGGACATGGTTGAGGGGAGTCAAGAGATTCTAGGCAGTGGGGGAAAAACCAAGAACCCCAACATAGGGGGGAAAAAGTGGGACACCGCCCGAACGAGGTCACGACGCATGGGGGACCAACCGAAGGTCAATTCCCTAACCATGGAGAATGCAAGTTCGAAAAAAGGATCTAAGAAAAAACCCCCCTAAGGGATCAAAGACGTTGGATAAAAAGCCAAAAACAGCGGCGGGGTGGAGTTCAGTCCGGAGCACGCGAAACAGGGGTCTAAAAAAGAAAACAAGAAGGAAGCAAGAAAAAGAGAAAAAGCAAAAGAGAGAGCGTGCAAAGGGGG
>Ga0179593_1403346_pt1 | contig 13023 bp, 18 predicted proteins | sample CZODoug2_1_08_16_FD_185931 | JGI IMG/M metagenome (GOLD analysis project Ga0179593, IMG submission 185931) | Vadose zone soil fungal communities from Angelo Coast Range Reserve, California, USA - CZODoug2_1_08_16fungal (PacBio error correction) | ecosystem: Environmental > Terrestrial > Soil >...
GCTTGTCGGGGTCCTTCGCGAGGGGGGATCTACAGGGCAGAGGAGCTGGGGGGGGGGAAGACAAAAAAAAACCAGGTAGAAAGACGGGTGGGGGTTGATAAATCAAAGCACTTGTCCTCGGAAATGAAGGGGGGTTGTGGGTTTTGAGAGCAAAGGTGATGGGTTCAAAGGTTGTAGGGCAAACCCCAAAAGGCAATAAGAAAGAGACCAACCAAGCAACGTTAAAAAAAAAAAAAAAAAAAAATAAAGTAAGGTCACCAAACTGAACAAGCAGGCCCAAGTGGGGAGATAGACAGGTTGGCCGAACTGAAAACGAAGGCCGGGGGGGGAACAAAGGGGTGGGCAGAACTAGGTTTTTGAAGGGGGGGAGAGGGAGAAATAGAAAAGGGAAGGATTGTGAAAGGACCTAGCCTGAGGGTAAATCGTTCAGAACAAACCATGGAGGTAAAAAAGGGGGGGGGAGAGGGAAAAAAGGAGGCATAAAGATGTGGGGGGGGGGGGGGGGGCTCTTATGGCACTGCGGACCTTTCACACGGGGGAAAATATAGGCAAGCGCGCGAAAGCCTTGGTTAAAAAACGTCACTCGGAAACGGGGAAGGGAAAAGGAAAAGTCAAACGTTCGCAGATAGACCAACGAAAGTCAATTCCAAAGGAAAAAAGGAATCGTAGGGGGAAATGTAAACATCCAAACTCAGGGGTTCAAAGGGGGGAAAGTCGACAGAAATCGGTCCAACGGGGGGATGCATTAAGGACTTAAGAAAATAAAAAACAAAGGTTTGAAAAACTTGAGCGGGGGGGCCACAAATGCGAGGGTTATAAATAGGAAGAAGTAACACGGGGGGACTTTTCCAAAGGGCGCACAAACCCGGAAGAACACCGGGGTACATCTAAAAGGAGAGGGGCTCCAAAAGTAGAAGAAAAACACGGTAAAGGGGCAAGGAAAAAATTGGGGCAAGAAGACCCTGCGACCTTGGGGTTAAAAAGGTAGAATAAAAGAGAGGAAGACAAAAATACGGCAATCGGGGCGAAGGGGGTCCTTGTCGTTCAAACTTCTCAAGGTTGGGAGATAGCTGGAGGCACGGGCCTTCTCGCGTAGTTTGGGAGTGAGAAGGACATGTAAAAAATGCCTAAACGGAGAACAAAAAGAAATAAGAAATGACTTCAGTGGGGTCATTCGAAATACGGAGCCGTTGGGGGGCAAGGGGGGTACCATAATTAAGGGGAAACATCAATGGACCTCAACGAACGATGGCAAATGGCGGCGGAAGTTGCCGAAGTAACGAGGGAAACGTGGTGGGGTGATTGTGGAATTCCACCGACTGGGAAGAAAAAACAGAGGAAAAACCGAAGGCGAACAGAGGGTAAAGGTAAGTAGAATGACGGAGATTTTCATAGAGGGGGGAAAAAAAAAAAACCGGAAATTTCGAGATGAGGACTCGAACTTACCCTAAAAAGGACAACCTCAGGAGAAGGCTTATAAAGTGGGGTTTTGTGAACAGGAAGGAGGGGGGGTCATGAAATGAAGAACCAAAGGACAGGGGAAAAATTTTGAGCCTCCAGGGAGACTCGAAAGGAGTTGGAAGGTGAATCAAGGACAATAAAACCGAAAGGGGGGGAGCCTAAAAGGTGACGAAAGGGGGGGGGAAGTTACGCTTATATTGCGGGAAATACCTTTGGTGGCCCAAGAGAACGGAGCATAAAAAGAGCAAGGGATGAAAAGGGGCCGGCCGTGTTGGGGGAGGAGGAGGGTGGGGTAAAAGGGATGAATGTCCGAGGGATGTTTCCGGGGAAAGGAGGAAACTACAACGAATGGGAAAAAAACCGGCGGGCCAGGGCACCTGGCAAAAGACGGACGTGGGGACACAGCGGGAAAAAAATGGAAGAACGGAAGTTTCAGAACGGTTGGTCACATATCCAAGGCGGGTACAAAAAAAAAGAAAAGCTTAAACAGTCAGGGGGAGGGGGAGGAACCAAGAAAGTCCAGCATCGAAGGCCGGTCAAGGGAGCAGAAAATCTAAATTCCAGAGTCTGGGGTGCCTTGTCCAAAGACAGACCCCCAGGGCGGGTAGGAAACAAAAGGGACCTCCAAAACAATTGCTCAAACCATACAAAAAAAGCGAATAACGGGACTAGGGTGGTCAGAGAAGAAACAACAGACAGATTAGGGGCACACAGACACACCTTTTCGGTGCAACACGAGGAAAAGGCAAGAGGAAAAAAAATAAGCAAACATGGGAAGAAAACCCGGTTGGGGACAACGGGATAAAAATGAACGCAAGCGCAGAAAGGGGTCAAAAAACCCTTGACCAAAAAAGAAAAATCGGGAAAAAGGGCCAAAATGGGGAACACGGAAATCGATAAAATGGATCCAGGGGAGAAAGAGGGACCGAACAACATAAAAAAAGGTGAACTTAAACATAAAAAGAAATAGAGGGGAAGTCAGTGGGGTGGTACTGTCAGAAGGAAACATTGGTGAAGCAAAACTGCTACCTCAAAGAGTCGATTAGAGTGACCGATTAATCAAAAGGAGAGGGAGCACAACCAGGGGTGGCTCTGGGCTAAAAGATGTGGGGGAAAAACGAAAGGAAACCAGTGGAATCGGCCGCCCAAAACCAACTTTTGGGACTAAACCCGAAGAAAAAGTGAACAAAGTAAAGAGGAGGACAGATCGTGGGGGGGGGGGAGCTTATTGAAATCTGAAAAAAAGGGACGGAAAGAAACCTTCAGAGTTCACACAAATATCAAGAATCAAAAATGACACTCTTTACACCTCCAGCTTGAAACATCACCGTGTTGTCAGGCCGTCAGCGAAGTAACTAGGGGAGGAGCGTCCAAATTGCACGAGCAGGGGGACCACTAGGAAAAAGAAGGCCGTTATGAGGCGTCGCTCAGGTAAAGGTTGGGAAGCGTCAATTGAAGTGGCGCAGGGAAAAAAAATGCAGACGACAGGGGGTTTTCGGAGAAAGGAAAAATCGGGGTTCAGGGGAGTGAGGGGGGAGACCGAGCATTGAATCACCTTCGGACCCTGGAACACTAAAAGTTTTCACGCAAACGGGGTAATCGCAGAGGGAGCCGGGGAAAAGGAAAAAGAGGGTTAACGGAGAGGGACCGGCCAACGTAAACTGATCAGGAGAAACACCTCACAACAACAGGGTAAAAAGAAAAGAAAGTGCCCAAAACTCCGGTAGAAAAAAAGGGGGGTTGCCCCGGCGTCCAATAGACGTTGACAACGAGAGGAAGTTCGGAGCCCTGCAGGGGACAAGGCCAAGTGTGGATGTGGAAGGCGGAAGGGGTGCACCAATGCTCAGGGAAACAACTCAGGAAAGAACCACGGTCGGAAAAATCCTAAAAAAGGTGCCGAAACTAGAGAAAGATGTGCAAGTTTAGAAAAATGGGCTGAGGGCGGGTCTAGCCAGAAAGGCCGCCCGCACTTCCTAATGGACCCGACAGGAAAGGACTCCAGCAGGAAGAGCCCGGGGGGAAGAGGGGACTCTGGAACCTATTCATTCTCTACAGGAGATAAAAAAAGGGGGGGAAAAAATAGATGTCGAGAGGAGAGTAACGATTCTTAATTAAAAAAGGGCAGGGCCTCTGGGTTCCTCGAAGGGGGAGGACCGGGGTGGGCCTTTTGTTTGACAGGAAGGAAAATTTCAAAAAAAAAAACCCACCCACGGAATGGGGAAAAAAAAAGGGGAAATATCGTATAAACTACAAAGCGTCAGAAAAAAACCAAAGAAGGGTAATCGTGAGGCTCCTCAGGAAAAGTGAGGGGATACCGATTGTTAAAACATATTAGGAAAAAGAAAGAGTAAAGGGGTGCTCAACAGATCCCAGGGGCTTATCGGAATTTTCGAGGAAAAGGAAAGCTGAAGAAAAGTGAGCGTTCAAAAACAGGCTCTTAAAAAAAAAAGGGGGATTGGTCTTCCTGAAGTCCACACAAGGGCATTGGAAGAGGGTATTTCATTCAATTCAAGCTGGTGGAGGGGGCAAGGGAGAAGAAGACCGAACAGGGGGGGATTGGGTAGGGCGGGCAGACTACGAATCAAGGAGGGTTTTCGGACCCCACAGTTGAACGACACGGAGCCGTCGTGTAGGGACCCTTGGGGGGGGGGGGTCCAAAACAAAAAGGGAACCCTGGGGGGGAATGTAAGTCAGGAAAAACATGGTTCAAGGCGTCGGCCAAAAAGGGGGTGGAAGGACTCACCCAGAACTGCCCAGGAATAGATAACAACAAGAAAGAGGTGTGAACCCAGGGGAAGGAAACCAGGGACGGGAGTTCCCAAGCGAAAACAAAAACAAAAAAAATAAAGCAATAAAGTTGGGGTGGGGATGGGGGGAGTGCGGGGAGAAGACACACGGTATGATAGTCCCGGACGAGAGGAATAACAGAGGTGTGGGGGGGGGGAAGTGCAGGGAAGGTAGGGGGCGGTGGGGACGGCATGACGGGAAGGTGAAGGGGAAGGGGGTAAGAGAAAGCGGGGAGGTGGGGGGGGGGGTAGGTGGAATGAGCAGCGGGGTCGAATGAGGGGGAAGAGGGAAAAAGTGAAGCGATTGGAGGGGAGAGGATGGAAAGGTAGAGGTATCGAGGGTGTTGTGGGGGAGAGACTTCTTAGGAGCCGGGGTGGGTGTTAAGATTTGGAGTTCACCCTCCGAGGGAGAGCCGAGGGAAACTCTAAAAAAGGAAGGGTTGAGAAAGTTCGAATAAAAAGTGTCAAGTCACAAGGCAAAACCAATAAAGATACAAAGGGGGGATAACTACACATGACGTGGTTATCACTAAGGGTTGCCTGAAACCGAAGTGGTAGATCCCAGGTTCCAGGAAAAGACTTCCAATCGCTGCGGAGCAGAAACACGGCCCGAGAGGTGAATGCAAAGGTTCGACATGGGTCCGAGGGGGGAAGGTTCGCCAATGGGGGACAGCATAAAAAAAAGACCGGAGGGAATAAAACGAAACACACAAAAACCTCCCCCCAGCCATGAAAAAAAAAGGCAACGTGACACCATTAGCCAAAACGGGGAAGAACTATTCGGGTGTTTTTTAAGCAACTTGAAGCGCCAGCAAGGGGCCAACGGGGGCCCTCAAAAAGGGAGCCACGTCCCCGTTAAGTATTAACCTTAGAAAGGAAAGCGCCAATGGAAAAAGGCCAGATGGCAGCCGGCAAAGGGATATCGAAAGTGGGGTAGGGGAAATGCCGCAAGCGCCTTGAAAAAGAACCTGATTCCCATCGAACCAAGGGGTTTGACGGGGGGTATTTAATTTTTTCACGAGAGCCAGGAAAAATCCGAAACAAATGAAGGAAAAACTGGTGGAAGGGCACGGTAAAAATGTCCCGGCAAAATAGGGCCGTTAATAAAATCCGGCGCAGGGGGGGTGTGTCTGCACAAAAAGGAGCCAGAAAAAAAGTCCAAAAAATGCTTAAGGAGGCCAGGGACGTGGAAAATGGAGTTTTTAAAATCTGTGGGAAAAAAAAAAAACCCAAGTTGCAGGGAGGTTTTGTCGGAAGGGTCGATGTCATTGTAATGAAAGCTCCTGCCAGAAAAAAGGGTTCCCCCCCCCCCCCAAAAAACCCGAAGGTTAGACGGAGCCCTTTGTCGACAAGAGAGAAAATGGGCGTCTGTGGGTAGCAGGGTTGGAGGGGGTTAATAATGCGGGAACCAACTGCAAAAACTAAGAGGAAGGGTAATGTCAAAAACGTAGAAACGAAAAAAGGAAGAAAAGTCAAAACGCCAAGAGGTATTAGGAGAGCCGTTAATCGGCAGGAAATAGTTAACAGATCTCCTTGGGGGAGGGATGGGGAAAAAATGCGAGGGAGAAAAAGGGGGGGGGGATGATGGACCAAAGTTAAAAAATGGTTGTCAGAAGGACGAAAACCGTGGTCAGTACACTTGAGGGGAAGGTAAGGGCCTACAGGGTTAGTTTCAAAAAAGAAGGGGGACGTACAACGGAAAGGAAAGGGTTGCAAAATGTTTGGCTTCAGGAGTACTGACAAAACTGGGTGGATTTCATGAAAGGGGAGGACGCCGAATAACTATTACGGGGGGGGAACGGGGCCCCTGGTTTGCAAGAGGGATGTGGGTATCTACGGGGAAAAAGAACCTTTGAGAGCTTGACGGGGAGAAAACAGGGGTTTAATTAAGGATTGCGAACGGTGGTGAAAAAGAGTAAACCAGGGTTACAGCAACTGGGTAGGGGGGGACGAAAAAAAACAAAAGGATTCAGGTAGTCGGGCCAGAAATTCCCAAGGAAAGGCCGGGGGAAAAATGTATCCCCAACAGAGGGAGGATAGGATCTGCCTGTGTGAAGAAAAGGTTTGCATCAAAAAACGAAAAAGAATTTACGACCATTACAGATGTCAGTGGGTCAGAATAACCAAAATCGGTCGTTAAAACCACGGAAATGGAAAACACGAGAAAAACCAAAACTTTCATTCGGGGGAAAGGAATGAGCCAAAAACCGGACACCAATGCTGCGGTGTATCGGGAAGACATTAAAAACGGATGTGGGGGGGGAAGAATGGGGGATCTTTGGGGGGCGGTTGTCCTTGGCTTGGAATGTCAGCAAAACGGCAACAACGAATGCGAGAGCAAAAAACAAAAAGACATACTAAGGAAAGGGGCCCGGGATCTAAACAACACAGAATACTTGTTTCGAGTACACTGGGGGAGGTGGGGTCCAAGCATCTGAAGGGGTTACCCGGAATACACCATCGGCTGAGAAAAAAAGAAAGATTCACTAAACGCCAACACAACAAGTTGAAGGATTGAAAAAAAGAAAGAGGAGAAGAGATACCTTTGTCGGTCAAAAAGGCTGAACGGGGGGATGGCGACTTGGCATATTGCACGGGGGAAGAAAAAAAACGACGAGACGTGTTAAGCAAGCCGGCACTGTCACCGAAGGGGGTTTTTTGGGTGGGTTGGATACAGCAGCAGATCGGTTGTGTGGCAAGACTCAGAACCTCAAAGGAGCGAATCATAAAAAAACATCAGGTAAAGGTAATTAAAGATAACAGAAAGCATTGCGAGGCGCACCTTAAGGAGCCCACGGGGAAGTGTGGGGGGGGTAACCAGGTGCATGAAAAAACACGATGTTGGGTGGCCGATTGGGATCTGAGGAAGGTAAAAGGAACGCCTTGAGCGAAAAAGTACAGGGAAGGGTCGTCTGCATGAGCGGCAAAGGAAGGGAAACTTGGAAGAACTTGGGAAAAGCCGCACCCGAGGATTGGGGCTGAAGGGGAAACTAAAGTATAAAGTTACGGGGACCAGAGTTGGGGAAAATCAGCGAAAAGCCATGGGGGGTGAACGTCATCGGACAGAAGTTGAGTTGGGAAAGAAAAAAACCCAGAAAAAGAGTACATGAAAAGAAAAAAGAGGTCATACCAAACAAGTACAGGAGGGGTGACTCAAAGGAAGGATGACGTCTGGAGGCCATAGTTTTACCAAAGCAAGGGCAATTCCATAACCGAAATGGTGGGCAAAAAAAGGGGGGGCTGCAATCCGGCTCAAAGAGATAACCCAACCGTAAGGGTAACGGTGGTAACCAAAAAAGAATTCTGATAAGAGTGACGCTTGCCCGTTGTGGAACAGGTTGCACAATCCAAAAAAAATTAGGGGCGTCCAGACCAGAAAATGGTTGTAAAATTCGAAACGGATCGGGCCCCACACCCTGTTGGGGGGGAAACAGGGAAATCCGATAAGAAGGGAACTAATCAAGAATCAACTGGATAGGGGTAATTGAGTGAACCCCAGGCGACCAACCCATGAACGCAGGCTCAACGTGGGGTGAATCTTCGCGGGAAAGGAGGGGGGACTTTTTTCATAAGTTTTTTTCCGTCTGCGAGACTGGGGGCACTTAGGTTTGGGGTGGCGCCGCATTATGAAATGCAAATGAATAAACACGAAAAACAAAAAAGAAGCCCATGAAAGACTCAAGGGGTCGGAAAGGGGCTAGATAACGGAGGAAGACAAGAAAGCGTTTTGGCAGGTGCAGAAATAAAAGAGCACCACAGAATTCGTAAAAAAAAAACAAACATGGGCCGTAAGCAACTTACGTTGTCACCCAGCCCGCAGGGGCTCGGTAACGTGGACGGGGGGTTTTTGAAAGGAATCCGACTGGTGAAAGACCACGAAACCGGCGCCAGAAAGAAAAAAATTACGGAAAATATTTATTGCCCGTAGCCGACTAGTGTCATACAGAATCAAGGCCAAGGAAATGGGTGGTTTTTCAGCTGAGGAGGAGGAAAAGAAAAGAATGTAAATACAAGGACCCACTCGGTTAAAGTAAAAAAATTATTCTGGTAGGGGAAAAGGGCAGGCGGGGCCATCGAAAAGAACATCCATTACGGGGGGGGGAGCTAAGCCGCCAGGGGCGCAAATACGGCAATTGAATGGCGGGTGTTCTACTTAGTAGAAGGCAATGTGAACTAACAAGCTTCACGAAATTTTTTCAAGACCAGGTAGTTAGATGGAGAAGTAATACAAACGTGGGGAAGAACAGGACGCACGACAGGTTGCCACCTCACATCCGCATACGGTGGGGGATCAGGACTTGGTTGACCAACACTACATGCTCCCAATGCTTTATGACATTCAAAGAGAAAGAACGGGGTTGAGAAAAAAATGGACTGCCAGTGGAACAAAAGGGACGGCAAAAGGCAATACCTCTAATTGGAAGAGTGGAACAGTAACGTATCTACAAGGCGGTTCAAACAGGGAAGGGACAAATCAGGTGGAAAGAAAGCAAACTTAATCACGCATGGACCGTCACTTCCAATGGGGAAGAGGAAAAGACCACAAAATGCGGGAGCGGGTCTCAAACTGGCAACGATCCCAATCACCCGGGGGAATAACCGAGCACCAATGTACTAAAAAGAAACGGCATCATCGTAAAACCAACAAGCGAGTCCCCTAAGTTTTTATTCACTAGCGCCAAACTATTCGGGAGGAAACAACTCATCACAAGGTTTGCCTAGGGGTCACGGGCTTCGGGGGGGGGTGGGGGGGGTGCGGCGGAATCAAAAAGAAGTGCCAAGAACCGTTGTGGGGTGAAAAAAAAAAGGTTTTCTAACGCCGTTACAAAAGGATCCGTCAAAACCCTTACCCAAAAACTAAAAAAATGGGGGTATTGCAGGGGTACAAAAGAAATGTGGACTCAATAAGGCAAATGGATCAGGTATTATAAATTGACATTGCAAAGTAATAAGGGGAGAAGAAGCGACACCACTAAACCATCATAAACGGACCCAACTGCATTGCTGTGTTTTTCAAAATGCATACACATCAGTGTGAGAGAACTGCCCTCGTTAACATCTCATATAATGATGGCCAAAAGAACCCCCTTTCGTTAGGAAGGAAATAAAACAAATGTTGATAGGCCTGAAGAAGTTTTGGGGGTCCGAGACGAGGATGTGACAGTTTGAAGGCCGGACGCGGCCAATGAAACGATCACAATGAGGGTCGGGGTCGCGGAGAGACTCAGAGTAAAGAGAAAGTGGAGCCGTTACCGGTAAGGCAAAACGTGAACAGAACGTAAAAGAAAAAAGAGAAAGAAAGGTTTCACCAAACGAGGACAGAAGGTTGAAAAAGAATTCAATTGAACGGAAGCTCCTCACGAAAGCTGCGTAGGAAAAGGGGGGAGTGAGTGCCACAGTCACTCATCCAGGGGGTGTGCAGTCCAAAATGATTTTCAAAAGGGTCAGTTTGTCTAAAAAAGATTCAAACCAGTCACAAGGGGAATCTTTCGAGGGAAAAGAGAGTCCAGGAATGGAAAGGCCCAATGGAGTCAATTAAAGCGAAACTATGCGGACAGAGGAAAAAAATTAGGTGTTTAAGGGCGGTAAGCGAAAGAGGGGTTGGTGGACGTTTTCAAGGTGACGCTGAAAGAAAAAACAAGCGACGCGCTTGGGGTGAGAGAAAATGAAACCGGCGAGGTCAGCGAGGGAAGCTGGTAAAGGGGGGGGGTTCGAGCAACCGAGGAAAAAAAAAGGAAAATCCTCAAAAAGGGGGGGGCACTTCGTATAGCAGAGGGGGGGGACTTCCCTGATTAAGATCGACGGGGAAAGGGGAACTAGGACACCGGCCCAGGGAAAAAAGCTAAACGAGGTCAGATTCTAAACAACCAAAACAAGGGAAAAAAAGGGGAGGAGAAGAGATAAAGGGGCAATACAGAGTTTGGACAAAGGGTGAAGGGTCATGAAACCGGGAGCAAAATCGTCTATTCCAAGACAACGAGGAGATTGGACAAAAAATTGCAAACAAGGGGAGGGGCAGCAGAGGACGCAAACTCGGGGAAAATCCGAAGGTACTTACTCGATAAAAAAAGAACAGGGGTGGAGAGAAAAAAACAGGCTAAAGATTGCAAGCGCAGGAAGACCACGCATGGGAACTTTGCGTGACGAGGGCAGACGAAAAAAAAAAAAACAAAACGGCCAGAGTGAGCAGAGGATCCGCATGTGGCATGCAAGATAAAACCCTTAAAAAGAACCGATTCCTGAAGAAACATTAAAGAAAGAACACCAACCCAATGGAACTCACGGGGGCAGGTCAGGCTGAGCATACAATAGTGGAGAATTGTATTTTCAAAAACAACTTGCTGAAAATATAGGGGAAAAACAGAGTAGAGGTGGAAAGTGGCCCGGGGGCTTGGGCAACCCTAGTTCATCCAAGCCACGAGAGAAATTCTTGCGGGACGGAAAAGATCATCGTCGAAAATACCGAAGGGGCTAGATGTCGTGGTGCAAAAAGTTGCGAACTCAGCAAAGGGGAAAAAAAAAGTACATGAACTCCAGATTGGAAAAAAAGCGGTAGGGTATTCACCATGGGTGCCCAAATAAAAAATGGGGGCATTTTTAGTCCAAAAGGGCATAAAATCAAAAAAACACATTGGAGAGTTGAACGCAATTGCAAAAAAAATGATTAAAAAACTGCACGGGGTCAAGCCAATGAGGCGCTGGAGGGGACACTGGGTAGGACAGGTGGGGTTGGGGGAGGGGAAAACTGGCCTTCTAAACCACTCGCTGGATTGGCGGAAATCAATTCCAAGACTATCAAAAAAAAAAAGGGGGTTAAAAAGGGAGTTGCGGTCAACAACATCGGGAAAAAGGAAACCGAATCCGTAAAACGTGGTTCCTGGTTTGGGGAAAAGAATCATGGCGATTGGAGAACTTAGGACAGGGGGGGCCACTGGCGCAAGTGTTTTAGAATTTGCAAGCGAAGACAAAATATAAACCGGGTTAACCCGGGGATAAAACAGAAAACAAAACTAATAGTTTGTTTCCGCTGTAACGGAGGACGCGCAAAACCTTCCAACAACCGGCAGAAATACAAAAACGAAAAGGTTAAGGAACTGTTTGGAACTGACAGGACAGGGGGAGGAACAGGTTGGGGGGGGTACGAGGGTGTAGGACAAACGGGAACAGTGGAGAGAGGAAGCCAAAAGGCGAAAAACCACCCAAAAAATAAACGTCGGGGTGAGAAGTCGGAACTCAGGAACAGGTCACAGAGAATTAACATAGTTCTCCTACAGCCGAACATTTGGAAATGGCAATAAAGGAATAAAAAAATACATGGTAAATCAAAGGGGTCAACTCAAGGCCGCTGTGGTTGATCGAACACACGACAAAGAGCGGGCACTGGTCAAGTCAGGTCTAAAATGGAAGGATGTAACATTTGAAAACCAGCTTAGGTTTTTTTTAAAGCCGAGGTCAATGAAAAAATGCAGCAGGATGACGAAAAGACCGGGGGAGGACTGGAAAATGAGCGGAACCACGAGGCACACAAAGGGATCTGTTTTTCACCAGACCGACACGCAGTAGTTCGACACAAATAAAAGTAATAACGGTCGTGTCCCAATGAGGAAAGAGACGGGGAAAGCGGGAAAAAAAGGGACCCCAGGACCAGGGCAAACGCTGTCTGAATAATGAAAAACCATTTCTTCAAGCTCTCGCCCCTGTTAAACCTAAGAGATTGACGGAAAGAGACCGAGTTCCTTGGGTGGGGAGGGTAAGGGTGCACAAAAGAACTCAAGAGGCAGAAAAACTGAGCAAAAAAAAAAGTTAACGCGCACCGGAAAAGAGCGCCTTCCAAGTTGTCAAACTCAATTTAATATCGAGGAAGCCTGGTGTGGTTGTCTTGAACAAAAGGAAACGGGAAGGTCAAAGTCCCAAAAAAATTACAGGAGCGAGGGGGGGGGGGAAAAAAAAAGTAAGGTGAACCGAGCAACAAAGTGGTGGGGAAGAGGGCGTTTATCCGCGACACGGATTGGGGAACCGCTTAAATCATGGGGGACAATGAAAAAGCTCAAGTGGGCGACCAGTAGCGAGCAACAATGTCGACACTTGATATCTGGAAGGGAGGTTGTTTCAAGGCAGCAGAGTTAAATAAATAAAGAAGAACAAAAAGAGAGTCCAACAACGAAGAAAAAAAGAACCGAATAAAACTACTAAAACACGAAACAAAACTTAAGGCACCCAAAAGGGCGGAGGAAAACACTTCGAAAAAAAGCAAAGAATGGGGGCAAAAAGTAAAAACTCAAAGGGGGGGCTTGAAAACTTTGAAATGTCGAAAAAGTGGGATAAGCCATGGAACAGTGGGTTCTAAAAAGCAAAAACAAGCGAATGAGGGACGGGGGAAAAGTGGGCTGGGTTCAACTGGGGTGGATGGAAAGGACACAACAGTGGGCCACTGGTGCGACCAATTTTGGTACATTAAACGCAAGGAACGAACTATTGATAAAAGAGAATTTGGAACGCGGTCAGTGATAAGAAGGACGTGGTTAGAGGGGTGTTGGGGGTCAAGTATGGACAATGAAAAAAGGACAGACCATGTTGTAAAGATTCGGACTTGGGGGGGGGGACCCAGGGGTGGGTAAAACGTGGAGGAATACGACGGGAAGTACTCGTACCTTTTGGAGAAAGGACTGGGATAAAAAAAAAAAGGGGGGGTGGGAAAGGGAAAAAAATGGGCTTTTTATTTGGGGGGGAGTGCAGCGAACGTTGAGCTAAAGAATCAACTTTTGGGCGGGAAAAA
>Ga0179593_1595567_pt1 | contig 13022 bp, 11 predicted proteins | sample CZODoug2_1_08_16_FD_185931 | JGI IMG/M metagenome (GOLD analysis project Ga0179593, IMG submission 185931) | Vadose zone soil fungal communities from Angelo Coast Range Reserve, California, USA - CZODoug2_1_08_16fungal (PacBio error correction) | ecosystem: Environmental > Terrestrial > Soil >...
TAAAGACGTACCTTCTACTCCGCGGCGGGATAGGCATGGCTTTTACTTCGGTGGGGGACTGCAGGGAGTGTTTTGTGAAGGGGGGCCTGTTTTCTGCTCAGGGGGGGAAAAACGTCATCACGACCGGCTCAATACGGTGAGGGAGGGGGCCCCTCCTGTGGGAAAAAGCGAAAGGTGCAGAGATTCGCAGCAAGGGGGTGGGCAGTGGTCTCCTCACCTCTAGAGGGGGGGAGGAATCGCGCGACCTTGTATGATCGGGAGGGAGGGAAATTAGGGGGTATTCCTCGAAGAGGCAGGGCCGGAGGATTTCTTCACAGGGGGCGTCGCCGACGACCGTGAGATCGCTAGCTGGGGACGAAGAATCTTCTCAAAAGGAAAAAAGAACACGTTTCGGGGGGTGACATGGTAGAGTCTTCGGGAGGTGGGTTGCATGTCCTTGGTCTTTAGAAAAAAATCCTCTTCATGGGGGGGGCTCAAGGCGAAGAGAATTCTCTCATGAGCCTTAGACACTATACTTCGTGCCTAAGATCCAGTTGGGACCCGGACGGAACTTAAGTCCTGTATCCTGACACTTGGATAAACCGGCGCCTCCTTAAATTGCAAAAAGGGATTATCCTCCTTTCTCGGGGGGGGGGGTAGTAATTGGATTGCCGTGAGAAAGACTACAAGGAGGGTTCCTCCCTTTGGCCGAGGGAGGGCGATTGATAGGGTGGGCGTTCCTAGGGGACGCCAGGTAAAGGGAGTATTATCTTCCCGGCTTCGGAAAGCAAGAAAACAGGAAAAAGGATCGGTCAGAGGGGCCTTAAAGGGCGCATTAAGTTTGGTGTTTGACCTCTTCTCACTACAGGGAGACAGGATTCCCTCGCCTATTCTGCAAAGGAAATGGGGGGGGGGGAGTGTGACTTAGAAAAACCTACTTCTGGGAAATCTCTTGCGAGACGCTTTTGAAAACTTCGTATAAGAGGGCTGCCCTATGCCCTTTCTCTGAAGATGAGGGAAACCAGTGCAGAGGGTTACGGTGGTTGGGTCTCCGCTGAAGGTGAAAGGAGGAAAAATGGAATAGCCGTGGTGCTTATGGGGGTCGCCTCCTAGGACGGGCAATCTTTGCCACTGGAGAACGGAAAAGCAAGGACAGGGCTATAATTCGTACGGTAAAGAAGTTGAATCTTTCTGCCAGGGAACATTTCGGAGCACTGGTGTCGCTGGGGAGGGAATGCCCGTCTTCCTGGGTAGGGAGGCGGTTTGCCCAAAAGAGCCCTCGATTCGGGCCAGGCTGGAAGGGGAAGCGAACCTATGTGCCTTCCAGGGCGGAAGTAGGTCCAAAGTGAAACAGTTAGCGGCGGTCGCCTTGTCCACGGTCTATGTCCTTCAGCTTAGGCGACGAGAAGTAGGTGTAAAGAAAACCCGATTATTCTACCGGGGCAGCGAAGGGTGGGTTCTAGGGCTGAAGAAGGGCATCCCTTTCATCCTTGAAATGCAGGGGGCGCAGGCCAAAGCCTTTGCAAGTGTGTGAAGTCCCGCTATCGGCAGTATGAAAACAGGAGTAGGGTGCCTTCCTGGCACGACTCCGGAAAAGAGGGAAGGGCCGGGAGTAGACTCCTCTCTTTGTGGGAGCCGACAAGCTCAGAGTAGTCGACTCCTCCGGATTGCCGGAATCGAGAAAGCGGACACGCTCTGAAAATGGTGAGAACAGCCCCGAGTTATACACACGACTCCTACTACAGCGTGAGGAGGACCACAATTCCTACGGGAAGAAGGGGAGGAGCGAAGCATAGGCCACGACTCCGTCTTCCCCTCGGGGAAGGGGGAGCTCTCCTCTTGTGCGTGTGGAGTCAGTGAGATCGGAGGGACCTGCGAAAAGAAAAAGTTGCCGACTTTAGAGCAAATGGAAAATGAAAAAAGTTGGAAACGCCTCTTCCAATGGCACCGAACGGGTCCCTGACCTGGGTGGCTCTCTTTCCTCATCCTTACGGGGAGGACGAGGTATCAGGGGTAGGGGCCTTGAGATAATTAACGAAACTCGATGATGGCCGAGCAGGCATGGATTCCTTAGGTTACCGGCGTTGCCTGAAAGGATAGAGGGACTACCCTTATCTTATCTCCGAGTTGAGGGTGGGAGGAAAAAAGAGTGCGACGGGATATTTTGGCTCTAAGAATAAAAAGTTTAAAACAACAACTCTTATAATTAAAATAGAAAGAATTTGTGGGTGCAGTTGAGCCGCAGGATTGAATAAAAGAGATCACTATCAACATTTCTCATGCCGACAGAATAAACGCACCACATAGGGTAGCTGCCGTTTCTTAAACTGCTCTATGAGTAAAAAACGTCTCTTTCAACTGGAAGGAATAAAGAGAACTGCGATGGGACGTGTCGAGGAATAGACAAAAGGGGCGGCGGCTCCTATCTTACATAAAAAGGGGAGTGACAAGTTGTCCGTCCGGAAGGCACCAGGTGGCGAGGCAACGGATTCGAAGAGGAGCTTCAGTTAAAAAGCCGGTGCCCCTGAGATCATCAGCTCTCCTTGTCTCACGTGGTTTGCAAAACCACAATATATCGAAGGAAAGATTTGAATACTTGTTACCGGAGGTGGAAAGAGCAGGTCACGGAAATTTGAATGAGGTAAGTCCATTCTTAAAAGAGGGACAGGAGCGACGGGTCCACTACTCTTAGTGCGTAGGGGGAAGGAGGGAAAAGGCTGGTTGTTTTCTGCTCTGAAAGGAAGAAAGCTTTGGGTATTCCAGCACGGTCGGCCGAAAGGCTTACTTCTGAGGCTTACTATTGTGGGCCGGGAGAGAAGTTCTAGCCCTTTTCCTAAGCATTATGTGTGGGGGAGGGGGGGGGAGTGCAGGTTCTCAGCCTGCGCCGTAGGCGCCCCACTGCTTCCATATGTTAAAAAAGAAGGCCGTTACGTCAAAAGGAGAAACGTGGGCTCTCTTCTTTCAATCCAAAGGTGGATAAAGGTGAAAGAATTAGTTTAGGCGCTTCTATCCCGGGATCAGGGGATCAAGGGGGGTATCGCGTACGGCTCCTTCCATTGGGACTTACCGGAAGAAAAAAGAAGGACGTGCTCCTTCTCTGCAAATTAGTGAAACTGAAAGGAAGGTCGAGAAAAGGGGGAAAGAGACGCCGGGAACATAATGTGCTCTTTCTTCTTTGAAACCGGCGAACAGGCGTAACGACGCGGAATCGGGGCAGATACAGCGCAACAAAACTATCTCCGCATAGGTTGCACGGGTTCACCGGCAACGCACGGGGGAGAAAAAAAGAAGCATCTTCTGGCTTTAGGGGGGGTGAACGTCTACTTTGCACCATATGCCCAGAACGGGGTGGGCAAAGAGGGGAAAAATACTGCATCATCTGGGTAACTTTCTCAAGGGGAACAAAGAGTACTTCCACTTACCTTCAGGAGAGACAAAGTTGAGGGATCCATCGCGTCCCTTGGAACGCTGGGCATGAAGCCTAATTTCCGTCTTGAAAAGGATGACGAAAGAGACGTTCAAATGTTCGATGGCGGAGGAGTCACGCCTGTGCCCTTCGGGGACGCCTAGGGCGGGAAAACGAGCCTTTTTATAATATGACATTGAATAACGGCTTCAAGTGCTGAAAGGTTTCACTCCGGGGCACGACAGGCCAACATTTGATCATTCCTATTTACCCTTTTGGTTAAAACTTCCTCCGTTCATCTCGGTAGCCTTTCATTGCGTAATAGAAAACAGGCCTATTCCCCTCGTAGGATGAAAAAGGGCTTGAATTGACATGGGCGGTGGAAAACGCGTTTGTACTCTACCATGACTTCTGACCGTCGGGATGGTCCAGTCGTTATAACGGGTGGGGTAGGGTGCAAGGGGGCGTGACGGGGAAAAAAATAGGCAACCATGCTTACTGATTAGTCAGGTTGATTTATCCGTTATTGAAGAAACGCCTTATTTTTCTACAAGAAGGGAGGGAAAGTAAGAGGTGATTTTGACCCTTGGCAGAGTGGGGGCTGTTATACCTCAGGACACCCGCGCAGGAAGCGCGATCGCAGCGGAAGTCTCAGGGGCGCGGTTCTCCTCTTGGGGGAACGTCTAATTTGGTTATACTGTTGGTGAAACCCTCCTTCTGACAAAAATGTGGTCAATCGGAAGTCCTGTCCAAAAAGCGAGCAGGCACTCTCTTTTTAAGGGGGGTAGTTGGTGCCGAGAAAAGAAAGATCTGAATTTTGAAAAGCCCAAAAGATTCTTAGAAGGTCGCTGTCGACTCGCCGGGAAAAGGGACGTTTCTCCTCCGAGAAGGGAATCGTTTAATGGGTTGGAGGCGGGAAAAACACAGGGCAGCTCAAGGGCAGATGGAAAAAGCGGGCATGAAACGTGACCTCGCGATGGACAGGAAAGAGGTGCCCTCAATCTCTCTCATTGGAGGGAAAAAGAGGAAGATAAGGCATTTTTCAACGGTGCCTTGGTGAGGAGGGGTCATGATACAGTTCTTTCCGGAGTTTCCGTGTATCTCCACCAAAACGACATCCTCTATTGAACATAAAAGGAGGGGCCCCGCCTCAGGGTTCGCTACCTCGCCGAGGGAAATTCTCCGAGGGGATAAATGCGGGATCTTTACATTTCGCGCAGCGGGGGGGTTTATTAATTCTTTCTTGAAGACGGCGGGGGAAGGAGATAGTGCTTACGCTAAGGGCTGTGTCTTCACCACCCGTACGGTAAGAACCACAACTTCTGCCTGGTCAGTGATGGCTCACAAATTAAAGGAAAACCTGACCGGAAAGGAAGTGCCGTGGGGAAAGATCAAAACTCATTCCTCTGCCAGTTTTCGCCCGTTCGCCGAAGAACTACTCCTTTCTCTAGGAAACGACGGCGTGTCCGGGTGATACATGGTCGCCTTCACCTTCTCCTTGGGGGTGACGGAGCCGGAAACCAGGCAGGTCAAAGCCCTGCGAAGTCCGTGAACGGACAACGTTTATCCCTCCTTTGCGCGGGGGGGGTCTGTGATGGTCAGGGTACACCGAACTTGATTGTGGTCCGCATGGGATTAAAGGGGGCATCTTGCGGGCCTATAATCTAAGGACCGGCATGATGGCGCCTTCCGGCCGTCCGATCCGAAAACCTCGTCATTCAAAGGAAGAGGAAAGTAAGTGTTTTACCAGAAGTCCGTGGGTTAAGCCACCCGTCGACGATTTTTGCAGAAGAAAAAAAAGAAAAGACATGCACATGTTCTCTCTAAAGGAAAGTGCGGACAAGACTTTGACGTTTTAAAACGACTGCGGTGTCGGCAAGCCGGTGTTATCTTTCCCTAGGGAAGTGGAGAAAGTCGCGGGCGCTCCGGGGCCTGCCGGGGAGAGGGTGTAGGGTTGTCTCCGCTATTGTGGGAAGAGGTAGTCTTACGCCGGGCCGTCGGGAAACCAACAAGAGACACGATCGGGGTCAACGGCGCAATGGGGCCGGGTAAAAACAGGACAAGCCTACTGCGTGGAAGGAGTGCGACGGAGGACGAAAGGGCTGGGAAGAAAAATCGTTCTGCGTCTCGGGGGAAAAGGTGGATGCCGCGTCGTGTTAACCAGCGGCTGCACTCCCAAAAAAGAGAAAGAGAAGCGCAAAGGATTTGACTTCGCTACAAGGATAAAAGAGGGGACTTCTTTCAGTTAAAGTGGCGTAGAAAAGGAGAAAGGGAGGGCACAGTTTTCGGCTGGTCGGGAGGGGGTCCTTCCCTGGACTTATTCGGGCGAGAAGAGGTGAGGACTAGCGCGGGATAGACGAAAAGGAAAGTTAACTTGAAAAAAAGTGTGCTGACTCGGCAAGCTGGCCCTTTCATAGGGTGGGAAGTCTCCTTCCGAAAGGGGAAGCCTGGGCGCAGCAAAAACGAGCGGCTTCCTGACGGAAAACAAATCTCCTATTCTCCTTTCATGGTAGAAAAAAGTGGAAGATCAAGGGTCATTCCTCTCCTCAAGGTTTGGAAAGAGAAAAGGGGTTATGGTGGACGGAAAGGATACGCGTTAGCGGAAGATCGCGGGAAATCGATACCACCATGATACTGGCTCGGCCCCGTTACGACTTCGTTCCAAACTCTACACAAAAACATGCACCGCAGGGTCCTCATTGTTCAGGAAAAGTCCAAGACGACGAAAAATTGAAAGCGCTCCTGCGGGGGAAAAAAAAAGCAGCACTTCTTTCGGGAAGTGCCTGAGATTAGTGCTCCCACTGTGCGAAAGGGGAAGCCTCGACGCATACGGGGGGCACACCTCTGGAGGGGGAGCCAGAAATGCTCTGGTAAATCATCACGCGAGAGGACGAGGTTCTGTCCGAGGGGAGAAGAGGGCTCCGGGTGAAGGTCAAAAACGAACTCGGCTCATGCTCTCCGGGGTGTCTAGAGTGAAGGAAGGATGTGCTCTCGTTCCTTCCGGAAAGAAAGAGGCGGAGCATAATGGAGATCGAGGACCGAAACACGAAAAAGAGGTGATCACCGTTCGAGCTCTGGGGGGGGGGAGGGGGAGATAAGAAGAGGCTAAAAAAAGGGAAAGTGGAGAGATAGGTAGTCATCGGATCCCCGCGCGAAAAGTAAATAACTATCATCAGTTCTGCATGCGGGGAAGAGGAACACGGAGGGAGTAGGTTTGGATTGGTCGTCCGGCTCTATCGCAAGGCAAAGGGAGCGTCACATCCGGCCTCTTGAAGCGCTAGGGGAAGTCATTAGAATCATTTGTTCGATGGAGCTCCCCTCGGGTGTAGGGGATGAAAAGGTCGAAGCTTCCCCACTCGTAAGGGAAAAACGGGAGAAGGGGGGGCCAGAGCCTGAGGAAGGCTTTGCCAAAAGGAGCGGGGAATGACCGCATTCAAGTCACGCAGAGAGGGGGGGGAACCGTCTGTAGCATCAGCAAAGGTGGAGAAGAGACTCTTTACCGGACGACGAGGGTTGTGACCAGAGAGAAAGACCGTCACGTGGGCGGCGGAGTCGGTGGTACTGTTCAGAAGGGGGACCAACGGAGGTTTTCGTTCATGTGGGGGACGCCTTGGAGAGAGCGGGGCGTAAAATGGGGCCGGGGGGAGCAGAAGGGGGTGGGAGCTCTCGGGGCAGCGTGTCTCAGGAAGAGAGGCAAACGCGAGGCTTCCATCCAGTGGGAGATACAGAGAGGAGGGGGAGGCCCACAACGTCTCGTAGGGGGAAGACCTTCTGGGTTGGGGGAGAGGGGGGGGGGGAATATAAGGCTCCGGGACAAGAGGACGCCGGAAGGGGGCTCTCTCCTCATCTGTCAAGGGCCGTATCACTGGATAACTGTTCAGGGCCCTCGTCCGAAGTAAAAAGGAGTCAACTTTCACTCCTGGAGGGGGGAGGCCCGCTGGCACAGATTGTGGGTTATCACGGGTTGGGAAAAAAAACGACAGGGCCTCCTTCATTACTAAGAAGGGCCAGGGGGGACCATTATATTCTCCGCTTCACCGGGAAAGGAAACGTAATAGATCCTCCCTTTCGCTTGAAATAAGAGGAGTGAAAAAGTCAATCGGGGGGGGGAGGAGACTTCCTAAGTTGAGGACGCTACCTAATCATAATTGGTACACCACGAAGAAGAAAGGAAAAAAAACGTTGTTTCCCTTCATCAAATTTATTGGTAAAAAAGATAAGTCTTCTCCTCAGCGTGGCAAGGGTGGTGGTATGAACCGGTGTCAATTCCCGGGTGGCGTTCCGATGCAGAGGTGACTGATGAGTTCTCGTCGAGACGCCGATTGATTTTAAAACTGAAAATGAAAGGTTCTTCCGCTCGGGATGAGGAATACTACGATAAGTCGGTCATCTTTCAGTATCCTCAAGAGGTGCCTTCTCTCCTACACAAAAAAAGAGTGTGGAATGCGTGATTGTACTCGAAAAAAAGGGCCATCACCGCCGCCGATTAGGTGGGAGGGTGGAAAATCGTCTCGGTTTAGAGATGGTAAAAATTTCCTTCGCTACGGGAAAGGGGAAGTCACAGTCGAGGGTGGTCCTCGTTTAAGTCCTATTGATATTGTGGGGGGAGGAAGGAAGATATCTGGGGGATGTTCTTCCTCATCTTTCAAGAGGTTACGGACCATTCTGCTACCTGTGGTCAGGGGACAAGACACCTGTGGGGGGGAAGGGGGGCATACTAGATAGACCATAAAACACTACGCTCTTTCAGGGAAAACGGCGGTGGGGGGTCATGGACACAGCTTTCTCCTGGGAGGGGGAAGGAGCGTGCGAAAAAGCCGGTGACGAGGGGAGGTACCGTTTAATTGCCAGACAGGGAGTGTGCGACGGTCGATCACGTAGCCGTCGACTGTTGACCTTGCGAAAAAAGGGGGTCATCTTATTCTTGTGGAGCCCTGCCGGCAACCGGAGAAATAGCGTGCCCCGCGAAAGAAGGTGCAGTTCACGTTCCGCGGCGGAGGAATCGAAAGAGGTCTTCGGCGACCTGTAAAAAGAAAGGCAGTGAAGAAGTGGCCGGCGAGCGGAAAAGTATGCACGCAGCAACGCTCATCACCTGGAAAAGGAACCTCAAAGGAGGGACTAGCCTCATATTCGATGTGGAGGAGAAAAGAGTGCGAGGGAGTGTAAAAAAAATCGCCGGTCACGGAGGCGGGTCAGCCGTAGGGATTGAGGCATGTCCTCGATGAGGAGGGGGGAACGACACACGGCAAAGTCACTTAAACCGCAGGACTCGTCGAGGAAAAGGACAAGGACGTTGCCGCCGCGGCGAGCATGTCTGTGCGAGAAGAAAAAAAAGAGTAGGAGGGAAGAACCGACCTGCTCGAAAGGGGGCAGACTCTGCTTTCTTCCGCGAGGGCAGTGAGTGAAGGGCCGGGTCAGGACTCAACAAGTCTCACGTCGCGCAGGGGGAAAGAAGGGCTCTGCCCTCCTCGGGAAAAAGGGGGGGGCGATTGGAGCAATTCTCGCACAAAGGGAAGACGGGCTCTGCCATGTCGAGACGGATTAGGGCGTCACGAGAGCGGGAATGCCTGGGCCTTCGGCCGGTGTGAAAGACTAGAGGGACAGTTCTTCACCACACCTGGGGAAGGAAAACTAGAAGGCTGAAGGTGTATTAGACCGTGCCAGCCTGGCGAGAGGGACTCCGGTGCCTGCCGGCTGTCTAAAAAGAGACGCAGGCAATGGGTTCGCCGTAGACCACCGTCAGACGGATACCAGTGCACAGAACACCTACGGTCTGTTCCGAAAAGAAAAGCTAACAAAGAGGCGCCGTGCAAAGGAGCCGTACACTCATTCAAAAAGTGAGGGAGGAGCGCGTGTAAATTGCCCAAACGGAGAGGGACGCCTTTCTCTTACTCGGGTCATGGGAGTTTGATAGCACATACAATAGCGCCGGTCTGCCCTTGCTATTGTGGGGGAAAGGAGACCAAAGTCGGCGACGAGGCGTTCCCGACGGAAGGCCGCTCCTCCCCCATTTTCTAGGCATGCTGGACAAAGGAACGTGACCGTGCCGGACCGTTTTTTGAAGATTAAAGGCGAGATGGTTCGGTCCCGAAAGAGGGGCTGAATCCTTTCATTTGGAGGAAGAGAAGAAGGAGGTTTCCTCACTGGACGCGCTGGATAGCCACTCCGGTCGGGAGAGGGTATTCGTAATTAGGAGGTGCCCTGACTTACGGGTCGACGGAGGGAGCGCTTCTAACCTTTCATGAAGAATGTGGATGTTTTATTTAGACTCCGCGGGATTGCAGTTGGTTCAACTTTCCCAGTGCTCCATTGAACAGGATAAAGAGGAATTAAGAGGTGAATCTGCCTCCGTTCAAGAGAAACGTCATGTTACAGGAATAACCGACGGAGGAGGCCGAGTGTCGACGTCTTGAAGTGGGGGAAACATCAGCGCGGTTTTTTATTCTGATCGGGGAGAAAGTAAGCCGTGTCTTCTTCTTCACTCGAAAAAGAAGGGAAAACCAAGAAAAAAAAAAAAAACAGAATTAAAAAAAAAAAACAGGGGGGCGTCCGCACAAGGATTGCTGTCCTAGGCCTGTCACAGACTGGAGTGAAAAAGGACAGGGAGGATGATCAGCCGTAAAGGCCGCGTAGAAGGAGGCCACCAGGGGAGGCTTTCTCTCTCCTTTGTAAAAGTGAAAAAGGAGGAAGGGAATTCTAAAGTATAGAAGAGGTCACGGTGCTAGATGGGATCGTCAGTGTGAACTTGGAGGGATCGGCGCGGCAAAACTTGGGGTCCTGACGTCCGAAGCGCAGGCCCGGACTCACTGGGGAGCAAAACGAGTCTTCCTGCTGCCCGGAAAGAAGGGAAAAGACCCAGAAAACAAACCGGTCGCGGCCTACAAAAGGGGGAGCTCGCTGTTTTTTAAAGGTAGGATAACGACAATTCCGCCGCCTGTGTTGACGGCAATCCGGGGACAGGGCGGACCGCTCGTCGCGATCGAGAGGTAGATGAAAAACGACGCCTAAAAACCGCGACCAACCCAACTGGCAGGAAGACAGTGGTCATGCTCGAGACAAAAGACGCAAAAACCCGTACGAGATGCGCGCCGCGGTACACATTCGCACGTCCGGTACTGGTGAAGGAAGTGAAGGGCCGCTAAAAAGACGGGGCACCGGCAAGGGCAGTTGGGGCGAGCACCGCTGCGGGGGGCCAACGCACAGGTAAGTAAGGTCGTGTATGAGAGGGGGGTCGTGAGGGGTAATGCGACAGGGGTAAAAAAGGCGCTCAGCCAGGGGGGAAGGCGAGGGGAAGCGACACGTACTCTCCTCATGAAGGAGTCATGAGAGGGGAAGGGAGGGGGACGCGCGGTGGCCCGATAGAGCCGGGGAAAAGACAAGGAGAGATCGCCTCGTTGGTGCTTGAAAAAAGCAAGAAAAGGATGAGCTGAAAAAAGGGCTATACTACAAAGCTGATAGACGATGTAAAAAAAAAAAGGAGGAGGATGAAAAGAGAGACAATGCAAAGGGTCAAGATCAACGTCGCTCGCCCTGCTATTCAACTCAGAAGGGAGACATCGGTTAATACCCGCACCGGGTGGAGGAGGAAAGACCGTTTCAGAAAAAAAAGGAGCACCGCAGGGCGTCAAGGGAATCCTTCCTCCCTCGAAGAGGAGGAGAGTCGTTTTCGGTTCTGAGATCTCCCGGACAGGATGACGATAAAAGGCCTCACCTCTTCCCCCGTGAGGGGGAAGGGAAAAAAGAGCATTCTGCCCACGGCCAAAAGGCTGCTTCCAAACGCAACAGCAGTGCACCCTTCAGGGGGAGAAGAGGACGTGACTCACTTCCGAAACCGGACTTGGGAAAGGGGGACGTCTGCTCTGGAAAATGGCGCGCGGACTTATGTGACGGGCTCTGGGCACGCAGATTGAGTCTCTTCCCGTCGAGAGAAGGGAAATACGTACAGTTTAAGAGCCAGAGAAAGGGGGGGATAGGGGGCTATCTGGCCATTCAGGAGCTTACCGATATGCCGTCCGAAGTCTTCGGTCTGACGGGGGAAGGGGATAAGTCCCACTGCCGTCGCGGCAAGGGGGGACAGCCCGCTTCCTCTTCTATGGAAGGGAAGCCGCGGTGCTTAGACTGCCCCGGTCTCGTATCTGGTCGCCAGAGCAGGGCCTTCTCTTAAGAGAAGGCAGAGGGGAACTGCCCGCGGGAGCACGTGTCAAGGTAGGGCTTCCTCTCGTCTAGCCACTCAGGAAGAGGGGATATGTTTCTTCCGTCATCCCGTGACAGATAAACGAGTATCTCCTCCATTAAAGAAGAAGGGGGGGGGGCTTCAGAGGTCACCTTTGCTAATAAAGGAAGGAGCCGGCCTTGCCCTCTTACGAGAATAAAGGTTTCCCAAAATCTGAGGTCTCGAGGGCGTGTCCGTTGCCAGCAGAAGAAAGGGAAGACTTTCATCCGCTATCATAAAGAGAGCGTTAATGTGGCCCGGGACCCGATAAGGAAGCGCCTTCTCACTCTTCCAAAAATGGTGAAAGGTCATTGGTTCCATGAAGTGGCACAGATGGACACATTCAAAAGAGGTAAGGGGGGGAAGCGACTGCAGACATTCCCCGTGCAATCAAGGGGGGAACCCGCGATACTCACTACCAAAGAAATAAAAATGAAGAAAAAGGAGACGTGCTCGCATCGGGAAGTCTCCATCGTGCGCACTACTGGGAAATCTGGTTCACGATCCCGAAGAAGGGAGAAGAAAAGTCTTCTGACACCGTTTAGGGACTCCATCTCTTGGTGGTCCAGATCAGCCCCCGCCTCCTCCTGTCTTTACCAAAAGTGAAGTGGTGGAGAATATTGTCTCAACGCTGTTAAGAAAAAAATGTCACGTGTCCTTTCACTCAAGAGGGGGCCTCTAAGCCTGCATAGGGGGTCCTTTTTTCTTAGGATTAAGGGCAACAGGAGAACTGAGAAAAGAGAGTCCCTCCCTATGCCCTCGAAAGGAGGGGGGTATGACCACCTCTGGTGCCAAGGAATGGTCTTCTTGTCTCTGAAAGACTGAGAAAGGGCTGGATAAAACGACAAAGGAGGTCACTTGATGAGCGCAGGTTCGTGACTGCAGCCGGGAAAGGACCGGCTCATTGGGCTGTATGGTTACTGGCGAGTTGAGCCGGGTGATGGCCAGGACGCCGTAGTTTTCCGAACGTCTCAGAAGGAAGGACAGAAAGTGTACCTTAACCCGTTCTCTCTCTTACTTGATAGCCGCCCAGGGCAGGGCGAGGCGAACCTCCTCTCCAAGGGGTATGGAGGAGGGGGGGAGCGTGACCGCAGAGTTTGGTCTTCGTGCAAGACACGAGGAGGGGAACTCCCTTGCCTGAGAGAAGCGGTCCGCACCTCCCCGCTAGGCGCCATCACGGGAGGCTGATAGGTACCAGATCTCTACGCTTCTGGCCGTGGTATAAATCTATGTGCGAACGCAGCCACAAATGTCGTCTGTATTCTCTGCAAAGGATTGGCCGGTCAAGGAGGCGTGTGCTCCTCCTTCTTTTGGGGATCAGAGGGAAGGGAAGGACTTTTTTAAAGCGCCTACCGCCACTGATTGCACTTTCAAAGGTCTGCTTATGAACAAAAAAGGACCGCCGCGTAATCAGGTCGGTTCCGC
>Ga0179593_1343332_pt1 | contig 13021 bp, 16 predicted proteins | sample CZODoug2_1_08_16_FD_185931 | JGI IMG/M metagenome (GOLD analysis project Ga0179593, IMG submission 185931) | Vadose zone soil fungal communities from Angelo Coast Range Reserve, California, USA - CZODoug2_1_08_16fungal (PacBio error correction) | ecosystem: Environmental > Terrestrial > Soil >...
AAATAGATTCAGCCAAAATTGACTGAAGAAGGAGGCTTACACACGCAAGACCAGCTGCGGATGGGTTGTCCGCAAGCCACACCAAAAAAGTCCAACAAAAAGAGGGAGGGAGGGTTAAAGCCCTCAATGGGGGCGCCACTGAAAAAAAAGTCACAGTAAACTTGGGTTGACCGTTACTAAAAAGACCTCATTACCCAAGTTGTCTGCCACTGGGGCGTGGGGACTTCTCGGAAAAGCAAGAACTGCAAAAGGAATGGGTCCGAAGAAAAAAAACCGAGCCAAACTCTCTCGAAGGTCACAGCGAAAAGAAAATACCTCCAAAAAAGAACACAAGGGTTCTACGGATCAGGGAAACGGAAGGGTCGAAGTTGAAAGCAAAAAAAACACCGACGGGGTCACGCTTTAAAAACTACTTGCACACCAAGGCAACGCCAACAGCAACTCATCCCCGAAAAACGGGAACGGCCGTTCGGGGGGGCATTTTCTAGCCCTCCACGCATAAACGGAGCAACGCAATCGTGCTGCGTGTGGGGACATCCCACAAGGGGACTCAGAAAAGCCAACGAAATCGCAAAAAAAATCGACTTTGGGAAAGAAACAAGAAACGAAAATTCTGGGACTTGAGGGAAAAAAAGGAGAGTTTTTCCGGGAAAAAAAACGACAGCTTCCCGGGGACCTGTGGCTGTAGGGGCGTTGGGCTTTCCAAGGGTAATCACAGCCAAAAAAAGGTAAGAGGGGCAAAAAAAAAAGTGGGGACCGCTACAACCGACAGAGGGACTGGACAAAGCCGCGATAACCGGGGGGGTTTTTTTGGGGGGGGGGTGTTTGGTGTTGAGCACCAACCAGGGGAAGGGGGGAAGAAAAACAACTACGAAAAAGGGAAATTAAAAAACACTCATGCAAGCACGCCTAATGGGGGGATACAAAAGAAAAAAAAAACCAGGAAATGCAAACCAGCAAAAAAAAGAAACGAACCTAAGCAAAAAAGGAACATCCACTGAAAACCAACCAAAAAGAATGGATTTACCACCCGAAAAAGTCACCCCAGCATGACAGGGGGTTACAAACTTGGACCTGGCAAGAAAAACTCCAAAAGAAATAGGATAAAATCATGGAACGGGGGGGTGGGAAAGAAGGGGAAAGCGGGCCCGGGAGGGGGGGCTCTCCAAGGGAGGATCCTGTCTGGTCAAATCGGGTGAATCGGCGAATGTCCAAACGGGGGGGGGGACGATAAGGTCAGGGAGACTAAAAAAAAACTGAACACATAACAAAAAGAAACAGATGACCCCCGAGAAAAAAAAAAAACCGAATTCTAAGTGACTTTGGGTGGGGGCCAAAGGGACTTTGTGAGGAGGTCCTAGGTGTGGTCGAAAGAAAAAAAAAAAAAAAAAAAGCTTCAAGGGGTCAAGGTCCAACGGGCACCCAAGGCAAGAAAAGAAGTTCACAAAAAAAGCGGCAGATCAAAAAAAGAAAAAAGCCACATGTGTTTGTCAAAAAAGAATGACGAGGGTTTCCAAGCTTTCGGTCGGCGGGGGCGAGACTCGGAGGTGGAAGTGAAGGGGGGGGGCACAGGCGCCTAGGAAAGCAACGGGCGCGACGAGAAACCTCATGAGACGAAAAAAAAATGAAGGTTCAGTTTTCACACACCTAGCGAAAGGGAAATAGTAAAATAAACTGGGTCAAAACAAAAAACAGAAATCCAGTGGTTAAAAAAATGGGGACAAACAGAAAAACTCCGCAAAGAAAAAAAAAGGGAAGCCCAATTCGAAAAAAAAGGGAAAAAAAACAAAAAACCGTTTTAAAAGTGCCCCCTCTCCGACCACGGAGGCAACCGGACAAATCATAACCCCATAAAACGCCACAGTTTTAGGAAACCAGGCCACCAGAAAAGGGGGTTACGCAAAAGTCCCCATCCTGTGGTGGTCTGAACCCTGAAAAGGGGGGATCTTTCAAGACCAACTCAACACTCAGCCTAGAGCAAGAAATGACACAGGGAAAAAAAACAACACCACGAAGTACAGAAAAAATAGAAGGAAAAATTCCTTGTCCTTGGCGACAAGTGATTAAAAACATAGGGGAAAGGGAGGAAGAGCATCATCTCAAAAAGGGGGGACCTCAAGTTATTCAACACGTAAACCGGCCGGGCAAAAAATCTAAAAAAGAAGGGACACGAACAATAAAAAAAAAAAAGCACAGGGTGTCGGGTAAGCAAAAGACAAAAAAGAACAAATAGTGAAGGTCCCAACTGCGCACAAAATAACCAACTCAAAAAAAAATTCCAGGGTGAGGGAAAACGAAAAAACGGTACAAGAGAAAAGTCAGTTCTTAAAAGGGAGCCAGGGATCCAATCGGTAAAAACACCGGGGGGGAGCTGTGACCACTCCAAGAGGACTGGTTGAAAAGAAACAGGTTCGATTAACACGGTTTGGCGGACCAACGACAAAAAAAAAAAACAATCTGAAAACTCAGAAAAGCAAACGACAAGGGTTCGCAAAGCCCCCCGCCAAAAAACGTGCCCCAAGAACACGAAAAACGTGGCGACAACCAAGGGTGAACCCATCACCACCACCGAAAGGAAGCGAAAAATGCCGTACGAAAGAAAAATCAATAAAAACGAGGGGAAAACAACCACAAAATCACGAAAACTAAATCCTCCACAAACTTGGGTAAGGGAAGGGGGAAAAAAAAAAAACAACAATCACAACGAAGGAACTTCAACAAAAGGAGGTCACAGAGTGGTCAAAGGAGCCACTAAAAATTGTTACGCCACCCGAGCGTCCAAACAGACACCCGGCGCCGGTGAAACTGTACAGACCACCACACACCAAGCGGGGCAATGTAAGGGAAAGCAGACACTGAACGCCCGCGCAACCAGGAGGCTGCACAAACCAACGAGATGCAAAGGGGGGAACGCCGCCCAAGTACCACAGAAAATCGTCCACAGTGTAGGTGACTTCGGACGATAGAAAACAGCAATATCCACCGCCAGATTCCGGGGGGGGGGGGGAGCTGTAAACTGGTCGCAAAGTTGCCAAACTTCCTACCCGATGTACAACAGGCAGGGGCAGCGAAAAAAGAAAGTTCAAACCCTTTTTTTTTAATCTGGGACTGAGGGGGAAGATCAAGAGAAAAGACCGTCATAGGTTAAAGGGATACAACCAGGCGTATTGGGGTGCGAAAAAGAAGGTGCGACGATTTGTGGTGTAGGTCAGGAAGGTGTGGGACAAGGGGTCGCAAATCAAGATCGACAGAGAACGCATTCGTCCAAACACCTCGCATAAATTAAAGATTCAGACTTTCCACATAGGAGAAGAATTCCACCACATCAACCAGCAATACGAGGTGGCGTTATGCGAGTCACTTATCGCAAAGGAAAAGTCTCTCAGAAAAAGGAGAGGCGGGAAAAGGATTTAATTGGAAAAAATATGAAGAAAGAACAGCGGGGAAAAAAAATATTGAGGAGGAGAAAAGAGCTTAATGGGGAAGATGAAGGGGGGTAAGCTTGGGATGGGCTGGGGAAAGGGTGGAGGGAAGGCAAGGACGCAGCGCGACGAGGGAGTGGGAACCGTCACAAGGAACGTCAGAGGGGGATCCATAAACCACTATTGATTCGCTACAGACTGGACGAGGGAGACGGGACGAAAGGCAGGGAGAGCGCAAAAACGAGGGGGGGGAAAAGAGGGGGGAATAGCGACTAACTACAAAGCGAATGGGTCCGGAAGTGATAGGGGGAGGGCATCTGGACGGGAAAACGAAGGGGAAGGTACGGATGTGACAAAATCGCGGTGATGGCAGAAACCAAGAAAGCGACCGGGGTGCACAGCGCCACTGTAAAGTTTCAGAAAAAGATTGGGGGGTGTAACGAGCGAGGGGTGGATCGGGACGCTACCAGTGAGGGTAAAAGGAAAGGCAAATGCTAACAGGATTGGGCAAGAAAAAAATGGGGAACTTATGGGGAGGGGGGGGGGAACAGGGCAAACGTCAAAATGAGGTTGGATATATTCCTGCTTGACTGGGGCGCGGAAATTCAGGAAATTGAGTCGGAACGAAAAAACGCTTGGGGCGGCGAACTGGGACGGAATGGCCCACCAGGGCGCCGGGGGAGGGGGGGGAACGGTCGCGCCGAGTGTCCCTAAATGGTCAGCCTGCCATTTTAGGATGGGTCACTAAACGGGAGAAAGTGCGGGGGCCGGACTGTGATCGCCACACACATAAAGTAAGGGAAAGAGGAAGTGAAAGAAAGAGGAAGGTTGACGACACATTGTATCTGAAACTAGGAATAAAAATTAGGTTTTCAAGAGTGTACAAGGAGTGAAAGAAAGGGGAAATTTGTGTGCGCGGGGTGAAGAGGCGAAGGATGGAGCAAAGACATCCGATGATTTTTGAAAGTTTGGTGAGGGGATATTGATTCGGGTGCAGGGATAAGCGGCAGGACGAGAAAGGTGTCAACTGGAGGAAGATGGAGAATCAAAAGACCAAAGAAAGGACAACGGAAGGGGGGGAGATTGAAAGACGTTTTTAATGGGAACACGCTAAAAAGGGTGGGGGGACGTGTGCCTGGGGAGGTGCGGGAAAAAGGCGCAAAGCAGGAAAAAAAAAGAAGAACCCCTGCCGGGGACAAAAAATTTCGCAAACACGGGAATGGCAGAAGGGTGCGAGTAAAAAGGGGGGACAGGGCCGGGATCGAAGTAGCCTATTTGGAGGATGGGTAAAAAAAAAAGGGGACCACTCGGGAGCGCGGAAGGGAAAAACGGGGGAAGTGTCAAAGTTTGAAAAACGGCGGCTATGGGTGGGCGGTGGCGGGGGGGTTCAAAGGAAATGCGGAAAAAAACGAATGAAAATAGGAACACCAAAGGCGACAAGGGCGGAGCGGGGTAAAAAATAGTGAACACAGGGGTGGTTCGACGGAGTTTGAGTGGGGGGGCGCAAGAACCGATTCATGCTGAAAAGAAACACATTGGATTCCCACCCCTTTCCCTCGGACAAGAGAACAGAAATGAACCCGAAGAATCGACGGGGGAGACAAACAAAGGATTTCGGTTTGGAAAATGGGCGAGCATTTGTGGGGGAGGTGTGGGGAAATTTGATTTTATTGCAAATCACAGGGAGAAGAAGAGAAACCGTGAAAAAAATTATTTTGTAATCAAATAATATAGTACAAAACTAAGTAAGAAATTAATTTCGGGTGGGGGAAAATCTGTAAAAAGGGTTGAGTCCCGTTTTTGGTAGTTAGAAAGGGGAAAAGGAATCGAAAACGCGTGAAAAGAAACCATATTGCAAGTATGAACAACCTTTAAAAGACGGAACTCCATACTGCTGACTAAAAAAAAAGGACGGGGAAGCGGTTGAAAGAAGTTAAAAACAATCCGTGCCAGTAGTTTTGGTTTGGGGGGAGACGGGGGTGAACCATAGTACACGTGGCATAAAAAAAAAAATGTTGGGAGGGGCGGGTGGGAAGAGGTTGGTTGGCGGGACCGCTGTAAACGTCGATGGGACTTGGGGAGGGGCTTGAAGGCCTGGAAAGGGGGAAACCTGCGGTTGGGCTTGGGGAAGAATTAGAGCCAGGAACTAGTGTAATAACGTATGGGGGGCTTTAAAAGGACTTTTCGGGGGGGGCTAAAAAAAACAGGTTAGATAGCGGAGGAGGGGCTGAACGGAAAAAAATTGTTGTCCCGAATACACTTTCCGGGTATTTAGGAGGAAAAGAAAAAAAGATAATTCCGGAAGAACGGAGGGGGGGTAGGGAAAAGATCGGGGGATAAAGGAACGGATGTCAAAATTTAAGAGCGATTAGGGAATTGGACGGGGCAAAAAAAAGCAGGGAACGCCGGGAAGAAAACGCCGCGGGACAATAACAGTTGGCCGGACACTTCCAGAAGTGTCGAGAGAATATTCGGGGAAAAAACGGAGCAAAGAAATACAAGCGAAAAAAAGGCAGGTCAGGGTTCGCGATGGAAGTATTTCGTGAAGGGAGTGGAAATTGTGGACCTCTTTTAAGGGAACGGCAAAAAGGGAATTGGGGGCAGGGCGGGCCCAAAAAGATGGAGAAAAAAACAAACCAGCTCTGCAAAATTACGGACAATCTGTGGTGTGTGGGGGAAGGTTGTTGACGGGGGCTAAATCTGCGAAGAAGAAAAGGGTCCAGAGGGGAGACAGGGGGGTGAAAAGAAGCCATAGGCATGTCGTGTTTGCAGTGCGGAAAAAAGCCGGGGTTCCAGAAGGGTGAAAGGCAAAACAAAAGGTTTCTTGGAAAGGCAAAGAAAGGAGGATGTAGAAGGGCCGGGGCAACGCCCCAAATGATGGGGATTTAACTAGGGCTCTTTTGTAACGGGGGAAAAAAACATTCAGGGTGGGAAAAAAACGGAAAAAAACAAAAAAGGATAATACCGCAGTCTTGCGTGTAGCAGAGAGGCCGGGAATATTTCTTTTAACCACTCCAACAAAAACACAGAAAGGGAGAAAGAAGGATAGAGTCGAAGCCCTAGGGGGCCGGGCCAAAAAATCAAAATGGAGCCGGCGGATGGTTATGGGGCAATCAAAGCCCCCCATTAGAACCACAGGGACAAAAGGGGGGGAGCCCGGATAGATCACTGACAGGGGGAAGGGGGGCACAAAAAAAAAAAAATGTCAATACGTTGGGGGCCAAGGTTCCACCAGACCTGACTCAAGGGGACAATGCCCAATCGTGCAAACCGGCGCCGGAAGACCAAAACGCAGGCTTGCTGCCGGGAGACACCGCTCACTCGAGTACAGCGCTATTACACCAAACGGAAAAAAACAAAATGGTGCGTCGGATAAAAGGTGACGACGCTCACATAACTGGTGGCAGACCCCAAAACACAACTGTGAGGGTACCGCAGTCAAACGGAAAGGCAACATGGGCAAAAACAAACGAACCGAACAGCAGTAAACCCCACAAGGGAACGGCCCGCTGGTAAAGTGGGAAGAGAAAAGGAACTCATACGAAAGAGGGCGACAACGCAAACCAGGGTAACAGGGGTCCAGACAAGATTGTGTGCAACCTGAACACGGACGCCCATCCAGTGCAAACACGACAAGAGGCATGAGCCATCCACCGAAAATCCGGCTTAACGGGGTCCGGCCAACGAATAGTGTTCAGACGCGGAACCGCAATCAAAAAAGGGAGGAAGGGCCGGGTTGTTTTACAGCGCGGTTGAGTTTTGGTTGCGTCACTGTACCAAAATAGCCCGCAAAAAAAAGGTTCGCGGAGGGGGGGGGGGAAAAGACCAAACAGTGGGTAAAACAAAAACCCACGACCCCAAGAGGGAGCAAGGCGCCGAAGTAAACCGGGTTTTACCACCAGCAACGCAAATGGACCACACAAAATAACTCTCTCCACGAAGTTTTCCCCAACGACGGCTGTAAATGCCTACAAAATCGAAAAAAAACCCAAACCACCCAAAAAAAAAGGACCTGACAGACAGAAGCACAAGCAAACGACAAGACAGCCATCCCGGGAGAACAAAAAAAATCCTAAACACCAAAGACTTGAACAACCCACCCAACCAGAACCATAGAGGACCGGGAGGAACTTGAAGCCAGCTCCAAACCAAAAATAATCACACACGGGGTTGGGTTTGGACCTGTACCCGGAGGGGGGGGGGACATGCGGCCTGTTGTCAGGGGGTATACCAGAGGGGGAATGAACATGACGAATGACCAGGTTTTGGAAAGTCAAATGTCGTGAGAAACACAGAACGCTCCATCGAAAAAGCGTTTGAAAACCACGGCCATAAGGACAGGTCTGGGGGGGGGGAGGAGTAAGGGTTGACTGGTCCGATCAATACTGTCGAAGGGAGAATTTCAAAAAAAAAAAGCCCGAAACCCAATAATGGGTCCACGCAAAAAAAAAAAACGCGAGCCGAGAAAAAACGCATGCGGGTGTAACCGCTGAGGAGAATCTCCCAAAGGAAAGGTCGGACTCGACGGAGAACTCGGGAAGGGGAATTCAAGGGCGCCATAGGAAGTCGTGAGGAGAAGAAAAAAGCCTGCTCGAAAACCGGTTCCAGAAAATAGGGTCAAACAGAGACACACTCAATAAAAAAGGGGAAAGAAAGGTGTCACATCAACCAGACAGATCTCGGAAAAAAACTTCCCCTTGGCACCGCCGCAAGAAAGCGCCAGCCTTCGAAAAACAGTGAATTAAAAAGTGAACGGGAACGAGCACCAAACAGGAAGGTAACATTCATAGTAGAACAGAAACCACCAAAGACCCATGCCCAAATCTTTTTCTCCACCGGCGCAGCCGTTGTGCGAACTCGGCCAACCGGCCAGGGCGTCCTGGGGCAAGTTGGGACACTCGCAACCCGAGCAGCTCCCAATTACATAACCCAAAGCCCCACAACCCACAAGAAAGAGGGGTTCCAAATAAAACCGCCAGAAGAGAACATGGAGCGAAAGGGCCAAGATCAAGAAAGGGCGCTTAGCTCTCAGAGATTCCGAGGGGTTGAAACAAGTAAAATCCGTCCCACAAGGCCGCAGAGGACCAATGGAACCTAAATCATAAACCAAACACGTCATCAAAAAAGGCAAAATTACATTAGGCAGTGAGGGGCCCTACAATGTCGGCCCAAAAAAGATTCAAAATCTCAACCCCCCAAACACGAAAAAAAAGTTAAAGGGTAGGTCACTCCGGGACAAGCGAAAATCATTTGCTTGGGGGACGGGAAAAAACAAGAAAGACAGATCCATCGGGAAGGGAACACGGGAAAAAGCTTTTCACTTCAAACCTTGGTTACCAGAAAGGGGAAGGGACAGCGTTGGGACGAAAGCAAACACCAAAAAAGAAGCTGACACGGTTGAGGATCTGGGAAAGCAGCAAGGGGGGGGGACCGTGATACCTTCAAAGGAAAAAAAAAAACGCCAAACAGTGCACAAAGAACCGCGCCAAACGTTGCAAAGCACAACGCCGGAACCCGAAGGGTAAAATTCCAAAGCAAATCGAAGTGAACCAGGATGACTAAAAGACGCAGCCCCAAAAGACACCACGACTCACAAAACCAGCACTGTCAGGAAGGGGGGGCCGTCCAACAAATCAGACTAAGTCTGAAAACGAAGAACAGAAGGTTTCGGGGGAAAAAATCACCTATTGAAGCCGAAACCGGAGGCTCACCAGATCACCGCCGCCGTTGGCAAACGACGGCCCAACAATCTTTTCCAAAAATGTAAAAAGGGGGCGACGAGGTGCAACAATAAGGAACGCGTCGGCTGGACTGCCAAAGCAGCAGAAGAAGTCACAGACAGCAAACCCGGAAGAACATAAAGGAGTTCCTTGACAAAACAGCGACCCGGTATCCCAACGCAGTGAAAAACTGACGATGGGTTTGTGAGGGGCGCACGTGGCCGATACTCATTAACCCAAAAAGGATACCCAAGAAAAGAAAAAAAACAGCGGGGCTTTCATCAAGGGAGCCTTCCGCACTATCAACGATGAGGTCAAAAAATCTTCCATCTTTACGAATATCGTTTGCCCTCAGGAACTTCAACACGCAAGAACTGCGAACGACAAAGGGTTGACGTCCGACAAATCATCTCAGAAAACCCCGCAAGAGGGCGCTAGAAGGGGACCTCAACACCAAACGCAAGAAATTAAAAAAAGAAAAAAAATCGAACAATAAAAAAAAAGGAACCAATCGCAACGGCCCTCGAACCCGCAAACCAATAAAGAAAGTCGTTTAGCTAGTCCAGAAATAGCAGGGAAATTCGAGGGAAGAAAAAAAAAAAAACAACACAACTGAAAAAAGGGGGGAGTAAAAAGGAGATTGAATGGATCAATTGCAAAGGTGGGACACTAAAGCAAAAGACGCGAGGTGGGCGGGAAGGGAAAGAGGGGATAATAATTAGTGTAGCAACTGGGAAGGGAATGACGGTTCGAGGGTTGGGAGATGAAAAAGTCACAAGTTACGGCGGCCGGTACTATGGGAGTTGGGCGGGACCGTCACAGGGGAGGGGGGACGAAGTAGGCGGGGAGCAAAATTGCAGACAAGAAGAGGGTCGCTACACTGAAAGAAAACTATCGTGATCGGGGCGGGTCTAAATGAGAGACGCCGATGGGTACATCCGTAGCGTGGTAAAGACGGGAAGGCACTAGCAAAAAAAAGAAAAGTGGGCAAAAGGGCGGGGGAAATATTTAGGGAAGGGGAAGAATCGGTCTTACCGAAGTTAGTGCTAAACGTACACAGTTGGATAAAACATCAGATTTGGAGGAACCAAAGTACGGAAAGGGTTGCACGAAAGCCGACAGTGTCAGGGGGAAAAATGTGGTTGGTGGCCGGAGGGGGGGGACAATGTGGGCGCGGGTTGGTCTGGGAACCAATCGGAGAGAACCTAGGGGCGATTGCGAAACGACGGGACCCGCGAAATGGGGGGCTATGAAAGTGTGGGAAAATGGGGGGGTGTGGACCGTCCAACAGAGGGGGGGGGTTGGAAAAGAGGTGAGCGTGAGGGGGGGACGAGGGATTGATCGGAAGGGGTGGTCGGAGGGAAATGGCGTCGGCGGTGAAAAAATTGGACGGTTCAAGGGACGGGGAAGGGGCCAAACGGGGGGGGGCGGCAGAACAGAAGTCGGAAAAAAAAAAGAAAAAAACGTCGCCTGGGGTGCGATGAAGCAGGGGAAGAATGGAACTGTGGCCGGCAGGGTGATCGCAAACCACCGCGGGGAAAGAAATAACAAAATGTAAAAAGAGGTAGTGAACGACAACTGGTGTTAAACAAGGTATTTATATGGGGATGGCCGTGTAAAGAAAAAAAGAAAGGTGCGAAAAGTTGGGGGTACAAGAGGGACCAGAAATTTTGTGGCGGGGGCGGTGAGATTTTTTGGAGAGGAGTCCAAACTTTCGCTGCTTTGGAATTTGGTTAAAGCAACGTGCGGGTTTATTGAATCGGGGGGAATTGAGGAAGAACGGAGGGACGGAAGGTTGCAACGGAGGAAAAGAGGAGGCCAGCGACCGAGGAAATGGAAAGGAAAGAAAAAAAATGGTGCGAAGAGACGGGTTTTGTGGTGAAGCAAATGCTTGTGGGGGGGGCGTTGAAAGGGGGAAGGGGCCGCGGGGAGGCAGCAAAGGAAAAGAAAGAAAAAAGACCCTAAATAGTTCAGGCAAAAAAAAAAGCAGAAAATGTTGGCGGAAAGAATAACAAGATGAAATCGGGATACATGGTGACGGGGAAGAGGGAAGGAAAGGGGAAGCGGGCCAGAGGGACTGGAACAAGGTTTAACACATGGTGCAAAGAGTATCGCACGAATTTGCTTGTGCGTGGAAGGGGTAAGCGGGGAAAACCGGGGATCAGGGGGGGAGAGAAAAAAAAAAACGGCGGAAGAGGCGCACGAGGGAAATTGGAGGAAAAGGGATTGTTTAAAACATTAATGGAGGGGGTCAAGAAAGGGTTCAAGTTGGCACCAATGGGGACACATTTTGAGGCCACCCTTAAACGCATCGTATAAAAATGGGAATCCCGAAATCAAAATCATGGTAGGAAAAACACAAACAAGGGAAAGGGGAAGGTGGGGGAGGCGAGGCGGTGGGGTGGGGTAAAAAAAAGATGGGGAAAAAGTGGGATGTCCTACTGAGGCAAGGTGAAAGCCCCAACTGGGGGAGAAGAAGGAGGGGGGGTAAGACCAAAGAAAGGGAGAAAAAAAAAAAAGTAATGTAGGGGTGGCGGGGGGAAAGGGCCGACGGGGGGCGCCCGTTTTTTTGGTGGGGTAGGTGGCTCTTACAATAAGGTGAAGGGAGGGAAGAAAAAGGGGAGGCAGAAATGGAATAAAGACCTGGAAAGACCGAAAGCAGGGAGCTGCGAAACCCACGGGAATCGGGTCAAGAATTGACAACGCCATTAGAGATGGGTTGGTGGGGGCAGGCTGTGGTTGGGGGGCGGGAAACCCCAACGGTCATCCGGGGGGGGTGTGGGGGTGAAAAAAGAGTGGGGGTGGTCGGCGCATGGGACAAACGAATTGGTGTTCTTGCAACCGGAGGAAAAAATGGGGACAGGGACCAAACGGTTTTGCGGGTGGTTAATTACGGTGTGAGACCAAGTAGTGAGATACGGACGGAAGTGGGGGGGGGGGGGACGTACAAGGACCTGTGGTGTTAACAACAGGTAATCTCGCGGAGAGGAGAGGCATTGGCGACCACTTTTTTGGATGGGGCCAACGACGAAACATGGACCACAGGGGGTTTGAGAAAAAAGTGGAAGAAAGAAAAACGAAACGCCGGAAAAAAAGATGGAGACGGCACCCTATCGGTGCCCGGAAAGGAAAAAAACCTGGAGGAGTCTTAAGAGTAGGGTTTGAAAAAAAGGAGTGCCGGGTCAAGCTGTTAGGAAGGGAGGCAAGGGGGAACTCAGCAAAAGTAAATCGGGACTTGACGAAAGAAGGTGTTGAGGGGTGGGGGGCGACCGAATTTGAGGGGGGCGTGCGAGCTAAATAAATGGTCCAAAAAAGAAAGCTGTGCCGTCAGTATGACTGCGGGGGAGGGGTGGTTTCTTGGTCGTTTGCCGGGTGTGCGCCAGGGGAAGTTTGAAAAATGCGGAAAAGACCTTCGGTGGTGCAAGGGTGCCGGGGAAAAATAGGGGAGCGTCAAGGGGGGGGTACGGTGAATCACCGCTAACGAAAAATCGTTGTTGTGGCCAGGTTTGCGGTGGCGGATATTCGACGTAAGCGAGCGTCAGTCTGGGAAATAAGTAGCGGTTGTGAGAAACAAAATCACGGAAATCAAACACCTACAGGGAGGTTTGTCCACCGGGTTGGAAAAGCCCATGGGGAAAAATTGCAACTGTTGAAGGAAGGGGGGGGGGGAAAACTCAAGAAAAAAAAGGAAAAAGAGGACGGGTTCTTATTTAAAAAAGCTTGGTAGCACTCCGCACCCAAAGGAAAAAAGGAATGGAATGACTCAACCCCGGTGAAAACTTGGGGGGGGAAATGGGGGACGCTGATTGAAAACGTAAAAAAAAAATACGCAGGGCGGAATGGGTGGGGACAAAAAGAGGGGAAAGAAAAAATAGGTAA
>Ga0179593_1414106_pt1 | contig 13021 bp, 18 predicted proteins | sample CZODoug2_1_08_16_FD_185931 | JGI IMG/M metagenome (GOLD analysis project Ga0179593, IMG submission 185931) | Vadose zone soil fungal communities from Angelo Coast Range Reserve, California, USA - CZODoug2_1_08_16fungal (PacBio error correction) | ecosystem: Environmental > Terrestrial > Soil >...
TGATGGTATCGGAAATCGCCCTACCAACCCGGGCAGCATACTAGGAAAAGAATAAGGCACTCAAGAATCAGCATGTCTCAACCATTATGAGAAAAGCCGAATGAGAAAAAGGGGGCATCCCGAACCTTTAAGGGGGGGGGTCGACCAAGAAAGGGAATGACCGGTATATCAAGAGAGAGCTTTATTGGACGTCGCAAAGAAGAAAGGATAACAAAGGAAAGATTCGCATCGAGTGTACTGGATTAAGAAAACGTCCCTGAGATTTGGTTGTGGACGCGAACGGGAGGGGTCCCGCGAATTGCCCGTGACATCCCCGAGGCGAAGTAGATTGCCGGGCAATAGGAGGGAAGACGCGAGATAAAAAAAGGGGGGGACTTACAGTCAACCGGGGGTTAAACGAGATGCCAGTGTTTGATTTTCACTCTAAAGAGAGCAGCTGCCTCGCAACTGCATTGACCAGGACCACAATCTCCCGTGGCTGCGCTAGGACAGGGCGCTAAACTGGGTCTGGGGTGCAAATCGGGAAAACTGGTCTGGGGAGCGGGATCTGCTGCGAACCGTTCATCGTGTCGCCATCGCCCTTCAATTAATGGGAAGATGAAAAAAGGAAGACTCGTAAAATTCGAGCCCATCATTCAGAATCACATGACTAACGGTTGGGGGAGGAGAACAATCGGTCCCCGTAGAGGAAAAAAAAAAGGTATTCAGAAAAACAGGGCAGCTACGACGATCTCCCGTAGCAAACGGACGCCTCACCAGAAAGAAACCATGCGAAGCGAACTATAATCAGAACCCAATCTTACCAACATAAGTCGAACCATAACTGGCAAAAGTCAGAAAGGTCGAAAAGAAAAAGCCGGTCTCATGAAATGGGCGCAAAAAAGGGGGGGGGCGTTTAAAACAACACTCTCCAAACCAGAAGCTACGGGAATGGGAAAACATCGAAAAGGAATCCTTGGGGGGGCGCATCGAGAAAAGGGCTCAGGCGGGGGGGTGCCGCAGCCAGTAGCTCGCCCCAAAAGCCACAGCCGAGAGAGCGGGGGGGGGGGCATACAAGGGTTGGTGGTGGTAGACACTGTGTGTGGTCGGCCTGGGGAGAAACGAGAGGGATGAGGGGTGGGGGGGCGGGGAAGGGAGAGGGGGGATGGGGGGGTGAGGAGGGGTGGTAGGGAGGGGTGGGGGGCGGGTGGGTTGAAGTATGGAGTTTAGATGTGGGCGGAAGGCAGGAGGGAGGGTCGAGAGAAAGGGGGAGATGGGGTGGGGGAAAAAGAGAGAGGGGGTAGCTTAGAGATGGATGGAATGAGAAGGGGAGTGAAGAGAAGGGATATGAGGGAAAGAGGGGTTGGGGGGGAGGTAGGGGGGGGGAAAGATAGATGGTAGGCGGGAGGCAAGGGAGGTGACATGGGAGGAGGGTGAGTGAAAGGGTAAAGGGAGGGGGTAAAGGGGGGGGGAGAGTAGGGGGAAAGGGAGTGAGGAAGGAAATGGGTGAAGAGGATGAGGGATTGGGTAGGGAGGTGAAGGGGGAGGGTAATGAATGGTGGGAGGGGGTAGGGAGGAGGGATAGGGAGGGATGTGGATGAGATGGTTTAGGTGGGCTGTGAATGTAGGGGGGGGGGAGGGGGTGTAGGGAAAGAATGAGAGGGAAGGATATAATTGTATCAGAAGGGGGGGGGTGGAGGGGGGAGAAAGATGGAAAGTTGAGGAGGAAAAGGGGGGAGGGGGAGAGGGGGGTATGTAAGGGGGGGGATAAGGGGAGGGGGAGGATGGTAGACAGTGGGGTGAGGATATGAGGGAAGGGGGGGGGATGACAGGAATGGCGAGGGGGAAGGAAGGAAAGGGTGATTGAGAGTAATGGAAGGGGGACAGAGGCGGGGGAGGCTCGGTGGACATCCCACAGGAGGACAAGGGGAACAAGAGGGGGGGGAGAAAAGGAGGCACTTTGGGGGGGCGGTTTCGCATGATGGAAAGTTGCCAGTGCGAATGTTACACTGGTGGGGGATAAGTCCGAAAAGTCGAGAAATGGGAGATACAGTTAGATGCACTAAGCCACCCCCAGTAGAGATAACGACGACGACGGCAAAAAGGGGTATAACAAGGCTTCTTCGAAAAGACTCATAGAAGATTTCACATCACCCCCCCCCTCTTCTAAAACTATAGGAGCGCGGGAGCCTATTATTCACATCCTCAAAGAAACCGAAGAGTCTCATCTCAACAACAACACCTTCTCGTAAAAAAAAAGAAGAGATTTCGGTTTGGAAGGGGGGGTGAGGTTACGGATCGTAGGATACTATTTATAATCATGGTGAGAAAGGGTTGGTGAAATCATTCGATGATTTTTTCGAAAAAGACTAAATGGTTTTAGCCCACCGGGGGGGAAGTCGAGGGCCGATATAGAGTGTGTGGCGTAGCATATATCGGGCGGAATCAGCAGGAATTTTCCGGACTGTTACACAAAAATCTTTAACAGTCTCAGGAATCATAAAAAAGAGATAGAGGCGGAGGCGTTTTGGCCGAGCCTGCGTAGGCAGAGCCTCTCAGGTGATACCATGCGCGAAGGAGTATCTGGAGGAAGCTTTGCAAAAGGGTCATGCGGCTGCGGTTGGGTGAAACGAATGTCTTCTCCGGATTAGAGCAAATGTTAACATTGTTTGCTAAAACTGACAAGACCAGGGGGGTATGTGGGTTCAGATCAGCTGAATGTGGTATGATTGCGGGATAGAGCTGAGAATGGGGTGATGTAAAGCCGGCTTTGCAACGTGAACTATTCTCTGATGCGGCCATGGAAGGGATTCCATTGGTAGTGTGGAGGAAGAAGGGAACGAGGGAAGGCGGAACAGGAGGGGCAGAAGGGGCCTGGCTTCTCCTCATTTACAAGGAGCGCTGTTTCAGGGGGAGGATTTGAACTGTTCGATTGGCGAAAAGCTGAAACAGGGTTTGTGCAGAAGAGGGAACAGCAAACAGGTGTCGACGAGGCAAAACGACGTGCCGCCCGAGAAGAGGGTGCAGCACTGGAGGGGATTGGGGAGCGAGTTCAGGCAGGAGAATAACGGAGAGATCGATAAAAAAAAGGCTCGTATGGGAAACCGGGGACGCGAATAATGTAAGGAATGGCAAACTATGCACTTCAAGAAAGGGCTTCGGACTCGTGGATGCGTAGTAAGCGGTTCCACAATGGGGCGGCACAAACACACGGCTTGACTTCTTATTCAGTAACAGCGATTGAGAAAGGGGGCGTGGAGGTCTTTTTGGGGGACGAGCAAGGGCTATGATATACCGAAGGGAAAGAAATTGAGGGGTGCATACGCAAAGTTGTCAGGTCTGCCCCAGGAGTGAGGAATGCGGGTCATTTTCAAGGGGAGTCGAAGGGGGCAGGCCGTCGACGCGGAGTCTTCATTTGTTGGAGGTCGTAGTTAGACGAACATAATTATTATCCTCAGGACCATGGAGATAGATTGTGGGTCTGATTCGAGCGGGAAATTGGTTCTTACAGTAGGCAGGTGTCTTCGATTGGGACGACTGGTGCACGACTCAGCAGGTTCTTAGAGGGAAGTGTTGGGGATAGGTATTGCAGCTGGCAGCTAAACAGGGGCAAGCTACCGGAATATGCGTAAGAGTGCATTAGAATGCGGGTGGGTGGACGAGGGATAGAGGTTGAGACGGACTTCTAAAAAGTCGAAGGTGCAATCGCGACAGTATTTTCCACTCCGCTTAGGAGCAAAACTGAATTCAGAATTACGATAAAAAAACGTACCCCTTGAGAAAGGAGATGGAGGTAATTCAATTTGCTTTTGTAAATGTTGTGAACGTTCATGGCGATTTTGGGGGAGGGGTTCGTCCAGAAAGAGTCCCAGGAAAGCCTGGCAGTGGCTGATTGGGTTGGGAGGAAGAGACGGCAACCTTGGGGGGGTGCGGGTAGAATGTCGCTGGGAGTTGAAGGATCGGGAGGAGCGCGGCCTTCCTTCAAATTCTTCAGGGGGCGGTTGTGGGAAGAGGTTGTGGCATAGGGGGATCCGGGGAAAAGTAGGGAAAAGGGAATGATGGGAACTAATTGAGAAAAGGAGGAACGTGGAGCGGCTAGCGGGCGTGGGAGATCTTATCGATAGAAGGATGTTCGCTAAAGGAGAAAAGAAGGGGTAAATTAGGTAGGGGGCCACGCGCGATAAGGTCAAGGTGGAGACGGATGTTGGAAGAGGGGGGAGGGACGGTGACCCGGTTCACGGGAGGAGGGAGTAACAAATTCGGGAGTGGAAGAGGGGCCACGTCGGATCAGAGCACAAGAAAAAAGATGGCCACGAATAATCAGGGGGGAACCTGAAGCGAAGAATTGGAAGAGGTTGCCAGAAGGCGCAGGGAGGTCATGTTTACTCGGCGATCAGTCAGCGGGAGGTCTATCGGAAAAAAAAAGGGAAAGGAGGAAAAAGATGACCGCCGCCGGCTAGAAACTCAAAAAGGGGTCCAAAAAAGGGAAATGGGGGGGGTGGCCAACTTAAAAAAAAAGGATTGCCACATTAAGGGAAGCCGACGACAGAGCGCAAAACGTTCGTAAGGGGTAGGGGGGAAGGGATTTTCTGAGGCAACGGCTTTCAAGCTTGGTCGTCATTCCGGGTTTTCATAGGAAAGGCCCGAAAAGGAAAAAAAAACGCTCCAGCTATTCAACTCCGAGTCAAAAAGGACAGGGTCGGTGGTGCGCGTGGGAAAACCACTAAAAGGCCAGCAAGGGCAGCGCCGGCGAAAAAGAAAGCGAATGAGGGAGACGAAGGTTCGGAAAAGAGCAGCCTAGCCGCGAAAAAAGTTCCTTGTCAACTGCGAAGAGGCGGATGAAATTCACGGAACATATTATGTCCGGTAACCCCGATGTAAAACTTACGAACGAAACGAAAAAGGACTCGAAAGAATTGCAGGAAGAAGCGACTAACGACCGAAAACCAGGAAAAAAGACCAGAGACAATTGATACAGCCACCAAAAGATGCGCGGACGTCCAAAAGAATCAATGGACAGGGAAAGGACCTTGGATCGGAGGGGGGAGAAGGGGGCAAAAAAAAAATAGCGCGGAATTAGTGCAAAAGTTAAAAGAAAACATTCCCTCCCAGGACTTTGGGTAAAAATGAACATGTTTGTTAAGATACGGAGCGGGCTCACTCGGCGAAGGAGGAAAAAAAATCGGATCTCTTGCAAAGCTACTTTGTCGAAAGTCCTTAACTAACACCAAACGTATTCCCTCTCCCACACGTGAGTCGGAAACAAGAACTGATTCTGAGGAACCTGAGTACTGAAACAATGGAGCGAGGAGGAGGCAAAGACAAGAGGAGACCTCGGGGACTCACGCTGAGTTGACATTCTAACAGCATCGTCGCGCCAGCATCTCAGGGCACGACTTGAAAGCAAGAAAAACAGAAAAACTATATAGCACCCCTGTCCGTAATCGCAGAAAAATCACCCAAGCATTGATGGAGGGACTAATCGGAAAAAAACCCGGGGGCAGCCAGCCGCTTGGCAAAACGCCGCTCTATCATCAATAACGCAACCAGGGGATTAACGAAGGACTCAAGGACGGGGGAAAATGCACGAACTTTGGGGCGGCGAGAGCATTGTACTGTCCAGAGCATCCCTGGACGGGCGCCAAAAAATCAACGAGGAATGCCAATAGTCGTAAGGGGGAAATCGACTCCCCGCGAGTTGGTGGTGAAAAAATCACGGGGGCGGCTCTGCTAAGTTCCAAGACCCAGGCATACACGGAAGAGAGGGGACGTCTAGGAGTGGGGGACCTCGCAAATTCTTAGCTAAAAAAAAAAGAGCAAACGTGCCGTTCAAGGTTTGCAGGTGACTAGAGATCAGAAAACGGAGGCGATCACCATCATGACTGGGGGAAAGGGATCAAGTGCTGCGACTCGACAGAGGGGACGGCTAAGTCTGTTCCCCGAGCGAAAAAGGGGTTAGACCTCTCTCGGATGTGCAGTGCAAAACCTGCAGCTGGGGGGTCTCATCGGAAAGAAGAGAAATCCGAAAAAGGTAGCCTCGAAGGGGAGGGGCAAAAAAGCCGCAGACACTCTTCAGTAACGGGGGGGTGCCCGGCCGTCGTCCAAAGGGGGAGGCAGAGAAAAAAATGGGACAGGAACATGGAAGACAAAATCGCCAAGAAGATTCAAAGCCGGAACGAGCCACTCAAAATAGCCCGCAGGAAAACAGTGGCGCTGAAAAATCAAAACAAAGAAAAGGGACCGGAAGGGACTCAACTCGGAGTTTGCAAGTCGCATAGGAACATTCTTTGAACAAGAAGAAAAGGCACAAGAAGCTCCTGGAATCCAATCCTCAACCTAAAGCCTGGGGAAGCAATGGAGAAAATGACGACGGGGAGAGGGAAGCAACCGGGCTCGCACAACGACGGCAGAAGATAAAGAGAGCCGCGGGATTGAAATTCCCTGTCGCGGGTTTGGCACTTCTTTGGTGGGGGACCTTAGTCCTTCCCCTGGTAAGTTCGCTGATTGTAGAGACATGATGTCGAAAGGTGGGTAAACACCACTGATTATCAGGGACTCACATACTACAACAAAGGGGAAAATGTGGACTTATCGACAAACTCACTAGGGATTTCATCCAATACGAACCAATCTATAACTCAGTCCGACAGGCTTCGTCAAATAAAAAAAACCAAAAATCTCTCTAAAAACAAAAAAAAAACCGGAGGGAAGTCGGGGGTAGTTGCGGATGAAGCAGGGAGGGACGCGCGTACCGCAAGGGTGTAGACGAATGGGCGGACATCTTCGGAGAGTATGGGAAACAGTTGAATCCCCGGGGGGTCGAGAGCGGGGATCAATCATGGGTGGGAGAGGAAATAGGGCTGTCACAAAGAAAAAAACGAATTTCGAGGAACAAAGAGTCACAAGAAAATAGTGTACAGCGCAGGAATCTTCACGCGTCGGCGGCGCGGTGCAGCCTGGCGGGGGGGGAAAAGTAGGTGATGCCTCGACGGGGGTCATCCAGTGAGCAGGGTAGAGGGAGCGTTGGGTTTGAAAGCGATTCGGATGGTGGCACTAATGGCTGGGCGCCTACTAGAAAAATGGGGGACGAGGGCGAAAGAGGCCTGGGCCGGGGGAGGTGTTCTAGAGGCGCGGGGGAGGCGAGAGCATTAGGCTGGTGAGGCAACGAACGGCTTTCAACGAGGAGATAAGACGGGGAATGTGAGAAGTTGGAAGTTGGAAGCGACGGTGACAGAAGAATCCCCACCGTTAAGGAGGGAACTGCTGCAAGAAAGGTCATACGGGGGGAGGGTTAAAAAGGGGTTTTGAGGATTTGCCGGGGACTATGTAACAATGCAGGGGTGTGGTGCAGCTAGAAGTCACTCAAAGTTGATGCGGGCAAAACGCCGGTGGAACGAAAGTAGAGGTAAAAGCCCCGAATTGGTTTATAGAAAGTATGTGGGGAAGAGGGGGTATCTCAGCTGCGCGAAAGGAGATTCACATCGGGGGCTCGGGAAATACCGTATAAGGTTCTCGGAAAAAGACTATTCCGCAATATTCTGCTTCCTACTGGGGTGGCCATGTGTGAGAACTCAGGGGTCAAGGAAAAACCAAAAAGAGCTTGGAAGAGGAGGGAAGTACGAAGAGGGGAGTAACGGGCTTTGAGTGGGTTTGGCTTTGGTGCGACAGCCCGCATACAGAAAAAAAAAAGGGTGGGCAAGCAAGGAGGCGAAAAGGCAATTGGAACGGGATCATGTGGTGGGAGATTGGGGAGATCGAGGGGGGCAGGCGGCGACCGGAGTGACAGGTTGGGGCGGGGTGCGACTTAGAGACGGACAACATCGAGGATGGCGCGACTGACATGAGAGAAGGTTGGGGGATAAAGGAAGGGAAAGGATTATGAAGAGTCGTGAGGCGATGGGAGGACGGATAGCGTGGAACGAAGGCCTTTTTGCGAGTGAACGCGAAAAAAAACGGAATCCGTAAGAAGACAGGGGACGCGGGGGGTTGCGAAAAGGGACGTTTTAGAGATGCAAAAAGTAAGATGTTGAGCAAGCGTAAGAGGAATAGATTAACCTGCGTGCAGACGACAGAGATACAAAACGAACAACAGGAAGAAGGGAGGTGGAAAAACTGTTGCTGGGGTGGGTTGGTTCATGAAGGAAGGGAGGAGAGGGTGGTTCTATAACCGAGAGGGAAAAGTAGAACGGAATTCTGGGGGTATGGTTTGGCGGGAGCCGCCAAGACGAGAATCAAAAGGAGTTTGGGCTGCCGGGAGGAGACGCGGGCTCATTCGGCTATATCGGGTGGCCGCGTCTGTGGTCTGGTACGCAAGCGAATGAGGACAGTGATGGGTAGAATCAAGAGAAGGGGCGTGGAGGAGAGGAGGACGGTTAGAAGGGCGGAAATCGAGATTTTTCGGCGATGCCCTTGCGAGCATGCAAAAGAAGTGGGCTCAACGCACACGACTGCAGTGGGGGAAAAGGATGTTATAGCCTGGGCGGGAGGTCTTTGAGTTATGACAGGCGTAGATGGCCCGATGGGGGGTCAAACTGCCAAGAAATAAAAAAAACTTCGGGAACTGGGGGGTTGGCGCCGGATCAGGAAGGGGTAACGGGGGGTGGGGCCAGTACGCGGGAGCATGTTGAATCGAATATAAAAAAAGCGGGGATAAGACTCAAAAAAAAAAACACAAAAAGAAAGGAGAGGCTATAACCCCGCGAAAAAACCGTCAAATTTTGCACCTTCTCCTGCTGGACAACAGATCCAAAAGGTGCAGGCAAAGAAAGGGCGTCATTGATCGTGGGGAGGAGGGGTCTTGCGCAGCGCTTAAAGCTTCAGCGATAGATTGGGAAGAAACGGGCCCGAACCGTTCACACGCTCAAGCGAGGAAAAAAATCCTCAAGGCGACTGAAAACGTCTTGCGGCCCAGAAGAATTAAAACGCATCAGACGCGAAATCGACACTATGTGATCAACGGCAAAAAAAAGACCGCTACAATTCCTTCTCTATGAGACAAAAAGTAAAAACTGGAGCGAAACCAGGATTCTTGCTGAAAGACCACTACGGACCAAAAAAGGTGGGTCTGAAGAGTTAATAACGGAGATCCTCCCGCTCCATGACAACGGGAGACGAAGATGATTCTCTAGACAAAAAAGAATACTGTCGCTGGAAGAATCCAGAAAGGGACAAGGGACCTGGTTCCCCTTCAAGAGACAAAAAATCAAAAATGTCTCCAAAAACTTAAACCACCCGCACCAGGGATCAACGAGTTTGTTAAGGTGTGTCATCGAGCGGAAATGGCAGAAGATCAGAGGAAAAACATCGTCAATCGCTGTTCAACGTAAAGAGGTGTCGCAAGGGGAAGCGAAGATGACTAGCAACCCAAGCGTACTCATGCAACAGATTCTGAAGGGAGACGTCCAAGCGGCGGGACCGCAATCCCAGAAAAGGGAGCCTGCAGAGAAAAAGAAAGGGCCATGAAAAAACAGATCGCCTCATAACGTCCAGCAAAAGCTGGTCACCAAGCCGCCTAACAAACCTGGAAAAATGTCGGGCGACCTCACCAGAAAGAGGCACGTGCTCATTCTAGGGAACCGACAAAAAACTGGAAGCCTCAGGGAAAAACATCAAAAAAGAATAATGAGACACCCCATGAAAATTACAATCCATGTGCAGCCAACTGGGGCGTCGCACAACTGGGAAAGGAAACGGGAAGAGATTCGCATGGATCATCGCCATAAAAAAAGCAAAACGCAATAGGCCATCGTGCGGGTACTACGACGTCCACAAGCGCAACGGGGAGTCGGAAATACTAAAGGCACATCCCCAGTAAACGTCCGACTCTAGTCCGAACATCGGGGGAAAGCACGGTCTAATTCTTTCAGCCAACCGTTATTTAACATCGCTACATGGGGGGGGCGGGTGCCTCTAAAATCGGCGGAACGCTGAACGCGAAAAAAAATCCAGTGAAAAGCACCAGAAATCTCACGGGCGACTCCTCGCTGATACGGCGTTGAAGGATCTACAAAAGGGGAGGCGGAGCGTCATCCGGAGCTGAAAAAACTGGCATCTGTCGGCAGCCCGTCAAAGCCGAAATGAAAAAGAAAGGCTAGGAAATGGGGAGCGAGAGCCTGCCAGGGGACGAAGGTTTGGGGCGCGCAGCGTCACCGTCCGGCTTGACAACTCAAGGGGGATTGAAGGACACTCCGAGCAATCGTCGGCAAGAACCGGCGGACCTCAAGATGCGAAGAGGGGGGGCGAAGGAAAGATCAAAAAGGAGGGGGCAAAACCAGGAAATGGCATTAATTGCGCGCTGACCATTTGAAACGAAGAAGGGGAAGACATTCTTTCAACAAGACTCCACAATCATCCAGGGAAAATTGGAAGCCTCCCTCAGAGGCCTTACGCAGGGGAGGAATGCGCGCTGACTGCAGAAAAATCATGGCGTCTAAAAACCCCAGGCATCAGTAATGTGGGGGTTGAAGGTGACTTTTGCTAAGGTGGAGGGTTCGGAGGAAGGGGGGAGTACAGTCACTGGGGTGAGGGGGGGGGGGGGGTAGGGAGTTAGGAGGTGGAGGTAAGAAAAAAGAGGGGAGAGTGGGCGGAAGGTAGTGAGGGAAGGAGAGCGTAAGGGTAGGTATGAAAGGGAGATAGGGAGTGGGGGAGAGAGGGTGGAAGGGGAGTAGGTAATGAAAGAGAGAGAGAGCGCGAAGTGGGGGTGGGGGGGGGAGTGGAAAAAGAAAGGGAGAGGGGGGGGGACGATGGGAGAAAGGAGCGGCAAGGGGGAGAGGCGGAGTGAATCGTGCCGGTTCGGTGGGGACTCGGATTTTTTACACGACAAGAGGGTGGGTCCGGAGGACAAGTCATGATTGGGGGGGATAACCGCGGATGCGACGCCACACCGGATAGAGCCGGCCAGAAAACAAATGGTGAAAATGTCCTTCTTCGGAAAACACGAATATGCAATCAAAACCAGAGTCGAACCAAGCGGCACTCTCTCGGAAAGCCTAGAAAGGGCCACAATAAACACGAAATACTCTACGAAGAAAAGAACTGAGAATAGAGAGATGGATGTTCAAAACGTGGGGTATGATGTAGAGGTAGGCAAGACTGATAGGGACGTGATTAAATCTGTTGGAGGGTTTTCGAAGGAAAAATGGGGCTCGGACACAGGGGGGGTCGCTAGAGTCATAAAGGGGTGGGGAGCGCGTTAGCCAAGGGAAGCGGTTTCCGGCTGGTCACAAGGTTCAGGCTCATGGCTCTGCCGCTAGGTACGGCGAGGGGGGACTACCAATGAGGCTGCGCGGGACCGCAATTTTCAAAGGCTCGGACGGAGTATCGAGGGAGGGGGGGGTCACACGGGGGGGGCTGCGGGGATATGGGGGCACGAGTGCTGCGAAGTAGGAGGAAAGGGGCAACTCGGGTTGGGAAAAAATTAAGATGGCAGGGTTGGGTGTCAAAAGTCAGCGCAGGGGGGATGGCGGAGAGCTAGAACATGGGGAACTGAAGGCGGTGTGCCGTACGATTAGAAGTCGGCGGAAAGAGGACTGATGAACTTTGAGTGGAAAAAGGCCATACGGGTAAGGAAAAAAAAAGGTTAGGGTCAAGATTGGCCGCGGCGCGCCGCCTGTTCAGACGAGTGTCAGTTTGTTCGGAGGAGTGCGAAAGAGAAAAAAGGGGTGTTAAAGAACGAAAAGGCCCTCAACCATGTGGGTTCGAGAGGGGCCAAAATAAAAAACCCAAGAAGGAGAAGCACGGTAGATGGGGGAAGACGATGGGTCAGAGTGGCCGCAAGCGGGGCGCGAAGTCGGAACACAAAGGGGGGCAGAGAACTGTGGATCGGGGCTCAGAAAAAAGGCGGCGACTCCGACGGCAAGAAAAAGACGCAGGAAAGAGGGGGAGGCCGGTGTAACCCGTGCGGAAAAACAACCACAGGTGGAGTCGGAGGGTAGAACGAGGGCATTGAAGTGCGTGGTCTGGTTTGGCGAGACAAGGACTATGATATCCAGAAAAAAGAAAGGGCAGACGAAAAAACAAGTTCAGGCGGAAAACAAGGACTGTGGAGAAATACTGTTGCAAGTGGAGGAGAGTGCGAAAACGGAGACGACGGATCTTTACAGGGTGGTGGGCGGTTGTCGGAGGGAAGAACACGAAAGAGTGAGAGGAGAGGACCGGAGGGATATAGGGGGTTGGGGGGGGGTGGTAAGGTCGAACTTAAGAGTTGCTGGCCTTAGGAGAAAGGTCGAAGAGGTTAACTTTTAATCTCCGTGAGGGAGGCGAGGTTTGGGGTTCGAGGAGGGCGAGTCGGAACGGGATTCTGCCTTAAGAATAAGGAGAGCAAGGAGAAGCGTGGGGTTTGACGAGAAGACGGGGTGAGGAAAACGAAAATTCTAAAGAAGGTTACACTGACACGAGTTCCTCGCGGTCGAAGTGCGAGGGGAAAAACATATGACGGAAAAAGGAAGTCTCTGAGGGCAAAAAAATGCGGGGGGCATTTTTGGAAATAAAGAACTTGAGAGTTTTGGTAGAGCGCACGAAGAGGGTGCCCGCAGGTCAAGAAACTGGGGGGCGGAATGGAAGGGGTGGGCGTCCGCACGCCGAGGTGGTGGAGGAATCTTTCGCTTAGGGGTTGAACGGATTCGGGGATAGCAGGTTCGTCCTGCAATCGAGGAAGGGGGGGAGGCGTCGTAGTGTAATCGGGGTAATCCTGCGAATCATGAATTTTTAAGATGAGGGTACTCATTGGCAGAGAAGGAAAGGTGAGAGGCTAGGGCGGCGGGGAGATCGTAAGAATCGAGGTGCAGGTGCTAGGCAGAGTGAAAAATTCTGAGGGGGGCTGAACGCGAAAAGACAGGGGCCGCAGCGGATTTGGGACATCGCGGGACGGTGGGTCGGGAAGGGGAATGAAAAATAGATGCGAACAAGCGAGGACAGGAATCAAGGAAGTAAAAACCGATAAAGGTCACTGGGTGTCTCCCTGAAAGCAGACGGCGAGAGGGGGGTGATCATGCCAAATGCGAAGGGGCAAAGGAAGGCTGGGCTAGCAGTGAGAGCAATGTCT
>Ga0179593_1514604_pt1 | contig 13021 bp, 14 predicted proteins | sample CZODoug2_1_08_16_FD_185931 | JGI IMG/M metagenome (GOLD analysis project Ga0179593, IMG submission 185931) | Vadose zone soil fungal communities from Angelo Coast Range Reserve, California, USA - CZODoug2_1_08_16fungal (PacBio error correction) | ecosystem: Environmental > Terrestrial > Soil >...
GGGGGAAAAGGAGCGCTAGGGGTCAAACTTCTCCCGAGGCTCTGGGGAGAAAGTTCCGCAAAGAAAAGAAAGAAGACTAATAGTCTACAAAATACAATCTTCCCTGGCAGGGGAATCTGGGGGGAAAGTGAAATAAAAGAAAAAGGGAATCTCTGCGGAAGCGCGTCAAATCGAAAAAAACGACATGAATAAAAAGAAAAAGAGAAACGAGCCTAGAAAGAAGAAAATGGAGGGAAGGAACATGTACGGCACGTTACTCAACCATAAAGGTACAGATCAGCGGCGTGGAAAAACCCTCCAAGGGGGGGGCACAAAAGCTTTTGATTCGGCCGGGGGAGGCGTGCTCGACAAAAACATCGCTAAGCGCCTACCTAAAAACAGGGCGAACTTCAGAGGAAAAAACTGGGGGAAGGGAGAAGTGGCTGGGACTAGCTGGGGAGGTTAAATCAAAAAACTAGCTCTGGATATCAAGGAGGAGGCATGCCAAAAGCGGAAAATGCTCAGAGAAGGAGGGTACGACGACTGGGGGTCTCCAGGGAAAGTCAGGGGGGGAGCTTACAAACTGGATCGTGCTGAATGAGTAAAAAAAGGTGGGTAAGCTCAGGAACACATTGTTGATGGGAGGGAAGGGGGGGTCCGAGGACATTCGATCTGCAGGTTTATAAGAAAAAAAAGGGGGGGGGGGGGAAAAGAGCCGTGAAATGTGCTAATTCGAAGCCCGGAGAAGAAGGAAGGGGAAAATTTGAAAGTCTCGATTGGTTGTAAACGCTCATTCGGTAGGAAAGAGCTGAGCAATCGAAGACATGAGCCGTCACGTGTTGGGAGGGAGAATCAAGTCCATGGGGTGACCCAAAGTTCAGGAAAAAAGTATCCCGTAGGGGGATTTAATGGGGATACGGATGGTCTAAAAATTACCCGTGCGGGAAAAAGGGTTGGGGTCTGGAGAAAGGGATATTCAAAAAAAAGCCATGGGGAAAGGACTACACCGGCAGAGACCTAAGGGGAGAAAATGGAATGAGACGGAGGTGGTCCGAATCCCAAAAAAGCATGGAAGAAAACTAACGAGGGGGACCCCGAAGGGAGGAGGATGAGATCGGGAACGATGACGCAACTTTCAAGGGGGGAGAAAAGGGTAAGGGAAAAATCGGATTGGAGAGTGTAGCGTAAATGAAGGGGCGAGGAGGTCTCAGTCCCTGACCCCCAGGAGCGGGTTTAAAAAAAAAAATGGCCGTCGAGACTTTGAAAAAAAAAAGGCTTGGGAGGTAATGGGAGTGGGGAAACTTACTGCGGAAGGAGAAAAGAAGGGAGGATCACCGAAAAAGGGTACGACTAAAAAAGGAAAGAAAGGTAGGCCATCAAAAAAAAAGTGGACAGCGGGGAAACCTCAACAAGGGAGATATAAGAGGAGTTCCGAATCCAAAAGGAAAGTGGGGACCAGAGTCAGGGGGCTGCAAAAGGTGCCGTTTCCCCGGCCAACTGAGAGGAAGAAGGGATAAAAGGGATGAGAATAAAATACAGCGGGGCACGGAGAAAAAAAAAGGCAAGGTACGAGAGAACTGGTACATAGGCAGAACACAAATTTAACCCCCCCCCCCGAGAGCATCTTGGGGGAGAGATAACGAGGGAGAAAACACGAAAAAGCTGAATTCAGGGGACTAGTTAAAGAAGGGGAAAGGCCAAAAAAGATGTGGACTCAAGGGAAGTAGATTTGGAGAGGAGGGCAATTCCGGAGGGCTATGCTGAAGGAAGAATAAAAAAAAATATCAGGGAAAAGCAGGTTAATAAAAAAGGGAAGCCGACGTTCTCGATCGAGGGAAAACAAGCAACAATCGTTGCAGGAGCCGGAAATAAAGAGTTTTAACAGGTCAAAGGAAGACGAATCGGTGGACTAAAGGAGGAAGGACCCCACGACCGGACAGCGCGAGGAATCATATCGAAAAAAAAACCTTTGTTAGAGCAAAGGGGGGGAAAGGCTTTCACGTTTCACCCTTGGAGACATGAAACATGGGAGGGGGGGGGCAAAGAAATCATTACAACAAGAAAGACGCAACAGGAGGCAGGATCATGTGGGACGTAAAGACGAACCCGCCCATGATCTTTGGAGTAAGACAAGAGGGGAGGGATTAGAGGACTCAAAGCACAATGATTAGGAAAAACAGAAGAAAGGCAACTTCAGAAAAAATATCGAGGGGGGAATTCCTGCTACCTCATTCAGAAAAAGGAACAGGAGGAGGGGGAAAGAAGGGCAATTGGTGTTCCTGCAAGGGCGCGGGGAAAGGATGGTAAACTGGAGGATCAAGCGAAAAAATCGAATAGAAAGTGGTGTTCTCTAGATTCCGAGGCACAGGGACTGTCTCAGGAGGTGCCGTAGGAGACATGGAGGGCGGTCAGTCGTAGGAAGGGAAAGTTTTGCCAAGGAAACAATCAGGGAGACGGCTCCTGAAGTAGGGGGGAAGGGGGAGTTTGGCCGGCGCAGCACTGTCGGGTCTGAAGAGTCTGCAAATTAGAAAAAAAACAGATAGAGAAGGGGGGGATCATTAAGAAAAAGACAAAAAAAAAGAAGCTCTGAAAAAAACGCTATGGATTGAAAATAGATCTAAAAGGGGGAGGGTGGGGGAAGGGGGAGGGAAAAAAGTAGATCAACCTAGCACGGACAGAAGATTACACCGGAGAAGGACTCTCAGATACCAAAAAGAAAAAGGGGAAGGCCTCGCGACAGAAGAAGATTCTCGAAAAAGATTAGAAGTTAAAGGATCGACCGTTAAACCTTCAGGGGAGGGACTCAAGGGCGTCGGCTATGAATACATCCAAATGGAAGGGAAGAGTTGCTAAGAGACAGAAGGCCGAGAAAGAGGGTTCACGGCAATCCAGAAAGGGGGACGATAACTCCAGGTAAGGAAAAGATTAATGCAGATGGTTCCTAAAACAGGCGCAAAAGCCAGATTAAAGAAAAAACCGAATTCAAAAATATTGTCGGGGAGGGGGTCCTCACTTCCATAAAGAAGGACAAAAAAATGATAAGTCGGGGATCGAAAAAAGGAGAGGAACACTCCAGCCGACGCGCACCATGGAAAGTACTTGAGAAAAATCCGAAAGAGGAGAGCTAAACGCTAGAGAGGGGAATTAAGATAAGAGATAAGGTTACAAGGAAAATTAAAGGATTCGCAGACTCACGAATCCCCCTATTTAAAGGATCTTTGAAGCGGGGAAAGATGACGTCAAGGCTGCAGAAATAGAAGGGTAAAAGAAAGTGAAAGCTAACGCTGGCGGGGAGGGTGCTCAGAAGCGAAATGGAGGGAAAGATTGGCAAAGATCCGGGAGCAGAAAACACCCTTGCACTAAAGGAAAGAAAGGTACAAAAAGAAGCTGGGAAAAAAGGGAGAAATGACGCAGATTATCTTCCAGAGGGAAAAAAAAAAACCGTAAAAAAAAGGGTCCATGGGGCCGTCGTCGGCGCCAGAAAAGAAGACGGGACGGCGCAGGTTCATTCGCGAGATACAGACTACCGAAGGAAGACATGCTACTCTGAAGAGGATTTAAAGGGTCGAAAAAAGGAAAAAAAAGAGCAGTATGTGACTGCGAATACCTTGGACGGACAGACCAACGCATGTTGGCAGAAAAAAATTTTTCGAAAGAAAGACCGAAAAAGAGAATGTCCGAGTCATTTCGGAGGGACTCATGCCTTTGGCCTAGCGAGAAAAAAAAAAGCTGACCGAAGACGAAATTCCGCACTATCAAACTTGGGGGGGAGAAGCAGGGAGTGGTCGCGACCCCATCGGACGTCCCCTCCATAAAAAAGCGGTCAAGGAAGAAGGCGAGGTACCTTGATAAATCAGGGAGGGGAGAAGTTTAAAGGACGCGAGGACGAAGAAAACTCAGAAAAGAGAGGAAGGAAAGACTGAAACCAAACTGAAGTAAGGCGCCGGGAGCCGTCCCCGACAGCAGAAGAAGTGTGAGAGAAAAAAAATAAAGTACCGATCGCCAGTCATCGGACAAAAAAAAGTTAACACGCCGGAGATCGACAAATCGACCTTGGGGAGGAAGAAAGGGGCGTGGGGAAAAGCTTCATTGGGGTATTAATAGGTGCAAGAGGAGGAGTTAGCATTGGAACGGCAAATCTTCTATATGTGGCGGAAAAAAAAAAAGCAAGATCAAAAAGCAGCGCGGCGCTTGAATTGAACGGCGAACCACCCGCAAGAATCGAAAAAAGAGGTAATGGAGGGGGAAAAAACAGCTACAGAAGGAGGAAATCGGCAAAAAAAAATAAGTGAGGACGTTCCCTCTCTTGACTAGAGGAAAAACACGGAAGAGAAGATGGAAGGAGAAAGGAACTTCGCGCACGGGACGGAAAACGGAAAAAGCACTGAAGGAATTCCCATTTGAATGGGGAAGATGCGGGCCGGGAAAGAAGAAAGAGGGAAAAGAAAAGAGGGAAGGAGAAATTGAAGTCGGTTGGTGGACGTTTAGCCGCCGCGCTGCGAACCCGATATGGAAAGAAAACAAGAAAATTGAAAGACCAAGCGAAGCCCTAATAGGGAAACAATGCAGCTTCGTCAGTCAAGAAAAAGGCCAACATCCCAAGGTTTCGATTTTGTCGATCGGCTGCAAAAAAGGGGACAACGAACTAGGGAGGAGAGATTGAAACTTCGGAGAAGGTCGTAGGAGAAGGAAGAATAAAAGAGTCTTCGTGGAACGTCAGCTACTGACGAGAGGAGGGGGAGCGAAAATTGGAAAAGGATTTCGAGTTGAAACTATTAAGAAGATCTAAATAAACGTTTCCCAAGGAAAAAGGAAGCCTTCAACGGACTCGAACCACGATGACCGTCCTGGTTCGGAAGAAAGTTTGAACATCTTCTCAGCAACGAGCTGATACTGAAAAGAACTATGGTATCAGGGGGGAGGAGGCCCAGTCGCAAAAAGGGGGGAAGCGGAAAAGAAGGTAGTGGTAACCCTTAATCGAAATGTAAGAGTTACGTCAAAAGGAAAAGAAATCAGGGGCGCCAGACGAGAATGCAAAGATCTCAGTGAAAGGGCGATCACCATTCCAGAGAAGCTCTATGGGATCCCCGCACAAGGTGAACGAAAAAATAGATGGGGGGTAACGAACTCTAAGGAGTAAAGGACTCAATAAAATCTCTACGGCAGCGAAGGGGAATTGGGGCATAACGGTGGTAAAAACCGCAGAAGGTGGTCTAAGGGGAAAAAGGACTGGGGGAAGTAAGGGGGGGTTATACTCGGTCAAAATCTTCGGAAAGGGGCAAGGCACTAAAGGGGGGACTTGTGTTCGGGAAGAGATGGGAAGGAAAATTAGCGTGAGAGGATATCAACAGAAAAATGGATCAAAGAGTGTGAAATGGTTCCGTTTACCCCTGAGAGGGTGAAGAATCCGAAAGCAAAATAAGTGAACATCGGTGAGAGCCGCCAAGCAAAATATGGGAGGGAGGAAAGATTACAAAAATGTAATGAGCGGCGCGTCTGATTCAACAATTGTAGAGGAATGGATTACTGTCTAGTAAGAGGATGCGTGTAGCCAAGAAAGGTCGAAATTTTTTGCGGATTGAGCGCGACGGGTACAGAAAAAGAAAAAAGCAACGAGATCCTGCGTGAGTCACTGAAAGGGGAGGGGAAACGAGAGGGGTGATGGCTGACGGGAAAACCACAAGCAATAGACTAAGCAGCTGACGTCCAACCGCCCCGGAGTAAAGGCATTTGCGCGCTCGGGAGAAGAAAACGATCGATTGTGAAAGAGGAAGCCAATTCAGGGGAAAAAACGAAAATGGGGGCTGCTAATTGAAGCCAATGTCGGGACGAGGCCCCAAAAAGAAGAGAGAGGGGATCACATGGGAGGGAGGGGACGACCGAGTAAAAACACGGACTCGCGCCGGTAACCGTTATCAAAAAACCGTGGAAGAAGAGGGCAGATCGCATCGACCGAAGCGTCAGAGAAAGTATGGAGACTAAGAGGAATATTCACGCATGGGAAAAAGAGGTGAGAATTAAAGGCCCGGGTGGGCACACGGGAAAAAAACGGGGACTTGTATCCCGGGAAGATAAGCTTGACCTATCAAGATCGAAAATTGGGAAGGCGATGGCTGAAGAATAAGGAAGAAGGGGAAGCTGGGGGAGAAAATGGAATACATCTTAACAACCACTTGCCGGGAAGTACAAAGATGAAACGTCCTGCAAAAAAGTATGTAGTTTAAAAGCACAGGTAAGGCCCGAAAAAAACCGTGAATAAAGGGCGCCGAATGCCCGAAGGCTACACTCACTGGGAGTTAAATCCTAAAGAAAACCACCAAGTGTATGGGTCAAAAAAGGGGGGGGACGAGTCTTCAAAGGGAGAAAGGTAAAGGCGCAAGAAAGAGGGGAAAATCCGGACAACCTTCAGGATGGAGACCTTTATAAAGAGGAAAAAAAAGTGTTACCGGTGAGTTGAGGAAAGGAAAAACCACGTAAACATATTTGCGGCATTGACGGAAACTGCGATGAAAAGTATCTCTGAAAAACAACGGAGGAATAATGTACCCCATCATCTGCCGCTACGGCAAGGGAAGACCGGGGCTTGGAAGGACATCATTCACGTAAAAAACACCCTGAAAAGAATGCAAAGGATTGCGCGCTGTGAACTTCTCTTCGGGAAAAAGGAAAAAAAAAGGGGGAAAAAACACAGGGTTTCTCGATAGTACGAGATGAAAGAGAAGCCTTTTCTTCCTACGGCGAATTGCATTCAAGACGAATTAGGGGGGGAAAGGGGGAACTTGAAATAAAAAAAAAAGAGAAAGGCCCTGTCATTTGTCGAACTTGTGTGCCGATCGGCCGAAAGAAGAGGAAAAATAGCCTCCATCAAACTCACGATGGATCGGTAAAAAAAAAGCTCGCCAAAACGAATCAAGTAAAGAGTGAAGAAAAAAGGAAGCGCATGGGCGTCCCAGTCTTTGGGGGAAATCCCAAGTTCCTGGAAACCTAAGGGGGCGGCAGAATCAGAGATGCGTGGGGTCATCGCGAAATTCGCAAATCTCTAAAGAAACTGCGGCAGATCTTGAGGCTCAGGAAGGAAGGGGCCAGGGAGACCGGGTGTAACGGGGAGGCCTTTGTGGGAGAAAAAGGAACGGCAAAAATTAATCGAAGCGACCTGTTGCAGGTCAGAAGAAGGGAATAAAACGACCGGCCTCTTCAACGAAATGGCGGCAAGAGGAGGACTAAAGGCAATTGGTTCTGGTGGGGCCACAAAGTTTGGGGGTGTTGGTAAAAAAAAAGACGCTTTAGCTAGTCCCGGATGCTGATGTTCCTGAAAAAGGGAGGGCTCCAGGACCTAAAAAAAAGATCTTCGTGTGGGAAAATCAAGGACAGTGGCTGTGCACTCCAGCCTAAGCGGGGAAAGAAAGAAGAAGGGGACTCAAAGCAGGGTCAAAGGCTAAGGACGTCGGGAGGAAAAGAGAGCAAACTAGAAAAAAAATGGTGGTCTCCTTAGGGAAGCCAGAAAAAAAGGCTATCAATCCGCTGCCAGACTCAAAAGAAAGAAAAGGCCTTTGGAGGGTCCCGATCTCACGAATCATAACCACAAAAAAAAAAAACCAACCCCCCAACCAAAGTTGCAAAGAAAGAGCTAAGGGGATACTTTACCAGCTTTGGAGAAGATAAAAACAAACCTTGTAATTGACATTCTCAACAGAAAGGAGATTGCTTTGATGGTCTAGAAAAACCTCATTTGGCAGGGAAAAGCAAAAAGGAACACAATTCGTCTTGAAAGACACGAAAGAAGCTGACCATCTTCCACCAGGACCTACGGGACTCCGTCTGACCAAGAAGCTTAAGCTGGGAAAATGGAAGAAACGCTCAACACGTCGAAGTACTGTAAAAAGAGGAATAGCGGAACTCATAAACACGCTATCGTGAAGGGACATCGAAGGAGGGGTTCAATTGAAAAACTACATTGGGGGGAAAAATGAAACCAACGAGGACATGAAGAAATTTAAGAGATCGTGAAGGACCAAAGAAAAAAGGGACTCAGGGGTACCTCCAAACACGCTATCGGAGAGGAGTTCGGAAGGAAAAGTCTATTCTTAGGAGGTTTGCCGAAAGAAAAACCAAATTAGAAGGAGCACACTCGGTTTTCAGATGTCATAAGGCTGGTGACTTGGGAGGAGAAAAGTATCAAAAACAAAACTATCCGGTCATCGTGGCTCTTGCTGAGAAGCAAAGGTATCTAGTTTCATAACTACGGAGCGAGAAAGAACCCATCCAGAGAAAAAGGAAGATTCAAACCATCCTTAAGTAATTCACTAAGGAGGAAAAAAAAACTCTAATATCTATGTTCTAGAAACCGACTGGCCGAATTTGATCAAGAAGAGAGTCTGTACCACCGCTTGTTGTGAGAAGGAAAGAGATCGCAAAATCGCAACAGGAAGGGTGGTTAAAAGTGAGGGGGAAGGTGCCGAAGCTGGAAAATTTTTTTTGAGTTAATATTTGCCTCGGAGGGAGGAGAGCAGGGTTGGAGCGTGCAGCTGCGATACGGCATCGCCAAGAGGGGACGTTCTTGATCACCACTCAAAAAAAGAAGGGGAGAGAAAAAAAAGGGAAAGGGGCTTGGTTTAGACGATTAGGAATCTCCCTCCGCATGCGAGGAAGGGGAATGGAAAGATGGCAGAAACGAAGTGAATATAATGCGACTTGCCTCCACATCTCTATCAGAGATATTAAGGGAGCGCACTTCGACAAAGGGCCTTAGGAAAAAACGTGTACTGGCGCTGCCCGAGCGCATTTGGAATGCGCATGCGGCGCCCAAGAACTCGATGGAGAGAAAAGGGGTTGCGCAGGAACCTGAAAAGAGAGGAGGTCCCTATGAGAAAAAAACATACCAATAATCGCTTGCACGCTCCAATTCCAAAGCAAGAAGAGAGGTCACATATGCAAACTCAACAAGACAAATTCAGGCTTCACCGGGGAAAAAAAGGGAATCAAAACAACGGTTGCTATTTTTGGGATCTAAGGGATGGAAAGGGGGCACCTACGAAAGTCGAATCAGGATTGAAATAAAGGAAGGGGGAGGGAGTCAAAATAATCAAAAGAACGTCTTTTACGGGAAAATAAGAAAAAGGTATTAAAGAAGGAATTGGGTCAGGCGAGAGTGGCTGGTTCAGATGGAAAGGGAGTCCGAGAAGGGAAAGATCCTCCGAGGGTTCGGATCAACTGAACGCCTGCAGAGCCGAAACACGGGACGGTCATTAAAATATGGAGGAAAAAAAGTTTCTGCGAATAACACCGGTTGATCGTGGGCTTAAATGAGAAAGCAGAGGTTAAAGAAGAAGGCATTTCGTTAAGAAAAATCGGAAACAATTACATGGCGAGCAATGAATCGGAAATGAGGGGGGAGTCCACGATACGAGGAAAAGGGGGGGGAGGAAGGATACCAGGAAGACGCGCGATGGCATTCGTCTCCCGCCTGCATTAACGAGAGAAGGGTATGAGGGTGGGACAGCACCTAAAGACCCAACTCTATGAATCCCGAAGAGAGAATCAAGCCTTCGACGTTTTGAAGTGCCCGAAAGGCCAGTTTCGGGGAAAGGGCATAATGAAGTCGGACGGGACGTAAGGAAAATAAGATGGTAACTCGTTTGAGGAAATGAACGAAACACGAAGTGTGTGTGCAATGCTCCCTGCATCTGGTACAATGAGGGAACTTGGGCGGGGGATGCGCCCAGAAAAAGACCCCCAGAAAGAAGGGCACTTTCCTTTCCAGCCGAGGAGAAATGAATCCAAAAGAAAAGAGGTTCAAGTGAAATTCGACCGGGGGGTCCATATGTTAAGGAAGATTCTTGATAATCGGTAAAGAAAATTAAAGAGCGGCTTTAGTCCAAATGCCAATTATTGAGAGGTAGCTGAGAACTTTCTATTCCGGAGGAGGGAGATGCTTCAACATGTTCACGTTTGCGTTGAAAGGGGAACTCTAGACTTGAGAACCTTTGGGGAAGTCTTGATTTCCTTACGCTTCGTGCCTCATACGGAGAAGAGTGGGGGGGGGGGGGGGAACCAAACGAAACAATATGGGGGGGCTCCTCGGCTTCAAAAGGAGCCTGTCCAAGGGTGGCAGGGCGCCGCTGAGGGCTAGGGAAAAAAAAAAAAAAATAGACAAGCGTCGAGGTTTTTCATCGAAAAAGTCCGGGAGAAAAAAGGGAAGATGTCAAGGAAAGCTGAATGAAGGCCATGTAGTTGAAGGAGGAAAACGAAGGAGAAGGGAAAGCTATGACCGAGCCACGTTCTAGGCAACCCTGGGGGATTGAAAGAAGAACTCGTGAACAAAAAAAAAATCCAGCGAATGTAAAACCGTGAGATGAAAGGGGGAAAGAAGAAAGCTGCAATCAGGAGAAATAATCTGAAGGTAAAACAAGAAGACTTGTGAGGACTATTAATATCAACGCAAAGGTTAAGATGAAAACTTCAAGGGGTAGATACTGTGGGAAACCGGAAAAAAAAAGGGGGGGAGCCAGCGCTCGAGGGGGGAAAAAACGCTGGGGACGCTTCGTAGTAAAAGGGGTTTTTGGGGGTGTGAAAACCTTGGCTGAGGTAAGAACTAGGGGGTTGCGGCAATGGTGAAGGAGTAGCCAAAAAAATATCACAGACGCATCTCCTTAGAACACGAGTAGAGGGGGAAAAAGGGCAAGATGGGAATAATGAACACAAAGGTAATCTGTGCCCGAAAGGAAAATCTACAAGGGGACACACTACTATCGAGAAAAAAGTTTGAAAAAGGGGGGAACTATTCTTTCACGTGAGCCAAGGGAAAGAAGAGGAATGCCAGAAATCTTCTCCATCAGGGGAAAAACCTTCAGTAGGGAAAAAAGTTGGCGAGAGGATCATGGGTGAAAAAGAATTGGAGAAAAGAACCACCACTAAGGACTTGTCGTCATACTTACCGGCGATGCGGTATGGAAGAGGAGAAAGAAAAGGAGGATGAAATATATATACCGAAAAAAATACTGAAGAGAATTTTTTGCGTTACTGTAAAAAAAAAAAAGTTTATGACGTACGCCAAAAGCAATGCGAAAGAAAAGGGTGGATGGGCTACGGTTTGGAGTCCAGGCGGAAAAACAAAGGGACCTTTGAAACCGTCAAAAGTCTGTGAATCTAAAAGGGGGGGGTGGCGCTAGGAGAAAGAGATGATGGAAATACAAACAGTCAAGGCCATTGCTTCCGGTTGGTGAAAAAAACCCAAAAAGCTTGGGCATTTTGCAAAGGAACTCATTCGTGGGGTGCACAGAAAAGAATTTGAAAGTTGTGAACCGTCAACTCAGGGGGGTACTTCAGATAAAGACGGGGGAGACATCGATGCTGAGAAACTCCATCAGGGGAAAAAAACGAAGTCGCTGTTGGGCAAGGAAAGAAGAGAGTCAAGTCGGTGGGGTGGCAGGTAGGGGGGAAAAAGTAGGAAATCGCCTGATCAGACACTATGTCCAAAACTTGCTCTTCAGAAGGAGAAAAAAAAGTGCCTCAGGGAGACGGCCGAGATCAAAGAGAATTAAAAGACCAGGGAAGCGACCATTTTAAAGGGGGGTGGGGGGGTGGAATCGAACTGAACACGCTGTCGGCTTGCACCAAAAGGCGGGTCAACCTGTGAGCGGCAAGATCCGTGAAAAAGGAGGACCGGCATCGTCAACTACATTGGCGTAAGGAAAACGCCGGGACGGGGACGTCGAGGGAAAATCGACGCCTGGATCTCGAAGGAGCAGGACTTCTCCAAACCGAGCGCGGAAAGACTAAAACTCATGGGATTAGACTCATAAAAGGGCTGAAGTGCCGCACGCCAAAGAAGACTGGAAAGGGACAATCCGAAGAAGAAAAAGAGGACGGGCGAGTTCACGAGGATACTTTATCACGAAGGGGGAAAGAAAGGAAACCGACGATGTTTAAGGTGGGGGTGCGACAGATCATAGAGAGAAATCTCAAAAAAAAAGGGAATGGACTAAAGACGCTCCGAGAATGGGGAACGGTCCCGGAAATCACTATCCAAAAGGGCAAAAAGTCGTGAAGAGAACTCCTCGAAAAAGGGAGACGTGACAAGGAGGATGAGACATAGAAAAAGGGTGAAGGACTCAAAAAACGACGCTGGGGGCGGTCGCAGAAGTATTGAGAAAGAAAAGGGATGGAGGAAGTGGGAGAAGACCGGAGCATAACACACAATTCGTGCTCGGAACCAAGGGAAGGTGAAGCTAAATTCACCAATAAATACGTTTCAGCAGAACCTTAGGAACAAGAGGGGTTCAAATCGGCGAAAGGGAGAATTAGGAAGGAAAGGGGGGAAGGAAGTGCAACGGGCGCTCAGGCTACCTGAAGCGTTCTGGAACACTCATCTAAGATTTGAGCAGGAAGTAAACTTCGAAACCGCGCCGACTTCTAGAAGGGAAGTTAAAACGCCAACGGTGGGCGCTCGGGTGGGGACTACGACTCTGAAAAGAGGGAAATTAACGAACGATTACGGGTAACTACATGCGTGGAAAAGTTCACCAAAGGTCCAACTAGAAAAGAGGGTCGCTAATGCAGGGTGGCTGAGAATGAGACGCGAAAGAGAAGAAAGGAAACATTAGACGATCTTTCCTCGGGGTCAGAGAACGACTGCAGAGGAGGAGGCTAGGCGCACAAAAGAGGAGAAAAAACGACCACTCTCGAAAAAAGATCAAAAAGGGGAAAAAGTGGCTCCTCCTAAGGATGTGAGAGGGTAAGCACTCCGAACGGAAACCGAAAAGATTCAACAGTGCCTGCTCTGCACGAATCTATCTGGAGAAAAGGGGTTCTTGGGAAGGTGAAGGGAAGGTAAGGCTCCCTTTTTTCGTGAGTGAATAGCCCGAGGAATACATTGAGAGAAGTCGTCTATACTGGAAGAATATCAAACGATCGAAAAGGACGCAACCAACCCGCCTGCGATCATAGTACAAAGAAAGAAGGGATTAAAGGCGCCTCCGCATTCTCATTCAATGCGGAAATCCCCTAAAAGCGGGCGTACAGGAAAAGGAAAAGGAAAGCTCCT
>Ga0179593_1608267_pt1 | contig 13021 bp, 12 predicted proteins | sample CZODoug2_1_08_16_FD_185931 | JGI IMG/M metagenome (GOLD analysis project Ga0179593, IMG submission 185931) | Vadose zone soil fungal communities from Angelo Coast Range Reserve, California, USA - CZODoug2_1_08_16fungal (PacBio error correction) | ecosystem: Environmental > Terrestrial > Soil >...
CAATTAAGGGGATAGAGGGTTAAAACACTCTGGGAATCATTGGAGAAAACCAGGAAGAAGGTTCCTTGTCTTACCAGGGAGGTTGAAAGAGGCGCCAGACGTCATGATTGGGGGGAGGAGGTTTTCGGAACAGAAAGGGGAACCAAAGGAGGGTCGTGGAACAGGAAGAACGTACGGTATCTACCGTCGGAAAAAGCGAAGAAAACTGCGATCAATTTAACCGGCGATTCTTAAGGGGGGATTGCAGGAAATCGCAAAAAACTCACGCGATGGAAAGTGGCGTCGGTGGAGCGGAGCAGGAGATTTGAGTATCTGAAGTACCAGAGTTTCAAAGGGTTCGGGTGTTATTTGCAGCAGCCAAAAGGAAGGCCGTGGCGTGGCGGGAGGCTTCCTTCATTGAAAGGCAAAAAAAAGAGGAAAGTCGGGCGCGAACAGGATGGTAGCCCAGAAGAGCAGGGAGGGATCACGAACCTCCAAGTTATCTGAGGTTTCAAGGGACACGTTCGAAAAGATGCTGGGGAACCCTTATTCGAGGGGGCAAAGCTGGCCTGCAATCCGTCTGCTAGCACAAGGCAGGGAGAGCAACGTAGAATGCAACTATGTTACAGGCAGAAGGGAAAGGGATGACGTCGAAGAGAAGGACTCCATAGGTAACTCGGAGAGGGACACGGAAAAAAAAACAAAACCAGCTGTGAGAGGAGTCAGCGAGTGTTTTCCATCTGATGGTGAAAACTGGGTGCGGGGGACTTGAAAGGTCGTCGGGAAGGGGGTCTCGGAGGGATGCCTTGAAGTAGGAAGGGGGGGGAACTCACGGATGCGTGGCGTCAGGGAAAAAAAGGAGGAGTAAGTGGGAGGTAAACAGAGTAGACATGAATTCAGGGAGAGCGCCGGGTCAAAAGGAAAAACCGAAGGGAAAATAAGTCAGGAAAAATTGACTCGGGTTCAAAATTGGGCGGTTGCTGGCCGTTTGCGCTGGGAAGAAGGAAAACCTCCTCTGCGGGAATACTGGAAGTAAAAAGCGGGGGCTAAGTTAAAAAATCGCAATGAACGGACAGATTGGGGGGCGTCCGACAAGGGGGGAAAATTTTCCAACATGTGCACGAGTTCTGCACCAGGCCCCGAATGGGTACGAAGTCTGCGCGACCGGTGACAACTGGCAACCGGCTTCCTACCGTCAGATAAAGAACAGTTAGACAAGAGGAGAGACAACGCTATCGACATACAAAGCGCCGATGAAAATGTTAAGCGCTCGATATCGCCGCACGAACACATGGGGAGACGAGAAGGCAATCCACAAAGAACGGCAAGGCGTGGGACCTAGCAAAAGAATGGCGGGTTGGGCGGGCAGAGGAGTCAAGCTAACTGGAAGGGGGCCATCACAATGGCCACATCTGGTCAGGGTGTCGCCTGGCGGTAAGGGGGACGAGACCCTAAACCCGGGGGGGAGATAGAGGAATTCTAGTAAAAAAGAAGAATAAGGGCCCCGAAAAACGGACAATCTTAAACCTCGAAAGCCACGGGACATTAGGACCATTGGCAGCCTCTGCGTACGGAGTACTTGAAAAGCAAGTCGGCAGGCGGGGACCACCATCTCCTGTTGCAAGAAGACTCTTAAGAAAACGCATGTGGGGTGTCAACGCGCCACGAAACCTCCGTGCCAGAGACAGGACTCTGCGCCCGACAAAAAGACCGAAACTTGTTTTCGACAGGAAGCCAGGTGAAAAACGGAGGCAGATCTTCGGCAAAGGGAAATATGCCGCCTTAGGACAACCCGGACGGGGGCTTCTTGGGCACCGGTGGATATGGTCTGCCGGTAGGCAACGGGGAAAGAGGGGGACGCCGCCTATTGCCGCAATTTAACAAGGGGACCAGCAGAAAACTGCCGCTAAAAACGCAGCAATATCCTAATTGTCAAGGAAAGGAACGAAACAACGAAAAACTGCGTCCCGTCGGGTTGGTGTTGGAAAAATTGGCACGAAAGGAAAAGGGCCTTTCAAGGGAAATAAAGTCGACAAGGCCCGCAAGGGGCGCTGCCGCCAGACGGAAAATGCACCAGATCACACCGTGCAACATTAGTTGGGGGGGGGGGGGGGGGGGGGGGGGGGGTGGGGTGGAGTGAAAGAAAGAGAACATACACCATATTGGGGGACTGCCCGAGCCATTCGATTGAGGTTGCTGACGTATGCAAAAGATTCTCTCAATCAACAAAAGAAGAAGAAAATGACCGGGGTTGGGGGAACTCTAGGCAAAAGAAGAAGCGAATCAGATCCATTCTGTGGGGAAGCGAGTAGAAAGGCTTCGTGGTGATCTGAATGGGTTTTGACAGCAGACTTCACAGAATCGAGGCAGGCGCCGCACTGGTTGGGTTGCAAGTTCGACTAGACAGGGGTGGATGTTTTCCCCCTTAGGAAAAAGGAAAGGGAACACCCACAAGGAGTCGAGGGGCAGGGGACCGTGTAGGGATTAAGCTAATTGGCAGCCGGCTGACAACCGTTTCACAAATAGGGCGCGAAAACCTGGGAAAATGCGAAAAGGCGGAAGGTAATCACGTTCTGGGACCAAGAAATAACCAGCGAAAGGAATCGAAAAAGACCATCACATGGCCCTTTCCTTCAAGCCGGGCCCGAGGTGTTCACTTATAACGGACCCAGCCGAACGCCTTTAAAAGGAACACATACAGGCTTCGTCCTTGATCAGAGGCACCTGCCTCCGTAGGTGAGACCGGCTGAGGGGACAGTGAGCCAAAGAGAGTGGGGGGGGGTCACTGCCCGGAAACCGTGAAAACATTAGACGACGAGGAACCTTGAAAAAGAAAGGGGGGGTCCCATCACCGGAAATTCACGAAATCTCCGCCGCTCCGCCGCGCGCAAAGATCAAGAAGATGGCGATTCTCGTCGCGGGGAACATCAGAAAATACAAATCCAGGGGACTCGTTAGAGGAATTCGCTTCATACAAAGACGCCCGGAAGGGGGGGGCCCAGCACTTAAAAAAATACCAAAGAAGTGAACGGCATTTGCCGGAATTTCGGGGGCCTCATTACTCTATGAACAGAAAAAGAGGATCTTGCGCAGAATTCACCCTCAAATGATCAGGAAGGACTTGAGGACACGCAAAAGGCCAGGCCATGGTCTGATTCCAAAAATCAACGACGATCAATTGGGGAACTGAAAGGGCTTGGGTTTACATCAGACGGCCAATGGGCAAAACTAGAAAAGAGCGTTTCCGGGGAATGAAATAACCCTGCCAAGGATCAGCCCTTAGAAAACCGTGCCCAAAATGAGACACCGGGGGAGGGGGAAACAAAAAGTTCGCGCAAGGCCACAAGGGAATACTCGTGACATAGTACAACGTAGTCGTTTTACGCAACTCAATGGGAATTTAAGGAGGCCAGAGGTGGCGGAAATACACCGAAACAGGAAAAAACTTTTAGGAAAGGGCAACGCGGGAAAGGTTCGTATGTAAGTCTTTGAAACGAACCCACCAGTACAACAGGAGAGTTAAGGGGTCTGCCGCACCTTGAATGTGGGAGCGGAGGGGACGAGCGCGGTCAGATCCTTTGGCGCACCCGTCTAGAAACAAATCCTATCTTTTCGGGGGCTAAGCTCAAAACGGGACAAGTTTTTCGTGCATCTCGATATGATACGGCACGAATACGGAGATACACAGAATACCACCCCCCGAGTAGACCCAGGACGAAATCTGACGACGGCCCTTCGCCGGATCGGACTTTTCTGTCGGAGGGGGTGCAAGTGAACGCATCACGTATTGAATAGACCTAGGGGGGGAGAAGGCATGGAATTTTTGCCAAGCAGTGCCAGACGGCGCCATTACGAACAAAACAAGGGTCCGTGCGGCGGGGGTTGAAGACCAGCCGATCCGTCGACCGATCGTAACTAAAGTTGGACAGCCCCGAATCCCGGAAAACGGGGAGAGGGTGGAAACGAGTTCGGATGAGGTAAAAGTGGGACAGGGACCGATGCGAGTTAGGAAGAAGCAGGGTTTTGAGATCAGGACCCGTAAGATTTTTCCAGGCAATCCTGCACGCAACAGGCTCCATGCTATGCGAAAGAAAACAAAAAAATTCCGATTGACGGCAAGGGAACCGATAGCTAGTGAATCCGCGGCCGAACCCAACAGAAAAAAGAATCATTGAAAAAAAACGAGGCGGGATCTGCCAGCGAGAAAACTGACGATTAAGGGGGGGGACAAAAAAGTCAGGCCCTGTCACCGTGAAGAGGAGGACGGTCGATCACAGGGACGGGGTATCTCAATGATCGTTTCTGGCACCTCTGGGTCTGGAAAGAAAAATTGATCGGGAACTGGCGGGCAGTCCGAACCAACGGTCAACTAAATGGTTGGGCGCCTAGGCTAGGCGGCCACATCCCGGGTGGGGGGAATGACCCTCAGGCCATGATCTGGTACTAAAAAAGGGGTCATATGCTGGTGGAGGGGGGGACCAAGGGTCTTGAACATCCAGTTGAGGAAAATCGGGCACACACTCGCTTTGGGTGACACCGATCCAAGGGAAGAAAGACCAAAAAAGAGGGAAAAATAACCATCTGGACGCAGGAAGGGAAAGTTCTGCTACAATGCTCAGAATAGTCTGAATAGAAAGGGTAAAACTAATTTTCTGGAACGTGGCACGAAAAACCGAATCGAGACCGAGACTCACAAGGAGTGGAGGTAAGAAGAATAAAATCAGTGCTCGATGTCGCGCAGGAAAACAGCCATATTCGCGTTGCAGATACATCTTGTAGCGGGGAGAACTGTGCGAGGTACAAGGGAATTAGGACGTACAGCTGGGGGGGGGGAAAGAAAGAGGTTGGAACCGTGTGATGCATCGCATTGGGAAGCAGGGAAAATAAAGGAGCCACATATTTCATGGACGGGAAAACAACTCAACCATCCGGCCGGAACCATTCCCGAGCGCTGAAGTATTCAAAACAAGATTCGTATCGTTATTTCTCGGGCCGGTTATCAAAGACCGCCTAAGGGAAAACGGTGGGAGTTGCGAAAAAAGGACTGAAACACTGGTGAATCAACGGCCCAAGGAAAGCATCATGGTGCGAATATTTTGGCAGTGCCCAAAAAAAGTGGAAAGAAAAAGAGGAAAGTTGACTTCTAGTGGGGAGAGACCGAGGCATTGAAGACTCGGGCGGGCACGCGGACTACTGGTGAATGCCTGACCTGGAAAATCAAGTTGCGGGGGAGGGGTGCTGATACTCATTTTACCTGGAGACGATCCTCAGAAAAAACGCGGATTCATTAGGTCCTGGGCGGCGTAGACCAGGGATCATGGGGGGGCGAAAGCCCCGCCACTTCATGCGCAGTGGAATAAAAGTCCGTGGGGCATGGGCAGAACCGTGCATCAAATGGTGGGAAAACCTTTCTGGGTGGGAAAGGGAAACCATGGAAAAACGAATTCAACGTACTCGCATCGAGACCCCAAAAAAGGGGAAGCCCTCGGAAATCCTAAAATGGTTCAAACGAATAAAACGTCCGAACCGGGGAGAAAGCATTAGAATCTGTAAGGCATATAGGAGGGCTCTGCGGGTCCGCCGCACAGCAACGCCCGGCACGCTTTCGCTTCCGGAAAAGAGCCCGCGGACAAGCAAAGCGTGAGAAAAATTTTTCAGACAGGAAGCGGCTTCACGTTAGATGCCCGGTACTAACGCTGGTCCAGCCCCTCAAGGGGTGAATAAGGGACGCGTTTATCGACAAAGTGGGACGACTGGGCTCGTCCTACTACTGGGGGGAAGAGTAGTCAAGCGGGGTCTCGGGGAAAATCGGAAGTGACAAAGAAATCTGTGCCGAAACGGGACCAGCCGATCCGGTGAAAAAATTGAGGCACCAGAGACGTGGAGTTGATCCCAAGGAGGCCCATCGGGAGGGCGGCCGGCCGCCCACCAGAAGGACTGATCGCACCGGACCTTGAACCCCTGGTGCCTCAGGTGCTGTGCGGGTGGTTGGGGGGTGACCTTATCAAGTCAAAACACGCCCCCACTCAGGGAAACCAGGGCAACTTTGGCCCATGGTACTGGTAGGGAAACCAATGAAAGGGACAAAGACAATTTTTGTAGGCAGTCAACTATCGCGAGATGTGGCCCAGACAAATGGGTTGGGTATATTAGAAAGAAAACGGCTGACGAGCGGAGGCACGACGAAAACGGTGGTCCAGGCCAAAGGAGACGGCCTAGGCCGCGGCTCCTTTCACCCCAGTTAAGAAGAGCGTAAAAAAATAAGAATTAACCATCCGATCGGATACCCACTATGATGGAAGGTGGGCAAAACGACCTCGGAAATCTACTCACGCCCACCATTGGTAAGAGGGGGTGAAGAAGCGGGGCATCACGAACATGGCGGAAAGGGCGCATTCAGGAAGATTCGTTGAACGGAGTGAACAGCACAGGTCCGTCTGGGGGGAGTGGTCATTGGCCTATGGGGGAGCATTGTCGCATGAAAGGAACAGGGTCGGTCCCAAAGTGGGGGGGTGGACTGAACTATTGGGCACAGGCAAGGGTTAGGAGGGTAGTGGCGCGGGGCGAATTCTCGGGACGTATCACTCAGGCGTAAAAAGGACGACCCGGACAATCTTCCGACGAAAGATAGACACAGGGGTCTAGAATACGCCCAGGTTGGGTGAGTAAAGCCCTCCGGAAAAGAGGGTCAATGGGGGAAAGAGGTAAAGTGGGTCAGGTGCTGACCAGCCGCATGGTACAAGATGACGAAGAGGCAAAAAATGTGGGGGTATGTCCGCACGCATCAAACGAAAAAAAAAGGGGGGGGGGGGGGTGTTTACGAAGCTCCGTCAAAGCCAGAGTCTGAGCCCTAACGAACCGGGGGGGTTTCTAATGCGAATCCTGGGGGGTCACGCAACGATCTGCCGGACATAAAGTCTCAACGGCGGAGGGATTTCCGTATCTGCCAGATGGCCCTCGGGGGAGAAAGAAAACGGCAAGACTCGCCGTTGTGTCAGCCCGTCAAGTAACTCGACGGCCGCTAAACGGAAAACGAAGAACGGTATCACCGAAAATATCTAAAAGATGCCACCTACACTGAGCTGAGTACTAGAAAATGAAAGAATTGTTGGTTGTCCGATTAACATTTAAGATGCAATGCACAATAGTCCTGGCCGACAACGTACAGCTCACACCGGCAAAAACAACCTGCGCGGTGCAAACAATGGGAGTGGCGGGGCGGGCAAACTGCAGGAGACAGGAGGAATGACGTCCCAATAAAAAAGGGCATACACAGTGGGGATCGAACTGCCGCCCTTAATCGCATGCGGTTTTAGCTGAAGAGGGAAAGCCAGGGTCGAATCCTCACACCAAAACCGAGGGAGAAAAGGGAGTATGAAAACACTGGAAAAGGTGAAAAGAGTCAGAGGCCGCATCAATGAGCTTGAGATTAACTTTTGTACCCTACTGACGCGGGGGGATCGATGCCGAAGAATCCCACGAATAGACTCAAACAGTGGTGGGGGGTGGAGGGGGACTTCCCGTGTGAGACGAAAGGTGGGGCGCTCGCGTTGTCCGGGAAAGACCTGGAACAGACACCCCCGCAGGACAAAGTGGAAGAATACGTCCTTCTGGGGTTATTTGATCCGGGGAATGAATAGTGAAGCAGGGTGAGAGCGCGCTCGACTGGGGGTAAATTCAATGCGGCGGGCTTGGAAAACCCTACGCGAGGCAATAGAACAGAGAGGGATCAACGGTAAAAAGAACCTGCGGGACAAAGGGATAAGTCCGGACGCAAATAGCTTTGGGAGGGAAGGGTCAAATGAAAGGCTTAAAATTTGTCGGGTTCGGGGCATCCTCCCCCTTTAAAAGAGAAATCGAACATATCAGCCGTAGGGGGTTTATCTAGGACAAAGGAGATTTCTGAAGCTCACTCAACCCACAACGAAAAAAAGAATCTTAACATGCCGGCATTGTGTAGGTACGGGGGGAAGCCATGACTCACTCCCGCCGGGCTCATCGCACAAAGATCACTGCATACTCGAAAAAAAAGAGGGGGGGAGCTGTCGTCACGTACAGTGGTACGGACGGGGGGGGTGTTTAAAAGCGCGCCATGGCGGGAGGATAGCCGGGATAAGGAGGAATCCGTGCAACTCGTTACAACAGCACCGGAAAAGACGTAATGGTCGGCGAACGGTCAAATTAGACAGAAACAGTTAGGCACGAAGACACGATCACTCCGAGGTGAAGCTTCAAAAAAGAAGACGCTGTCGAGCGGCCAGGACAAGGAGCCAGTTTAGGGGGATCAACTACGAGAAAACCTAAACCACCCATGGGGGGGTGAGAAAGCTTGTCGGCGGGGGAGTTGGAAACCGGGCATCGACTCCTAGGGGAGACTGGGGGACAGATCCCGCAGGCCCGTTAGATGAACTGGGGACCCGGAGGCGGGAAGCAAAAAAAGGGGTGAAAAGCCAGCAGAACAAGCGCACGCACCCATCGGGGGGAAAGCCCTTCCGGCAAGGCGGGTTTGAAAAACGAAATAACTAAAGGACATATGGGATTGGAAAAGGGGAGACGTCGATATCCAGTTGAGCAAAAAATCCATGACAAGACCAAGTATTCTTGGTCCTTGTGTGGGGTCGGAAACACGGGGCCCGACAATGGGGGGTGTGCCAACTGACGCGTGGGAGAGCATGCCGCGTAAACAAAAAGGGGGTAAACGGGGCAGACAAGGACCACACCAAGAAATTAAGGGGGGTAAGTGGAACGCTGTTGCGAGGAGGGCCTTTTCTGAGGTTGGAAGTTTCGTGACGTTTTCCCTCCGGGGGTATAGAATCTGCTGGAAAACGAAAATAAGACTAATCAGTGTCCCGAAGCACGAAAGTAAACTTGTCCCCCGTTCATGTGCCATCGGGGATCGTAGGGGGGTCAAATCTATAAACTAAACGGATCGGGGGCCAGATAAGGGAGAGTTAGGAAAATGGGAAGAGTGTTTTCTTTGTTTTAAGAGCCAGGCGAGGAGGCAACACGAAGTCACGATCCGGGGACGAAAAAACCTATATTTGTGGAGGCGGGGACAAATCGGGAAAAATAACTGTGTCCATAAACCATCTAAAGAGAGGGCCAGGAAAGAAAGGCAAAAAAATGAATTTGCAAAGTAAAGGGGCAAAACATCGAGCAGTGACGAAGCCCTCCAGGAACATTCGGGGAAAGTGACGGCGCGAGACCGACCCATTCCGAGGCCCCTAATGAGGTAACTTGGGGAGGTAAAATGCCGGAAAAGGGACGGAAACCAGTGTAAAAAATCCAAAGGGGGGAAGTATCGATCGTTCCCCCCTGGCGGGACTGAGAAGGTAGGCCAATTGCGCGTTGAGCACCTGCACGCAGTTGTGTTCCCATGACGGAGCATCGGAAACGGGCAAACGAACCCATTCAGACAGGAGGAAACCGAAAAAAATTACCCAAAGATGAGTTGCAAGGCGGGGGAAGGGGTAGAGGAGGTCCGATACTCGCCAAGAAGCACAAAAGAGGACCACCTGACATAGAATCTGGGTGTAAGCGATCTCCATAAACGAGAAAGAAGCATATAAAATTGAGCCTTTTGAAAACGTACAAAACCTGAGGTGCGCCGCGTAATCAGGTACAGGGGAAGGGGCGATCCATCAAGGACGCCGGCCCATGGGGGGGAACACCCGAAGGTTTGGTCTCGTTAACGAACAGGAAAAGAGAGGTCAAATGGATTCCTGTCGCTGGGGCCATGAACGGGTCAGCAAGGGTTGCCGAAAAAGACCGAAAAGGAGGGGGACCAGATACCCGAACCCGAGGAAGTTTTGGGAAAAAAGAGAGGGGAAAACAAAGGGGGGATCCTCACTTGGAGTCCATCAGAGTCGTAAAAAAATCGGGGGTTAAATGGAGAAAAAGTCAATGGGGAATGCTGAAAGCAAAGAAGTGAGTAGGTCTACTCAACAGGGTCACGAATGCCATACATCACATTCTCGGAAAAAAAAACCAAAATGCTGGGATCTCCTAAAGGAGAAAGGAATAAACGCGAAGTACGAATGAAAATATCTTAAAAAAAAAAGGACTAAATAGCCTGGCCACCTGGGACCTTCGGTTACCATCGAGTTCCCTGAGATCTAACCACAAAAAAGTAGACAAGGGGGGGCCCAGACTCGCAGTAGGGAGAGAACGCGGGGCCAGGTGCGACGACATCATGAAGAAGGAGAGTGTTCGCTAGATTGGAAAAATGTTAGTGTCAGGGAATTTTTTGGAGGAAGGTTGTGAAGCGTGGAGAAAGCCTATCAGCAGAGTCAAATACCTTGGGCCTGGAAAAATGGGAAACGAAGAATCGGGGAAAAGAAAAACCAAAATCCGCCCGGGACCTGGACAAAGAAGAATGAAGCGTCATCATGAATAACGTACAGGGAGGGGCCCACACAAGGGATGTAGATATTTAAAACCCGGGTAGGAGTGAAGGGGGCCAAACATTTTAACTGAAGCAGGAGGGGTCATGAGGAGGAACAGATAAAATTATGGGACGGTATTTCGGGACGAAACCGAGGTCCCAAAAAAATCAGTCGAAATTGGATTAAAGAATCACGTGAAAAAAAAGACCGCGAGTGCCGAAAGGTAGGTACTGCACTGTGATCAAACTAGAGTCCCGAAATGCTGGATCTCGGGGGGTTTCTTGGCTGAGAACACGTCACGATGAAAACGGAGGTTGGGCCGCGGGTAAAAAATGGGAATCGAGAGCCAAGACCGCCAATAAGATTTTGGGGGGTGGGGCCGCCAGCCTGTGCATGGAAGTGAAAAGTTGGCGGGGAATGCCGAAAGTGCAAGAAAACTTCAACGTGAGGCTGCTGGAGGAAGATTCCGTAAAAGACGCCAGCATCTTAAGGCGGGGAAACTGCCGTAAAGACGTCAAGTGGACCAGAGATAAAAGGTTGCCAAACAAGCAGTTCCGGGATCGGTATCAGAAATACGCGGCAGAAAGCAGGGGAAGAAGGGCCCGTTCACGCGGGCTCCGGAGGGGAGGGGGCCCGATGGGGGCGTCACAAAGGCAATTTCGGGGCAGACTAAAGAGGGGAATTCACCCCCTTTAGTGCAAATACAAAGGGCACCGCAACCACCCGAATCTGGGTTTTCGGGCGTAAAAGGTGGGGCCAAAGAAAATTGAGAGAGGACTCAAGAATGACTGACGGTTGAGGTCGTCAAGCCGGTTATATGCAGGACGGTGAACAAAAAGGGCACCGTTGCGTACCGGGCACGGCTAGGTATTGGGAAGCCCGAAAGGGACAAGCGCTCAAACTTAACAACCTCTACGAAAACCCAAGCGGAAAAAAACGGAACACGTGGGCCTTCCGTATGTGGGTCCTGGTGGGGGAACCTGTCAAAGAAAAGATGAAGAAAAGAATAAAAAGCCTGGCCTGGTGAACAAAGCATTTAAGGGGGGGCGCGGGTGATGGACAAAACGTCAAAAGAGAATACAGGCCAATTTGTAGCGCAATACAGGTCCCGAAGTTTCAGATCATGGTGGGGAGGGATTAAGACGCCACATAAAAAACCATGACTGAAGGGGACAGGACGCGGGGGATCCTAGGTCTCACACGTCATAGAGGGAGGGCGAGTAAAAAAAAGGGGCCACCCTGGAATAAACGCCCGGAGGAAGAGAGAATTATCAACGATAGGACCCGCAAAAATGGAATAAGGAATCTATCACGCCAAGGGTAGGGGGGAAGGGGAGGAATCTCGTGCATAAAAACGGGTCCGCCGGAGGGGAAAGCAGAAAGGAGGGTCCATGCGAGGATGAGAAAAGAATCGAGGGGAAAAATGAGGTCATTGAGAGCTGGAAGGGAGAGGTACCGGGAGGGCAGTGGACGGTCTTGGAAGTCCCCCCAGGGGGGTTGGTGTTTAAAAAGTGGGAAAACGAGGAAAAAAGCTGAAAAGGCTCCGGGCGAGTTGCGAGACGAATTCCGACGTGGAAAGCCGCGCGCAGACGTCCAAGAGGAAGGAAGCGACCTGCGTTTTAAAGGAAGGGACCGTGCCAAATGTTGGTCGAGCCTACGGGGGGGGAGGGGGGAGAAGGTGGCAATGACCAGGCCTTTTTAAAAACGAAATAAGTTGTCAACGGTGGGTCAGGGCTGGACAACAAACAAAAGGAAACTTGCAATCACTGTACTAGGACAGGTCGCCTTCAGCCTGGGACGAGAAACGGGGGGGACAGGCGAAGCCTTCTGGGGGAACACGTCCCGCAAAAGCCGTCGACGGGAACACGAAAAAAAATCGTCCGTGCACCAGGCCCGTCTGCGGAACAACGGTGGGAGGGGCTGGGGAACATCGTCGCGCGGACTAAATGAGCCGCCCCTGTTTTGTTTTCAGGACATTTCAAAGGGGGCGCAGAAACGGCCGACCAAGGTGCTCAAACCTTTGCATATGAAAACCCAGGACACCTGACTATCTGCGGCAGGGGGAGCGGGGCCGGGGCAAAGGCCAGGTGGGGCGATGACCAGCGCTTTAAGTCACTCGCCAGTACTCAAACCAACGGGGAAATCGCAACCACCCAGTTCGGGAAGGAAAAAAGAGGAAATTCATGTGGGTTTCGGCGGCAACAGATCCCCTGGCGAACACGATAACAGTGGGGAAAAGTGCAGCGGCTGGGAAGAACGGGGGTTGGCCTGAGGAGTGTTCAAAGTAGGGGAAAAAAGCCAATCAAACACAGAGAAGGAAAAGAAGAAGAAGGGCCAAGGGACTTTTGCTCAATCAACGACCAAAAGGGGGTAGATAGGAAAGGGGAGCAGAAATAAGAAAGGGGGGGGGACCGGTGGAGGGAAGGGGAAGTTAGGCAAAATTGATGCAAAAAGGGTTGAAAGCACTCCCAACAGAAAGAGGGGGGAACAGGAGAAGAGTGAACACCCTGGAGTGGAACGGACTAAAACTGACGGCGGCAAGGATGGAGAATGGCACGTGAAGGTCCAAGGGACAAAAAGCACTTTGACATGGCCACCCTTAGTCGGACAACGCGAAGTTAAAGGCAAGTGGGGGGCATTTCTCGGTAGGAAAGGAG
>Ga0179593_1652381_pt1 | contig 13021 bp, 7 predicted proteins | sample CZODoug2_1_08_16_FD_185931 | JGI IMG/M metagenome (GOLD analysis project Ga0179593, IMG submission 185931) | Vadose zone soil fungal communities from Angelo Coast Range Reserve, California, USA - CZODoug2_1_08_16fungal (PacBio error correction) | ecosystem: Environmental > Terrestrial > Soil >...
GATGGGAGGAATCGTCGGACTGAGTCTTACGTCTGGGGATTCGGTACATCGGTTCAAAACGCCAAGTCCAGTCGAGGAAAGTGGAAGTGTATGGCGGAAAACGCGAGCTCCAGGGGTAGGAAAGGGCTTACATCGAAGGGCACTCGCGGGAAGAAGAGCACAAAACAGGGTCGAGGCACCTAAGCGTGACCCCACCGCGTTTCTCAGACCGGCTTCGCCCGCCAGAACATTAAATGACTTGATCGGCCAAATACGAGATCAGGCCGGGGAAAGGAGATTCTCCCGAGTATCCCGCACGAAAAGAAGATGTCACAACCACGTGCAATCCGCGATTCGCATTGTAACTGCAGCGCTCGGCATAACGGACCGCGCCGCCCGAGCCGTGAGGGCGGTGGATAAAAGTTGATCATCAAAAAAACAGACCTACTTCTCGCTGGTGGGATACGACGGGCAGAAGTGCCAGCTCGAAGGGTCGAAGCCCTTCTCCTGGGTACAGCTCGCAGTGTCAGAGAAAAGGAGAAGCCGGGCACAGAGGAGGGCCGTGAACTCGAGTCGCGGCAAGATAGAACGGGGGGGGGAGATATCGCTAGCACCGAACGACGCCTGAAGATTGCTCTTCAGCTGCGAGTGCGTAAGCCAAAAAACTAAAAGTCGCGCGCCACTTTCAAAATAGCCTAAGCGTTTGTTCCGGTTCCAAGGAAAACGCGGGGGAAAGGGGGAAGGGAGGAACCAGCGTCAGCGTGGGGAAAAAAAAAGGGCCGCTAATCCCTCGGGAATTTATCTCCGACAGGCAGGAAGGGACGCAGAAAAAGCGAACTGGAGGAAAAAGAAAGACTCGTCCGGGTATGGCCGCCCGTCACGAAGAAAGTCTCAACAGTTTATTAGCGATGCAGAAGTACGCCTGGGACGTCACTTCATGCATGCGATGGGCAGACCAGTTATGAAAGAAGGCGACAAACATCTATCGGAGATTCCTCAAGGCAAGACTCAAGGTAGGGAGTCGAGCATCCGAGGAAAGAACCCATCCGTGACTACGGGGGCGGGCTGAGAGAAACCCTTAAGATCTAATGGCGTAGAAGAGCCGTCCCCTGAGGCAAAGAACCGAGCGTCCCGCGGAGGGGCTAAGGGCTCGTTACCAGTCTCTAAGAAGTACTGCGAGGGCTCAATCCAGGGCGTGGGGGCCTAGCTCGAGTCGATGAAAGAGACAAGTTCGGACTTCCTCCGGGAAGGGAGAACCTACTCACGCTGAAACAGATGCCTTTCAACACCACCTAGTTATGTGAATGCTCCTGAGTCGCTCAAGGGAGATGGATCTGAGGTCGGGGGGGGGCGGTTGGGCGACGTAAAGTCTGAAGAAATCCTATGTCAGGGCGTTACTAAGACCGGCGCGAGAAAAGATGATTCCCGCCACCACCCCTAGCGCGCTGGCTGATAGGGAAACCAACTTCATCCTTGAATAAGATAGAGCGCGGGGTACTCTTACGGAGGGGGGGAACAAACTGGTGGCGAGAGGCACGGAACAGGTCCCGCTTCGGCGGGGGGGTAAATCGCGCACAATTCCAGCTTCGGCGCGGTATAACCGAAGAAAAAAAATTCTTTACGCGACGGAGGGGCGCGCCGCTCGAAATTCTGCCGGGAAAATACAGATCGGCGATTAAAAGGGAAGCAATTCGCTACTTTAATAAATCCAAACTAGGGGGAATATCGCCTTCACGGAAGACTATCTGATGATGGTAGGTAAGCAGTCGGTAGGTGTCTGAGGACCGCTGGGTCGATGGACCGGACCTTTATGTTACTATGCGAAAGGGAAGAACAGCACCCTAGACGCGCGAGTTAAGAATTCTCAATATCAAGGCACCCGGATAGGCCAGTGAGGAAATACAAAGGGCTCTCTAGAAAGTTCCGAATTAAACCGAGGCTGTTGAGCTCTGGGGGAACGCGCCAGCTCATAGGAGCAGAAAAAGAACGGCGTCGACTAAGGGCCCGATTAATCCACGACCTGCGTGGGGGGGGAGAGAATGGCCGCTCAGCTCGAAATTCGGGGATCCGAGGAACCAACGGCGGTCCTCGAGAATTGGTGCTTGTCCGAAAAGTCAATCCGCACAAGGAGGCCTAGAGAAGTGTCTAATCAGCAAAACACCTTATTAGGAAAAGAAAAGAGAATGGAGACGATGAACTCGAATTGCGTGGTATAGTACTTTCGCATTGAGGGGTACAACACGCTTACGCACGAAAAGAAACGAAAGGCGTACTATACCCGAGACGGGCGCTAGGGGAACTGCAGACTCCGTGTTTATCTTTACGGTACGCAAAATTGCTCAAGGCCTATCGATGGACGGGGCGAAGGATATGCTCCATCAGCTCCGCCAGCGTCTAACGTCGACGAGGTAAATCGTCAGGGTGCCGGACGGACGCGGGTGGAACCAAGCACGATCCGCGCGCGTCTCGGATGGGGTCTCCCGTGAGGTCATAACGGGGGGGCGCCCCAAGAAACAGAAAAAAGTCTTCACCTGCCTCCTCGACGGGGTGAAGCTCCGTAAAAAACATTGGACTGTGGGACGGCAGGGGGCGGCAGGATGACATCGGAGTATGGGGAGGCGTGCAAGCTCTCGTCACTCGCTCTAGATCTCAGGCGAGGTGTTGTGAAAGGGGACAAGGCGGGACCGCCGGGACGCGAGCTCAGGACTTTCAGATGTTAACTCTGCTAATCGAGGACAAAGGTTGTCTCATGAAAGAAAGAAAGAAGATCTTGTCGTGACGTCCCCCGCCTCGGAGGAAGGGGTCTGAATTCTCTCCCTTATTCGGAAAGCGCTAAAAATAGCGGGGGGGGGGGAGGAAAGAGCCAGAAGACTATCTACGTGTCTAATCCCCCTCAGTACGTCAATAAGGGAGTGCCCCTCATCTCTGGTACTTCAAGAACCTACCAGCGGAAAGAAAGGAGGAAAACATCAGGGGAAAGGGGGCTATTCAGCGTCGTCAGGGGTCTAACCGAGGTCCAGGAAGTACGGGGATAGTTTCGTAGACGGGACGCTGCTTAAACGCCGTGAGTAAGACCGGGAAAAATGACGCGTGATCCGTGACAGGATCAGGGAAGAAAAGAGCACACTTCGGACGGAGATGGGTGTTTGGGGGGGGGGGGGGGTGGGGGGGCACGTCGGGGGAATCGAAAACCTGGGGACGGCTCGGGCACGGGCGAACCCAAAGGGAAAAATCGGAGTCGGATCATGGGGAAAGCCTTCTAATCCCTCCTTAAAGTCCGTACGGTGGAAGCCACAAAAGTAGCGGGTGCAAGGAAATCTGAGAAAAGAGCTCTACTCCAGGGGGGAATGATCGAAAAAGCGATAGGGTCTTCAAGCCAAGGTAGAGGTAACGATAACTGAGTGGACGTCATATCCCTGCCGGACGGAAGTAAAGAACGTCCTCACAAGGGTCCTATCCTAAGATCCCAGGGGAAACGGGAACGGCGGGAAAGAAAAGGCCGTCAGGGTGGATCGGAATTCGCGTTCAAGAGGAGCCGGCCAGGGCGTCGAACACATAAGAGCGGTACTTCGTGTCTTGTCGGGATTTAGCCACACAGCATGAACCGCTTTTTACGACTGGAATGAAAAGTTCCTGCTTTTTTAAAGGCTGGCCCCACTAGAGAAGAGGGGGGGGCTGAAGTGGAGAAACGCGACGACAGAACCGTCGCTAGCAGCGTCAAAGCAGCGTCGAAAAGGAGGCCCCCGTCTCCGAACCACCGGCTAGAGGAATCAGGGAAGCGGCATCGGAACGAGGGGGGAAGGTCGAAGGGGGGGGAAAGAAACAGGGGAAGGGGTCCGGACGGAATCTCTAAGAAGTGCTTCTAACGTCGAAAAACCGAAGGGGGCCCAGCGTAGGGGACTTGGTCTGAAAGGAATAGAAAAAGGATTTATCTCACGACCTCCCTAGCGACTGGGGAGGGCAATACACGAACGCGAGGAAGCAGCAATTGCCCCCTCGAGGGAGGCAAAGGGTGAGACCGCTCAAGAAAATTCGTAAGGGATACGTGGAGGAGAAGGGAAGTCGAGAGCTCTATCTGGGGGGATCCGAATACAAGAGTTTGCAGCGAATTGAAGGATAAGCGTCGAAGACACGCGTTTGGTCTTATAAGAGTCGGTAACGAAAGGAGTTCGAATGAAAGAACACTGATTCCGCGAGGCCAAGGGATCTGGATTCCTCTCGGAAAGGAAGACGACTTCTCGCGGGTCGCGCTGAATCATTCAGTCTGATAGGACGCGTTCGAGGAGAGGGGGAAACAGCTGGTCCAGACGGCAGACCAGACAGAAGACTAGGGAAAGAAAGTCAAGACCTGAGAGAGATCAAAACAACAACCAAAGGAAAGTAGGAGGGGGAAAGATATTTCAACTTGTCGGAAGAGGGGGACTCGTCTTCGGGGGGGATTGATGCCGGAGGGGCGGAGCGGGAGGACGTCTCATCGAACGGAGTAGGGACTTCGATTCCGGGGAACGACTAAAAGTCGTCCGATGCCGGTCGTCGGGAAGAACCTGGTCGTAACAGTCGTCTGCAGAACCTCTCTAAAAAAGACGGAATCTAACTCGAAGCGACCCGGTGCGAAGAAACTTGCCTGCTGCGAAGGCGTCTCATTAGACTGGGGACGGCCAGAAAAAACCCCGAGGGGGCAAAAAAAAGACTCGACTCGCGCTCGTGAAATAGAATCCTACGTCCCATAAACTCGCTAAGCGGAAAAAGAGGAGGGGAAGAACTGTTGAAGGAGCATGATTTAAAAAAGGGAGAGAAGCCCCGTCGGTAGGCTACTCTCAAAAAACTCGACTTGATGGAGGGACTACGAAGCAAAGAAGAGTCAAGAGACCGTACTCCTGCTTGAGGGGGGGGGGCCGCGACTTACTCTCTTCGAGGGTCGAAGAAATGACCGAGACCGGTAAAAAAAAGTCGGTTCGACACCGTTCTAGAACCGGGGGGAGGAAGCCACGCCTCTTCGGGGCGAGATCCTTTGAAGGAAAAAACTGAGGATGTGCAGGACCCGCTACTCCGAGTCTCTTCTGACCTTATAGTGGAGGGAACCTTAGAAGATTCCAGAAAGCCCGCAGCTCTTAATCCGCTGGGGCACAGTGAAACAAAACGGAACGCGTTGATCTTCGTCCACCAAGGAGGGGTGACAAAAATCCGAGACGCTAGTCGGGTGATATAGGAATTCAGGGAAAACGCCGCGACCGTCCTCTATCCATTGGGAACGGAGCAGAGTGTCCCTAAAAAGCGAAGCGGCTCGGACAGGTACTGAAACTCTTTAAAGCTTACACGCCTCCAGGTCTAAATTTATAAGTCAGACGGCAGTCAGGAAATTCATGGAGGAGTCCCCGTGGATCGAAAGAAAGCTTATGCTATTCGCTGAATTCCAATCCCCATGGAGAAGAGGAGACGCAAGGGAAGAGAAAAAGACCGCAATCAACGAATGGTCGCGGAGGGACCCGGAGAAGTAGGGCTTTGAAAAAAAGGATCCGTCCAAATGCGCAAGAAACCGGGCAGGTGAAAGCGGCTGGGGCTGCCCGTAACAAGGCATGCCCGGCTCGACTATACCGGCTAGGGACGGCAAGGGAGGAGGTGCCGGATGCGAAAAAGGACGCGGGGAGAGAGTCGAACGTCCTGAAGACTCAGGGGGACCGATCTAAAAAACGCTTTGAAAAAATTCACCTATCGCGGAGGTCCGAAGTCAAGGAGACAGTCGAGTGAGACTTAAGACTTTGCTCTTTCTTTCAGACCCAAATATGAAGCGGACATACCTACCTATTCCCTTCTTCTTGGTGGAAAACTCTCCCTGATCTCTGCCCGTCGGTCGCTTAGAAACTAAGACCGAACTAGGGAGTAACTCAGGAACTTGCCTTCATCCATAGCAACTACTACTAAGGAGTTGTATCTTCAAAAAGCCCAGAGTGCTGTTAGGGACGAGAACGAAGGAACCCTTGACTCGGAGGGAGGAAACACTGGGAAGGGGGGTCACCATATAGGAGTAAGCTTCGATAACACTAAGCTTAGACACAAGCAGAGGAACCCGGAAGGGATGGCCAAGAATCTCGCTCCCAAATGCCTCGAGCCTACTTCTAACTAAAAATTCGATATCGAGCCGTGATAAGTCACTTCCAGTTAATATCAACTGGAAAACATGTTTAGACCTTAAAGGGAAGATGAGGAGTATTGCATATAAGCTCGAATGTTATAAATGTGGGGCGAGGACACAGGGTTTTTTTAACAGAGACGCACACGACGAGAAAGAGAGAGTGGAAGAGGGTGCACCGGTCCCTATCGGAAAGGTTCAAATATAAAAGCGAGGGGGGAGATTCAATGCCATGTTACGTGGAGTCCGGTCCGAACTCATCTAGGCATGAGAGGGGTAGAACTAGTTCACGATCCACGCCGTCGGTACATGGGAAGGCTGCTAATGGGGGGCCAAAACTCACCAAGAAAGGGCGAGTGTATCGTCAATCCGCGGTCGAAACTCAAGGGGGGGGGGGGGGGGGCGCACAGAACAAAAGAAACAGACTGAAAAGACAACTCGATGACACTTCGAGATCTCTCACAACAAAAAATGTCTCGCAGATTGTGGAAGGAAGGCTTTTAGAAAGTTCTAGATCGTATTGGACAGAAAGAGAGGAGGAGAGAGGACGCCCAGCATGACATAAAAGAAGCTGGAAAGGGGATGAGAGCCCAGGGGGTTTTCTCTTGGTATTAGACAAGTGCTACGAAAGAAGAGAGGGGGGGGGACGAGAGCTACATCAGGGAACTCGAATTTCCGGATATGGCGCGCGGGTGGGAGAGGCACGGTGGATCGGGACCGGCGGTTTAGGGGCAAGAGCGGAGGTATGTTTGTCGACGGGGGGGTCGAGATGCAATCACAGGACTCGCCAGCGACAAAAAGACGAGCTTCTCAGGCCCTACTCAAAGAAAGTGAAAGGGGAACTCCCCATTTTGAGAGTAAAGAGGGGGAGCAGGGGAAGAGCAGGAGGGAGAATCTGGAGGGTTAAGGTCGGAGAGCGTCGCCAAAAACATCTCGGGAAGAAAGAAATGGTGTGATCAGAATTGGAGGGCCGGGCGAAGCTGGGCCCTTTTCTGGAAAAATACGCGCGGGCCGCCGCGAAAAAGGGTGCTCCGCGATCGCGACGAAAGAAGAAAATCTCAACTCCCAGGGGGTCATCGGGCTGTACGGAGCGCCCGGCTTCAACGCCAGGAAAAAGCGCGGGTTGGTTAAGGCTGACAGCGAGCTTTGTATAGTCCCTAAAGACGCAGAAGTCGGGGAGGTCCACTCAGCTACCTTACGTCGCGACCTAAGAGGGGTCAACTCGAAAGCACCACCACAATCTAGCGAGGATGGGGAGCGGTTACAGACAACGCCGATCGGGGAAGGGCCGAAAAAGGACTGGGGGGGGGCGGCGCGCGTCAGCCGGCCCGGACCGCTTAACAACGGAAAGCCGGGAAAGGGAGAGACTCAACGCAGATGCGGACCTTGAAGCTGCCGAGGCCTTGGTAACTGGGTACTCAGGAAAACAGACCGCGAAAAGCTCGGTCTTGCGGAGGGTACGGTCCTTATAAAAAAAAAAAAGTAAAACTCCCTGTGCTAATCAAGAAGCGCCGTCGCCGGTAAGTAGAGGTGCGTGAGTTGTGATACAATCTATCGAGAAAAAGGGAAGTTTCTTTAATGCGGGTAAAAAACTCGCGATGGCGGGGGGGTTAGCCACTTGAGCTCTGTCAGAAAAGACAGCTGGAGTAAGGGAGACCTTGAACAGATCCGCCGGCGGAAAGAAGCCGCAACAACCTGTCCGGCCTGAAAGGGGACGGACTCCCTGGCTCTTCGGGATGAGAGATGAGTAGAGTCGATAGAGCAGTGGACGGGGGAACCTACTCATCGGTCAGGGGAGGTGCTGGTCTTGGGAGGGCAACTCAAGAATTGACAGCGTTGAAGCCAGTTTTCCTGCATGGGATCTGCCGAAACCGTATGGGCCATGAGCTGGAAAGTGTACTCTCGACTTCTACTTAAGTAAGGAAATCTTAGGGGGGCCTAGAAGAATTCCTCGTCTGACTTACATCAGCCTCCCTGGTGTTAAGATCCCAATCCACTCGATAATCTATCACTCATCCTTGGAGAGAGGGGGAAGTGAGTCTCTGTCCTTGACCTCGATAGGATGGGGGAACCCCCGTCTGTACTGTACTCCTATCTTATGAAAAAAAAAAGATATACTTCTTTCGTTAGGCTGAAAACACGCTCAAATAATAAGAGAAAGCAAGCGAGAGCGCTGGCTTCTCGTCTAGGAACGACTTCTGCCTAGATGCATGGGAGAAGAACGAGCTATGGGGGCGCAAGTAAAGGGCGTCTCGCTTCGAGGAGGGGGAGACGCCGGGACCGGGATCAAGGACAGAATCAAGGAGAAGGTGGGGTAAGAGAGTCCGGGGCGCGGTTCTGAAGGCTGACAAAAAGGCGAAGACGACGCTTAAGCAGCACTCTTGTCTTCAGACGATGCGTGAGAAAGACTGGGGGGGGAGGGGGGGGAGATCGGAGTCTGCGGTTTTCCGAGAAACTTGAAGAAAGCCTCACGACTACGGCAGACGATGACTATTCAGGCCAGGAGAGCAGCGTTCGAGGGCGACGGGGGGAGAACTCTGGGGAAAAAATAAGAGAACGATCGAAGGAAAAAGACGCTGGAAAGATCATCGAATAAAAACACGAGGGGGGGGGAAAGGGAGAGGAGGGTCAGCGGGCTTGTCAATAGTCGGACTAAAGTCGGGGAGGGGGGAAGAAATTCTGGCGCCTTCCCCGTAAAAAACGGTAGACATCAGGGGGGGAAAAGAAAGGCGACGCGATCAGGGGGCTGCCGTCGTCCGAGAAGACCTGGAGAAGGATCGGATCGGAGGATCCGAGATCGAACGGGACAAAAAAAGCTTCGAAGGGACGGAAAAAAGGCCGAAGCCAACGCGGGCCGTGAGGGAAAAAAAAACGAATTCAGGGACTACAAGGAGAACTCGCCCCGTGACGGAGAAAATCGCGGATTGACAAAGAGATTCTCCCGACGAAGGCCCCTAGAAGCAGGCTAAGAGAAGCCTGGGCGAAAAGCTCCACTTTGTGCCGAGCTATTTCCCCCGTGTAACTGAAGGGAGGGTCTTAGGGAGGAGACCTCAAAGCGTCCGTGAGGAGGGGTACCGCCTAAAAGAATGATAGGACCGAGGACGGACTTCAGAGATTGGGGACGACGTGCGAACGGTCCTCTCAGAAGTTTCGATCAAGGAAGAGAGTCCCGTCAGTAGCTTCGTTCCTACAAGGGGGGGGTTACAGGACGGAGTTACGGCGCCTCGTCGTCAGCTCGCCGTTGATAATAAAAGAAGGGGACGCCTGGGACCTGCGAAGGCAAGGCTGGGGCGGAGAGATCGCCGTGATCCACTTCCAGCACGAGCCGCGGTTGGCCCTTTTAAAGCAGAAAAAGAGGGTGCGAGTCCAAACTGGGTAAGAATGATGTAGACAGCCGCCAGTCCTAGGCCTCATGTATCTCCTTGCCCAGGGCGTCCGAAGGATGCAGGGAAAGAGCTCTACGACTAATGGGAGGTGTCCAAACTCCCGTCACAGCTCGGTCGGGGAAAGGGTGAGGACGAAAGAGCCCGAGAAGAATGAAGGAGGATGGGAGTGGTGAGCACAACATGCGATTGTCAGAAAGCCGGAAACACTGCCGGCTAAAAGCAGCTATCGGGGAGATAGAAGCCACCCTCCTGGCTAGGGGAGTCTAGGCAGAGTCGAAGAAATCCGAAAACCGCGACGACGTTGGTCTAGGAACAGTACGTTGGTAGGGCTCTGAGGAGCCTTAAAAAGGATAAAAGAGACCGAGCGGGGTCCCGCGGCGGCGAAAGGGAAAAAAGCGCCCGGCTCGACTAAGTACGTCTACTTTACAAGCCTGCTTTCGCAGGGTTCCGGCTGTCCGGACCTGAAGGGGAAATCCTGCTGAACAAATCAGGGGGAAAGACTCTAGAAAAACGGATGAAAGTTCACACCGATCCGGAGGTTAAGGAAAAAGGAAACGCCGCCGCGCCGATGCGACGGGGTCTAACGGTCCGGGGCTAACACGAAGATTATCGAACCGGAGAAAGGGGAAGTCGAACGTCGCCTCGCTCAAAGTCTGCGCTTACGAAAAAGCCGGGCCGCGAAGTCCGTTGGGCTTAACTCTAAGAAAAAAGAATCCTACAAGATGCGGGTTCAAGGGTGGGGGGTGGGGGGGGGGGGGGGGGGCACGGGGCAGGCCGAGAACCATTGAAGGAGGCTCGGGGCAGGCGCGTATCGCGCAGCACCCTGGAAAAAAAAAAGCGGGCCCTCAATCTTCACACCAAATTCACAAAAAAATATCGGCGCGGAGCATCGAATCCGCAAGAGAAAATTCCCTAGGCGATCCGAGGGGACATCGGCCTATCAGACTCGTAAGATAAAAACAGGACGCGGAATTAAGGAGAAAGGGTCGAGGTGGGTCAGGCTAAAGTCTTGTCGAATCCTCTTGGGGCGCAAAGGTGATCGACGGAGAAAGCACACGAGAAAAAAATTGGAGCGACCACCTGGGTCCCAGCTCGCAGGCCTATCTAAGGCGATTGAATAAGACTGTAGAAGGAAAGAAAACGTATTGGAGGGAGGGGGGATTACCACTGCAACAGCTCATCTATTCAGGAGAGGGGGCAAGCTCACGATCCCGCAGGTGCTGCTTCTCCAAAGCTCTTTTCCTCGAATCGAGAGACGCGGTGAGGGGGAAGAGAGCGGGTCGAATCCTCAGAAAGTGGTCGGGCTGCAAAATCAAAGGAACGTTACCTCACAAGATAAGAGCGAGATCTCATCTCAACAACCACAAAAAATAAGGAAGGGAAAAAAGGAAGGAAATATGAGATGTCCTCGGGGTGCGTGTATAGTTCTCTTGTGATGTGACAGGAACCAAATAGCGGCGAGGACGAAAAAAGCCGCGGCTGACTATATAACGGAAAGGGAATCGGACAACATAAGCGAAGAAACCTTCTTGGAGGGGGAGTGCGCCGCCTGGCAATAAAAAAAGGAGACGAGGCGTGTCGCGGAAGAGAACACGTCAGCGCCTCAACCTTGGGAAGGGCGAGCGCTGTTATAAAGCACTGGGGTGCCAGCGGAAAAACGTGGTTTTCTCCTATTAATCTGAATTGCTGGGGCGGTATTTCGGCATGGGTCCTCTCAACACGGATCGACAGAAGCGGCGACCTAGACCTCGGATCGTCAATTGAGGAGGGCGCCAAAAGGGCGTTTATCTTAAAGGATTTTCTGCCGGGGATCATCGGCTCGGAGCGATGGTTTCACTTGGGAAAGTCGCGCGGACGCGCGAATCTTCGGGACGAAGCTCGGTGTTTGTCAGAAAAGCCGGGGGGGGAGAAGCGATACTTGCAACCCGCGAAGAAATCTCTTTAGGCGATCTTACATCGGTTAGAGAGGGACAGAATATCCTCTAGGGAAAGATCACCGCCCCGAGGGTAATTTCATCTCTACGGTTCTCGACCCGTATGGGAGAAAAGAAGCGTTCAATCGCAGCCGTTAAAGATGACGGACTAAAGTCTGAATGTACGCTAAGCAGAGGGGGTCGCACATCGGTCAGAGAGAGACTGAGGGTAGACTGGGGGGGGCTCGGAGACCATCTAAAAGGAAATCGTTGCTTAACTATAGATCGGTCTCCGTAGTCTGAGACGTCCCGTGGGGCTCTCAGGGGAGGGGGGGGAGGGTCTCCAGGCATCGGCACGAAGCGGATTCGTCACGGAACTGATAAGCGAAGCCGGGGAACGGCCTGGTGGAAAGGCACGACCTCCTCGGCCACGCTCGAGGGGAGTCAGGGGACAAAGTCGAAGCCCTCCTTCGTCCGTACGGTGCGGCCGGACGAGTCCGTTGCGAAGTGGACGGTAGAGTCGGCGCTACACGGGCCAGTGGGCCTGATCGAGGAATGCCTAAAGAGGGTCTCCTGGGTGGGGGTCGCGAACGGTTCTCGGTCTTAGAAGTACACAACATTAATGAAGTGAGAGTTACGTATCAAAGGTCCTTCCGGACATCTCTGGGTGCATCTGATCCCTTCCTAAACTCAATAAAAAAGTCACCGAAAAACTGACGGGGGGTCTTCTAAGAACCGGCTCGTCGACGAGAGAGGAAGTGGCAAATCAGGCCTGGCGGCGATAAAAACAAAGAGATGACTCGGAGTGAGGGACGGCTTGCTCAAAAAACTCACGCTGACCTTGGTAACGAGAAAGCGTTCCGAGGTGCGCGCCATCCGAGAGGCAGTCAGGCGGCTGAAGGGGGGGAAAAGAGGGACGCGAAAGGCTAAGCAAGAATCTAAAGACAGCGTCCTCAGTCGTAAGGGAGAAGAGGGCCGTGGTCTACGACCGGAAGAAAAAAAGAAGAGAGGCACGTACGCGCCTGGAGGCACTGAGGCCGGACACGGGGAACTGCGACGCAGTCTCGCGAAGTTCTTAAATCGAAGCGGACCGTCCCCGCGCTGAAGAAAAGCATGACTTGAGGGTCCGACGAGCAGCGCTACGAGGAGCTCATCATCATCAGGCTCGAGGGGGAACTTCTCTTAAAGACGAAGGCGGGGAGGGTGATAAGACAGGACAATGAAGAACTGAGGTTCCAATTGTCGGTTACACAAAATACCGAGAAGTGCTCAGAACGCGGGAGACGTCGAGCCGATCTAGCTGAGGGGGATCGAAGGGGGAGCCGAGAACCGGGGGAAGGCTTTCTGTCTGCAGGGGCGGAAAGGGAGTCGAACGAAACTGGAAAAAAGAAAAAAAGCATAAGTTTTTCAGAGACTCTTCAACGGGTTCTAAGAAGGGGGAGTGGCGGAGGCCTAAAGAGCTGTAAAAAAAAATTTCTGCATCTCCGACTACTGCATAAGAAAGGATCGCGGGAGAAACATGCAAACCTAGAAGAATGGGAAGTGGCGAAATACAAGCTCTGTACAATGACTGCATCCAGACAGGGAAGAGTCGAAAATGAGACAAGCAGAAT
>Ga0179593_1687299_pt1 | contig 13020 bp, 14 predicted proteins | sample CZODoug2_1_08_16_FD_185931 | JGI IMG/M metagenome (GOLD analysis project Ga0179593, IMG submission 185931) | Vadose zone soil fungal communities from Angelo Coast Range Reserve, California, USA - CZODoug2_1_08_16fungal (PacBio error correction) | ecosystem: Environmental > Terrestrial > Soil >...
GAGAAGCAGGCACGGAGTGCCGAAGGAATCGCAAGCTAGGAGAAACATCAAACCGATCAGTAAAACAACAGGGAAAGGCCGTTCAGCCGCTTATGCGCCGTCCTCGAGACTCCAAGAAGGACAAACTAAGGTTGGAACGGGGGACCGTGCCGAAAAATGGGAGAGCGGGGGGGGTACTGAGCAGAAAGCAAAGGTCAAAAGCAAGAGGTACAGGGATAGGCAAAGAAGGGCGCTGGACGAACGTGATTTTGGGGGAAAAGGATTCCAGAAGCCAGACCGGCGTTGCCAAGTCCTCGTTTCGGTATATTGATGAACCAAGGAAGGTAGAAAGCCACAAAAAAATAAACGAAAGCAAAACATCCAAGATGGCAATTACTTTGCCGTTGTAAGCAAAGGGGGCGATCGGTCGAAGAAAAAAAAACTGGGGGGAACAATTCAAAGATGCAACTACGCCTGCGGGTACGGGTAAAACCCCCCTTTACAGAAAGGATTGCATTCCTCAGCACAAAACTGAACGGAGGGCGCTACCTGTCGGAAGGTCCCGGAAAAGGAAAACGTGCTTGGGATTGCGCCAGGTCATCGCCACTTTAACGGACAAAACCGCGCGAGCAAACCAGCACGAGGAAAAAGGGGGGAGACGAGGGCGGTGCCTATACAAGTTTTAAGGGAAGCGAGGGGAAAGCTTCAAAGAGGTCGCACCACCCTACGGCACGGGGGAACAAAGGTCGTCGTGGGGGATTCAAAAAAGGTTAACGGACTCGACGCGAGCGCATGAAATGGTAAATAACATGAAGGGGGAGGATCGGGTGCCCAGCGTTGGGTGGGCTGCATCAGCCGGACGATAGACGACCGGGGGAGGAGGTGATCGGGGAGCGAAAGGGGAGGTTAAAGGGCCTACCATGATGCCCGTAAGGTGGCGGACCTGGCGATGAAAGCCGGCCGGCATAGAAGACATGTGCAGTCGCATATGGTTTGAGGCGGACCGGGTTCAAGTGATGCGAAGGAAAATGATCGGCGTACATACAGCGAGAAGGAGGATGGGGTAACCCATAAAGTAAGCACCTACTATCTTCCAGGGAGGAGTGGATCCGCAGATCAGACCAGAACTTGGTGCATGCATGATAAGAATTTCAAGGAAAGGGGGGGGGGATTTAATGGGGGCAGGTGGGTAAAAGGTGAAGCGGAAGGTATTGGCAAGACTGATGAGAACGTGCAGGGGAACGCTACATGGTACCAGGAAAAGAGCAAGAAAAATACAAAAACAATAAGGGGTGTACAAGGGGACGGAAAGACGCTGGGGATAGGAAAAAGCCCGCACCGATGGAAAGTGTCACAAATCCCAAACCCTCTATTGGCTGGGGGGGGTGACCGGAAAGACTCTGGCTGAACCCTGAAGTGGGGGTCTGAAATAAAGGTTTATCAAGAGGAAGGGCACGACTGGAAGAGAACAAGCCTGATAAAGTAAGTGTGTCGTGGGGAGCAGAAAGACAGACGCATGGCTTTCACAAAAACATGACTTCATGACCGAGGGAGATTTTAAAAGGTGCCGCCCTGAAGCTCGCCTCTGCCCGGGTCAGGGGAGTCGCTTAGTCACGAAGGAAGGGGAAGAGAGAGCACGCATGGTTGCCGGCGGGCTGGGAGGCTACGAGAAAAACTGAAAAGAAAAGGCTGATCGATGGAGCAAAGTGGGGATCATGTTTCAGTAGCACTGCTCTACACAAACTTGAAACAGATATGGAAAAAGGGCCGCTGGGGGTGAGAGAGGCGGAAGGGTTACTGTGGGGGAGTGCCGGGATCAAAAACAGAAAGGACAATATGAGGTCCTTCGGGGAGGGGGGGGGGGGAAAAAAACGGTTGGGGCTCAACCGGTGCAAACCCAAGCTTCTGATCACAGGAGAAACGAAATTCTCACAGGGAATGAATCTTCATTACTTGGCAAAGCCGGTTGAGAAGGATCTACAGCCCCGAAACAAGAAAGAACGCTCCGACGTCCAGGCGGCACGGGGGATCGAATGAAGGTTCGTAGGGGCGAAGACTACCACTAAAGGGGAAGGAAGTAAATGACCTTGAAAAGCTGTAGAAGGAGAGAATGGAGCATTTTTATTCAGACGAGACGAGAATAAGAAAAAGTCAGTAGCAAGAAAGGGGGCCCCCTGTAAATGGGGAGAGGGGACGACGGGAAAGAGATAGGGGGTCAATGCCTGAAGGTGAATCGTTATACGGACGTCCCTCATTCCCACATGTGAAGTTGGGGGAAGAGGGTGCACCCTAACCAGCGATACTGAATCAGAGGAAAGCAAGCCATCTGAATAGCAGACAGGAAAAATATCAGAAGGGGGAGAGGGTTCTTGGGCTCGGCCGAAGGCAAAGGAAAAAGGGGCTAAAAAGGGAAAAACGCTGTGCCTGTACGCCTTCCCTACGGCTCAACCCCCAGAGCACAGCCCAGACAAGTTCGGAGACGCGCCAGGAAAATTTAAAAAAGAATCCGTTATGGGCTGCATCTGAATAGGGGGACAAATGTTTCCTAAGAAAAAAGGCCCTGGATGATTTCCTCGCGCGATCGGAAGCAAAAAAGGCTCGGCTTTGGAGAGCAAGGCCCACTAAAGGGGTGGGAGGGGGAATCGGAGGTCGTAGAGAAAAGTCCATGGGAGGAGAAGAACGCCTGAGGCTTTCTGCGGTGGAAGGAAAAAGATTATCCAGGGGTTCGCAGATCTCAACACAACAAAGAAAAACTGGATAATATCTTTCGCACATCGCGCAGACTAAGATCACCACGAAGAACAGCGCTAGAATGTCTAGGAAGCAGGGAAACTCTACGACCGCCACGATCCCCAAACAGGAACAGCTGGGGGGCCATTTACAGGTGTAGAGGGCACCGCCGAGGAAAGGTTGAGAGGAATAAAAGGGATCTCGCGAAGGGAGGAATAAAATAACGGAAGGGCATTACATGGGGCCCTTTAAGATCAAAGAAAGAACTGAGTCCTCCTAACTCATCCAAAGCTACTACTAAAGAAGGGAACGGACGAACTGAGAGGCTCGGGGGAGCTTATGAACAGAGGTGCCGCGGGACGTAAAACGGCTTCACGTGGCTTGGGGATGGATTCCGTCGGAAAGCAAAACGAAACGCTCCCCAACCCGGGCGTTATAAAGAAATTTTATCGACTTATAACAAGAAGGAGGAGATCTCTGGGCTTCTCTGAGAGAAATTTTAGGATGGCCCTCATAGGGGTGCGTCAAAGCACTTCAACAGTTGATGAGGAGCGGCTGAAAATGCAAAGACGGGGAATCATGAGACATACGAAGTGATGTAAGCTGGTAAATTTCCCAGAAGAAAACATTCCCCGGAGGGGGAATGGAGGGGGGGGGAGGTTAAACGCCTTGGAACTGGGAAGGACGCTGATAGTTGATTACGATGTTGACTGCCGCATGTGAAAACAGCTTTTAAACCAGCAAGGGGAGGACAGGTTCAGGGTCTTAGGAACCCTGGACAGACACGGACGTGCTCCTGGGATTCCAAAGGCTAAAGGAAAAAAGTGGGGCCCGGAATGGGGAAAACGCTTCTTCTAACCGGAATGAAGCATAGATATCATTCGGGAGAATGTGGGGAGAGTTGTCCGCCTGGAACAGAAAAGAAAGGTTACTAACTAAAACCAAGGGGGCAAAAAAAACATGTGATCAAACTCCCGGAAGGCGACGTACCGTAATCAGTCCTGTGAGCCAAGGGAAGTCAAAAAGAAAAGCAGAGAGAGAAAAAAACCCATCGGCCATGCCGCGGCTAGCGCGCGGGCGAAAGGGGATAAAACAGAAGTCTCAAGGTTTCGACTGAACCGATGATCCCCACTTTGAGCAAAATTATAAAAAAGGAACGGCCGAGAGCAGACTCAAAGCCCCGCACCATTGGGTGCTAGAATGCGGCCTAAGGATCGCGAGTCTCCAGCACAATTACCCGAAGAGAGTACATCATAAAAGGCTCAGATTAGGGAGGAGGGGACGCCATCGGGGATGATGAGCGGAAGCTGAGAAGGGGGAATGGATTAAGACATCTTTTCCATCGAGTCCTTAAAGTGATACACCTCAACAACTGAAAACGGCCAGAGAAGACAAGGGGAGGGGATAACAGAGGGCTTTGCTCTGCCGGGCCTCATCGATACACGAGATAGGGCTAGTGCTAGGAAGGGGGGGCAAAACGGTTCTGGACGACCTTGCTTCGCCCGGGAGTTTTCAGTGGCAAAAAAACCAACGTTGAATGTCCACCCCGGGGAGAGGGTCGGGAAAACTGTACCACCGTATAAGACACCCGCACGTCCTCAGCAGTCTTGCGGACAGTCAGGGAAAAAAAAAAAGGAGTCAAAGGGAAAAGACGGCTGTACACCACTTCGATTCGCCGTTGAAAGATCACCGCAGCGGCAAGCTTGCCCCACGAAGAGAACGAAGCCGAAAAAAAAGGTGGGGGGGAGGAAAACTGAAGCTGGGTGCCAGCGCCTCTCGGGTCAGAATGTACGCCGATCATTCCGAGGACGCTCAACGACAAAAAAAGGGGAACAACACCGAGGAGCCCCGCGGCGATTGCCCCGGGCCCTCACGGAAGCATCGCAGATGAGCGTGAAAACGGACCCGATCGGGTGTCTTGGAGGAAACAAAGAAGGCGGAAAAAAGTCCCCGGCGCCACGATCAACCAGAACGACCAATATGAGGAAGCCAGTCGCAGCCGGCTTATTGCAGACAACAAAACTTGGAATCAAAAACGGATCCGGGCAGGGGAAAACTCACATTGTCCGGATTAAACGCTTAAGGAAGAACACGAGACTCGAAAAAAGATGCAGGGAAAGGCAGTCACCGCCGCGTCATTGGTGTTGAGAGGAAGGAAGGTGGCCGGAGAGGCAGAAGAGGGTCACAAGGCCCCGTAACGAATCTCGATTTCCAGAACAGACCGGCAAAAAGAAAGGTGTGCCGTACAGCTGGAGTGACCCTGCTCATTCTCACAACGTGATTTTTCCAAGAAAACGTAGGCGAGATCACAGAGGCCATGGGTTATCGAAAGAATCGCCATCATAAGGCAATGCCACGGAGGGGGCTGAAAGAAAAAAAAATGAGGGGAAATGGGGGAAGGTCACACGGTTCGATTCGAGCCGATTAAAAAAAAAGAGCAGACCAAAAGTTGGGACCGTGAGAGAAGTCTGAAAAGGAAAAGTGTGGGGTATCACTAAACTTGGCCCTCAAATGGAATAACGTAAAAAGAAACGAAAAGGGATGAAAGGTCTTGGCAAGGAGCAGTACAGACCCATTCCCCAAATGAAAGATAGGCCAGCGGGCGAGAAACCGAAAGTAACTATTGGGGCACAAGAAAGGTCGTTCTGCTCACGATTAAGTCTCCCATACAAAACCCGGAACGAAGTCGCACAAAAACATAGTTGAGGGGAGGTTGCTCTGAGAAGCAGGATAGCCTAGCTGCCTGGGATCAGGGTTTCGTGGGTTGAAGAAAGGAAGAAAGAAGGAAGCTTCTCACGCGGACATGATCGATCTCTCTCCAAAACAAAATAGAGAGAGAACAGGCTGTTCGAAGGAAGAGGCTATGGACGTCTACAAGAGACATTCATACACGGAAAGCCCCAACGGGATGGCCAAGCCGGGAAGATAAAAGGGAAAGTCCTTCCTCGAAAAACTCAGAGACAAAGGGAAGATGGCGACAAGGGGAGAAAAAAAAAGAGGGGGTCTTAAGCAGTGGGCAAAACGAAGTCACGTGCACTGCCCAAAAATCTTACCGGATGGAACTCGGAACAGCAGCTTTAAAGAGGAGGGGGAGTGTGGGAGTCGGTCAGCCTGCTCAGACACGACCGGATGAAAGTGTCGGGAGGAAATTGTCTGACCAACGTTTAGGGAAACCCTCCACCCGGGATACACTCGATCCCAGAAAAAAGCGAGGTTGGAAAGTGGTAATGGGCGATCGCTCGAAGGCTCGAATAGACCTGTGGGGGGGTTTAAAAAAAAAAAGTGAAGGGAAAGAGTGTGAAAGGGGCCCCCCTTGACCCGCATTGCCCCGATGAAACTAGCAAGCACAATTTCCGGGAGGGGGGGAAGACATCGAAAAAGGACCTGCGGTCCGAACTAACATCACGGGTTTCCTTGGGGAAAGAAAGAGACTCAAAGACAAGCAGATTACAACAGACGAACCCCCATAGATAATGGGAGAACAAGAATAGCTATTCTTGGACCTCTGAACGCGGACGATCGGGGCCACACTTAAAAAAAGACGGGAGGCAAAGCCTATCAAAAGCACTGCCTGCGGCGGTGACGAAAGGGGAAGGGAAAAGCATTTCGACCTCGGAAGTCTCGAGCTCTTTAGCTGGGTGGTAAATCCGGCAACGCAGGATGGGCATCCCGAGTCGGGGGGAAGAGGGTGTTTGTCCTGCAATCCCCGGCTGACGCAACCGGCGATATCGCAAGGGGATGGTCAGAAGGAGCGCGGGAGGTCCGGAGTGTGAGGCTACCCGACCACTGCAACGTGTCATTGGCAGTGTTTCAAAAAGCGCATCGATGCTTAACAAAAAAGAGAAGAAAATGTGATCGCAGTATGTGTTGGATTGACCTTGAAAAGGGGAGAAACCCAAAACAAGGCGATGATGTCCTTCTGACAGCGAAATGCCTGGGGGCTGGTCCATTCCGTACCGGCTCAATACCTATCTCCGCTGGGGGGGAAAAACGCGAAAAACGTCGGCGCACGCTTTTGCCGCGGCGTGAATCGAATTCAGGAGATGAGGGTAGTAAGGGTAGCCGGGGAATATCCTTGGATGGGGTTCAGACGAAAGGAAAAGAAAGGAATGGAGTTCGGCAGAGGGGGGGGGGACACGAACGAACCGAACACATCAAACCGGGGGGGGGAACAGGGAACCCGAAAAAACTAAGGAAAACACGGCAGACCTCCCGCACCGGGAAAGGGTCTCAAGAAGATCTCAATGCCCCCCAGAGGGGCGAGACGATGACTGAAAAGGGGGGAAAAGAATCAAGAAAACTCTGGGATTCCGAACCCTGATTGTCTGCGATGACGCGAGGGAAATCAAGGGACTAAAAGGGCAAGACTGAGCGCAAGCCTGAGCAAAACCAGTCGGATAAGATGGCAAGGAAAAAAGAAAGCTGGCTTTCAAAAAAATGAACTTGGAAAAGGAGGGAAAAGGGAAAAGCTGGGGTGCGCCCTTGCCGGAGCCTCGTAGGGTTCATGGTGACTGAGATAGAGATCGGGACACGAGAAAGAGCGAAGAAGAAAAAAAATATTTTGCGGGGATTTGAGGCTGCGAATCGACGAGAATGAAAAAAACTGGGAAGGCAAGGGAAATCGGTTTTCAGTGGAAACCAGGAAACTAACCCGCGGGGACCTAAACGCAGCGGGGCAAGAAAAAGCAGTATGGGGGACCGAGAGCTATAGGGAAAAAGAAGGGAAAACGCACGGAGCGAACATAGTTTACTGTACTTCGCCTTGCGGGGGGAAATAAATGGGGGGGGAGGCCTCAAGGTCAACCGGGAAAAACCGCTTCTGAAGGCGAGGAAAAAAAAGAAAGGGGGAGATCATATGCTTCATACTGTTGCACATAATAATCATTGGAAGAAATCTACATTCCAAAAAAAGGAGAAAAAGGGGATACGCTCGCTTGAAGGAAGGCACAGGTAAAATGAAAGAAAAAGGACGTGAACAAAGGGCCATAATTGCCGACATACCGAAGCTTGGAAAGGATGGCAAAGCAGGCAGTCAAAATTCCGAACAGAGGGGAACCAACTGAAAGTCAAAGTACCCGCCCTACGCAAGGGGCCCAGAAGTGGGGGGAAGGCAAAGGCTCCAGATCGATTGTCTCCTGCAAGCCGGGCGTGGGGGAAGGGAGACTAAGAAGAAAAAGGTGGTTGCGGAGCACACCGAGCTGAGGCAAAAATCCCAGATCCGCTCCTCCGGGATCCGGAGGAGAAACATACGGAAGTATAAAGGGGCAAAGTTGTGGCAGTTTCGTGGCAAAAAAAAAAGGAGCCGAAGCCCTGCTCTGAATCAAATATTGACAAAACGTCGAATCGCACCCCCAGAGGGGAAGCGTATCCTCCGTTGTAAAGGGAAAGGAACGCCGAGAGTCCACGTCGTCTTACGGAGGAAAGGGATGTGGAAAAGACTAGGAAAGGGATTCCTCGCCATTCAGCCTGAAAGGGGAGAGGCTATCCAGGGGAAAAAAGGGGAAAGAAAGGGCGGTTGGAAGTCCCCCCAGGCAGGACATGGGGTAGGAGGGATCGGGGCTGCGTAGAGTGAAAATCAATGGGGAAGGAGAAATCGCGCTGTGAGGGGAATATTAGGAGGGCTGCGCTTAGCGCATAAGTTATCACAGGTGGGAGAGAGCAAAAAAAACGAGGATAGGAAAGAGAAGGATGAACCCCGGGAAATAGAGAGGAGAGAAAAGTAGCATACGATTCCATGCGTCCAAAGGGTTTTAGATACATGGCCGGTTGAAACTCTACCTCCAAATCCCTCCGACCAACAGGTAGGGGGGAGGACGGGGAGGGACGACCGAGGCCTTTTGACGGAGAAAGGATCCGGGAGGACTCATCAAGGCGACCGGCAGTACATGCTGCCAGGGAATATGGAAGAATCACGGCGTCAGTACGCAGAAGGACTAAAAAAATTACAGAACAATGATGGGTACCTTCCTGCGCGAAAGGGGTGTGCGGGAGGCGGAGGAGAGTACACAGCCGGTTCTTCTCGCTCGGATGCACTGAACAGGGAAAAACCTGCGCCAACCGGCCGTGGTCTTGCTGGAAAAAAGAGAGCGGCTTCGAGGCTAAACAGAAAATCGAGGGGGTGTGCCCGCGAGCAGACCGGGGGCAAAAGAAACAAAAAAGGAGGAAGAGAAAAACCTTATACCGCCATTCAACGCAGCTTAGACATCTATTAGACTTACCGCATTTTACCCGGAACCAAAATAAAAGGGGGAAAAAAGGGGGAAGGTACCGTTGGACTTTCAGTGACTTAGTGTCGACGGGGAACCTTAGTTGGGCAAGTGCATTTCGCAAACCCGCTTTCAAGCAAGTCGGAGGTTGCCCCCGGGTCTTGGAGAGGGAAGAAGACAAGGAAATAACGCGGAACAGGGAGAAAGGGGACCCAGGTCAAAGCAAGGGCCAACGGCTGATGCAAGATTGTGGCCCTAGTGGGACATACTCAAAAGATTCTTCTGGAAAAAAGAGGCATAAGTCCCTGAGAATGAGGAGCGTGATAGCCTGGGAGTTGTACGGTGAAACCAAGGTGCATCCTCCACCACATGTCTTACACTACCAAGGCCGGCAGAGAGCAAGGGGTGCGATGCGTCCCAGCCTTTCAAAAAAAAGGAAAGGGAAAAACAGAGCAAGGTAACGAAGCCGATAAGTTCCGCATGGGATGCGCCTACAAAGGAATGAAAATGATCCCCACTGTCACATGATCCCCATCCGGGGGAAAAAAACAAAAAAATATTGGGTTCTTCTTCGCTCGTCCCGTCAGGAGGGTGCCGATCGCAGTCTCCAAAGAACCGCAGAGGAAAAGAGGGGGGGGGGAAAAATCGGTATGAATTTTCGTTGTGAAAGCCAATGAGTCGGAGGCCGGGGGGGGAACCATCTCCTATCCGACGGCTTATAAGACTTGCGAAACCAGTGGGCCCAAAGTCACGTGGATACACCGTTCCGAAAAGGGACGTAAAAGGTTGGAACCCAGAGCTTCTTGCTCCCGGTCACTGCATCGATCGCAATAGAGCGGGGGGAATTTGATTGGACCACTTGACAAAAGGCCGAAAAGAGTTTCCGCGGCCGTCCAAGGGTCCAGACACCAAGGAGTGTAATCGGGGTGTCAACGAAAACGCACCGCAGTCAAAGAATCAGGCTTGACATCTTCGAAAAGAAAAGAGGGATCCCGGCTAAACCGGCCGGGACTGGGGAAATTCAAAAAAGGGATCCACCGGGGAGCGGCACAAACTTGCGCCGACGGTCTCGTAAAGAAGCCCCGAGAAAGATAGGGATTGAAAAGGGGAAAAAACTGGTACCAGACGGCCGCATCGATGGACCGCAAGACCTAAAAAGAGAGGCTACGGACGGTCCAGGTCATCAACAACCAAAAATACGGACACAGTCGATGCGGCAAAGCGGTCACAAACAAAAAGGAGCGTGAAACAAGGGAAGCGGGGCTGGAAAAAGGAACCAAGTAAGGGACGCCACGAATCACCGGCCACGCCCATCGGTCTTATAGCCGAGAAATGATGGACAACCAAAAGAAAGAAAAGACGTGACAAATGACGTGCGGGGCGGGGGCGGATCGGACGGGAAAAAGTCCTCGAAAACAGTATTTGGACATCGAAAGGACCGAAGCGAACAGTGCTTTGGGGAAAAAAAGGACTGGGTGGGCCGATCGGCAAGCGTAAAAAAGGAAACGAGAAAAAAAAAAAATGAAGAAAAGGGGACCTCGAAAAAACCGGCAGCGGCTGGGGTCTTCGCGTTAAGTCGGGCGTACAAGCTGGCGATCCCTGCCGGCAACCAGAAACTTGATTAAAGGGGGGAAAAAAAAGGGATGAGAAAGAAAGCGCCAGAGGGGGTCCGCTGGCGGCGAATCAAAAATACGGGGGGAAAGGGAAGAAAGGGGGGAGGTACCCTTCAAAAAAAGGCGTACTGGATCGCTGCTTTTGATTCACCCAGGGGGGGGGGTCGATTATAGATAAAGAAAGCGAAGGGCAAAGTAATTGCAGCGAAGAATTCAGGGGGGGGGGGACTAGGGTAAAAACACTAAAAGTGTCGCTCAAGAATCCCGTACCTCGAACGATTGCTAGGTCGGCAACCGCCTTCGCAATTAGACCCGAAAAAAAAAATGCAAACACGCACAAAAAAAAGAAACCCCGTTAACAGGTGGTCCGTTGCAAGCGCTTCGGGGGAAAAAAAGTAAAAGCCAAGCGCACTGGGCGGACGCCTCAAACACCACGCGCTACCGTCTGCCCTAGTGTGGTCTGATTGAGTGAGAAATCAGAGGCGAGACGGCGAAACGAAAGGTTAAGGGGGAGTGAGGGGGATGTAGACGTCCATAGCCTTGGGTCTATTCCTTCGCACGCGGGCTGATTCGATCTACTAAGAAAAAGAAGAAAAAGGAAAGCGTGCGACCAGGCTATGACGTCTACATCAAACCGAAACAATACGAAAAAAAAAGGAGGCAAAAAGTCTTCCGAGTATGGAAAAGAAGAAAGAAAATACTAGCGCGTGGGGACGTGCGACTGAACCTCCCGGGGTGGATCAAGGAAAGGTCGAATTCACGACCATCATCGGACGAATTTCCTCGGCACTCAGTTCGCAGGACTAGGGGCATTGTTGGGGAATAAGGAGAAGGGCGACGCGTTTGGCAGAACATCGTTCGATGTACGGGATTCTAGTGAGCAAAAGATGAAAAGATAACCTCGCTCCGAATTCTCTCCCATGCTGAAGGGGGAAAGTGAAAAGCGGGGCTTATCGCGAAGCGCTCAAGCGGACCGTGGGGGTTGGAAAGGGACCCAGGAGGGGGGGGGAATGGGTACGCCCAACCCAATGCCGTAGGCTGGAAACAGCCTCCGAACTATGGCCGTTGAAGACGAAGAATGGGGTCCCGACATCAACGGGTTCTTGGTGGAGGAAAAGAAAAAACATAGGGAAAAGGGACACACTCGGGAAACCCAGCCTCTTACGATGGGCGTGGAAAATTTCCTGCAAAGAGAACCATGAGAACATCGGCACAAACACGGCCAAAAGGGAAAACGGTCGCCATATCAAGCAAGGAAGAGGGAAGGGGCACGTATGTCCCAATCCCTGTTTTCGACGGACGACTGAAGTCGGGAGAACGAAGGAAGAAAACCATAGTTTCACTGGCGGAGTCGGTTCTTGCAACAAGCGGGGGGTACAAGTCGCCGGCTGGAAGCCAGGCGGATAGACCTCGCACGAGGGGCGGGACGGTGGAAACGGGGGCGGCCTGTTCCGGGCTGTGAGTCCTACAAAAAACGATGACCACGTGGATTCTTTTTTCAAAATCAGACGACGCAGCGTCGAGGCAGGAAAAAAAGGACCGAGTTTCGCAGTATGTGGTTGATCTTGACCGTTTGATGAAAAAAAAGGAAAGGAGCAGAGAACGGGGGACATTCTGACATCGAGAAGGTCCGTCTGCCACACCCAGCTGACGTGGGAAGCTTTCTCAAAAAGGAAGGGAATGGATAAAACTCTCCCGTCGGGCGCAAAATTGTCCGCTCCGGGATCCGTTGGGGAGGAAAGTGGGACAGGAAAGTTCGGCCGGTACGGGTGAAGACGCACCGTGGTTATTAAGACGAGGCATGTGGGCATGATTAGGAATGAAAATAGCACCGCCGACCCGACCGAGCACTAGAAATACAACAGAAAGTGGACGCCCGCTGAACGGCGACACGGCGCTCCTCCCAACCGGTGAAGGGTCAAAGCAAGATCAAGCACCAATCTATGGGCGACGAGGGGCAGGAAAAAAAAAAAGCGTCGAACTCTGATTGTCTACGACGGTAGGCAAGGGACTAAAACAAACGTGATCGCAAGCCTGAAGACACCAGTCCCGGCATGGGGGAAGCGGTAATCCAGAATCCAGACGCAATGCGTCACAACGAAACAAGGACAGAAATGCTCTTTACCACAGGGCTTTTGACAAACACCCCTATGCGGGGTACTGCTGAGGGACCGGCGTCGGACGATCATAAGTGAATGGGACGAGCGAAGAAAGGCACAAGGAACTTGGGTGCGATCGACGCGCTGAAACGCAGAGGGTCACAGAGCGATGTTAGCAAAGTGGGGGAAGATTGTTTAAGTAAGGTACAGAGGCTTGATCCAGGCGCCCCGCACGTACGAAGGAAGGGGGGGGACTATATGGCCTATTTGCGGTGGGGCAGGGCCGGGACGTCGCCGAAAGGAGAGATGTACGAAGGACGGAGGGGAGTGGGGAAATAAATGGTTGTAGGGGCTGCACCGGGGTGGAAAGTCCAAAGAAAAAAAACCCAAAAG
>Ga0179593_1287769_pt1 | contig 13019 bp, 13 predicted proteins | sample CZODoug2_1_08_16_FD_185931 | JGI IMG/M metagenome (GOLD analysis project Ga0179593, IMG submission 185931) | Vadose zone soil fungal communities from Angelo Coast Range Reserve, California, USA - CZODoug2_1_08_16fungal (PacBio error correction) | ecosystem: Environmental > Terrestrial > Soil >...
GCCCTCACACAACCGGAAAAACTCTAGAATATGCCGAACACTAGGTGGAGAAAGCAGACTCGGGGGAAGGTCTCAACCGTGAGGGGGTACCCCCAATTAAGTTTTCTTCGATTTTATGAAATGAACACCTCCATGGGGCGGGGACATAAAAAGGGGAAGGGATCGCACTGGGGGGGACGTGGCGGAAGGCCACACGATTTCTTCTACGGGGATCGAGCAGGGCATTGCGCCCTCAAGTGTTCATTCTTAGGCGATGCGGCATCGAGCGGCATACGAAAAAGAAGTCCATGAGGAGTTGAACCCGGTGCTTCAAGCGTCGAGAACAGGAACGCATCCACGCGCTGAAGGGTGGAGGGAAAATGCGGAAAAAAGGGAAAAAAAAAAAAGACTTCTCGCATGGGTTAAGTTGAGGCCTCGTTGTGGAATGTTCCAAGAGTGGCGGAACCGGACGGATCATGAGAACACATGTTGATCGTAAAGTAGAAACTGGTACCTGGACGTTCAGGAGGGAACACGGTAGTGCGGCAAAAGCCCTTCAACAAGAACGTGAAAAGGTCAAAAAAAAAGTCCACGCCTGGCATTAAAGCCCGAGGCCTAAGGTAAAGAAGTCCGGTCCGGAGTGAATCGCAACAACTGCTGAACATCCAGAAAAGACGTCCGAACGGCGGAGAAACGGAAGCTCGAGAGCTGGCGGGGCAGAGGGGGGAACGACACCTGGTCCATAGGTCCCCCGTAACGATCATTCTGTGCGCGACTGCATAACAAGGAGTGGATGGGGGAGACAGGAAAGAGGGGAAAACACACATGGGAGCAGCACAGAAAGCAACGGAAAAACAGCCGACGCCTTACCGACTGGTAAAAAACCAGACATGCCTTCTCGACAACGGCCACGTGCCAAGGGGCGACGTCCGGGGGCCGCGGGGGAAAGACCGCGGTGTGAAATCGGGGGCATTTGACGGGGGGAGGGAGGGGGCTGGTCTTAAGGAAGAGGCAAAGTCACACAGCCGCCCACACGATAGCTAGGGAAGGTCGCGAGATAGTTCGACACGGCCAAGATAACATATTCATTGAGCATGAAGCCAAGTCAAGGTACTCGCAAGCGAGGTAGCGCTTCCGCGAAGTAGATCCGAGATAAGTGGAAATGTCTATGGTCAGAAAGGAAATCACAGGACAGGAAAGGCGCCATCAGACGGCGGGGGGTACGTCCTGAGCGTTGTCAAAGCACCAAGCTTAAACGCCCGAGCAGCAAACTATTAGTTGGACGGAAAAAAAGCGCAGGACCCGGCGGGGAGATCCCCAGAGGGAGAGAGCAAATCCAGAGTTGTCATCGACCTACGGGTAGGGCCGGAAGAGGGTCCTCATCGAGCTCAAACAGCTTGATTAGGAAAGAGAGAGTGCCAAGATGGCTTCCAAGGCGCTTCTACGGATTAACGGCGCAGGGGAGATCACTCAGGAGCGCACCGGAAAATGGGCAAAATAGGGAAGGGGGAGAGTGAAAACGAGCGCTGTGGCTCTAGGCTTAAGGCGTGCTGGGCACTCAAGGGAAAACGAGAACTCCGTCAAGAGAAAAAATTGACCAAATGAGTGAAAAAAGGGGATGGCGTCGCCGTCAACATTATCGCGGATAGTCGACACTAACCGGAGGAGGCGAAATGTGCTGGCTAGGAGAAAAAGCAGGGGGGGAGTAGGGTGATCAGGATCTAGTTTATAAGGTGCACTACCACGCGCGGAGAACTACTCCGCCCGGAGGGAGGACGGAGAATGGCGTCAGAGGGGGAAGGGAAACCACAACTCCACAACAACCCGCCAACTGGCAACGGACCTAACAAAAAACGCGGTCTCGCTGGGGCCACACCGCCGCTTTGTGCAATTGTCCAGGTCACAGACCGCTGGGAGGGGGGTTACGGCAGGAGAGCGTAAAGTAAAAGTAAAAAGCCTATTTATGGCTGAGAACTGGGGTTTACCAATTGGTACGGGGCGTAAAACGAAAGACCAGCGTTCTTCGGACGGAGAAAATGACCGCGTACGGAACAGAGCGGGAAAGTTTTCTAGAAAGCAACGCAAAAAAATTCCGTCGATCGCCCCGTTAGACGTCGGTGGCGGGGGCAAGGGTGGAAAAGATAAACGAGGACCGGGTCAGGGGGATAGGGAGGAGATCTACCGCGGGATTGAAACTTAGGACTGGGGACTTACTCTGGGACCGTAGGTTGAAAACATCAGCCGCACGATCCCTTAACGGGAGGGGGAGGAAACTCAAGCCATCTTTCTCAATGAAAGCCGCAAAAAATTGGCGGCTACGCCGGCAAACGTTTTCAAAGGGAAAAACGCTGTCATTTCCCTTACACACCGAGGCCGCCAAAGGTGGGAGCGCAGCTGCCGCTCGGGTCCAACTGAGAAAAGAGAGCGTGGGGATTGGTCCTAGTCTCGCAGATTACACCTGGACGAAAGCAAAAAACTCAGGGGGAAGGCCGACTCTTCCCTTACCTCCTTGGGAGAGGCCGCATAATGGCGCAGGTGACAAAGGAAGCCAAACTAACCCAAAGGAGACGATCACAAAACAGCGGGAAATCCGTGGGAAATCACAAAAAAAGCTGGCGGGCGCCGCGGGAATGGCTGATGGGCGGCACGAAAAATTCCGTCATGGAATCACTTCTCCAATGGGGCAGGAGGCGCGGCCGAAAGACGAACGGGACTCGGCGAGGTAGGAAGGACGCTCATTATGTTTGCGGGAAATACACCAGGCGTCGAGGGCCTTTAGGACGTGATATGGGAGAGTTGGGCAGTGCTCGGACGGCGTGGAGTTTCCCGATGGCTCTAACGAGGGGAGGGGGGGAACGACGCCGACGAGCTCGGGGGAATCCGAGAATCGGAAAGGTGAAGGCTGATCAAGTGGCCTGGAACTACAAATGGGTTGAAGATCTGCGACATGAACAACAGAGGAGCGGCGCAAATAGCATCATGGGGGGCTGATGGGTCAAAAAGTCTGTGGGCTCCAGGGCATTTGGAAACTTACGGCGTGCTCTCAAGTCCTGCCTGTAAGGCGGCCGGGGTTAATCAAGGACGAGTCATCCGGCAAGCAGGAGCCGACCCGCCCGCGGAAGGACAGGTCAGTAGTACGGAAAGCAGGGGTTGCGGAGCCCAACTATAGGGGGGACCTGGGTTTGGCCAAAATTTGGCTTTTCCTGGGGGTGGTCTCAGGAAGCGGAAGGTCAAGGGGCGTGTAATGAATCAGGAAGCTGCGGCAGCTCTCGGCCGGTTGGACTGCTTCCGGCGCAAGACGGCGTTTGTTCTAGTTGCCGCAACGGGGGGGGAGGACGAAGAGCAGGACTGGCGGAGAAAACGGGTGGCGCGAAGCTGGGGGAGGAAGGGGCAACTACGGGGAAAGGGATTGGCGGGCTGGCAAACCGGCCACGGCAGACCCCAAGATCGGGAGGCGAGATCGGCAGACAGTGACCTCCATCAACTGGAAACCAACTAGTCATCTAACGGAAAGAAAGGTAAAGAGCGAAAAAAGGTGCCTCGTGGAGCAACCTGGGCGGTGGGCAAACTAGGCCAGGGCTCCTCGCGCCTACATCATGGGAAGAGTGGTAGAACTGGAACGGAGAGCTCTGACAAAGCCTTCGGATGGGCAGCTAAAATGCTTTGGGGGACTGATCTCAATGTAGAGCCCCGTCGCTGCGGCGAGGAAACCCTATCAAAAGGCGGTGGCCCAGACCGGCGTGGAAATAATCGCTTCGCTCGGTGTCACCCGCCGGAAAAAGGAACCTCGGCGGGGATCGCAGTCAGACAATAAAAAGGCAAGCAAAAAAATGTCGGAAACGGGTAGCCATTAGATCGGCAAAGAAGCCGGCCGGGCGTCTGCGCTTGGAAAACCCGCAACTATCCAGTAGAAGGAAAAAAAACGGTTCATGGGGGCAACTCTCGACTTTTCAGGGAAGCGCAACCCAGTGTTTTCGATCGTGCTGAAATCGCCAAACGTACGGTGTGCAGTAAGGAGGAAGCCATAACTAAAGTAGCCCTCACGCAGAACGACAGTCACCGGCCGTTACTAAGGGGGTTTCAGCCAGGGAAAATTTCCCTAGCCGGAGCTTCCGCATCCACCCCAGTGGAAGGAAAAGGGGGTTTGGCGTGAAAGGTTTGTCTTGCGAGTACGAGGGTTCCACCCATCGAGAGAAAAAAAAAAAGTATGGGTGAGGTTCATTCAATGCGCGGACTCCAGACAAAACACGTCAAGTCAAGGGCTAAGGGGATGGGAATCCAAAGTAAACTGGCGATCAAAACTCAGGATCGGGCCAGAGGCGAAATCGATAGGGGGCTGAGCAACTTACTGTTAAGCAGCCTGCGACTGAGGGGGAAGAGGGAGGCCTGCGAAGGGGGGTTTTGCGGGATTCCTTACTCTCTTTGGTGTAATCTATCACCCGAGTAACGAAGCCTTGGCGAAGCAGCCCGACGGGGGGGGCGCTCGATCGCCCATTCTATATCGGGGGAAGAGGAGGGGACTGTTCTTGGCACAGGGGTATGTGGAGCCTGGGGGGAAACGAATGGGACCTGTCACCGGCCTGATGTCAGGGCCTAGGGCCGCCGGAGGTGCGCGACAATGACGACGCGATAAACGTGCATCGATAGCACAAATTCAATAATTGGTGAAGGACGGGGGCTAAGCGAGCAAAAGATCGCGCCATTTTCGATTGAGAAGGCAAGCAGCGGCAAAGTATGGCGCTACCTGGGGTCAGGAGAAGATTCAGGGGAAATAGTTTGGGACATGAGAGCCAGGGCGGAAGGGTCAGCCTTTGCTCAGAAAAACAAAGGGAAAAAGAAGCAAAACTGCCGCACAGACAAAGACGCTTAAGGACATCTCCACGAAAAATCTGCGAGATGAGGTTTTCATAAAGGACTCGATTACAAGCTTAGAAGAGAACACCAAATCTCGGGGGGGTTCGAGACGGATTTTAAAAAGATGTTTTTGGGGGCGGGGGGGGAACTGGCACACGTTCCATCTCTCTAAAACAACGGAGTATGGAAGGAAACGTGTTGCCCCAAGAGCCAACAAAGGCAGAGTGAGACCACCAATTTGTTGACGGGCGAGCAGCGGGAGGAAGGAGGTAAGGCGGAAAACGAATAGGGGTCCGCGCGCTGGTGGAGTGAGATGAAATGGTTTGGTGAAAAAAAGGAATCTGGCCTTGCCGCCACCCCCCGGCGGGAGGGCTCTCATTGACCTTTCCTTGGGTGAAGCGCCAAAGGATGACCAGCTGCAATCAATTGTATGCGTAACACGACCCGCGGGAAACATGTTCCCATACATGCATTCCAGGGAAAAAAGGGAGACCACAGAAACAAACCGCTGAGGCCGCCATGGCAGGGTTGCGAAAAGAAAGGCCAGAGGGGGAGAAAAGGATTGTTTGTAGGGGCCAAGTGGAAGAAATGCCGGAAGATAGCAAGGGAGCAATGACAGAAAAGAGCCCCTCCATTTAGAGGGAATGCCGGCACAGAAAGTCTTCCGCAGTGCCGAATAAGGCGGAAGGGGGCCTGCCGTCCACTCCACATAAAGAACCTCAAGAGGAAGAAGAAAGGAAAAAAGCGATGACTTATCGCAGGGAAGATCAGGAAAGAACGCGTTCCATTCATCCGGAGCTGCGCCATCTGGACGACGGAAGGCTAACAACAGCGATCAGGAAAAACACGTGGGCAGCCGCGTCAAGACAGCACACGAAGGCTTGGCTGGAAAGACAGGAGACGCTCCATCAAATCGAGGAGAGCAGGGAAAAAACGAATAAAGAGGAAAGAGCAAAACAAACACTTGAGCCAACGGAATCAGGACGTTAGTGTGGAAAGGACATGCGTAGGCGCCAGGAAATCAGGGCATGCCGAGCGAAAACGACATAAGGACAGCGGAAGGGTGGGATCATCGCGGTAGCGAACGAAAAAAAACAATGTGTCACGGGGGAACCAGTGGCCAACTGTTGTTTCTGGAGTAATCATGAGGCCGGACGAATAGAAATTCCTTTCCCGCGGAAACAGGGCGGCACGGGGGGAGAGCTTTCCGAGGAGAGGGAGAGGGCTCTGGGAGAAGGACAACGCCCAGAAGGAAGGTTCAAAATACGCTTCGGCGCGAACACCCCCGATCGAAACACCCACTTGGGAGGAAAAAAGGCGTCAGAAAAGCGAGGCAAATGAAAACGTCACTGACCTGACGGTTTATGGGAAACTCAATAGATCTCTGCCGATCCGAGGTAACGAAGGGAACAAGAGGGGGACTTTACGCCCGACAGGTAATTTTATGACAAGAAAAAATAGGAGAAACGCGTATCAAACTGGACTTAGGGGCTCCTTTACTTACACAGCAGGGATATAGATAAAAAGGGCCGGCAGGGGAAAGGAAGTAGTGGTAAAGTCTACAGTGAGCTATCTCAGAGTTGCAAGTTAATCAAGAGCGATACATGCCAAAAAAGTCATTAGGGTATACAAGAAGAGAAGTCCTGTATTGAGGCCTTCCGAGCGCGGGAAAAAGCAGGATCTAAACTCTTCCAATGAAAGGGGCCGAGCCCGTCAGGGGGTGTACAGTCGCGGGGAGAACTCTATTAAGCAACTCTCTGGCGGAGGAACCTTCTTGCATGGGAGAAGAAAGGTCAGGGGGGTCCTATCAGTTGAGGAAAAAACCTGTGACACTGCTAAAATTCCGTCGTCAAAGAAGCGGATGGGAATTCTGGTCTTTATCAAGGGGGGAATGATGCAGGAAAGCCAAGCATTGTATCCTTAGTGAAGCAAGAACAGAAAAGAATTACCGCTCTCCACAAGAGCTACAAGGTAAGCCGAGACCAGAAGGAAACGGGCTGATAATACCATAAGGAGGGCAAATCTGAAGGGCTGATTCTAAAATCTATGACAAAAAGAAATCTCGAGCAAAAAATCAGCCTTTATCAACGGCACCCTTGCAAGACATCTAAGGAGAAAACAATTAGGCACGGAGTGTGGGGGAGTGAAAAGGAAGAATAGCAGTCGGGAGAAACAAACAGCTTCCTTAGAAGAATCGTGAGCAGAAGGAGGACGTTGCCCGGAAGTGAAGGAGGAGGAACTCAGTGGTCCTCGAGGCAAGGATAGAACGGCAAGCAGGGTAAAGCAGCGGAAGGAGGGATGACGTCAGGAGGAACCAACAAGGGCGGGGACGAATTACCCTTGAAGGAAAAAGGAAGTACTCCACTTTGAAGATGAACTCCTCGAAAAGGCGTGGGGGCACGGTAGAAGCTCGTGAAAAGGTTTATTCCTATTGAGGAAGACTTAGAATTGAAATCTCCTTTTGGGGGGGGGGGGGGGGGGGTTGGGTGAGTGCAAGGAAAAGAGAGTCCTGATGAAAGGTCTTCTTTGAAAATCCGTGGCAAATACTCGTGAAAAAAAATCAAAAGATTTCGGGGTAGCCAAGACGAGCCCCCATTAAAAAAGGGAAAAATCGGCGAACCGGTTGGAACAAGCAGGTAACGTCCCGAGGGAGATCAAGAAGGGAAAAGAAATAAACGAGATTGGAAGCCTGCGCTCCGGTTTGCCCGGGAAAAGAAGATATAACAAGTAAGCTTCACAGCTTCGAATTCCACCACCTCAATTGGAGGCAAAAAAGAACCATTAAATTAAATCAGTGGGGGACGAACAAATCACAATAGGCACTGGCTCGCCGGGAAAGAGGGGGGTGCTGGGTTGCTTCGGCCACGGATTGCTAGGGAAGGTGATAGAACGGTCGGGGGAAATAATCGACAAGACGTAATGGGCGCTTTCGATACGAGTCTGAGAGAAACAAGCGTTAAATTAATTGGGTGCACTACTGAACTGACATGAGAGTTGCAGGGAAACCAGTGGTGGGATTCAAAGCTGCAGAGAAGTCATGCCCCACCACGAAGTGAAAAAGAGTTTCCGTATGCCGGCGGGGAAACCTACTCTCCAAAGAGGGTCTAAAGGCCAGTCTTTGGGCGGGGGAATCGGTGGGTAGTCAGGGGGACATGGCAAGGTACGGAACCGTACAGATCAGATAATCTCCGGCAAGTGTTGCGGGGGGGGAAGAGTAGGGGAACGCTAGAATTTCGTCGCGCAAGAAGTGTGTATTTCTGATAGACGTTTTCATCAACGACGGTAGAAAGTAAAAAAAAAGGGGCCTCCCCTGGAGGAAGCGAACGGAAAGATCGCGCGAGAAAAGCAACCGTAAGTCTGGAGATTGGAAGGGGAAAAAAACCTTCTGGAAAAAAGCAAAAGACTCGACACGGCAGATGAGGGTAAGGAAAAGAGCGGGAAGCGCTGGAGGGAAGAAGAAACCTGGGAAGAGATGGACCATCAAAGAGGTCGGTATCCGGAGGGAAAGAATGAGACGGAAAGTTCGGAAGGGGGTCAGAAAGATGAACATGAGGAAAAAACGGTCTCAGCCAAAAGCAGCTCCTCCAGACGAAGGAAGGAAGGGCAAGGTACAAAACCCGACAGGCGCGGGGGGGTACACCCGGCAAACTTTCCACCTCGCGGGGCTCGGGGGATCACTCGGGGTGGTGAAAAACTGTTATTGGAAGGGGGGGACGGTAGGATTTGGAGGCAAAACGGTCTTGGGGTTGAAAAGGGACTATGCAACAGCGCGAAGATCCGCACGAGGAAAGGGGGCCCGGGGCGATTAGGTGTTTCACGAAAAAAAAATTCACGCTGAAAAGAGGCATTGCGAATGAAGCCAAGCAGGTCGAACTCAGCCAGCAAGGAAAAAGGGGAGAATTAAGGAGAGCGACTATCCGAGCGAAAGGGTTGAACGTTATAGAAAAAAAGACTGCCAAAAAAGGGAAGAAAAAAAAAATGAGCCCGAGACGAGGTAGGGCTCCACAGGGGAAAAGCAAAGGAGGGGACCTCGACATCCTCGATCGGTTGAAAGTCAAGAGGGCTATTATCAGCGGGGAGCGGGGAATCTCAAAATAGCGCAAAAGTTGGGTCATAAGATAACGCCAAGGAGGGGCCTTCCATACAGAGAGGAGAGAAACACCATTCTTCATGCGAAAAGAGAGAGATTGAAAAGGAAAGGGCCTAGGAAAGGCAGACACAGCAGGTAGTAGTATGACAAAACAAAGGGAGGCAAAGGAGCGCGCCTCTGGCGCCGCAAAAGAATTTCGAAGAGCAGGGGGAAGGACCCCGAGCTAGGCGGCTCATAGTCTGTAAAGAAGGGTAGAAAAAGGCTCATTAGCGCAACAAGAGGGAGAAGGCTACTTGCGCTGTCATGGGGAAGTTCTGCTTCATACCCTCAAACAACAGGGAGCGTATAAAGGTCAGGGGGAGATCAAGCTCACATGTAACAGAGTAGAAAAAGCCTGGGGAGGTCTGAGGCAAAGGAAAGCGTTTTGATAATTAAGTGGCAGAAAAACTCTCGCGGATACAAGGACTCCGACGAGTGAACGTGCGGGCGGGGACGAAGGCCCTTAATACCCAACGAAAGAAAAGGAAGTGGGGGGCAACCTCTACCATTTCACACAATATCAGAGGTTGGGGGACAAAAACCTCCGACTTGGCAAGTGCCTTGGGAAAAAAAATGAGGTTTTGGGGGGGACTCAGGGCTCAGGAGGTAGGCTCCTGAGACACTTTTATGGCGGAGGGGACCTTTGGTTTCCAAGTGAAAGAGGATACGCGAAGAACTCGTTGTCGAGGGAAAGTCGATCACTAAAAATAGCCTTGGAAGAGAGAAAAATTATTACGGAAGGGGAAAAAAAAGCCATCTCGGCGGACGACTGAGAAAATGAGACCGCCAGTTTCGACGAAAAGGGTGGTGATGCAGAAAGGGGGCTAGGGGGGACAATAGCCCGGAAGGGCCAGGTTAGGCGAAAAGACGGTCTGGAACCATAGAAAGGTGCGCAGGGGAATTGCTTTTTAAGCGGCGAGAAGCAGACCCCGTACAATGGGCAAGAGAACAAGCCGGAGGACCCGCTGGCTGGAATCAGGCAAAACGTTCGGCGATAGCAGGCAGAGTTGCCGCAAAATGGCATGGCAAAGAGACCAAAGAGGAAGAAAAAGACGGGAGAGGGGGGCAAACAGCTTCGTCGCGGGCGGGTCGGGAAACGCTTCTCCAAGAGAGGGCGTGTTTTCTTTCCGAACGGAGGGGCTGCGCGTTACAGAAAAAACGAAAAGATTTGGAAGGGGAAGGGGAACCTCCGAACAAGCCAGGTTTACGCCGCAAAGGGAACAGGACGACAGGCAACGAGGGCTCAAGGACGGGGAAAGAGTCGCTAGCACCGGGACTAAAGCAAGAAGGGTTGGCCGCCTCAACAAACAAAGCAGGCGGACTCACGCACCTGGAAGGAATGTGGTAGCACCTGTGTAAACGGGGGGTTGAATGGTCACGCACTAAAGCCGCGAGGTGGGGGGGGGGGCAGAGGGGAATCTTTGCCGAGAAATGCAAAGGCAAGCCGAAAAGACGAGGAGCCAGAGAGGCAAGCTGTTTCATGAGGTTTATGGGGTCACGCCGGGGGAAAGTGAAATCTTAGAGTCAAACCGGTGGCTCACTCGACTGGGGGGGGGTCATTTGGAGAGGGAGGGGCTTGACCGCGTCGTTGCGCCGAATACTGGCAGGAGGGGGGGGCAAAGAGAAATGACGCGAGAAGCGTATAAAAACGAGGAGCAGCGGGGGACTTCTGATACAACTTGGCCTTGCACTCGCAGAAAAATGGTTTCGCAGAAAGAGGACGGGAGAACCGTGAACCTGAGAGGGGAGCAGGGAGCCGGAGAAATCAAAGGGGGGGGGCGTGAAGTGGTTCATCAACATTGTCATCGTCGGCTCCTACGGTAAGTACCGTGAGGGGTTAGGCATCCATGCTCCTTGACGGCTGTTGTTCGCGAAAATCGGCCGCGAAAAAAGGGCCCACTTCCGGAGGAAGGGACCTAAGGAATAACTTTAAACGACGACGATCAAAAGCTAAATAAGAGCGCAAAGGGGAAAACGGGTGGCGGATAAAGGACGGGCCGTCGGGCCTGTTGGGGACCGCCAAATTTGAGGGGTCCCTCCCTGGGTAAGGGCACGTTCGGGGAAGGGGTCTGTTAACTGATCAAGCGAGGGGCGAGAGTCGCAGACGAAGGCGGCCACGGGGGGGGGAGCTGCAGGAAGGACTAAAAACCGATTGTGTAGGGGGAAGCTGTGCTATTCGGGGGAAGCCCTGCGGGGCAGGGCGCTAATTGTCGAAAAGGACGGGTGGCGCAGGCAACATGCTGGGGGAGCGGCTGATAAACTCGTCGGGCCTGCTTGTCGTCATTACGTTGCAAGTCGAAAACGCCAAATAGCCTGGCGAGAAGAATAAGGAAAATCGCCGAGAACTCGGTAAAGAAACCTTCTTCGAACAGGAGACGCACACTTAAGCCGGCGAGGGAAAACGCCTGCAAGATCGTTAGGAACGCTATTTCAACCCTCGGCAGGCTACAGCGCCTAAAATCAATGGCATAGTTTTCAGGAATTCGGCGACGACCGAGGTCCGTTAGATAACTTCGTCATTCGGCCGGCAATCAGCTTGGGTTTGTGAATGATCTGGGATAGGGACAAAAAGGGGGTCTCGCGACGAAGAGCGTCCAAAACGAGAGATGGGAGGGGTCGGAAGAGGCGTTAGAAAGCGATCTCTGTCTGGGCGCGCGTGTGGGGACCTTAACTGAAAGGAAACACCGGCGGAGGTATCAAGGAGAAAGAAGACGAGGGCCTCACATGAAAAGGTTCTTGCTTGAAGGGGGTCGGCACGGAATGGAGTCGAGGTATGAATTCACTCAGAGATCGATCGCTATTGCCCAACCTCATAAGGAACAGGAGAAGTAGCACTGGTTTCCTACTCTACGTTTCCGCGGACGGAATTGGCACAAGGGGGGGGTTTGAGAGATTGGGAGGGAGTGAGCTAGGCGTAACGGGGTTGGCACAACTATAAAGGAAGTAACAAAAAAAATCGCGACAAAAAGGAGCCTCAAAACGACAACCGCGAGACCATGAAAGGGGACTCTTTTTGTCCGCCAGGTAACGGACGTCAAATCGTGAGAGAAGGAAAGGGATACCAACTCCAGTGGAAGGAAAAAAAAAACGTACACAGGGGTGGGGGGGACTGGAGAAGGGGGGGGGGGGTCTTGGGCGCTCCTCGTTAAAACACCCTGAGACGATGTCTAGGAGTGAGGGAGGGGCTGAAAGAGTGGGAGGAAGCACTAAATGCTCAGAACACAGCACAAAGAGTTAAGAGCTGACAGTGGAAGGGACGACCCTGTTCCCGAGAAGAAAGGAGAGGGGGGAGGCCACTTCTCTCATCGATCAGGGATGACACGCAGCAAGGCAGGACACCTCCTGCCTAGAGAGGTAAATCATACTAAGGGTATCTGCGAAGTGGTGGGCGAGTAAGGATCATTTAACGAACTACAAAAAAAGGAGGGGAAGAAAATTTCCCGAAGAAGCAGGAAGAGAGGTCATATTTGCTGCGATCGCCCGATAGGCGATCCAGTGAGGGGGTGAACCTTTTACCGGGGGAGAGTTCAGGGGTTGAACTGGAAGAAGAGAAGCCTTCAAGTGAAAAACCTAGATAAGTCTCATGGGGTCCTACGAGTGAAGAGAAGGTGGGTAAGGCCTGGGAGGTCTCGGACGACCGTGCTCGAGATCTAACCAAAGAAAGGTAATTATCTTGAGAAGAAAGAAAGGGACCACTAGAAGGGTGGGGGTGGCACAGACTTGCCTGCATTTGAACAGAGGAACACGTGGTCAGTTTGTAGAAATACCTTGGTGTTCAAACGGGGGTGGGAAGGGACTGGGGAACAGAGTGCGGAAAGGGAGTTTTACGAAACAAAACCTTGCGTGAAACGGGGAGGCAAAGCGCATGCAGTCACAATTAGAGAAAGCACAAGAGGGACATATTCAGAACCGCGCTCCAGTGAAAAAAAAAAAAGAGACACGAAAAAAAGCTCAAGGAAGCGGTGGTACAAAGGAAAGACTTAAATGAAAAGGGAATATCACAATAGAGGGGGAAGAAAAGGAGACCTTAAGAGGGGGGGCTGGGAACTGGAAAGGA
>Ga0179593_1357865_pt1 | contig 13019 bp, 16 predicted proteins | sample CZODoug2_1_08_16_FD_185931 | JGI IMG/M metagenome (GOLD analysis project Ga0179593, IMG submission 185931) | Vadose zone soil fungal communities from Angelo Coast Range Reserve, California, USA - CZODoug2_1_08_16fungal (PacBio error correction) | ecosystem: Environmental > Terrestrial > Soil >...
GCTGGGTCGCCGACGAAAAACGCCCCAGGGTCCTTGGTGGGGGGTGTGAATGCGAGGTGAAACCGAGTGGCAACTCTAAAAAAAAGATAAAACTTACAAGATCCGATGGGATGCTGACAGTACGGGAAGCAGTGGGATCAGGGAAGTGACGGGAATACAAGGGGGACAAAAAAGAAAACACGAGGGGGGGAAGCATTTTATGGAAAAATGTCCTCCATCACAAAAAAACCCAAACTTGACTATTGGGGGAAAAAGGCAATACGAGCCGGGAAAACAGTCAATTGGGGAGTGGCTGGGGGTCAAAAAAGAAAAAAAAACGGCGCACCACGGCGTCCGGGGAACAAAATAAAAAGACGGAAAACGGCCAAGGTGAAAAAAACTGAGGGGATCGCCGCTGACTTTAGAAAAGTTGGGGGGAAAACTCGGGTTATGGCGCGTCCAATGCACCCACTTATTGGTGCGGGTTTTGGGGTCGTAAAGAACATTGAATGACAGGTTTTGGGTCGCTGCCATTCAAAGGGCATCTCCGAGGTGCCAACGAAATTTGCCGGGGCAGCAGGGAAAAGACTGAAAGGGAGCAAAAATGACGGACCGTGAGCTGGGGGGGGAGAACGACTGTGGGAACTTGGGGGGAGGCTGACATACACAAAGCAACTGGCCTATCAATTTCAAGAAGGTGGGTGGGGGTGGAGGGGTGCATTTTTCCAAAGGGGGGTGGGGAGGGGTGAAGGGAGAGGAGAGGGGGGGGGGGGGAGGGGGGGGGGGGGAAGGTATAAGTGGGGGGGGGAGGGGGGAGGAGAGGAGACGGAAGGGTGTGGAGGCGTACGGGGGGGGGTAAAGAATCTTGGCCTAATCAAAAGAAATCGAGCACCAGGGGGCTTGCGTTGAAGTAAAAAAGGGGATGGGGGGGAAACGCGGAAAAACCAGAGCGGCTCGAGTATGATTGGTACGGTCGCGCGGCGGCTCAAAGACTAGAAAAAAGGGGGGCACGGGATGAAGAAAAAAAACGGCGGGAAGACAAAAAAAAAAGTCACCTAAAAAGGGTATAGGTCACAGGGTGGGGGGGTCTGTTTTGGTGGGGTTGGTTGGGGTCGGGTCTTTTCAACAGGGAAAAACAACAAAGAAGGAAGAGAAGTCAGTCATCACGAATTCTCGAGGGCCACAGGTGGTAAAGGGCAGTGTCGAAACGGTCGGGCCAGGTAGGCGTAGCTTGGGGACCGTCAGACTTCATAGGTCAACAGTTGGAAGGGCATACTCAACTGGTGGCAGTGTCCGGAGAACGCTGCAACGGGGTGTGGGGGGGCAAAATTCCTAACTTTAAACACGAGCGCTACGGAGAGCCGAAAAGTGGGCCGCCATTACAAAGTGAAGTTTGGAGGGTTGGGGGAGTATTAGCTGGAGAGGGGGCCACAGAAGAAAACTGTTTGGGGGGGGGGTGACCGGTTGGGAGTGGCGAGAGTATCCATTCACACAACACAGGGAAGGCGGTGGGGGATCGAACAAAGGGCGTGAGGGGGGCAGAAGCTGGACCCTGGCCGGAGGATTGGCTATGTCTACATGGTCAGGGAACAACGGCGCGGTGGGTGTAAGCCTCAGAAAAAATCACACTTGTTCGGTTGGACGCCCAGCGGTGCATGTCGCGTCATGAATCCTTGTGTGAAGCTGAAACAAAGAAGACTCAACTCAGTGAGGAGAAAAAGGTGTACGGGCCTCACGGGAGCATCATCATCAGACTTCTGTTAGAAGGGGTGAAAAAACCTGCCGAATGCAGAATCCAGGACTTCGCACAAAAAAAAAAAAAAAAAAAAAAAAAAACGTTGCACGCGACGGAAGGCTGTCACTGAAAAAAAAAAAGGGTCTACATGAAATGAAAAGGGGGGGACTCGTTAATTTGAGTCGTTCTGGGGGGAAGAAAGGTGAGGGGGGGGGGGAAAGAAGTGCAACAATCGTCGTCACATGAAAAGAACTATGAATGCCACGATGGGGGAACTCACCAAGCAGAGGAAGAACGGGCATCTGGGGGTCAGGAAAAAAAACCGTGGCCCTAAAAAAAGCCCAGGAAACACATCAGCTCGGTTTAATCAAAAGAGGCACGGCCCGGACACGGCTGTTGGGCGGGGCGGAAAAAACGCATGGGGTGGGACGTACCGATCCCGCTCCCGGGGGTGGGGGGGCGGCGGGGCGGTCACGTCGCTGATGCTTTTGCAGGTCCACGTGGGGGGGGTCAGAAGGAACAGGTTGCCTGGAACAAAAGGAAGCGAAAAATCGACACGGGGGGGGGGCCAGCGCAAACGCGGAAAGGTCGTCGCCCAGTGGCTAACCTATAATCGCAGTGGAAAAGCGCGTCCTCTGGGAAACCCCGGAGAATTAGAAGCTTTGCCCGAAAACATCTGAAGTCAGCAATTTAACCGTTTGTAAAACCCGCTCCTGGTGTTCGAGGGCGGAACGTTAAGCTTCATCACAGCGGCCCTTTTGGGTAAAAAAAAAAAACGCCAAAAAAAAAAAAAAAAAAAAAAGGACTGAACGAACGCCGGCAAAAAAGGCAAGACTCACGGGGACGCTCCACCACCCGGGGAAAACCGGGGGAATGCGGCGACTGTTTGGATAAAAGTGCCCAAGGGGAGGATCTAGAAAAGGGTGGCGAATCAACAGGTAGAGACCAGGAAAGTTTTTTAGATGACGGGTCCAAAGGACGGGGGACGAAAGTCGAGAAATTCCGTCAAAAGAAGGTGGGGGGCACCCAAGGTAAGAAAACGGGGCCTGGCAACGAAATCCTAGGTGGTCACGAAACGATGCAAATAGGATAAGTTTGGGAGAAGGGAACGGGTGCTGATCAGCCCACTCGTACAACACCATGGGAGCAAGACGACTGTTGGTGAAGCTTTTGACGATCGGGTGGGTTGAGGGTTAGAAGATCACGGCGACCCGTGTGCAATGCTGGAACGGGAATCGGCGGGGGCAACGGACCAAGCAGGGGGAAAAAAGAAAGGACAAGCAATACCGAAAAATACTGCATCCCTACAAAAGGGAGTGAATCGGGACACTCGGAAAAAATGGGCAGCAAGCGGTGATGTGCAAAGGGGCAAACAAGTCAAGAACCGTTGGTGACGTGCAAACGAGTCAAGTTAAAAGAAGTGGTGCAGAAAAAGAACCTATAACAAGAACTATAATGGGGGTTAAAACATGGGGGTGCGGTCACCGGTGGGAATTAAGGGGCAAAATCAACAAAAGACGCATCGGGCGAGCCAACACAACGGGCGGGTTGCGTGGATCGCCAAGTGATCCAGTTGCCCGGGGGGGACCGAGCAAAAAAAAAAAGGCCAATTCAATGCAAGGGCCAAGGGGGTGGGTGAGCCTCATGAACGCAGAGGGGGTCTAAACGCCCTCCAAAAAAGTCGTCAGAAATTGGGGGGGGGGTGTACCCACAAAGAAACAGGGGGGGACAGCACGGGGGGGGGCCGGGAGAAAGGGAAGGGTCGGGGCAAATCAAAGACAAACCGCACGTGGGGTCGAAAACTCCACAGGGGGGAAAAAAGACTAAGCGTGACGCTGGGGGGGGGGGGGGTCAACTGAGCGCGCAGCACGGGGGGGAAATGAACGAAACCAAACCGACGCATCGGAAGTTTGCAAAAGAGACTGGTGCCGTTTAAACGAAATGGGGGCCAAAGATAAAAAAAACCAAAAATACCCCAACCAAGGGTGGTACAGGTCAGCTGCGAGTGACAAGAGGAAACGTGAACGTCAAAAGGGTCCACACAGGGGGTGGGGGCGGAATCTCGCACTCACTAGTCATCGTAGAAAACAACCAGACCAGGCTCTGCTTACAAAGAAGGGATCAGTCAGCCAAAATGTGGGGAAGGTTAAAACATCAAAAAAAAAAAAAACTCCCGACAACCATGGCAGCTACAAGAATACCACCATGGTTGTTGTGCCTGGGAGACGAAGGGGAAACAGGCCACAAAACAGTTCTTGGAAAAAAATGGCGAAAAAAGGTAAGGGTGCGGTTCCCAAAATTGGACCCAGGGGGGCTGAGGGGGGGCGGGTTACAAAAAACGGCAGCACGAAGCCCTGAACTAGTTCAATCACAAGGGAGGAAGAAGAAACAGGAAGGTCGGTGGATGGAAACCAAAATAACCCCTCGGGAAAACTACAGAAAACAAGCCTGGGGAAACGGGGGATGAGGAACGGGTGGGGGGGAAACAGCCACCCTAAACGGAAAGGGGGTGTTGGAGAAAAACATGGGAAAAGTCAAACACGGACAAACCAATTGAATGTTGGGACGGCAAAAAAAAAAGTCCGCCAAAGGGGACGGGACCTGTGGAGTATCAAGCAAAAAACGGAACAAAAAAAAAAAGGGTTGGAGCGAAAAAAGTCGATGGTGTAATGGTTGACACCATAATATGGAAAAAAAAAAACGTGACGAAAGCGGGAAAACATTAAATGTCTTGGGGGGGGTGCAAAAACCCGTGTAAAAAAGGTGAAAAAGTCAACGTTGGTAAGAAGATGACTCAAAAAACGGGAAAAAACGGATTGACATAAAATACGCCATGGTCCAGGTCATGCGGGCGACGTTTGTACGAAGGGGAAAGTAGCTCTTCGGGGGCGCAGGGCTAGGGAGAAAGTCAAGAAGGGGGAATCGTAAAAAAAATTGGTGTGCCCATAAAACAAATGAAGCAAAAACAGGGGGAAAGGGACGTGGTAGCGCGAAAGCGAACAGTTGAAAGTCCGCAAAAAAAACTTACCGGAAAAAAAAGTGGGGGGGGGGGGGTAAGCTTAAAAAAGTGACCAACGAGGATTAGGCAGCTCCATTGGTTCTAAAGTGGGACAAAACTGACGAAGGACTATGAAACCGTAGTTCAAAGTTGACCGAAAACAAAAACGAACGGGCTAGAGGATGCGACTCAGAAGCAACGTGAAGACGAACAGTCAAAAAGAAAAAAAGCCGGCGAAGGAAAAGAGAAGTTGAAACTGTGGCATGAGTTCCAAAAAAAAGGGTACTTGGCGGTGACCAAGTGGACAGCGATAGTTTCGCAACACAAAAAACGAAATCCGGTAAAAGGAAAAAAAGGTATGGGGAAGGGGAATTCCACGGAACGATGGTGAAGTTGGACTTCAAGAGCTGACGGAAATAGACGGGCTCCCAAATGGGGCTAGCCAAAACGTGGTGTGAGCTGGTCCGAGGGGGGGAGTAAATGGCGGTGGGGTGGAAAGGACACGTGGTAACAAGTTATGGCCATCCCGGAAAAAAAAAGGAATCAGCAAAGGGAAAAGCCCTGCATAAACAAAAGGCGGGTCGTGGGGACGACCTTGCTTTTAGCAGCAACAACAGAAGCCGGATGGTGATTGTCCAAACGACCGAAAGAGGGGTCCGGAAGGGCGCCCGTTTTTGGCGACCCAGAGGGGAAACGAAGAAAAGGGGAAAGAGGGGTTGAGCCACATCGATTTCCAGGGACGGTGGGAAAAAATGGAACCTCCACCTGGGGGGGAAAAGAACGATTCCAACGGGTAAGAACCGGACGTATGAAGTGTGCAACCTACCCCCCTGATGAGAAGGTTGCGCGGGGGGGGGGGGGGGGGGGGGGGGGGGGGGGGGGGGGGGGGGGGGGGGGGGGGGGGGGGGGGGGGGGGGGGGGGGGGGGGGGGGGGGGGGGGGGGGAGGGGAGGGAGTGTGTTGTTCAGGGTGGGGTGTGTTGATGGTTTTTTTTTATATTGTGGTTGGGGGTTTGTGTGCGCAAGTGCACCACCGTCACCGAAGCATAGTGACTAAACAGTCACGGAAAAAGACACTCAAAGGACAAAATGGATCCCCAAAATGGAATTAGGACAGGCAGGCACAAAAAAGCGCCGATTTTGAGGACGGGACGGGCGCCCCGTGTGGGGGTTGACGAAAGGTAAATAGACCGCGCGGAAAAAGACCAGAGGAACCGTGTCGATCAAAAAAAGGGACATTGTGGGGGGAGAAATCAACCCACCGAGGCCTCTCAAACAAAGACACCCGCTAACAAATTCATGGCATCCAATGGCGGATACGGGAGAGACGAGGTCGAAAAAAAAGTCCTGCATTGCAAAAAACCGAAAGGAGGGGGAGGAATGGCCAAGGGGGAGGCCGAAGGTGAAGTGATAGGCGGACCCCCCCAACCAGGCACAGAAAAAGACATCAGCACGGACAAAGCCAGCGCCAGGGGACAGACAAAAGGGGTCAGAGGCAACCTTGATTAGGCTCCGGCTTTCCTTCGCTGGTTCAGAATGTCCACAACAAAGAATCCAGAACGTGAATAGAGCAAAAAAACGAACGGGTTGTTAGTAAGTCAAGGGTCCAACAGTGGAAGAGTCGGTGGGACCCCGGAAGAGTCCAAACTCTGCGCGAGATCAGGCTGTCATCAATAAAAAAAAAAACCCGATTTGAAACGCAAATACAGTTGACAAAACCAGAAAGGGGAAAGAAAACCGAAGCGGAACGGGAAGGCACCTGGACGCCACACAGATCCTTCGTCTGGTTGACAGAGATACGTTCCACTTGGGGGGTGAAAGAGGAAAGGCCACAACCTGTGGGTTGACTAACCAAAAACTGTTCAAGACCAGCTCATTTCAGAACCCAGAAAAAATCTTCTATCGAGCTAGGGCAAAATCGAAGCAAGAGAAAGCAGCCGCCACCGACAAGCAAAAGCAACCACGGCAAAATGGGGACACTAAGCGCAGACAAACGAGAAATTAACACGAAAAAGAAACGCTCCTCGCGTGGCAGGTTCCCCTATGTACGGGGTACATCGCGGCAATCGGGAGGAGGGGGGTCCCAGTTTCGCTCTGCAACGAATCACAACGGGAAAGACGGGGAATGCCGTGCAATAGAAAGATGGGGTGCAGCAGACGTCCCATAAAACGAGGTCCCCGGGGAGGGAAAAAACTTTGAGGGGGTGGTCAGCGAGGACCAGGCCCCTCCAAAGGAACTTCATCTTAAAAAGAAACACGGGGAAGACCTGATCTGACATAGGGAAGAAAAATCGAAATACCAGAAGGAAACCCACAAACCGGGGGCTCACAAAAAAAAAAAAAGTCGAATACAGAAAGGAGAGGAAAAACAAAAAAGGAATTTGAGGAAAAAGAGAGAGGTTTTCAGGGAGAAGAAAAAACAGCAAAATGGGGAAAAAGACTCGTGTGACCCTTTCTTACCGAGGGGAGAAGATTCACTAAGCAACATGAATGACTTGCAGGGACCGTGGCAACGTGGAATCAAAGATAATAAAGGCCCGTGGGGGAAGCAAACAAATCAAAATAACCTCGAGCAGTGGGATTGGATCAAAAAAATGAACTTCAGAAAAAATTGCAAACAGACAGGAGAAAGACTTGAGTTTGACGTCGAAAAAGACTCAAGCCCAAGAGGACCGTTGTGAAAAAAAAAAAAAAACGACATAAGGGACTGCCAAAAAGAGGCAAGGGAAAGTTAGTCGCGTAAAAAAAGAAAAAGGCTCGATGGAGTGGCACCCAAAAAAAAAAAGAGGGGAAATTTTTGTGGGGGGGGGAGGTTGGGCGGAGGCTGACAACATGGTCCACCGACAAGCCATTGCCAGCCGATTTCCGAAGACCCTGCCAAACGCAATATTGAAAACGGAGGTGACCGCACGGAGCAAACAAATCCCCGGTGGGGGGGGACCACGAGCCAGGGGGCAGAAAAAAAAAGGGGTTGGGGGTTGGAGCTGAAAACTACAAAAGGACGCTATGAATTGTCAAAAAAAAACGAAATTGGAATAATGGGGGACTGAGGGTGCAGTAGCAACCGATGCTTTTCTATTCAAAAAGGGGCCAAAACTAAAGCGTGCCAGTTGAAAACAGGGGGTCATTGGGGGACCAGTCACCGAGGGGATTGAAAAAAGGGCCAGAAAAAAAAAGGGATGAGGCAAAAAAAAGACTCCCAGTTTTGGCGGGGGAGAAACTCGCCGCGCCTGCTCGGGGGAAAGAAAGGGATTTCGGTCTTTTGACAGGTCAGGAACAAAAAGAGAAGCCGGAGCCTAAAAAAGGGAGCGATGACCCGGTGTGGGGTCCGGGGACGCGGAGGTGAAGTAGGAGGGAAAAAGGCAGTGAAAAAAACACTAGACAATTGCAGCGAAATCAGGTGGCATTCCGCAAACTGACGGTTGGCAAAATGCGACCGGGAAACGCGAAATGGAAAATCACCGGATAACCAAAAAAAAAAATGGGAGCCAGAATTTGTTAGCGGGTTGGATATATAATCTTAAGAAGTAGGTTGTTCCGTTCTACCACCAGCGTTTGGGTGAAGCCGAAGGCGTTCACAAAAAAAAAAAAAGGGTCTGCAATGGCGTAATTAAAGTGTGAACACCCGGGGGGAAAGCCGCCGAAATCAAAATTAATGGTGCGACCAGCGGGGGAATGCGAAAGTCCCATCAGGGAGCTGGCAGGACAATCATCGGGGCGCGAGGGAGGAATCAAAAGGGAGCCGGGGGAGCCTGGAGCTAAAATCAAAATACGGTGAAAGATGGGTGAAGGAAATCAAACGGAGTGTACCTAAGGAATCACTTTCGGGTGATAACTGATGAGGGGCCATAGGGGCAAAAAGAACTATACCGCGGTTATGAAAAAAGCCATAAGATAAACGGGAAAGAGGGGGGGGGGGGGTCAGAAAAAAACCGGCAACGCCCACAAACCAGTGGGGGAAAAGGTTGAAAAAAGCGCTGTGTTGGGAAAAAAAAAGCAATTGGGTAGGAAGGGCTCACCACGCCGACAAGGGGCCGCGAGGGGGTTTCGCGAACACGCAAGGGGGGGGGTGAAGGAACTTGGCATAATGGAGAAAGTTGACCTTCAAAAAAAACAACTGAAGAGAAACCGAGGCCCACAAAAACAGTGGTCGTGAACGAACAGGGGGGAGAAGCCGAATAATGCCGTTCAGCATCTAAAAAATTAGAAATCGGTCACGAAGGAATACACACCTGCGAGGAGGGCGCGTAAAACAAATCTTTCATCTTTCAAACTAGGCGTGGGGGGTCAAAAAAAAAAGGAAGACGCAGAAAAGGAAAAATGAACAGAGCCCCTCGCAAGGAAAATGAAAAGGGGCGACTGTGTGTAAGAGAGGAACATGGATCAGAGTATCACAGGGGAAGACCGCCATGTTGGGCGGGCGGGAAGGCCTGGAAAGCACGGATCCGAAAAAGTGACAAAGTGTGCCACCAACGGAGAACAGGTGTGAAAAAAGAACTAAAAACGGAAACAAGAACAACTTCAATCGGGGAAAATAAGTAAAAAAGGGAACGGGGGGTGAAGCTCAAAAACCTAGACAGGGAAAAGCCCTTCCTTAAGCCGGAAAAAGGGGGGGGGAAAAGACCAAATTTTTTAACGAAAAAAAAAAATAAAAAAAGCCAGTAAACCCGGAACATTCGCGCCTGGGGACTCAAAGGCATACCTAAAAACGTGGTCGGGGAATCTGAAACAGTGCGGAGGTAGTGTCAAGCCAAGCCGACCGTTTGAGGGGAATCTAAATTGGGGGGGGGGAAACCGGAAAAAGGGGGGCAAAGAAAAACATCTAATGGGTAAAGGAACCTTGCTTAACGTTGTCAGGGAAAATTGGAAAAAATACAAATCACACTTCAAAAGTCCAAGCGGTGGGGATACGAAAAGGCACATGGGGGGGGCGGACCCAAAAGGCCGTCAAAATGGGTGCGCGAAAACAACTGAAAAAAAAAGCACTTTCGCGCCATGAGTACCAGGGTTGTGTGTTCCCCCAGAACTGGTCCGCACGTTGTAGAGAGGCAGGTTGGGGGAAAAAAAAAAAAAATCAAAGCCACAAACGATTCACGGTGACACTCCCAGTTAAGAAAAAAAAAAAAAAAATGAGTGAAAGCCATGCAAGTGAAAAGGAAAAGCCGCCTGGCCAGAAACCCCGAACTACTCTCAAGTGGAAAAAAAAGAAGGGGACGGGGAGACACCCTGGGGAAATCAGTAAAGAAAAACGGGGGGGGGAGTCGGGCGCTCAGGCTTGCCAAAGAACACTTGTGGAGAACCGCAAAAACAAACAGAGGAAAAAGGAAAAATATGATTGCCCCCAAAGTTGAAACAAAAAGTGTAAGCAAGGTCCCTGACCTGGCAGCCCGAAGAAGTACAACCAGGTGTTTTGCAGTGGGGGGGTATACAGGGAAAGGCGAACGCCCACAGATTGTGGCAAGGGAGAGAGGGAGGGTTCTCCCAGCCCAAACACAGGAAGGGGGAGGGTCGCCCCGAAAGCATGACCCCAACGGGAAGGGAACCAGCGGTCCGGTGGGGGATGGACCAAAAAACACATCGACTCGGAGACCAAGGCCGACCGTGGGGGTGTTTTCTGTGGGACCCAAAATCGGACAATTTGTGAGAACACAAAGGAAGGCGCCGAACAAACGAATTGGGGACGGCCGCGGAAAACCCAAGGAAACCTGGGGGACGGTATCCCCCCCCGAAAAACCGGGAGATGCGATGTGGTGGGTCAAAAAAGCGATGACAACCGGGAAAAAACCGGGGGAGCCAAGCACGTGAACCATATGTCTGGTGGTAAACTCAGGGGGGTTTTTGCCATATGGAAAAAAGGACGTGGAAAGATGACTACAAAAGGGAACAACAACGGGGATGAAAATACGCAAAAAAGCTAAAACATAGGGGGAGATACAGACTGGGACGGATTGCAGGGAAAAAGCAGCCGTCGGAAGTCATGTAGCGAAGTTGGGGAAATGGAAAGTAATCAAAAAAATGGTGGGGGCGCAAAAAAAGAAACAAAAACGAGAAAAGAAAATCAGTGTTCTCGGGTTGATAGCATCAAACCGGAACAACTGGGCGGCAACACGCTTGGAAAGGTCGTGACCCACGAAAGGGTTTCGGAACGATCGAATGGTTGCCGTGGTTGCACACTGGGCAGGGGGAAGAACTCGTCGTGGGGGGCTAAGGTTTGACCAGAAAGAGAAAATTGAGGGCGAAGGGACCTGTATCGGGATGAAAGATGCCAGCCAAACTGTGCAAAGAGGGACCAGTCGTCCGACCGGGGGAAAAAGGGAAACCAAAAAAGAAATGGGGGGCCATACCGAGTAAAACAGTCAAGGTGGAAAAGGTTGACACAAGGGCCGATTAGAATATAAAAAGGTTCGCCAACTCCGGGCGAACGGGTATGAGAGGAGGGGAAAGAGCGAATTGGTCGTAAGAAGAAGCTGAAAAGCACGGAGGGTCGGAGGAGGGCCCCGAGAACCAGGGAGTTAAGACCCGGAGGTGCTTCCAGGGGTGGGGGAAAAAGTAAAAACATGGTAAAGGATGAAAATACCCAGAATAAGTCAAAGGTGGAACGCCCGGCGAACAACCAAACAGAAGGCGGATCTGACGGAAAGGGGGGGAAAAAAATTGTTGAAAAAAACCAAACAAATGCTGAAACGGTCAGAAACTAGGATATGGGAAAAAAAACGGGAGGAAAGTTGTTGGAACCCGAATGCCAGAGACACTGTGAGGTGGAGTGGTCAGGGGACCGATGGGGGGTGTGCAACATCTGCCCAGCCAGGGATCACGAGGAAAAAGCGGTAAAAAAAAAACCTGAGGGATGGGTCGGGCCGGGGTGAATGGGGAGCGCTTTTGTCAGGTCACGGCTGGGTAACAGAGTGGGGGGAAACAACTTTGGCAAGGGGGCAAAAAAAACGAACACGCCAGGACAAGGAGGTGGGGGGGCTTGCAGCGAACGTGAAAGTGCGTCAAAACGAAATAACAAGCAAGGGCGAAAATTTTGAGTTGAAGGCAGGGCTTCAAAAAGTGGGGGGGTCGAACTGAAATAGAAAAAACATGCCAGGACCAGAAAAGGGGACGCCTGGGTCCGAGACAAAACTCCGAACCTGTTTTGAGAAAAAGGAAAAAAAAAATACAAATCTCAAGATGAAGACAAAACCGCTACAAGGAAAAAAAAAGGGGGGGGGGCGTTCAATTGAGACCATCTAGAGACGAAGCCGCAAAATCTTGCAGGGGCAAACCAAAATTTTCGCGGCAATGCAAAGAATGCATGAGTAGAACAGGGAAAAAAAGTCAAGAGAAAAGAGGGCCAGGGCGACCAGCCACGGCCAAAAAGACACAAAAAAAACGGGCAGACAAGACTTTCGTGAGGCTCCACACTTTCCCTTCAATTGGGTGGTGTTCCGAAAAGGACCAAAGGAACCCGGGACAAAAAGAAAAAAGCAAGAAAGGCGGCGGGGGGTTGTTGGGAGGTCATCCAAAACGTATATCATTGGCCTCCATGAGACACCCCGCACGGTCAAAAATCGAACGCACGCAAAGGGGGAAGAAAGCGACAACGGTCAACCTGCCCCGAGGTTTGCCAAAAAACAAATCAGGAAGTGGCCGAGATAGAAGGCAGGGAACGAACGACGAAAAGGCAGCCACCACCGCCCCAAAAAGGAAAAATGGCAAAAGGGGGACAAGTGGCTAGACTGGACAGGGGTGTGCAGCTCAAACAACCTGTTTTCAAAGGGAACAGGCAAGCGTTGGACCACCTTCATAGGAAGTCGTCAATGAACGGTCCGCAAAAACATTCCCACCTATGAGCGACTAGGCAATCGTAATCAGCAGCAGGGCCAAAGCCGACCGGTGGAACCAAAAACTGGAGCCGACCAACCCAAAAGTCCCCTTCTGCAACGAAAAGGACCAAACAATAAAAAACAAAATTGAAAAAAACAGGGTGAGAATGAAAATGAAGGTCAAAAGGTACGTTGGGAAACAAACGCAATCGGGGCGCTGTCAAAAGTTTGGTCTGTAAACGAAAAAAGGGTCAAGATAACGGGAGTGGCAATCGGTTTTTTATTTTGGGATTCCAAGGGGGATGATCCATGCTGGGCAAAGGGCCCCCCCCTTTGTGGAGGGGGGTGGTCACGAAGTTGGCGGGACCTAGGGTACCGGCAGTAGAACCGCCTGGCAAAAAAAAAAGTGACCAGGGGCAGCATAAGAGGGGAATCGGGCAGAGTCAAGAAGACCACAAAAAGGGTCACCTCACCTACAGCGCGGAGCGAAAACTCTTAAAA
>Ga0179593_1488180_pt1 | contig 13019 bp, 11 predicted proteins | sample CZODoug2_1_08_16_FD_185931 | JGI IMG/M metagenome (GOLD analysis project Ga0179593, IMG submission 185931) | Vadose zone soil fungal communities from Angelo Coast Range Reserve, California, USA - CZODoug2_1_08_16fungal (PacBio error correction) | ecosystem: Environmental > Terrestrial > Soil >...
TCTACATCATTTCCGAAGGGTGGGCCCCCACGAAAATTTTAGATCCCCGAGTGGGGGGTCCGTGAGACATAAAAAGCCGAAAGGCTGTACTGGGGGGGACAGACAAACCATCTTGGAAGACGTGGACCCTTGCGAAGGAAACCAATGACAAGGTGACGTCAACGCACAGAACAAGCTTTTGGGGCAAAGTCGACGTCTTTTGATTGGAGGTATGAGGAGTCAGAGTTAAAGTAGGAAAGGACGGCGAACATTGGTCATGGCCTCGGAAAAACAAAAAAAAAAGGTTAAGAGTCAAAAAACGCGGGATTTGAAAAGGGGTAATCAGCAGCAAGTACAAGTTCAATGTTGTACAATGCAAGCGGGGGTTAAAAGGAACGGAAAGGAAGCCTGAGTGATTTTAGCTACAAAATTTTGACTGGCCCTTCCGACACAGCGGGTTTAGTAAAAAATTATAACTGGAGTACAACAAGGGGAATGGGATATCCCAAGTAAAAGGATTAAAAAAAAAAGGCAGAAAAGGACCTGGGACGTGTTTAGACTCCACCTTAAAGGGAAGGCAAAGCGCTCGGCACAGGAGCAAATGGATTTCAGAAGCCATCAAATCCAGACATCAATACCAGACCGAGGATGCATGAGGACTCTACCAGGTGGGAAAAAGAATCATGAGCGAGTTAGGCTCTTTTTAGATGAGAAAAACCGGCAGCAGGGATGTGAGGCGAACTGGGAGCTGATGACCATTCCACCGATTATTGGGCGAAGGGAAAAAACCAACTAGCTACAAATTACTGAGATAACGCAGGGAGAAAGGAATGGCGAATGGATTCAATATGCACTTCGCCCTTGGGGAAGATCCTGGGGGATGGGGGGAAGAGAAGGGAATTCATTGTAAAGGGACTGGCGACTCAGAAAGATGAATGGGGGAGAATAGGAACGCATATGGATCGAATGATATCGGGAGGACTGGGCCACAGGGCATGTGGGACAATGGTACTCTCCAACGCTCAAGAGAAACACGAAGTTGGGAAGACAACGGGCCGTCTGGGGCCCGACAAACGGGTAAGGTGGGGGGACGGAAACCCCTACTTAGAGTCAACTGAAGAAAAAAAGGGGTCAGAACAAAATCAAACCAATCATTAGAGGGGTGTAAGATGGGAAACGGTCAGAATATCCGACCACGCAACCTGCGATGCCGCCCAAAAAAAAAACAAATCAGGGAAAACGTGTTAGAGGTATACCTGAAGGTATTGTGCCATCAATTGAGGGGGGAAGAAGGAACCTCATGACTGAACCTAAATACAAACTTATACTAACAAAGGACAACGAATGAGGGAGATCAAGGCAGAAAGGAAGTGTCCAAAGCGCCAACCCAAAAACTATACGTGGCCGGAAGAACACGAGGCCACAGCTTTTTGGGTGGGCTTCAACAGCGAAGAAGGCGGAATCCGGACTACTCCAGCGGCGCAGACGGGGGGCAACAATCAGACACGACGAAAATATTGGGGCTGGTCCAGAGAGTGACCAGGGGACCCAAGGCGGAAAAGCTGACGTGTGACGCTGGAACGAAATTCATAAGACAAGCAAAAAAAAATAAATAGGAGTAAGGTTCGGGGAAAAAGTCGGGGTTCGTCACAAAAGGTCATCACTTAGTGGACGAAGGCATGTCCAAGGAGGGTAACTATCCGCACATTATCAAAACTTCATAAATTGGTCTTTTCCCGCGGGCGTCGGCCAAAACTCAGATGCCCCAAACAACTGAGATTATTAGCGGGAAACAAAGCAAAAAGTGAGACGCGCGCTGTCAAGGGAATAAAGTCGGAGAGGACAGAAAGAGGACGAGGAACTCGGGCAAGGTGGCGGACGAAAAAAGAGGAAAGCTCGAAAAATCTACTAGGATTTGGGGGGTGCTGAGGAAAAAGTCATCAAAGCAACGCAGACTCCACGCCACAAATCAACGTAGAATTTCCCCTGGACTAGGGGAAAAGCTTCCGTAGGGAATACTCACTCTCGGATGCAAATAAACGGTAATGCGCCGCTGAGAGGAATGGGAAAAGAGTAGTCAGTCTTTGTAAAACCAGGAAAAGGTTCGCGTGTGAATTCGCTCTTCCTTAAGTGGCGGGAGTTGGCGCGGACAAACTAAGGGTTGGCCGGGCGCCATAAAATTACGGACTCAAGGGTGAAAGTTTTCTAAAGGTAAGAAGGCCTGACCTTCCAGTAAAGGGAGTGGCGCCAAGAATAAGCATCCCGAATACAACGTCCGCGAGGGGGGAGGACAAATAGACAGGCCTCGTGCGGGGGCTATAGGAGATTCAGGGGCGGGGGGGGGGCAATTTAAAAGGAGTAAATGGGGGGGGTCTATGGTGATGCTAAACTTTTGTTGGGTTGCCAGGAGCGCATTAAAGGGGCGTTGAAAAGTCAACAGTTTGTCGGGGAAAGGCAGGAAAGTAGATATCACCACTCAGGGTCGATCTACGGTAGGGATGATCCAAGCAGACCCAGGGACAAACAACTGATGCCTTTTCCCTAGATAAAGCTAAAGAGTGGAGGCAAATCTGGGTCAGAAAATCTAATTCGGGAGTCGCCAAAAATCCGGAAAAAAGGGCATAAAGGGACCTCTCACCCATACCAAGGGATGAAGATCATATTTCTATCGCTCTCTGTGGAAGAGGTCGCCGGATATTTGTCCGTACCGACCGGGGGGGCCAAAAGTCGAGGTCGTGGTTAAATAGGGCGTGGTGTCTAGCCTAAAATAATCGTTGCCATATTTAATCAGGACAGGAAGGAAAGAAAGGTTTAAATCATCAGCCATTGCCGGGCCGCATGACGAAATCAACTGCGTCTTCCTCAGGGAGGCCCAAAGGGGGGGCCGCTGACAAAACTAATTGCAACGGCATGAAGTTATGATACGTCTGAAGGATTCATACCGGGGAGTCGTCAAGACGTTATAGTGAACCCGGCTCAGGATTAAAAAAATCCAGGTCAAACAACTGACCGGTGGGTTTGTACGATTAAAATAGATCAATCACTGGGGGATAGGAGGAAAAATAACGGGGTTAAAGAAAATCATCGAGTTACAGGAAAAATTTTTTATATCTGGCTGACCCAGGGGGGAGGAAAATGGCAAAAGGGTCCACGACGTCCGAAGCGGCTCCCCAGATACTCAAACTATCAGCAGGTACAAAAATAGCAGCCGGTTTAACGTGCATTTGGGACACTTCGGGAGGAAGAGCACAAGGGGCAAAAAATCAATCAAAAGGATAAAGCTGGTGGGGGGGGGGGTTGTACATTCACGTAAGGTGAGGTCCTGAGGAAATCATAAGGACTATATCAGAAGAAAAGTACCTTTATACCAAAGATTGGCTTTCTAGTGTTAATGGAAAATGAGAAGGTAACTTCCCTCTCTTTGTAGGTTGGGGGACCATGGACAAAAAGTCCAAATCTGGCTTGTGCAAAAAAATGATTATGGGGACCAGGAAAAAGGGAGGGACAAGGAATTTTGGCAATCAAACACGCAACGGGAAAGGGATGTTCTTAGTCTCAAACAGGAGAGGAAAGAGAGATACGGGGGTACATCTATGCCCAAGGAGGGGGGAGCCACCCGAAAATTTCTAAAAAAAAGTTTTTTCACAGGCTCCCCCATTGGAAATTCGGCAGGGAATTAGTGGTAGGGGGTCTAATTTCAGGACAACAAGCAAGGTCCAGAGACCCTGAGAGGTGAAATGAAAAGTTACAATCATTGCCAGCGTGGGGGGGGGGGTCCTAGGCTGAATAGTTATGTCTGTGTAGAGGGAAAAGAATTCAAAGCGCCGCCCTTACAGTAAATGAATGTGATGGTCCGACTGAACAAAAAAAACTTATTCCCGCGTAGTACATTGCGATCACGAAATATTCAATTCAACTTCTACTTGATTTGAAAGAAAAAATAAACGGAGGTCTGGGGGAGGCTGAAAGCATCCCCTGAAAATCCGAAAATTCTCATAAAAAACTAAGAGGGAGGGAGGGGGGAAACCAGGGGGAAGGTGGGGAAGGGAGACCAGATGAGAAAAAAGGAAGAATGCTGGACACGGAAAACGGAATTACGGAGTTGATCGAACTGGAGCCGATGGAGAGGGCATCGGATCTTCCATTCTACTTTTGAAGAAGCCGAAAGACGCCAGAGGATTCAGACGTCACATAAGAAAGTCGTAATGCAGCGGACATAAAGCGAAAAGGGACGATTGTCTCGCGCGTGAAGGATATGCCCCAGGGATTGCGCGAAAAAAAAGGGCGGACTGATGACTGAAGTACCCTATTCTTATAAAGGAGGGAACAACGCCGCTATCGGGAAAAAACAGGAAAATATTCACGCGCGTAAACTGAAAAAAAAATCTAACAATTTAGGCAATATTCCGGGAGCTGATGGGGCGTCGCCTGGGTGGGGGAAAAAGGGAAGTTTAAAATTTCCGACAGAAGGGTTGGTGGCAGCTGGCAGAAAAGAGAGGATAACGACCAAAAATTGGCGCGCCAACTCAGAAGGGATATAGCCTTTCATCAGATTGGTTCGGGGTTTAAGAAAGAAACGCAAGAATTCCATATTGGAGGAAAACAGATGAAGGAGGCAAGAAAAAATGCCGATTTAAAAATACAGCTGGAAGGCGCATCAGAAAAGCCCTCAACTTTACTTGTGAAAAAAAAGGAAGAAGGAAAAGAACTTACTCGTGTCGGTTGGACCCATCACTCAAACGGAGGAAGCCACCGAAAACGGAATCCAGGGTACTCCAGGATTGGAAAAACCGGGGATTCGGGATAGTAACTTGGATTTGAAAAGGTGAGGGGGGGGGGGGGTCGCCGCATTCTTCACGAAAACTTACATACAACAAGAAAGTAGGGGGAAAAGGAAATGGGGGGCGATCCAAGGCAAGTGGCCGAAAAAAAATCAAAGAAAACCGAGACGTGCCGGAAGGCAGCAAAACGGCGAGGCCAACGAAAACTTGGGTTTCTAAAAAGAACGCGGAGCGGGAAGAAGGGATACATCGCACATGCTTCGACTGGGTGCAACATCAGAATATCTATAAGTGCGTGGGACTAACCCTACTCAGAGAGGCGGAAATACTTACGTTGATTGGGGGGAGGGGGGAGGGATTATACTTTCAGAAAAAAATTACAGAGTAAAAGAGTACTTTGTTCGGCTAACCTTTGAGAATTGGTTAATAGGCGAGGAAGAGGGAGAAAGAAATGTGGGAGCAAGAGAGGGAATAATGATAAGGGGATTAGGTTGATGGAAGGGGGAGTGGAGAAAGAAGTTATTATATATAAACAAGAAAAGATAGGGTAACCAGAGTTAGAGAGGGAACAGAGGGAAGAAACGGGATGGGGAAGGAGGGAACTATCAGATAAGGGATGGAGCAGAAAGAGGAGTAAACGAGGGAACCGGGGCACCGAATGAGGAGGGAAGTGGGAGACGGGAGGAGTCAGAGGAGCAAGGAGGGGAAGGAACAGGGTGGAGTGCGAAAAGAGAGAGTAGTGGTAGAAAAAGGTGATAACCGAAGAAGGTTATAAAGAGATATGTCGTCACCAATCAAAACACTCAGAGGGGAAAAAGAACGAAAGAGGGATGGGAAAGATCCCCGCAAAGGCTTTCCCGAGCATGAAAAGGGAGGGAGGATTTGGACGAGGGGGAGTAGGAAGGGAAAAAAATGATCGAAAGGAAAAGACAACGAGAGGAGGAAGAAAAGGAGCTGTAAAGGCACTTCAAGAGGACTAGAGTAGAGAGCAGGGAAGTTGCGAATTAAAAGCAAAGATCCGAAGAAGGAGTTACCGCACTAGTAGGGGGAAAGGTGATGAGGGAGGCCGGAACAGTCCCCTAAACGGACGCAAGATTCGTGACCTCTGTCATTTGGGTGGGCAGTGGGCTGTATTAACTTAACTCGTCAGACAAACCTCGTAATAGGTCGCCTGGAATCTGGAACTCAGCCGGAGGTAGGAGAATTCTTCGTTCTTCGTTGGCAAAAAAGAAAGGGATAGACAAATCTTAGGATGGAACCTAAGAAAAGTCGGACCGTGAAACCAACCCATATGGGAAGAGTGGAATTCCGCGGGCCCTTCCGGGAGTCTTATGTCGTTTTATTTGGCGTCGGGAGAGCCGAAGGGTGACAGAAAAGGGAGGGTAGTATTGGTTTGGTCCAGGGGAAGGGAAGAGGATGGAGGACGTCAGGCCCGCAAGAGATAAATCGTTCATAAGATACAAGGGGCAGTCTTTATCATTACAATTAGTCAGGAAGAAGAAAGGGGTTCGGATATCGGGGTTTAATTCCTCACATATGACTTTAGGCGGAAGGGGGGGGAGTCGGAGGAACACACGACTTGGGGTTTCGGAGAGCCTTGGAAAAGGTGGGAGGTCGATTATGGGTCTCTAGGGAAGAAGTACATGGCTCCCACTGACCTTTAAAGCCGCAGGCCTTTTTTGAGAAGGTACCGAGAGGAAAACCAAGGGAACACTGTCCAAGCGCGATGGCACGGAGGTCTAGTGGAGCAAATCTGAGAGGAAGTCTGAGAACGCAGCCGCGGCACATTAACTTCTCCTCCAGAAAAAAAAGGCGATTCCCAGGAAAAGAAATGAGAGATCAATCTTGAGAGTCGCAGCAGATTTTGGGGAAGCAGGAAGGGCTAAGGTGTCTTCAGAGAGAGGGTTTGGGGGGGCCGAGGAGAATCGTTGGAAATATGACCGACCTGCAATAGTTTTGGGAGGACTCAAGGGACGGGGGGCATAAGCGTATCTGATCTCTTGATGACAGTTATCGCAAGCGTATACCAGTTCATTAGATTAATTGAGGGGGGGAGGGGGGGTACGGATCGTCTGGCAGGATTGGCGCCAAAGTCTCAAATCCAGTGGCGAAGGCTATAAGGGGGATGAACGACCGAAACGACAGGGAAAGAAGGTCCCAGCAACTTTGGGGGTAACGCAGAAAGATGATTCAGAACTTTTCTCTTGACATAAGCAACGGGGTAGAAAGAGAGGGCAAGGGAAGTTTGGAAAAAGGACGTGGAAGTGGGACCCAGTTTATTACATTCAACTTGGAGATCCAACAGAAACGCCTTGCCTCCGAGGGTAAAAGCGCGTCATTGATTAAAGTGGACTCTGGTTCTTATCTCCAAACCGGGGGTAAAAAGACCCGGGTATATAAATCTGGTTGGGGGGGACACGCAGGAAAAAAAACGAGAGGCAGGGTCCTGATGCGAGACCGACGCGATAGACAGCACATCAACGAGACCAGTACAAATCAAAAGATGGGTCTTGAGCGTGCTCAATTTTAATTTCTGGGCGCCAGGGTGCCCCGAGAGGAACTGGAGGGGGGGGGTCCGGGCACAAAGGAATAAAGTACCCTATAGTTCTGGGATTTTTCTCAAAAACAACCTGAAAAGGGACACTTAAAACTTTGCTTTGGAAGTAAAGAGCAAAACACGAAGGGGAAAAGGATGTAGACAAAGGCTAACAACAAAAATAAAAGGGAGGGAAAGGGTATACATCGATGCCGGCAGTTGGGGATCACCCATGATTTGTTGAGAAAGGGGACGTTTGTGTTAAGTGGACTAACAAAAGCATAGGGGGGGGGGGTACTGGGGGGGAGGGGGGTGCCGGCACTCCTCCATTTCCTATTGCGAAGCGGGCTCTTTCTGGAAAAGGTCACAATCCAATTTGACTGCGGTTTCTAGTGGAGAAAAAGTTGGATGGGTCTATATAGAGGAAAAATATGAGGGGAAAATGGACGATCATTGGTTCTTTACTGAAAAAAAAAAAACTTTTCAAACAGGGGTCACAAGTGTTTGGTTTTCTCTCGCGAAAGGAAGGAAAATTCAAGGAAGAAATCACGTCAAAGACAGCACGGAGTTCTTGGACGGAAGCTAATATTGGTCAACTGGGAAAGGAAAAAACCTGGTAAAATCGGACTCCGCTGGAGTACCCATTAAGTTATGAGTATCCCAATGGAGATCAAGGAGACTTACCGGAAAAAAATTGGGACGGGAAGGATGCCCCGGGACAGAGTGGCGAGGTCCTCTTCCGCAACTGGGAAGACGAAGCCGAGGAAAATAAAGGAGTCAGTCACCAATCAAGTAATCGTGGTACAGCTTCCAGAAAAGAAGCGGAAAGGAAGAGGGGGAAGTAGATTGAGCGCGGGAAAGGGACCCCATTAAAATAATGCATGAGGAGGAGAAAAAAAAGAGTGCGAGTCTATTACAAAAGATTCACTAAGGGGAAACCACTCCACAGAAAAGGCGACATTACGAAGAGAAGAAGACTGTAGCGGCGCAAAAATTAGCAGAGAATTTAAGGAAAGGCGAGGGTCTCATCTGATTTGGTAAAAGTAACTTGTTTACTTCAGAATTTCAAAAACTGAAGCACCAAATGGGTATCTGACTCAGAAGTTAATTTTAACTCACGTACACTATGGGGAAAACCAACGGAGGGGAGGAAGGGAGCCACTAAGGAAAGGAAGTGGTTGTACCGGGTGGTACGCGATATACAAACGCTCAAAAGCGATTTACGGGATGAAGAAAATGACTGCCGGACTGCAGAAAAAAGGTACGAATGTTGGAAAAGGCCATACTTAAGGCGGAAAGAGGGAAGAAAGAAGTGTGGTAAAGAAAAAAAACAGGCAAAGAGCCATATTAAACACGGCTTTTTCTCAAGGGAAAAAAGGGAGATCGACCAGAGACGGAAGTCCTCTTGTCATCTCAAAGAAGCGCTGTTGAACTTATTAATAATGGGATTTTCAGGGGGGGGAGGTGGAAGGGAAGGGCAAGCACGAAGTGACCCTTCCGTAAAAGACTGAAAAGTAACAAGAGATGGGAAACTGAGAATGCGAAGAAAAATCAAATTAAGGGTGTCGCCAAGTGAACGCCAGACAGGAGAAGGAACGGGACTCTAATTCAAAAAGACAGGAAAAGTAGGAAAAGGGGTTTCGCACGACGAAGGCGGGAAGAAAGTAAGAGAAAAGGAAAGAGGGCGCGGAACTAGGAAAGAAAAAAGAAGTATGCTTGGAATCACCTGGTACATCCAGTCGGATACTGAGTTATTGGGCGTGGAGGTTCCGGTGGCGGAGGACGTACAGGGAAAGGCAAAGCCAAATTCCCACTAAAGGACGAGGGCGCGTTGAAACCGCATCTTCAAAATCATAGGAACGAAGTCATCCCTCGCGGTCCTAATACGCCACTTTACCCTTCAGAAGGAAAAGCGGGAGAACTGTGAAGGGGGGCTTCTGACCAAAAACTGCAATATCGAGAGCACAAACGGGGAAGTAGAGAGATCAAGAGGGGTGGACACCTACTCAACAACGCTCATCAAAAGGTGAGAGAAGTACACTTTCTTATATTCATATTGAATCGACTAAGAAGAAGAAGTGATAGGTTGGGGGGAGGCCGAAAAGAAGATACTCAACAAACGCGTACGAAGGTCTACTCTGTTTTTTTGCTTGGGACGGGACGTCGTCTCACAACGGGTAAACTCAAGCAACGCATAAAAAAAAAAAAAAAAAAAAAAAAAAAAACAAAGCAAGGTAATGTATTTGACTGGAAGGTCTGGTAAAAAAAGAAGGGAGAAACAGCAACTATTTTCTTTTCATTAGGTGGGAAAAAGTGAGAAGTCGCCACGTATCCGAAGGCTGAAAAAAAGCCAAAATTGCGAGTAGGGGGCATGTGCGCCAAGGGGAAAAACGTCCGGAAGGAGAAAAAGGAAAAGCTTTGGTTGGAACGGGACACTAGTTGCAAGGAGAGCCATCCGAAGTGTTCGAAAAAAAATAGGCGTTAGGGGTCAGTTTACGAAGGGGGGGGAAAGAAACTAGGAGTGACCTAAGCAACCATATTGAGTAAAATGGTCCCCCATAAGGGTCTAAGAATACCGGGGCGAGAGGAGGTGAGGCGGGGAAGAGGCAGGCCGAGTTAGGGGGGTCGGATTCGGGCTTTGAAATGGGGGAAAAAAAGATGAAGGAGTTCTTTACTTGGGGATTACGACCCGAAGGGGATGGCTTTCCGCTTAGCCAGGGAAGGAATGGAATTTAGAAAAAGTCGGTATAAAAGTGGGGTTCTGCCGGGCAGGGGTGGGATCCAAAGTTACGTAAAATCCTTGCTCGTTAGACCTCGGCTTAAACCCGCAACAGGAGAAGTGTCCAAGCGATAGAAAAAGATAATTATCTCTCAAAATAGGGGAGCCGGCTTCCTAAGAAATCAGTTGTCTTAGTCTCAATCCAAATGGGTCTCATGTAAAGGGGGAAAACTTCTCTCACCATATACCCAGAGATACCGAAAATAAATGAAGATCCGATTTGTAGCCGGCTAATGTTTGGGGGGAAGGACGAGGATGATCTTAAAAATGGTCAGTGGTGCCATATAGGTGGGGGATTAGAGAAGACAGACCGGTGGACCTAGTTCACAAAAAAGCCTTTGGGGGGTCGGCCTCATCATAATTCAGGGGGGGAACGAAGGAAAGAGAGGAACTTAAGAGATTCGAGGGACAACGAGCATCGCTGGTCAAAGCAGGGAGTGGTGGGGTCTTTATGTACTATCTTCTAGTGGGAGAAGACTGAGTCAAGAAGGGCGCATACGAGAATGAAATCGACATCGCAAAGAAAGGAAGAGACATCCCACGAAGTTTAAAAAGGGGAACAACTTATAAATGTGAAAGCAGGGGGATAAGCTGGCAATAAGTCAACCGGGTGAGCAAAGCGAGTTTCCGGATAATGTTACTCTGGGGGGGGAACCAGCGGGCGGGGTGGCCTTTATAACAATCGGGCAGGCGACACATTCTTTACTCAGTCTACATGCGTAAAAATCGAGCATTGTATAAAGGATGGGGGGGAAATATAACAAAAAAAAATGGGAAATTCAGCGAAAGATAAATCGGGTTGGTTTTGGGTGCGGCAAGAAAAACAGGGATCCAGTTTCAGGAAGTCAGGGGGGATAGTCACTACTCTATCCAAACCTCAAACGCTTCCGATGAGAACTCACGCTTCACAATGTCGAAAATGGTAGGGAAGGCACCTTCAGTCCAAAGAGAACGTGGGGGTTCATGAAAAAAAAACTATAATGAAAAAGTGGACTGGAGAATTTGCCCTGTGGTTCTGCAAAAAAACGGTGGGAACGTCAACCGTTTCGTTTGCCACAACAAGGGCAAGATTTAATAAACCTAAAAAGGCAAAAAAGTTCTGGATCCTCTCTCGACTCCCCTTACTAGGGGAAAGGGCTGGGGTTGGGTATTAAAAAGATTGGGCCTGGGGGAGCCCCAGGGTTTTTTCAGGGGGAGACAGACCACCAGGGCCCATGAGTAGAAATATGGGGGGACTGGGAATAAAGTGGGGGGGCAACAAACACTACTCTTTCAGGAGCGGGGGGAACTGCGTCATTCAAGAAACAATGGCGTCACTCTCAATCTTGGGAAGAGGGTAAGAGTTTGATGGAAGATGGAGAAGTCAGCGTGGACTCAGAGAAAAAGTCGGAAAATGTACGCTAGTTGGGGTCTCTTAACAAAAAAAAAGATTTGGTAGATCCAAAGGATGCAAAAACATGGGGGGGGGGGCGGAGACAAAGCAATATTCCACTCATTAGGGGAAACGAAGTGGATTCGTAGGATAAAAGACAAAGTATGCGTTGGAAGAGGATAAAGAAGATGGGGGCATACTGTCAAGGAAAGAAACGCTGTGTGAGGACACATAAACGTCCGGAAAGACAGTATACGAATTGGAGTCTTGCCTCATCAAGCAAAAGGGAAAAAAGTGAGAGAGGGGACTGCTTAAATACCTGAAAAAAAAAAGCCGGGGTAAGGGAGTTGAGCGAGTCCATGAGCCGCTATTCATCAGAGGCTGGGGAAAGGGAGGAAACATGGAGACAAAGGCAACCCATACTATCAAGTAACCATCCGAAATTAGAAGAGAGGTTATGCACGCCTAGAATGGGAAGAAAGAATCGGTGGGAAAAGCGATTGCACGAGCGATGGGGACGGAGAAAATAAGGGGAGGGGAGCAGAAAAAATATTATCGGGGGGGCGCGGATTCACATTCAAAGATTATTGATGACCGGGTCAAAACCAAGCCATAAAAAAAAGCCGATCCGCGTACGGCGCCCACACTTCTCCGAAAATTGATTAAAAGAAGAAGGAGACCATAGGTTTCAGCTCCTGGGTGTATGGGAAGGAAGGAAAAAAAGGGTGACGGACGAACCATGTTGGGCGCTTCCGACATAATATTAATTGGAAGAAGAGACAGAACCCAAAATAGGGCGAAAAACTGCAGGAAATTAGAGAGGCAAGTCATGGAACGGGTTTAACGCGACGAAAACTCTCCTCCTATTCAAAAAACGAACTGGGAGAAAACTTCCTTATTGCAAAGGGGGCCTTTTGCAGAAGGGAAGAGATGAGAGGGAAGCGGGGAAAATCCATATGGTGGAAACTGGGGAGAATAAACCAGGCACAAGCTACAGACCTGGGGGCTTCACCATTGCAACAGAGAAGAAAGGAAACCAAAACTTCCGAAATTATTAAGAATAGACAAGAAACGTCTACGTTTTGGTAAAAATGGAGGAGCAATTTCGTGTGTTGGGAGGGGTTAAAGAGTTTAAATAAAGAAAAAAACTGACAAGAACTAACAAGCCTATTGTAGGGGAGGGCCGGATCAAATATTTCCGCGAAATCAAAAATCAGAGGCAACGGACGTCTACACAGAAGGCAAATTCGGGGTTCGGGAAAAAGAGGAAAAGGGAGGAATATGATAAAAAAGCGCGCAGCGTATGGTACCTCAAAACAATAGTGGGGTATTCCCTAGGACATAAAGCGGAGAAGGAGGGATTTGGGGGGAGGAAGGGAGGGTCAGAGGGTTATCCGTAAAAGAAAAAATTAAAGGGGTTTGGGATGGGTCAAGAAAATTAAGTATTCGGTTGTCCTCAAACCTTCAGAACTAAGGGGTAAGCCATCGGGAAGAGGGGGATGGGAAAGCCTCACTATGGCAGAAGAAACTAAAATGAAAAGCGGCCGAGATATTTTAGCGGTAGGTTTTGCA
>Ga0179593_1516676_pt1 | contig 13019 bp, 31 predicted proteins | sample CZODoug2_1_08_16_FD_185931 | JGI IMG/M metagenome (GOLD analysis project Ga0179593, IMG submission 185931) | Vadose zone soil fungal communities from Angelo Coast Range Reserve, California, USA - CZODoug2_1_08_16fungal (PacBio error correction) | ecosystem: Environmental > Terrestrial > Soil >...
GGCCAACGATACGAACCCGAGGCCGAAGAGGCATGGAGACAAAAGAATCACAATCCCCCAATGAGTCAGTATTGGAGGGGGAGGAGAGGGTTACTGCCAGGGGGGAAGGAAAGGGGGGAAGAGATTGGATGACGCTTGAAATCGCGGTTTGCCTCTCGAGAAATACGAAAAAGGAAGGGGGGCTCTGGGATCGTTCATGATCTTCGCGCGGAGGGGGGGGGGGCAATGGGAAGAAGTGTTAAGGAAAGCAGAAGAAGAAAACGCGTTTTCGACATTAATGCGAGAAAAACGATTTTCCTCTTGAGAGGGGCAGCCACAGGTCGCAAAGGGTTCTCTTTAAAAAACTCGCCCTTCAAGGAAGGAAAAAACCCGTGGAGCGAGGAAAAAAAAAAAAGACCACTAAGTGCTGCTCCCCCGGAAACAGCGATTGGTCGGCAAAAAAAAAAACATAAAGTCGGCCGCGAGGGGGGGGGGGGGAGGGTGTGAAGGGACCTGGGCGAGGAGTCGGGGGAAAAAAAGTGACTAACGGAATTAGAGAGAGAAGAGGGGGGGAGGTTTTGTACGGTGTGAGAAAAGAAGGGGAAACAAGCGAGCAATTACTACATTAATACTAAAAATTTCGATCACATCATTGGAAGTAAAGGAAAGGGGGAAGAAAACTAAAGGAAAAAAGAAGGGGAGCGGAAAAATGTCACAGCTTTTTTTTTAAGCCGAGGGGTGTTCATCGGACGAAAAAAAGAAGAGGGATCTACGGTGTCAGGGGAAAATGTGTAAGGAAAAGAGATATCAACAACAAACACGGAAAGGGGGTGGCCCCCTTTTTTCCCTTCAGAAAGGAAAAAAGAACGAAAATGGCTCACGAAGTCCGAAAGGAAAAAAAAGAAAAAGAGGCTAAAAGCTTAATGCCGCTTCCAGAAGGGATGTCGATCACCTTAAGCACCACAGGAGGGGGGGAAGATAAAAAAAGGGACACTAGTAAAGATAACTTTTTTGAGAAGTTGGTCCTCCAACAACACGGACATGTCGCCGCCAAGGGGAAAGAAAGAAGGAGGACTGGTAACGCTCCAGAAGAAAAAAAGAGGACAAAGACACACACCTCCCGGCCAGTTCGGATTGCTGCCGAAGGAAAAGGGGGGTAAGGAATGAGCACTGAGGGGGGAGAAAAAGGGGGGTGGTGAACTTCCCGATCCACGCGTAATTGGACGCCTGTCCGCGGAAAGAAGGAAAAAGAAAAAAAAAAAGGAGCGTCCAGGAAGTCAGAAAGAATGCGGGGAAGGGGGGCGAAAACGCGGGGCTAGCGCTTCCCGGCACAAATAAAGGGGAAGATCCTAACGATCCCAAAGAAAGAAACGTCAGGACTAGCGAAGGAAAAAGGAGCAGCATCCCCAATCGATCGAGGAAAGCCATGAAAACTTATTTCACAGGGGGGAAAAAGAAAAAAGAGGGGGGTTGATAGGGCAGATGGACGGCAAAAAGGAGGAGACGGGGTAAAAGCTCATATGGGTGCCAAGCCAAAGGTGCTTCCATCATTTGAAAAGGGAAGGAAGAGGGACAGGGGGCCGCAGGGGAGCGGGTGTTTAGAGCCGAGAGAGTAGTATATAATCCACCTAGCCAGGAGGGGGATCATCCAGTGAATGGAAAACTCATAGTTTGAAGGGGAAAAAAGCATTCTGCAGTTGAAGGGGGACTTGATCTATGGCGACCAGATCATCCCAAGGGGGGGTGATACGTTGATGGTCAAGAATGGGAGGTTGCAAAAAGAAAAAAAAAAAAAAGGGGGGGGCGCATGCGCCGATAATAATCCCCATGCGCCTTGGGGGAAGCTCATCCTCTTTTGGGGGGGTGGGGGGGGGCGTAGTCGGTTGCGCCACCCACGAGCGGAGGGGAAAAAGGTGAAATGTCAATTTCCTGCGGCAAGGGAGGGAAAAAAAGGGGGAGAAAGGGGGTGGGGACCATAGGAGGGCGTTACCTCATCCAACGGGGAAAGGGAGAACACCGAGATTTTGTCTCACGGCCTGAGCAGCCAGTTGAACTATGAAACCACCAGAAAAATCAAAGGGCAGACGGACGGCCGGCAAGGGGGGGGGGGGGGGGAAAAACGAAACACAGTTTTTTTCCCACGACGCCCCCAGGAGGTCAGTTTGGCTTTGTCGTATTGGGGGGGGGGGAAAAAACGGGGAGAAAAGTGGGAAACCGGCAATCCGGGGGGAAAAAAGAAAAAAAGGGAGAATCGGAGAAGAAACTCATGTTTGCGCGATTTGCAATGAAAAACGGATGGTCACGCCCCCCCAAGGGGGGGGGAAAAAAGGGAAGAAAGAACACACAAGCTGGCAATAAAAAGAAAAAAAAGGAAGTGTCGCCCAAGGTCCTTCCATCCAATCCGACCAATGGGAGAGGAGGGGCCGCAGACCCTCTTGTTCATTGCTGGAAAATAAGGGGAAGAAAAAGAAAATTGTCAAGGGACAAACAAAGGGAGGGGGGAAAGAGGTCAGGAAAGGAGACGGCCCGTCTAGAGGGAAAGGGTTGGCGGTCCGAATACTTGCAAGAAAAAGGAATAAGGGAGGGTAAAAGTGCACAAGCAAACAGGGGGGGAGGAAAAGGGAGGCAGGCCCACGACTTAGTCATCGAAGGCCAGGGGGTTGGTGCCCGTCTCCTGTGAAAGGGAAAGAGGAAGGGATTAAAAAAGAATCCCGAACTGTGTAAAAGGGGGGTGGGAAAAAAAAGGATTAGACCTTGTGCCTGCTCGAATCAAAAAGCTACAAGGCGCTCTTAACCCTACGACAGGAAAAGAAAGGAAGGAAAAAAGGGACCAAATGAGGACGACCATCGGAGGGGGGGAGAGAAACACACTGATTATTATTAAATATATATAGATGTTCAGAAGGAAGAGGGGTGGGGGGAATCAATTTGTGTTTCGAACGAGGGGAATGGCCTGGGGGAGATATCTCTTGGCCGTCGGTAATGAGAACCTTTTTTTTTATCGGGAGGAAAACAAGGGAAGGGACATCAAAAGTGCAGAGAAAAAAGGGGGGGGGAAAAAAGTGGGCCGGTGAAATTTCTGGGAGATCGCCCGGCCCGCCTTTCACACCTGGGCGGGGGGGACAAGTGGCAGAAGGAATCCGTGGGGCAGCCCCCGCTACACCTGTTGTCGATGACTGCAAAGGGGGAGGGGGAAGAGGGGGGGTTCAGACAAGGAGAAGCCACGTATTTTCGGACGCCAACCATTGTTTATCAAGGGGGGGAAAAAAAAAGGAGAAAAGGGAGTGTCCTGAAAGACCCGTACCATCATGGAGGAAGAAGGGGAACACAACCGTGATTTTTCCCCACTCTCAGGGGGGGGGGGGGGGGAAAAAAAAAAAGAGGGTTATGACAAAGCTCCCTGCAAAGGGGGGGGGGGGACCTGTTTCTATTGGATGCCGACTGGAACGATCATGATTGCGCGCGGAAAAAAAAAAGGAAGAAGGGGGAAAAACCTGGAGTGCCCACAAGGGGGAAGGAAAAATTGTCCTGTGAATTGCATAAGAGTTTTATCTTCCGATGGGAGCACCAAGGGGAGGTCCGGCGAGGGGGAGGGGAAAGAGAAAAAAGGGGGTTAGACCTGGGGATGCTTCCAGCTGTTTTGGAAGACAATACTACAAAGCCACGGGAACGGGGGAAAGTAGGGGCAGTAAACCTTAAACTGGGAGAAAAAAGGGACTCACCCCGAAGGAGTCCGAATCTGTACCTTGGAGGGGGGGGAGAAGGGAAAAAAAAAAAAGGGGGGGTGAGAAAAGTTGGCATAAAAACTTAGGGGGGAGGAAAAAGGGACGACAAGATCGAAAACGCACTTATTTGAAGGGGGGAAAGGAGGGAAAAAGAGAAGGATCCGGAAAAGGGGAACTCTCAGAAATTGACCAGTCTTTAGAGAAAGAGGGAGAAGAGGGCGATGGGGGTGGAACCGCGACCTACGCCAAAGGGGAAAGGGGGGGAAAAGAAAGGGGTGAAAAAGAGCGCGGGGATTCTATCGGCGCATCCGCAAAGGAGGGGGGGGCAACCTAATGTATTCGATAAAAGAGAGGAAGGGGGGGAGAGGGGAAGAAAACTGGTCGGAGACGAGAGGGGGGGGAAAAGGCAACCAGGCAGAATGATGTGGTAACGGCCTAATAGAAAACTACTGAGTTTACAAAGATTTTATCAGGGAAGGAAGAAAAGGGGGGGGAGAGACTTAAGTGGCTTCAGGAAAAAAAGCCAACGGCATCGGCTTTCGAAACCACCGGCGAAAACAGCGAAGGGGGACAGAAAAGCACAGAAATGGTCAAAAAAGGGTGGCAAGAAAAGAAAAAAAGAGGGGAGGGCAAACACCATAATTGATCTTTTAACCCGCGAAGAGGCAATGGCTCCATGAGGCACAAAAGGGGAGGCAGGGCGTTGAAAGGGCAAGCAGTGGGGAAGGGAAAAGGAGGGGTGGATCGATCGATTGGATTATCGGGAGAAGAAAAAAAAGGGTTTGAGGGAAAAATCGGGGGTCGAAAGGCTGAGGGAAAAAAATTGGATCGTTCTTATCTTCGCCGAAGGTCCACTGGTTTTATTTGGGGAAAGGAAAAGGAGAAAAAGGGTGACGACTTAAAAAAGGCGAGGGAAAGAGCTGGAAACCGGACAGGCTCATGTGGAGGGAAAAAGAAGAAAGGAAAAGGAAAAAAAAAAAAACCGAAGGTTAAAGGGAGACATTAGGGAGGTCAAACAAAAAAGGGAAGTGGCACGACTATTCATTGCGCAAGCGATGTCAACCCCCCTAAATCTTCGAGAATGGGGGGGGAGGAAAAGTTGGAGTTGCGGAGTTTAACGGGAAAGAAAGGATGAGGAAGCAATTCCCTGGTGCGAAGCTGGAAAAGGGTGTTTGGGGGGAAGGGGGGAAAAAGAAGTATATGGGGGCGATGAGAAAGGAAAAAGAAAATGAGAAAAAAAAAAAACCGCAATGACGTCGGAGCGTCATTTCGCAGGGGGGGGGGGGAAAGGGAGAGGGGAGGGGTCAGAAAAGGGGTGTTCATAGGGGAAAAAAGGGAGGAAAGAAGGGAGAAGACGTGTGCGCTCGGCGATGAAGGAAAGCATGGCAAAAACTTAAAAGGGAGGGGGGGAGGAAAGTAGGGGGCCCTGTTTTCCTGAAGGAGAGAAGAAAAAGATCGAGGGATACACGATGTCGACGCAGTCGATGACACCAGGGCTAAAAGCTGAATGAGAAAAAAAAAAAGGTGTTTAGGGACGGGTAATGGGGAGGGGGAAAAAAACTCGAAGCACACTTGATGTGCTCGAAAGCAAAGTGGCTGACTAATGGGGGGGAAGGAAAGAGGGGGTCTCACAAACAACTAAAAAAGAAAAAAAGTAAAAAAAAAAGCCAGTCTCGCCGCAACATGCTTCTCATGCCGTGAAAGGGGGGGAGAGATCCCTCGGAAAGGGGAAAAAGGGAAAAAAAAAAAAGAGGGAGAGCAGATTTCGGATTGTTCGGGACGCTGCGCATGGGGGGGGGGGGGGGGGGAAAAAGGAAGAAAGGATGGAGCTTGTGGGGGAAAAGAGGGGGGGACACCGATGGGAGCTCGCCTGGACTTCGGGGGTGAAGTCTGTCGGGAAAAGAAAAAAGGAAGGGAAAAGATCGAAGCGCGGAGGGAGGAAAGGTCGAATAACCAACGCGGGGGTTCCGTTCCGACAAATAACAGGGGAGAGATGGCAAGGAAAAAGGTAATATCGATCAGGCCTCCGCCATTCAGAGAAAGAAAAAAAAGAGGGGGGTCGCAAATCAGCGCATCACAGAGGGAAAACGGGACTTCCTCCTGCAGGAAAAAAAAGAAATACTGACTCATTTGATAAAGGAGAAGGCAAGTCAGGCAGGTAAGCTAAAAAAGAAAGGCGCACTTCTTGCTTGCGCCACATGGGTCTGTGGAAAAAGGGGAGCGGGTGGGGGGGGGGAAAGGGGGGGGGGGTAGGGATCCGATCCTTGGCAGGGAAACGCGAGCTCGACCACGCAGAAAAGGGAAAAAAGGGGGAAAGAAGAGTGGGTGATAAAATAGGGTGTGCTTGAGGGGGGGAAAAGAATTGACGGGAAGGGGTTTTAAGGTTGACCATTGATGCTATGGCGAAAAAAAAAGGCCAGGGCAGGGTGCACGAGTGGGGGGAAGGGAAAGGGGGGGTGGAAAAAAGGAAAGAATCTGCAGCGTATTGCGCAGTAGGATGGGCTCTTTAAAAGACAGAGGGGGAAAAAGGGGGGGGGTGCTGGGGAGGTGGGAGGGGAAAAAAAGGGGGAAGGACGTCTCCTCTCTAAGTACTGGTCAAAAAAACTCGAGAATATGTCCGTAGAAAGGGGGAAGGAAGAAACAGCACAAATCCCCGTGCGGGGGGGAGGGGGAGAACGGCAACATGCATCGCCAGCCGAGGGGAAACCACCTCTCAGATTCTGTTAAGGAAAAAAAGGGTAAAAGAAAAAAAAGCTGACTGAGAGTATTGAGGGAGAGGGGTTGCACGACGCCCCAAGAGGAGTCAGTGGCTTTGTCGTATTGAAGGGGGAAAAAAAAAAAAACTGGCCGAGCCCAGGGGAAAAAAGTAGAGTCGCGCTCGACTAACTTGGCAGAAAAGGGGTTTGTGCGCGGAAATAAGGGGGGAAAAAAGGAGATAGGAGGGAACGAAGATTCAAAGGGGAAAAGGGAAAAAAAAAAAAAAAAATAAGGTCCGGCCGCGCTGCAATCATGCTGTGAGGCCCCAGGTCGCATCCCAATCTACAAGGGGGGAAGCAAAAGGGGGGAAAAGGGGGGGAAATACTCCAGGGGTTCACAAGGAAAAAAAAAAGCACACGGTCTTATGCCGCCCACAGTGCGGAAGGGCGACAGCCTTCAAGGAAGACGGCTTCCTGGGAGAAAGGGGGGGGAAGGCGCGTTGGAGTCGGAAGAAGGAGAAGAAAAAAGGAGAAAGAACGGCGGTTCGTAAAATCATCCCGCCAAACGGGAGAAAAGAAAGTTGGGGTTAGGGAGGGGCCTGCCAAAGGGAAAGGGGGGAAGGGGACGCCGGCTATGTGGCACCTGCCAAGAGTGACGTGTATCTCCAGAAAAGAAGGGGGGGGGGGGACTCTAAAAAAGGGGAGAGGGGGTAAAAGGGGGGAAGTCTCCCTTGCCTTGCGGCGATGAAAAAGCTCAAGGCGCTTATTACGAGGAGAAAAAAAAAAGGGGAGGGAACAAAAACTCAAGTCCCGACCTAAAGTAGGGAGGGGGGCGGGGAAGCTGATCTCTCAACAAACAATCACACGGGGAGGTTTCATCCGCACTTCAGCCCTAGCAGGGGAGAGAAAAGGGGGGGGGGGACAAGCGCGACGCTTGGAAGGAGGGGAAAAGGGGGGGGGGAGTCGGGGGGGTAATTAGCGCCCTTTGGAGCCGTGAAAAGCACGGGCTCAAGGCGAAGCACTGATACTTCAGGGAAAAAGAAAAAGGGGGGGAGAAAAAAACGCCAATGGTGCAGGGGGGGGAAGTACTCTCCCTATGTTCGCGAAAAACACCAGTCAGGTCGGGAAAAGGAAGAGGGGGGGTGGAGAGTCGGGGGGGCGCCGCTGACAAAAGGGGGGAACGGGGTGGCGATTTATCTCGATTTCTACCTTCAGGGGACATGCTATCAAGGGAGAAAAAATGGGGGGGGAGGGAGGAGAAAAAAGAAGTCCTTCGCTGAGACGATCTCGTAAGAGGGTTGGCGGTGCATAATACATACTTCGTGGGGAAAAAAAAGATCGTGGTTGGACATGGAGAGAAAGGGAAAAAGGAGGACTATCTCCATTAGTCGATTGTATGCCGACAGAGCGCATTCACGATCATTAGGGGGGAAAAAAAGAGTAGGTTTCAAAGAAGCGCAACAGGGGGGGGGAAAAAAGGAGAAAGGTATGTGGTCTTGGCTATCAAATTGTCCGGTGGTGAAGCGCTCCATGGGGGGGGGGGGGGGGGGAAAAGGGATGGCAAAAAGTTAGGAGAGAAGAAGGCAAATCCTCATTCCTGTTTTCACAGGCTCAGCTTTGGGGGAGAAAGGGGGAAAAGCGGAAATGGGATGTGTGGGGGGAGGGAGGGAGGGAAAAAAAACACTTTGTTTTCGGTTATTCGCGGAAGGGTTCCTCTATCTGTTACGGAGGGGGGGGGAAAAAGAGGAGAAAAGCCAAGAAAGGGGTGGTGTAGGGGAAAAAAGGGAATGGAGGGGTGGCGTATGCATTGGGGGAATATTTCGCGGTGTGCTCAAGGGGGGGAAAAGGTATGAAATGGACGCAAGTATGGGAAAAGGAAGGGGGGGGGTAAAAAGATCGCTAGCCGCAGGAAATTGAAGATTTAGGCCGCCTACGGGAGAAAGGAAAAAAAAGAAAAGAAGACTGGACAAGAGATGAGCGGGAGAGGAAAAGGAAAAGAGGGGGGGATTCTTATCGGCGCATGAAAGGAACGCTGAGATTTTCTTTCTCATGGAAGGGGGGGGGGTTCGAAACGAGGGAAGGGGGGGACGTGTGGATCATGCTGGTCTCCCGAGAAAACTTGGGGGGGGGGGAAAGAAAGGGGGTTCTGGGGATAGAAAAAAAAAGATGAGGGAAAGGGGAGGAGAGGGGGGGGCTCTTATTTTCCGGTGGGGATCATGCACCTATTATCTTGAGAGAAAAAGGAGGGGGAAGGAAGACTTCGTCGCACAGACGGAGGAAAAAAGGGAAAGAAAAAGGTGCGATTTCTTTCACCCGCCATAGGGGGAAACTAATAATGGGAAAAAAAGAGAGGGGGGAGCGCATCTGAAGGGGGAAAAAAAAAGAAGGAAGTGAGTGAGTCACATTTCATCAGTGAACGAAAACGGTGGTCCTCGGGAGAAAAAAGGGGGGAAAAAAAATGCGAAAGACAAAAGAAAGAGAATGGAGAACCCCGAAGGCTGGGATTCGGAAAAGAAAGAGAAAGAGAAAAAGGGCGTAGTTGTTGGCAAGGGGGAAAAAAAACAAAAAAAAAAGAAAGGGAATAAAGCGCTTTCGATCATGATGGCGAAAGTCGCTTGAATGGCACCTGACAGTCGCAGGGGGGAAAGAAAAAGGCGGGGATTAAAGACCCGGCAAAAGGGGAAAAGAAAAAGGAAGCGCTTGGATCGAAGTCAAACCCGAGAGTGACGTGCGCCTGCTAATAAAAAAGGGGAAGAAAGAAGCAAACAAAAGACGAAATCGGCGCGGCAGGGGGGGGAGGGGGGAAGAGGGGGGGGGGGGAGGGGGAGGTGATTCTTTACTTTAGAAGGATGAGAAGGCATTGTCTCTGGCGGGGGGGAGGGGGGGGGGGGGGGGGTTTTGATCGTGGGGGGGGGGGGAAAGGAGAGAGAGTACTTGGGGGGGCGATTCGGAGCACATCAGTGGGGGGGAGGAAAAAAAAAGAAAAAAAATTGAAACACGAGGGGTGGGAAAGGGGAAGGGGACTTCGCTTCCGGCTGGCTGATGACTATCCCTGATTGTCTTGGAGAAGAAAAGGGAAGGGGGGGGCAGTGAAGGAGATTTTAAGAAGGGGGGGGGGAAAGAAAAAACGAAAGGGGGGGGAGAAGAGAGTAGATGGTGGAAAAGTCAATCGCAGCATCTCATACACGGAGGAGAAAGGGGATCGATCGACGCAAGGAAAAAAAAAAAAAAAAGAGGACAGGGGACCAACCGCTTAAGCCTGATCTTAAAAGAGGGAGTTGTGCATGCGTGTGGGGGGAGGAAAAAAGGGAAAAAAAAGTGGCAGGGTGCTTGAGTAAAGGGGGGGGAAGGGCGACGCTTGGTCTGCAAAAGGGCACGACAATTTAATAAAAAAAAAAAAAAAAAAAAAAAAAAAAAAAAAAAAAAAAAGCCAGCTCTCCGCCGAAGAGTCGTCTAATGCTAGTAACTTCTAAAAGAAAGGGGGGAAAAAAAAGAAAAAAGGGGGGGAAAACGCCAGAGCCGTGCGAGTTGAGGGGGGGGGGGGGGGGGGATTCAAGGACAAGTCGCTGTCGCATTGATGATGACGAGCCTGGGTTTGACAGGAGGAAAAAAAGAAAGAGGGGGGGAGGTAAACGGAGGGGGGGCGGGGGAGGAAAAAGAAAGGGGAGAGGGGAGGGGGACGCTTCTTTATCAAGAGAACTCGAAGCATGTCGAAACTCTTGCGAGAAAAAGAAAAGGGGGGAAAAAAAAGGGCAGGGGGGGGGGGGGAATGCTATCGGAGAAGGAGAGAGGGGAAGAGCTCCTGCGCATAGCACTCTTCGCCATGAAATAGGAGGAGGAAGGGGATAAAAAAGCGCCTCCCAAAAAGAGGAGAAAAAAAAAAAAAAAAGAGGGAGGGACCCTTCATGAACTGAAGAAGAAAATACTGTACCTTATGGGGGGGGGGGAAAAGAAAAAAAGGCATCTGGAGTAAGCTCAATGAAAAAGGGGGGAAAAAAACATGCTTTGCGAAAGGGGGTGGCTCGAGCGCTCGCGGAGGGAAAAAAAAAAAAAAAAAGGGTTGATAAGGGGGGGGAGGAAGATTGAAAAAGGAAATGTCCTATAATAAGTCGACACGCAGAGTGTGAATCTCTCTGGAAAAGAGGGGGGGAGGGTAAAGATTTGTCTGCAAGGGGGGGAGAGGATCCATTTCAGTCGAGGGGAGGCACCGTTGCAGAGGGGGAAAAAGGGGAGGGGGTCAAAAGAGAAATCTCAGAGTAGGGGGGGAAGTAAAGGAAAGAGATGAACCCGATGCTCTTTGAAAATCTCTTAAGAGTTGGCGTAGTCGGTTGGGAAAGGAAAAAAATCCTTATTGGTCATGGAAAGGGAAAGATTGGCCTAGCGATCTTGTACATCTTGGAAACTGGTAAATCCGTGCGTGAAGAAAAAAAGAAGGAAAAAAAAGCACCTCAGCAGTGAAAAAGGGGACAAAAAAAAAGGGGGGAAGAAGGGGGGGACCCTCATTTACAGATCGACAGGGGGGGGAGGCGATCACCGAAACACAGTGGTGAAAAAAAGAAAGAATGTGAGGGGGTCGTATTGAGGGGAAGGGAAAAAGGGGGGAAGACCTCCAGGTCGAACCAGGAAGAGAGCTCGAGCTAACTTTTCGACAAGAGGGGAAAAAAAAAACTCATGGGGGGTGCGCGTGATGGAAAGGAAGAGGGAAAAGGAGGGAAAGAAAAGAAGGAAAAAAAAAGTTTTCAACTTCCTCATGTGCAGAAAGGTCCGGCACGCGCGGGCAAATCAGGGCGAGTGAGAAAGAAGGGGAAAAGACAATCGGGAAGATCGCCTCCACAGGGTAAAGGGAAGTTGGGGAACATGCTTATAAACCGATCTTTCGGCGGGGGATTATGCCGCCAACCACAGTGCTTAATTGGGGGAGAAGGGGGGAAAAGAGGGGAAGGGCAAGAGGAGGCAAAGGGGAGAGTGGGCGTGCGAATACTTTCTCGTCCTAGAAGAAGGTTAGAAATCGGCTCGTCATCGAAAAAGGGAAAGACAAGTGTCGGGACCGCACGACGTAAGGAAAGGGAGGGAAGGAGGGGGGGGGAACCTTCTCTTCTCTTCCGGCATTAGAGACCAGAATCACCGGGCACTGGGGAGGGAGCAAAAGATGTTGCCATTGAGAGAAGGGGGAAAAGGGGAAAAAAGGTGGGTAACCTCATTCGCTTCATTAAGAGAACAGCTCACAGCTCTTCGGGGAGGGAAAGGAGGGGAAAGAATGGTCTGAAAAGTCCTACTCTGCATATCAAAAAAAAGGGGGGGAAAAAGGTGAGAACGCAATTCTCACGCTACGTCTTCTGGTTGACGGACATCTCTAGAAGGGAAGAAAGGGGAAAAGATGAGCGGAAGGGGAAAAAAAAGTGAGACGGGGGGGGAGCAGATTCATATTTCTAAGCCTGGAAGGGGTGCAAAAAAAAAAAGCACACTGCCTTTTTAAAGAAGAAGGAAAGAGGGGAGCTCACGTTCGCTCGATGGCGGGGAAAAAGGGGGGACACACCTCTCAAGGAAAGGAAAAGGGAAGAAAAATGGTGTTGGAAACAGCTAACAAAGGGGGGAGATAGGAAACACTCTCCCGGTGGGAGTTTTTTTCTCTACCTGAAGGGAAAAAAAACAGAGGAAAGCAAGTGATCGAAGAAAAAAAAAAGGGGGGGGGAAAGAAAAAGGGTGCTCTCATCGAGACGGAGGCGTGCCCTGAAGGACGAGCTCGTACCATCAAGGAAGGGGGAAAAAAGAAAAAAAAAAACGGGGGGTTTTTTGAGAGGGAAAAAAAAAAGAACCGTGCAGATGGTTTTTAGGGGAACAAGCGGGCGGGTTCAGGGAGAGAAAAAAAAGGGGGGAAATTGGGGGAGAAGGGGGGGGGGGGTAAGGGGGGGGGGGGAGGGGAACCGCATCACGAGCTTATGAATGGGGGAAAGGTCCTCGGCAGCTTCCACAAGGGGGGGAAAGGTTTGTAAAACGGTCGAAAAAAGGGGAAAAAAAAAGGAAAAAAGGGGGAGAAGGGGGCCGCCAACGTGGAGCGGAGGCACGAGGGGTGTAGGTTAAAAGGGCATAATGCTCTAAAATCAACGCTCATCGTGAGGGGAAATGCGGCTCCAGCCTTTGTTGGGGGGGGAAAAAAGAGCATACAAACTGAACTTTATGATTGTTGGGAAGGGGGGGAGGGGAGGTCGTGTCACCAATGGGTTTCGGTGATTCGCTCCGTAATAAAGGAGGAAAGAAAAGGGAGGGGGGGGGTAGCGAGCATCTATGGTTTGTTTGAGAAAGGGGAAAGGGAAAGGGGAAAAAAGGGGTGGGGGAGAAAATGACACATGTCCTTGCTCCATAGGAGGGATTTACCAAGGGTGGATGAATCAACGGATCCGAAAGAGGGAAAAGGGAGCCGCAGAAATGGGACAGGGAAGGGGGGGGAGAAGAAGTAAATTCGATCTCGGCCTAGGAGACTAACAAAAGGAAAAAGAGAAAAAGGGGGGAAGGTTAAAGCGGGGAGGGGGATTCTTATCGGCGAAGAGGAAAGGGAGAGGGTGGGCTACCGCTACATGGGAAAGAGCACTAGGGGGAGGAGGAACAGAGCTAGTGGATT
>Ga0179593_1252917_pt1 | contig 13018 bp, 8 predicted proteins | sample CZODoug2_1_08_16_FD_185931 | JGI IMG/M metagenome (GOLD analysis project Ga0179593, IMG submission 185931) | Vadose zone soil fungal communities from Angelo Coast Range Reserve, California, USA - CZODoug2_1_08_16fungal (PacBio error correction) | ecosystem: Environmental > Terrestrial > Soil >...
CAGCGCGTGGGGAAAAAAAAAACGCTTCTGAGGGAAGGTCACCCGGCTGACCACTCCTGCAAGACGCTATGTCCTGAGGAACCAAAACTCTCAAAAGGAAGGGGGTGAGCACTGCAGAACAGAAAGAGGGGGGGAGTAATAGAGGGGGGTAAGAAAGAGGGGGTATTCAAAACAGGAAACCCGGAAAGGTTGGGAGGGTTGGGAAGAAAGGGACGGGATCTTCTAGGAAAGAGGGGACTTGGGGGGGAACGTGTAGAAAAGACAGTGTCAAAATTGCCGTGTCAAAAAAAAAAACCGTGGGTATCAGGCTGCCCAACAAGTCGCCATGAAACGTGAAAAGCCAAGGATCAAAGTTCAAGTGGGGGGGGAGAGGGGAAACCACCGTAGCCGCGTTTGAACAGCGTGAGACAACGAGTTCAACTCAAAAAGGTGCAACAAAAGAAAGGAGGAGAAAGGGCTGGGCAAGTAAAGAAAGATTAGAAGTAAAAGAGACACACTGTAAGAACTTGTAAAGGATTCCCCAATTAGCGTGGTAGAAAACTATGGGCCCCAAGGAAGGAGAGAGCTACAGGGGGAAAAGCCGATGAAAACCAAAAGGACGAGGAAAGATTGGGGGATCCTTTAAAAAGGAAAACAAAACGGACTTATTCTTAAAGGAGACCGTGCCGCGAGATAAACATGGAGTGTAAACACTGGAAAAGGTGACATGGGAGCTCAGCAAATCCCTTTCGTCAAAAAAGAAGCATCAAGGCACCGAGCCACCGGTGGAAAGAAGGGGAAAAAAAGGGGAAGAACGGCAGTAATCCCCGGACCCGGGAAACACAACTTCTGCCATCTTAAAAAGTGGATTTGCCTGACTGGTCTGGTAAGAAAGAGAAAAACGTATAGGCGAGATACCAAAGGTGTAACGGGAGAGGTGTCAGCACAAGAAAAAGGGACGACACACATCGAACGCACCTACTGATGAGGGTCCGATGACCAAAGAAGAGAGAAAGAAACACTTATTAAATGAGATATATGTGGCCGGAAAAAACGCCGATAATGGGTTTTACTTGGCAGAGGGGACGTTAAAAACGAGGAAGTGGGAGGAAAGGCGGAAAAGAAAAATTTCATATCAAGAGGATGAAAGGTATAAAAACGGAAGACGCATTTAAGCTTCCAATGGCGAAAAAAAGGGGATTGAGGGGCAGAAAGAGACATCCTGAAAGTGACATCAGAGAAAGAAGTTGCTAAGGGCAGCCAGGGGGAGGGAGGATCGTTGAAAATCAATGATAAAACACGGTTCAATCGGTACAGGTCACCAGTTGGAGGGGAAGGGCCGACTGAGGAAAGCAGTCTGGAAAGGTTGACGAGAAGACTTGGGGGAATAAGAACATCGGGGCTCAGCTAAGGGGGGGAGGTTAAATCGATCGAGGATTGGGTTGGGTTGGGGTGCTGGGAATGTCACTCCGGGGGGAAGACAAGATCATTGGGGGGAGCGAAGAGAAAAAGGAGGGGGGGGAGTGGAAAACCGTGACTGGGAAAGAGGGAAGGGCTCATGTAGGGGAGTGTCCGTCTACGTTCAGTCTTGGAAGGAGGCCGGAATGAACCTCAAGGAGGGAAAGGAGAAAGGAACCGCTCATAAAGAAGCAAAAGGAACGGAGGAAGATTGACTGTAGGGTGGATGTCTAGGTGCGGGGGCCGACTGAAGAAAAAATTGGGGGGGACAACACGGCATGTTACCACTGCCGGAAAAAAAAAAGGGGGCCTCACCGTCCATGGTGTTAAGGGACATAATCATCATTATCGAGAACCAGAATACCCCATATTCAGGGGGTGCCGTGGCATGAACCCCAGTATTACCCGATAGTCATCGATGGACCGAGGGAAAGGGGAGAAGAAGTGAGGGGGGGGGAAGGGTAAGAGCATGGGGCATTGTGCAGGGGGAAGTGTGAGCCGGAAGGGTGAAGGCGACGAAAAAAGGACGGACTTACTGCAGGAGCGCCACGGGGGGAGGATCGAGAAAGTAAGGAAAGGCGGATTGGGGAAATTGGGGAGCTAGGAAACGAAGGATCGAGGAAGATTTGGGGGGAAAAATCAAAAAGCGAGGGGGAGACTTCTCACGCAGCCTCAAAAAGAAGGAGGGGAAAACTCCCTTGGGATCAACTGTCAATGGGGGAGAGCTAAGTGTGTAAAAAAAAAAAAAGCAGTAATTGAGCGGTTCCGCGAAAGACCGATCGAGATGAACAGGGGAAAAGGAAGAGCGTTGCACTGGGGGGGACGGCAGAGGGAGGGGGGGAAAACACGCAGGGAATCCGAGATTTCTAAAGGAAAGGGTTGGCGAAGCGTCCGGCCCAGGACAAAAAACCAGCAACATGAACCAAAAAAAGGGGAGCGAAGGTCAAATCGACTCCGAAAGGAAAAAGCTAAAACACAAGAAAAAGGGGGAAACAAATTCCTTGTGGGTGAGGGGGACGACTTCAAAGCTGCGAAACCCATACCCCTCACCACAGGGTGGAAGGTTGGAGGAAAAGAGTAATCTACCTCAATCAGGCAGATAGGAAAAAGACGTATCAGCGCTGCTCAAAAAAGGAGGGGATCTCGTCATTGAAAAAAAATTAAATTAAGCCAACATCTGCTCGGTGAAAATCAGGTAATCCGGTCAGTGGCGGGAAATAAAGAAAAGAGTGAGGTCTACTTCTACACCTGAAGGAAAAATAAAAGAGGGGGGCACAGGAATGTAATAAAAAGGAGGAGCTCATCAGAGAGAGAAAGGGAGTTTTGGGGAAAAGAGGGGTAACGTACAAGAATGTCCGCAAACCTCGGCTGGCAAAAAGAAAGTAAACAGTCTCTTCGAAGCTGGGAAAGAGCAGAAGATCGGTGATTCCCCCGCCTAGATTGGGAGAACCAAAAAACTACTAAGGTTTTGTATCTTGAAGTGAACGCATAGATGACAATGAGGGGTTTCAGAGGAAAAAGGGGGAAAAAGAGGCAGGGGAAACGGATATAAACCAAAGAACAGAGGGAGTCGAAGGGGAAGTCGGATTAACAAAAATGATGCTTTGGGGAGGACTGCGGGGAACAAAATGGCAGACGGCTGTATGCCAGTAGATTGGCAAGGGACCCTTCAGGTTAAAATAGAAAAAAGAGTAGAGGGATGGGGGAAAAAGAATAGACCGTCGCAGTTAGTGTAAGTGAAAATAAGATCAAGTTAGAAGAGGGGAAAATAGGCCTCGACAGGTCCCCCGGGAGGGGGCCCAAATTTAACGTGTACTCATAGAATTTGGGGCTGGGGGTGCGATGGCATCGAAATTTGGGTGAAAAAAGGGAAGGGGTAAGGGCTACCTAAGAAAAGTAAGAAAATAACTCATAGAGGGAATCGTCAGGCTGAGCCTTACTGAGATGAGGGAGCAAAGATACACAAAAGAGACTCAAAAAACAAAAGGAAAAGAGAGAGAGTGTCAGGAGGTCCAACAAAAAATCCGTTCAAGACGAGGGAATCATCTCATTGAATCATAAAAGGTACAGAAGCGAAGGGAGGAAATAAGTCAATTAAAAAAAAAAACCATGCTGGGCGAAGCACCCCTCGCAAAATCCGATCTTATGACAGTACAAATCCACGAGAAACGCACGGCTCATATTAAAAACCGGGGAGGCTTGTCTAAGTTAACCAGGATGGAAAGGATTTGGGGGGAAGGCGGAGAAAGGGAACTCCGGCGCAGGCTAGGGCGCCCGAGAAAAATATTGAAAAAAGAAAAGAAGGGGAACGAGGGACCATACCATCGTTCTGGAAAGCAAAGAATGTTCAGGGGTTCAAAGAGAAAGAGTATAGAAAATAAGACAAAAAAAGATCGCGACTTCCCACATAGACAAAAAAAAGAGGAAGATATGGTTTATCTCAGGGTACACAGAAAAGAGATTAAGGAAAAACCAAGGTGAAACCTGGGAAAAAAGGGATTAGGACACTTCAGAAAATCGCCAGAGACGGGGTGAAGTCGACAAGATCTCTCAGAGGAAAGACCGAGAAGGGGGAGGAACATGCAAAAAAAAGCAGTCAAAAGGGACGTTTCCGTTTTGGGGGGAAACAAGGATAGTGTTCGCCCGTCGGGAAAAGGGGTGAGTGAAACCTATCGAAACGCCAAAAACCTTTCTCGAAAAAAGCGGAAGAGGAGATCATAAGAGGCCGGCGACATCACGTCGCAAACGGACAAATAGAAAACTAATGGGTCTCCCTTATACCAGAAAGGAATGTCAGAGACGCCACTGAACGACAGGGGAAAATTTCGATTGATCGGGGCTGTTACAGAGCGCAGCAGACAAAGACTACGAATTAGAGCGGAAGTCGTCGAATACGAACTGGATCTTGGTTTAAATCTCAACTCTGTGGGAAACTGAGAAATAAGCAGGAAAAGAACCCTCGGGGGAGGTTGGGTTGAGGCAAAACCGAAGACCATCGAAAAAAGACCGGGTCCAATTAAAAGGAGTTTAAAAATGTGTTTTCGTGAAAATCTGAATGCTCAACAAACGGGGAACTAGACCCGGCGGGCTTGCTGTATCCGCACATCCAAAGAAGGCCGTCAGGAAAAAAAAAAAATACCACTATACAATAGAGGATAAAAACAAAGGAGGAACCCAGAGGGAGAGCCTCACCCAAAAAAGCAGAGACGGAGTCTCAAATGCGCAAGACTGGGGACATCCGTACGATGACCAAAGGTCGGCTCCTTTCTTTTTAAGAAAAAAGTCAAATCCTATCCAAAAAAACTCATAGAAAAAGGGGTCAAGCTGTCTGGCGGGGGTTTCGCAGGTCGCAGACGCAAGACTTTTACACTCGACCGAAATGGTAAAATGGGGCCATTCGGCGAGGGTCACCGCGGAGAGATCATCCATCCCTCAAGTAAGACGCTCCTCGTAAAATGAAGAAAGTGCGCGCGGAAGGCAGGTAAAGCGAGCAGGTGGATAGAGAGGAGGAATCAGAAGTCCTGGCTCCCAAAACGCACGACGCGATTACATTGAATGCCCCAAAATCGAAAGGGATGAAGGGGGTCGCACATGGAAACGGAAGAGATGAATAATCGGGGGGGGGAAGAAAGAGGGATCGCCCCTAAAATCCACCCTCTGTTTTATTTGGGAAAACGATAAGTTACGGAGAGGATATGCAAAAAAGGTTGGGGGGATGGGAATAATGGGAGCAAAGGGGTCGACGACGGAACGGTTATGGAAAAAAAAAGGGTAGAATCGTACAATTGACCGGGACTCCATGAGGGAGACAAAAGCCAGATGGAAAAAAAAGGGGAAATGGGCTGAATACAAGGTGATCCGCGTTACGCCGGGAAAAAAAATGTTCAGTCTAGACGACAAGTTTTCCAAGCCCAGACTGCTACATTAGAAAAGATTACTTCACTTAACGCAACAGAAGACAATACCCGAGAAAAGCCGGGTCAAGCCCGAAACGCGTCCCCAAGGAAAGAACGGGGCCTGGAAAAGGAAGAACCAAAGGAGAATTCCATTCCAAGAAAGAAGCTGTACCATCGTTCGCCTTTAGAATCTGAAAGAAACCAACGAAGATGGAGACCGCGGTCAGAACTCGAACATGGAGGTAACGACCAGAAGGCTAGCCTTCAGAAATTAAAAAGGAGGAGTAAGCAGGCGACCAAAACAATGTAGATTGACCACAGGGGAAAGGAGGCAAATTACAAAAACAAGATACAACGACCATCGCCATGAAAAGAAGATTGATACTTCCGTCACAGGACGTGAAAAGTATCAAAGCACGTACGCCGAGTTTAAAAAAAAATCACACACCGGCTATCGGGCATAAAAAAACCAGTCTGACAAAATTGAAACCGGCGTTGAACGCTGAACCGCCAAAAAAAAGGCGGCGGATAAAATATAGTGGTGTGCGCGGGGCAACTGCCGGCTTGAAAATGGGGTCGGTCTTTTCTAGGGGGATGGCACGATCCGGTGAAAGTTGACGGCGAAAACATATCATCAGCGTTCTGCAAAAAGGAAATAGAGATCAAACTGATGCCGAAGGGTCGGGCGTTTCTTACCTTTCAATCAAAATAAATTTAAGGATACGTCCAGTCGCCAGGAGGTCCGTGAGAATGCACATGGCGAGCACATGTCAGGAATGGTACAGGTACCCATAGATTAAAGGTGTCAGACCGGAGGGGGCGGAAAATGGAGGTAGGGTAAAACGAACGACCTGTTCAAGAAAGCAGAGGAACTCAGGTTGGGGGGGCGGGGCACACAGTTCGATTTTACGAGTACTGTGAAGTGGGGGGGCGAGAACCTATCATTTTTTAAAACCAAAGAACATCAAAGGGAACCAGGGGACGATATGGGCAAGTGAAAATTGTCAGGCATACTCCCTAAATTAAAATTCATTGTCGATGTGGGGAGGGGGGGAAAAGAGAGTAAAATCAATGGACAGGGGAACTGAAAAGGCCGGGGACGAAGGATAAAAGACCATATCAACTGAACGAAAAAGGGGTAAATGTTAAACAAGTTGCGATGCTGTCGCGACTGAATACAAGTGGGTTTGACCTCACCGGAACAGGGCGTCGACTGGAATTTCTCCAGGGAGTTACAGAAAGCAAAGGGGGGAGACTCAGACGTCTAAGGTTTGAACCCACATACCCCAGAAAAAAATAACGGGGGGGTGAGGGGCATGAGCCCCCTAGTGCGACCCGAGGAACTCCCCGAAACGTAATGTTAAGAGGAGAAAAAACAGAAAATAAGAACTGCTAGGGGGGGAAAGGGAAAGGACAAAATTCTCGTTTGCAGTATGGTGTAAGAAGCAAGGTCTGCGGCGAAAGAAGCGGGGCTTTACTGCGAAAAAAAGTTCGTATGAGGATCTTCAGTAATGGCTTATGGGGAATTGTTAGTCTCGAAATGGAGACGGAACGCAAAAAATTTGGGCACTTCCCCTGTTGCGGTCGAGGCTTTCACGAGTCGGCTCAAATGCCGCCGCCGCAGGCATGAAACCCAAAATTTAGCGTACCGGTCCGTGGGGAGGGAAAGTTAAGGGGGGACGAAAGCATTCGTGCGCGGGAATGAAGCGGATCCTTTGAGACGCAGGCGGGGCGCTATTTGTTTACTCACGAGGTCCGGGGTTGGGCCAGCATCTCAGGTAACCTCGAAGGAGGGGAGGATGGTTAGGGGGGGGGGGGGTAGAAAAAGAAAACATCCGGCCTAACGCGAAGCAACAAAAAGCTTGGTAAAAAGCGGGTATCAATCTTCTCAGTAAGAAGCTAACGAACCAAACAGTGAACAACAAGAAGGGGGCTTCGGACGGTCTATGAGAGGGACAGGGAGGCGAAGAAACTCACCGTCAGTTTCGAAAGGAAAAACTGCTTTAATCTGACCGACCAAGGTCGAGCTCACACGATGAAAAGCAAAGTCAGAAGAGAATTCGATCTGGGGAGGGACATGAAAGGGCGAGGGAACAGCCCTCCTAAATAGAGGGTGAAAATTGTGCACCCTACTTGGACGTCAGCATACTGGCAAGTCAATAGAAAAAAGGTCGACGGTCGACACGCGGGACAGAATCAGCATCGGTGGTAAACGGGACGTTGGATTTCTCCACATAAGGGATCGGGGGACTAAAGGAAAATCAAGATGAGGGGGGATTTGATATTGGCTGACCACCAAAGAACAAAAACCCGAGACGGTCAAAATCGGAACGACCCGACGGAGACGCTGGCCTGCGCAAGCACATGATCGGTCCAAAAAGGAAGAAAAGTTGGAGAAAAAAAAAATGAAAGGTGGTTGCTTGATTCTCAACAGATGAAAAGACCATGGTGGGGGAATCGAAGCCCGTTTCCTCCGTCGGGCCCAGGATAAACCATAGCACGGGGATTGAGTCGTGTGGGGCGATCGCATGAAAAAGATTTTGCTTCCTTCGTCTACTAACGAGGGCGATCTGGCAAGGACAAAAACCTCTGCCGAGGGCCTGGCCGGGGAAACGGAAGTGCCTCACTGTCGCTTCGAGAAGACCGAAGTGTCCTTGAGAAAATCAAAAGGGGGTAATATGGAGAGGTTCCTTCTGAAGAAGGTAGAAACATTGAGGGAGGAGTGAAAGGGGTACTGTCTAAAGGGGTGCCTGGGGTGTGAAGGAGATTGCCCGGGGTGAAGGGCAGAACTCGCTTATTTACCAAGGGAATAAGAAGCCATGTATTAGGGCTTAGTTGGACCTTCGAAACTACAACATAGAAGCGAAAGAAAAAAAAGGTAGGAGGAGAGGAAAGAGTTGACGCACACATAGCTACGGAGGTCAAAGAAAAGAACTGGGAAAACGGAGTCGCTGTTAAAGAATTACGGAAAGACAAGGGACCAGAAAGACCATGCAAAAGGAAAGAAGATCAGGGACTAGAAGGCAGAAACATGCAAAAGCCTATCTTTCTTTAACAGACCAGCCCAAAAAGAAAAAAAAAAAAACCATGGCCCCGGGCGGGGGGGACGCGGCCAGTGAAACCATATTATCCGGGTTGGGGAGTTCTTCTAAGACACGCCCGTCTCTATGCCAAAAACAGATTGCACGACTCCACTAAGGGGGTCAAAAGGAAAAGGAAAAAGAGGAAAAGCAGAGGTTTCGCCGTCCGGCTCGCACTCGTTTAGCACTACAGAAAGGCCGCAAACGCGGAATTCGGGGAAACTTCCCCATCGCAAAAAAACAGCTAGGGTTTATCTCCTGGTCCCAAGACCCGAAGGAGGGGGACAAACAAGGGAAAAGGCATCTCAAGATTCATGTGGAGACATTCACAATCGCCTATTCGGTTGGAATCTCTCATAGCTGGGAATCCAATAAGCGCGCAGGCCAATCTTCGCCGCGACGTGGAGATTGGGCCAAGCTCTGCTGTGCGATCACAACGGTCTTTTTGGAAGGGTAAGGTCTGACCCCGCTCGAAACTCACACTAACTGAGCTAGCGAGAGCGTCATCCGATGGGGGCGACATCACTTCGAAAAAGCTATATATGCCCGCGTGTCGACAACCATACTCTTGAACGGGGATCTGCTACTCACTAACTGGGTCAGAAAGGGATTTAAACAAAATGTCGGGGCTGTTACAAGCTCCGCTTTAAAATTACCACAGAATGAACGCATCTCATAAAGAGAAAACAAGCAGCTGGGGACAGAAAGGGGCGCGGTCGAGAGCGTTATCGAAACCAGGCGAACGGAGGGTAATAGGGGGGCGAAGCCTGGAAAAAAAGGAAAGACACACAACCAAGAGCTTGCTTTGAAAAAGGTTGGTGGAGTTAGCGGGGGGAAGGTAACGAATCTTTAAATGAAGAGATAAGGGTCTTGAGGGCTCGGCGCGCAGAGGCCGGACGGTAGTATTCCGCCAAAAAGACCACCGGAAGAAGACTAGGGATCTTCCAAGGCGTGGACTGGGAAAAAAAGCGGAAGTACCACAGCACCACACAGGCGAAGCTACTAATCTAATAAAGGAAGAGGGGAAGCCAAAGTGAGACGGTCGTGGAAATCAGCTCTATCCCAAGACCGAAGCTTCAAAATGGAAGGTGGTTCAAGCCGGGCCCGGAACAGAGGACGACCCGAAATTTTCCCCCCGAATCGACCGAGGGTGAAGGTTGTGGGGGTACCCACATGAAGGAGATTCCAGGGGAGAGAAGGGAAATATAAAAGAAGCAGTCATTAATAAAGAATCCGCTCGAAAGGCGCGCGGAAAAAGTAAGCATCTCGTAGCGCTTCGCCCGCATTCAGAACCGGCCGGAGAGGAAAAAACACCTGCCCGTAAAGCAAGGATGAAAATTTCCAAACCACAGAGACAAGAGTCTATCCTTGTCACCGAGAAGTCACACCGAAGACGAGGTAAGACGGACCTATGGGGATGAAAAGAACGGGGAAAACAAAAATCTGGGGGGGAAATGGGGGTCAAAGAAAAAGAAGGGGGAAAAGAGGCGGCAAAATATTCACAAAGGGGCGGGAGGAACTAGTAGCAAAAGAGAACAGTTTGCAAGGGGTCAACCGCAATTGTCACATAAAGGACCAAAAACGAAATTAACTTTAAAACAGCCCCACTCGTAACAGGGGACCAGTTGAGAGGGGGTCCACCAGTGGGGACGAAAGGAACCTGCCCGTTGAAAAAATGGATGTTTCAACTCGCAATAAACTTGCCGCCCAACAGACGAACGAGAGAATGACTGCACTGACGAACAAATCTTAGGAAACGAGACCAACAAGACAAGACCCGCTTTCTAGCGGGAAACCCCAATAGAGGGGGAACGTTGACCTGGAAAAGGGAAAGAGGAAAAAGTCAAAGGGAAAAAAAACGAAAAAAGCTGGAAAAAAGTTGCGGCCTTGGGAACCAGTCGATGAGTCGAACCTACCGCCTAGTGGCCAAGACCCGCGGTCGACGAATACCTTGAAAGGGGTAAGGTAACGCAAAGACCAGCGTCAACAGATCCTCACATGGCGAAAGAACGTGTATGGTTTAACACGGGAAGCGTCTGCACTCGCACCGAAGTCACGGTCTGCCATAGACGGAATATGGCAGGAGGAAAAAAAGAAGGGTAGCCCAGGAAGAGGATGGGGATCTGAAAGGGATCAAATTTTAAAAAAAAAGCGATAGGTACAGCCGCCACACCTCGAAAACCGTTTCCCGCCGGCCGAACGTGCAACCCTAAGAGAAACAACAAAAAGTGCTGGAGGAAGAGATAATGAGGGGGGGAAAGAATGCAACGAAAAGCGGGACGGGTGGTCGAGTGAGCGGGTATGGACCCGAGATCTGTCGGGAATTACCTCGGCGATACATTAACCACGCGATAATCGAATTGCAGGATACTTCAAGAATGAAGATTACTCATGGCGAGTCGTTTTGGTAACGGTTGGCGCCGTAACCGTGGCAAGCTAAAACGTGGGCTCCGTCAAAAATGGGGAGATCTCTGGGAATCAGGCTTATGGGGGGGGGAAACACGGAAGACGGGGACAGGTCAACTCCAGAAAAAACGGTTTAGAACCTCGTCGAAACCGAGTAATCGACTCCTCATACTTCATAAAGCGCAACTTGCTCAGCTCAGGGTAGTTGGGGCACAAGTCGATGTGAACTGGACGGAACTACCTGGAGGAAGACCCAATAGTGGGGAAAGCTCCTCGAAACGCTGGAAAAAGAGGCCTACTTCATGGAATCAAGGGAGTCCAGTGCAGTCCAATCCCGAAAGAAGTCAGTCTGGGGGAACGGTTCGCGAGCTTGACATCAGTAGTCTCACTTCTTAACTCGTCAAAGGGGGAATTTCCCGAAAAACGAAACGATACTCATGGAGGGAAGGGATGGCGATTGCGGCAAATGACTGTGTTGACAGAAAAAATTCGTCGGACCACTTTCCTTTGCTCTGGGGTAATCCCGTCCCGTTGTGCATAGACGCGACCGTCATAATTAAGATGGACCACAAAGAAAAAAGGGTGCAGGTTGTTGCCTGTGTCGGAAGACAAAAAGCGTATAAACGAAACATTCCGGGTGAGCTGGCGACAAGGAGCGCCACCTGACGGGGAAAGGTAATCGACTTCGCATGTGCGGGGAGTATCCTGGGACCAGGGAAATGGGGAGGAGCGAGGACCTCTCTGAAGGTAAAGAAATAAGAAAAACTTAATGAGCAATCGAGAGGAAGTACCGGAATGGCAGGTTGATAGCGCCGGCGCGGACTCATAGCGCCTTGGGAAACTTCCCTGCGTGGGAAAGTTCCTCGGAGGAGGGCAAGTACCAGTCAGCAAAAAAAAAATGGAGGTAAACCCTACCAGGGTGAGCAGTACTTTGGATGAGCGGCCGTTTAAACCCAATTCCTTGAGGAGGTTAGGAGGGGAGGCCGTTGGGGGAAAAGTAGAAAAAAAACACTAAGGGAAAAGGTAGGCGGTGAGGGGGGTGACTCCGATGTCGGTTGTGGCCACATCGCCGTTGGCGCCTCGTATTAGACGGGACGGTGATTTTGGAAAGTGCAAGGAGGCCTGCCGCCTGCAACAGCATACCCTTGTCACTCTCGCTTAGCGGGAACGATAGGCTTAAGCTAACGGAAACAAAAAATGGGGAAAAACAAGAAAAAAGGTGGAAGCGTCGTCTTGGGCTGCTCGGTCGCTGGAAGCCAAATCACCCGCCTTTTGTAGAGGGTGCAAAGAAACTTCAGCGACCTCGCCAAGAGGAGAGCTAACACGATTAAAGGATCTCGCGAGCGCGAATTCGAGCGCGTCGGCCCGTCTCTGTAAATCCCCAATCTGCTCGGTGAATCTGTGCACCCAGGCTGAGGGTCAGTAATGAGGAAGGAAAGGGGAAAAAAAAGAGGGTCTACTGTGAGAAAGAGACAAGAACCGAGCAAGTGGGTTCGACGTGGGGGAAACCTCAAAAGGATGATCGCTCTCGGCTGCGAGCAGGAGGATGAGTTTCGATAGTTCGAGAGACGTACAAAGGACGTCTCACCCCGAGGGCAAAAAACCGGGGAAGGCCTTCGCTGAACGGGGGGGGCCAGACAAGAAGAGGAGAGGGGGTGATTCCAAGCAGATTGTCGAACCTAACCCCGAATGGGATTTTTTGGATATCCTCACATGCTCTAGAAATCGAGCGTGTGAAGAAAGAATGGGTCAAGAAAAGGAGAAGAGATAAACCATAGCTGAACGGGAGGCGATGTGGGGGGAAAAAAATCGCGGGGACGTGACAGGCGTTTGGCGGCCTGCGCGAACGGAGAGGCAGCTGGCCTTGACAAGAAAACCTCTGCCCGAACTAGTATCACGACTTAACAGGTCAGGTTGGAAAGGGGAAAATATGTCACGGGGGAGAGCAGTCGCGGAGGGAATCCAAAAAAGGATAATATGGTTACCTAAGGCCGCCCGCCCGGAATAGCCCGTCGCGAGCGGAAGGTTACTGTCATACGATCGATTTGCTTCCTTTTTTGCCAATGGGGAAGAGCAGGGATGGTTTCCAGGGGGGGAAAAAGTTCATCCGGGCGCCACTCGGAGGAACGGAAGAGTCAGCGGGCGAGTGGCAAGAGTCTTCAGGATCAGGACGTAGCTCTGTGGACGTAACGACACGCC
>Ga0179593_1408647_pt1 | contig 13018 bp, 12 predicted proteins | sample CZODoug2_1_08_16_FD_185931 | JGI IMG/M metagenome (GOLD analysis project Ga0179593, IMG submission 185931) | Vadose zone soil fungal communities from Angelo Coast Range Reserve, California, USA - CZODoug2_1_08_16fungal (PacBio error correction) | ecosystem: Environmental > Terrestrial > Soil >...
GAATCTGTATCAGATGAAACATAGGCAAAAGGGAAGAGACCGCGGGCCGGGTAAGGCTTTCCCGTGCATCGAGGTGTTGAGAAAGCGTGGAAAAGAGGACTGCGCGAAAAGGACGTCTCCTACATTCTCTGGCTGCTGAAGGCGCCAGGATCTCCCGCCACCGAGAGACACAGAAAGAGTAGAAAAATTAATAAAATCGAAATAAACTCTCAAGTATAGAAAAATCGACTCATTAGGGACCACGGAGGAGCTCCGCTGAAGCACAAAAAGCAAACTGGGGGACCGCGATTTTGGGGAAAGAAGCAAGTCAGGGGGTCCAATCGAGTCTGGCAGCGTAAGCAGCTAAGAAGAAAAAAAAAAATCCCTCGTGCGGAAACCAAGAGGAACGTAAGAAAAAAAAGTCCGCAAGGGGCATGACATGGTTGTGAGTAGGAACACATCGCAGTGGGTACGCAGAAAGGAAGTGAAGAGAAGTTTTCTAGTGCAGTAGGGCATTGGCGTTCCCAAAAACTTGAACCGGAGTCAAAAGGCGTGCCTGGGGAAAAAAGAAAGAAAAGGGAAGGGCATGCCTACTCCTTCTAAGAACACAATCCACTCGGAGGAAGACATTCAACCGGGAGACGAATCTTCAGTCCGTTTCAGGAATGGAGTGAGGGAGGAAGCCGTCGCGAAAGCAGGGAGATCTCGACGGGAGAAAGAAAGTGACGAGGAATGACGCAAGAGATGGACTTCACAAATTTTAGGGAAGAAAGCCTCTCGAGGGATCAGGGAGTAGTCGCAATTGAAAAAAAACACCGTTGATGATGAGGGGAAGCCCGTGTAAGAAAATCTTTAAAGATCATAAAAAAACTATGAAACCCTCAAAAGCTTTCCGAAAAAAGCTCATCGGACCTTGCAGCGCCCGTCTCGTAAGTGGCTGAAGACGTAAACGCGCAGGCATAGGCGACAAGGACTATGTGGCGCCTGCGCGCTCTACCATACCGTGCGGGGCCGAGTTAGAACGGAAACCTTGGGCGGCTATTGAAACGGCCGAGAGAAACGTTGAAGGACGGGGGTGGAAGGAACGAGTGTAACTGAGGAGATCGTGTAAGAAGGCAGGGCATCGGGGGGGGGGTTAGAACGCACATCAAGAAGAATGGCCGTGAATGCTTACTGGATTGGTTTAATAAAAAAAATTGAACAGAGCATGAGAGTACTCGGGCCGCCAGAAAACGCCGTCGGGAGATCACCAAAAGACCTGCCCAGTGCCAACCACGTGGGGTCATCTCTTCCGGATCCCCTGGGGGGGGGGAATTGCAAGGGGGAGGATGCTAGAAAGTCAAAATTGAGTCAGACATGTTTGGAGATCAAAGTTCTCAACAAGGGGGGTAGGATCGGGAGGTGGATCAAATTGTATCTAACAGATTGGAAAGACAGAAGGACGAGAGCATCGGACTAAAAATCCCAGAAAAAACATAAAAATGTTTGACGGGGGGTAAAAAACAGAAGAGGAAAATAACCGATAAATTCCGACATAGGACGCCAGTGCAAAAAAAAACCCAATCCACCTGGAGGAGTGTCTGATCTAGATGAGGAAACAGGGTAGACAAACCCAAGGAATTCGAAAAAAAAAAGGAACGGAAAAAGCTGGGAAGGTCGGTAAAAATCGCTTAAAGAGTGAGTAGAGAACGAAAAGCCATAAAGGGGAACATGCATTGAAAATGCTCTCCATCCTCAAGATGGACGAAAAAAAACTTGGGGTGTGGGGAGGAGGAGCAGGAAAAGATAAGAAACAAGCAATATCTAGTTGGAGGGGAATCTCTCAAGAATGCCCTGGAAGACGCTAGAGCGCGGGGGTAATCGGGAAAGAAAGAAAAGCCTCTATACATTTCCAAGGGGGGACTAGGAAGGCGGTGAGATCTCTGGTGAAAACTTAACAAAAAAAAGGGGATGCCGGTAAAATAAGGAGGCGTACTACCCTCATCGATAGAAAAGACAACTGGAGAGAAGAGAGGAAAATGGATGGGGAGGAAAGAACTCAAACTGCACATGGGGGAAGGGTGTCAGAGCTGCGAGAGGGGGGAAGAAGGGAAAACGTAGAGTGCTCGAATTGACTCTATCAAAAGGAAAGGGAAAAAAAAGTAAGGGCATCTGCGAGGTGGCAAGGGGGCGAATAGCCTCCTATCTTAAAAAAAGGCGGTAGAGGAGAGGGAAGCGCGGGGCATCCCACATGCCTTCATAGAGGGGCAGACGCAAAGGCGACAGCCGTATGTCTGGGGTCGAGATGATCTCCTCAGAAGAAGGCCAAAAAACGTGTGAAAAAAATGTCTTTTTGGTCTCTCGATTAACGGAGGGGGAGGGGGAAGAAAAAGGTTCTAGATACCAAGAGGAGACCGTCCAGCGACGCAAGTTACATCGCCGAGCAAGGGACAAGCCTGCCCTAGTTTAAAAAAAAAAAAGGGGGTAATCGAAGAAGTAATGGTAAAAAAGTCACCTGGGGGGCTCAGGAACCGGCTATCCTCGCCTTAATAGACATAAAAGGAACAACAAATATCTAGGAACAAAACGAAGCCGAAAAGTGGTGCGGAAAAGGAAGAAAAAGGGTGGACTGAGCAAGCATGTACTTTTCAATAGGCCAAAGACAAGCGGGAGAACAAACAAGGTTTAGCAACTAAACTGGTGGAAATTAAAACTGTCGACTTTGAATTAAAGAAAAGGGAGAGAGGAAAAGACCGGGAAGGACCTCTGTCACAAGAGGTTCACCCGAGTAGGGGAATGGGGAGGAAAATCCAAGAAGGGCAAGGGGATGACGAACGCGAGTCGCCACACAAAAAGCTGCGAACTCCGGAAGAAAAAATGGAGCCTAAAACGTAAGAGCAAGGAAGCAACAAGTCCTGTGAACCGAATTCAGGACAGGGAGGGTGTCAGAAAAGAGGGACTTCAAGACCAAGCCGAGAGAAGGGGGTGTCGAAGAGGGTAGATGAGCGTTAAATCGAGCAGAGGCTCCTACTCGACAGGCGCGGAAACAGTCCCGGATTGCTCGAGGAAGAGGTTCCCAGAGAGAGGGAGAGGGGAAGGTCTGGCTTCACGACTGCCCTCCGCATATTTGGCAAGGAACATCCTGAAAAACTGAGCCCATCCCTAAAGCCTTGCTAGGATGAAGGGAAGAAAAGGAAAGCACTATCAGTATTAATCGGACACAGGAGGGCTTATACGAAGGGTCGAAAAAGAGTCTATCGACTAGCGAAGAGAGAAAGTATTTCGGAGCGGGGCGATCAAGAAGCGGGGGGAGGGAGGGCGGTCCTCCCTTCTTAGGGAAAATACCCTACCGAGGAATCATATTTCTTGCTCCTGGGAGGGGAATAGGGAACTCGGTCGCGACCCCTCCGATATATACCATCAGAAAAACTCGAGAGAACTCTAGGGTTCTTCTATTCTTAACGCAAGAAGGGATTCTTAGATGCGGGGGAGAATCGGGCAGGCGTTCGATATGTACCGGAACTCTTGAGCTGAGGGAGAAGTCGGGCACGTATAATTCAAGAGAAGCTCGCGGGCCACAAAGCGACATAGGGGAGCAAGGAATCTTGCTCATTTGGAGGGAAAAAAAACACCCGGCCCCCAACCCAACCAACGGGGGGCGAGAGAAAGTCAGGTGAAAGAATTGCGAGTGGCAATTGGTAAGCGTTTGTCTGGCCATAAAAAAAAAAAAGCGTAATTAAAAAAAAATCGCTCTCATCGGGCGGGTGTCCAGGAGATTGTGAATTTCTAGGGCAGGAGAAAAGAGACTAGGTCTCGGAAGGGGCTTCGGAAGCCGAGAAAACACTGAAAAAGCCGAGAAAAGCCGGAAAGGACTGGAACAGAAAAAATTTTGAAACGCAGAGGAGGAATCTGGCATGCTCGTGAAACCGTGGTCCCACCAGAGAAAAGCCTTGATAAAAAATTACCCTACTCGGGCGATGAGAGTACATGGGTACTTCCGTTCAAGCAAGGAAGTAAAGTCAGCCTTTCTGTGTAAGGGAATTGGGGGGAAGAGGTAACAAGACACGTCGAATAATCTAAGGCGATCGGTTGATCCTAACTTCAATGGGAAAGAGAAGCCGGTAGAATTGAAGCACCCGACGCCCACGATCCGGGTCAGGGGGAAGAACCCGGTCGACAAATAGGGAGAGAGGAGGAAGAGGGGGGGAGAGACGGGGACGATTAATTGCAGGAGAGGGAACCACAGACTAGCGGGGGGTGAGAAAGCATGGCCTGGAGAGAGGAGAAAATGCTTCTCACCCAGTAGGAAAAAAGGAAAGTGCCCCACAACCCAAAACATCTCCTGGAGAAGGCCAGAGGTCTTCGCTTACAAAGGCAGGTAAAAAGGGAGATGAAGGGTCACCGGCCTAGGAGGAAAGGGTTGTCGGCTCTGGCCTGAAGTTCGCAATCGGAGAACGTAAGCGTCGCCAAAAAGGAGATGGGGTAGAACCAACGTCCTCCCAAGAGGTGGCATCAGAATAGGCAGAACGATAATCTGGTGGATTCCAAGCAAGTTAATTAGCAGTTGGGGAAAAACTCTGATCTAAAAGGAAGAGATGGGTACGAGATGTCTCCCTATAAGAGGAGATCCTCAGGAGGGATCCTATCGGTGCCGCCGAAAAAAAGAGTGAAAAAAAGGGGAGGATTATTGTCTTCACCGAGAGAGGGAGAAAGCGCTTCTTTTATAGAAGAAGGCATGAGAGACAGGATTGCGGGACGATCGAAGTTACATCGAAATCCGAGAAGAGGGGGCGGCCACAGTCTACGCGTAGAACGCGCGCTTTGGGCAAATAACATAAAAATAGCGAGGTGGCGAAAGTCGCAAAGGTGCCAGGACAGGTTCAATTCGACAAAAGAGAAATAAAAAGAAAGGGCGCAGGCTCTTAGGACAGCGCCATCAGACAAGGGAAGAATGGAGCAAAAGGGCGAAGGACCAGTTGAGGTCTTATCCGAAAACAGAGGAGGGCGAGATCGATCTACCTCTCTTGGAAGAGTGAGGGGGAAAAAAAAAAAAGGGAGAGACCGAAGCGAAAGATCGTAGGGAGCGCAACGTGAAGCAAGGACTGGAGGGGGAAGGCCCCGCGGAAAGGGGCGACAAAACAAAAACGGGAGGAAAATAGAGAGACCGTAATTCGACGTTCGGCTGCATCAGGAAAGGCAAGACACCACTGCCCCCAAGCCGAAGGAAAGGGACACGACAATTGAAAACTCATGCGGCCAGCGCGTTTTGAATATCTAAAACGCTCGCAGAGCGAAGGGCGGGCGAAGGCGCAGAGGCAATCTCGTAACCCAGAAGGAGGAGGGAAGACAGAAGGAGCCACGTCTTCATTGTGCAGTGGTGAGAGGGTTATCCTAAACTAACCAGGGAAAGCTGCACGTCCGCCGGGGAAAAACGCCCTTCCCGAACCAAGAAAGAAAATAAGATCGTTTAGACCAATCGCGAGGCGCAGAGAAGGAACTGGAGCCAACGACCTGGGGAGGTGGCGGCTAGAAAAGACTCATGAAGGCGGGAGAAAGGAGGGGGAGGAGACATGCTCGGGCACGCGCAGGAAACCAAGAAAGCCCACAAAAGGCCGACCCTGCCTTACCAACTCTTACTTCGGAACAGGAGGCGAGGCTGGATTCTCAATGCGTCTATCTAGAGCAAGCGAAAAAGGGAGAAGGAGATCCATCGTCCGAAGGGACCGAGCGATTGAACATTTAGCGGGAAAAGAAAAATGGGTTTGGGGGGTTTTTGGACGGGGAGAATACATACTGAAGGGACAATATGGGGAGTCAGGAGGGATAACAAAAGAAGGGCTGAAGGCGCTCCCAGCAAGCACTGCAACTTCTTGAGAAGCAGGCACAGAGAAAAAAAAAAGGGCCAGCGGCAGAAAACAGGAACAGGACCGGCCCGGCGAAGGGAGCAACTTCTCGTAGACTGGGCGAGGGGGGGGGGGGGGGAAGCAGTCTCACACCGGCCCTGGGAGACAAGGAAGAGAAGAGTTGGCACAGGAAAAAGAAAAAAGGATTTAACGAAAAGGATGATAAAAAATCGCCTCTCTTCACCTCAGGGAAACCGAGAAAAAAGGCATGAAACTCTCAAGGAACCGGCTGGAAAAAAGGAGGACGATTTGCAAAAGAAAAAGAAAAAAACCGGAGGGAGACCGGCAATCGGAGTTCTCGGGGCCTACTCAAGGAAGAGGAGGAAGATCTGCAACTCTGCCTTAAACATAAAAGTGAAAAAAAAAATCGAGGAAAATTTCGCAGGGGCTACCCATGGAAAAGGAAAGGAGAAAGAGGGGCAAGTCCGGTTAATGACTCGCGACTCGAAAAGCGGTGGAAGATCCCTCCTCATATGAGGGGAAAAGAAAGGTATTGGGATTCAGTTCTCAATCTGGCGAAGATCCCTATAGCCAAGCGGGCAATAGGGTATGGGTGATACCCTCGTTTAGTTGAAGTGGGAGGTCCGCTTTTGAGGCAAAAAAGGGTCAAGAGCCTGGGAAAAAGTCGGAGAAGAACATCTGCTCTGAAGAAACGCCAAGATCACGAACCGGGACAACGACCTACCAGCTTCTAAAAGAGAGGGGCAACGGGAATTGCACCCAAAGGAGACAAAGAGGGACAAAAAAGCCAATTAGACTAAATAAAGAAGACATGTGATCTCTGAACGAACAAAACGAAAGGAGATTGGTTACGGAGAACTGTGGGGAAAAAAAGGTAGGATCTCTTCATCTTGGAAAAGAGAGATCACCCAAGGATCGAGGGAACAGAGGGCAAAAGTGTCAAAACAGGACCAGCGGGAAGCTGAATAAATCATCTGGAAGACATGTGAGGGTGCTCGAAAAAAAAATACTGCATAGAACTATATCTGGAGAAGAGCGTTTTTGGCAAAGACGGGCTTGGAAATGCGCATTTTGAAGGTTGAAGAACACAAATGGTACCTAACGTTCCGTTAGAACAAAAGGGATTGAAATCTCGGGAAAAGACACGCCAGGGATGGGGGAAAACTCAAAGGGAACGTTCAGCTTACCAGGCTCTATCGTTTCTCTGCAGATGATCAGGAAAGACTTAGAAACGCTCTTAGCCGGTCTCCTTCAGGAACAGAAATTCCTAGACAGTAAAAAAGGAGTAAAAAGGGGAGGAAACCTGCGACGCAAAAAAAAACGGTTGGGTATCGGAGGGTCTACCGAGGAGAGGTAAAAAAGGGGTAGGCAGAACAAGAGCAAAGGGACCATCAACTCCCTGCACTGGGCTGGGGAACCCGTCGAGTCACGCTAAGAAGTCTCAAGAGTGGACGATCCTTCGCGTAGTGCAACTGGCGAGAGATTCCAAAAAAAGAAAGGAGGAACACTTTCGCGTCCGGGATCTGTTAATAAGGCCCGGTAAAGAAGGGGAGAGAGAAGCACAAAAACCGCTGGTTCCGAAGAAAGGAAACGATCTGCAGAGGGGAAGAGCCCGGCACACTGGAGGAGAATAGTTGGGGGGGGGGGGGAGGGAACAGCTGTCTTGGAGGGCGAGTCGCTCGCACTGCACTCCGGGAGGCGCAAGGGGGGAAGCAATCGAGACGCCGTTTGGAAGATGACCGTCACTAAGTAGATAGCCAGGTATCGTAAAGAACGGATAACAGGGACGGGGAACCGCTGCAAACAAAAAAAAAAAAAAGCGCAAGCTCCCCTGTGGATAGGAATAAATCGGGTTGTTGGTGGGCGTCTTGGAGGGGTAGGAAAGGGAAGGCATGGGAGAAGAAGAATTGGTAAATCTAGGGGGGGGGGTCTTGTGGAATAGGGAAAAAAAAGGTACTAGACATATTCGCTTACAGGAAGGAGGGAGGGGACTTCGGAAAAGAAGCAAAAAAAACGGGTTGGGAAGGGGGTCAAAGGGCCACTCAGTCGACACGGAGGAAAAAGAGGGAGAAAGATGCAAAGGCAAGAATGCCGTCTATCGAACATCAAGGGCTGTACGACGGGGGAATGGTCATAAAAGGTTTCTAAAACACGGATAAAAAGAACTCGCCATCCGGGAAGAAAAACCGCCCGGATGCCCGGACGCGGAAAAAGAATAGAGCAAATTTCGGAAAAAGGTCGGGGAAAAGGAAGACCCAGGAACCGGCGTGAGTTTAGAACTCAAGGGAAGGGCGTCGCAAATCGTGGTGATTGGACGAGGTCGAAAGAAAACAGTATGTGGGTGGTCCCGGCTCTTAAGACGGTAAAGAAAAGAGGGAAAAAAACCCTTACGAGGGAAAGGGTAACGAAGATTAAGTTCGCTTAAAGGGGGGAAAGCGCAGGAACTGCATAGGAGGGCGTCTGGGGGGGGGAAAGGAAATTTAAGAAGCTGTACTGGAAGAGAGGAACCGTCACTGAAGATCATAAAAAAAAAAGGGAGGGGAGAAAAGAATAGATAAGCGTTCGATACGAGAAAAACACTAGGGGAAAAATGAATTGTTAGGCAAGAAGACCTCGACCGGAGAGGACCTAATCTTTCGCTATTTGAGAGGAAAGAGGAAAGGAGGACGAAGGGGACGTTCGTCAGTGTTGAGGCAGACCAGAGAAGGGAGAAACCTACTGGCTTAAGCTAACCCAGACGTGCGAAAGGAGGGCAAAGGAGCGGCGAACTACCTGGGTATTTGCGCGGAGATGAATCCAAATCTCGGGGAAGCAGCAGAAAGGATCGTTGGCATAAAAAGGGCGTGGTGGTCGAAATTATCTGACGGGGAAAAAGGGGGGGGGTTTATAAAAACCCAAGGGGGGAAAAAATCAAAAGAGGAAACCATTCTGGAAGAGATCAGGGCCCTCCACCTTCGTCAAATCTTTGTATCTTGGAACGGAGGAGGGGAAAAAAAGAAAGAAAGGGCGGGGTAAGTCCCTCGAGAGGAGGGAACGAGAGGGAGAAAGAAATACCTCGCGATACCCTGGAGCAAAACTCGGAGAAAAAAAAAAGGCCTCCCAAAAACTTCCAGTGGATCTGATCAAAAGAATGCAGGACCACGCTCTGGAAAAAAAAGGAAAAGAAAAAACGCTCCAAAAGAAAAGCGTTCTCAAGAAAACTAAAGGGAAAAAGGGTGGACCTGGTGCTGGTGATTAGGGAACCCAACGGGGGGTAAGAAGGAGGAAAGGAAAAAGGCGAGTACAGAGGACACGTCCGAAGGAAAAAACGGCGGCCAAAAAGGAGTGGCAAGGACATCTAGGCCGCCGGGCGGGAAGAGAAAACGGAGATTCAGCCACCTCATCTCAAAAAAGAAATGAAGCCGAATGCGGCGCTTCTCCAGAGAGTAGGGGCCGAGAAAAGGGAAGGGTGAGAGTACGGCAGCGTTGGAAAGAGTCGAAAAGCTTCCCCTAGAACGGGAGAAGAGGAAGGGATGAACTCGGTAGTCTCGAGAGACCTGCAGAAGAAGGCAACGGGGAAAGAAAAAAAGTAACAAGTTTTTGAATTGCTGCGGACGGGGAAGGGGAGAAAGAGGAGATCGAGGTGCTCGGCGCCAACTCAGAGAAAAAAGGGTTCAGAAGGACCTCGACACCCGCCGCCGTGCGGCATGATCCCACCAAAGGTGGTAAGCGAAAAATCATCTAAAAAAAAAGGAAATAGAGCGTGCGACGGAGGCGAAAGGCCATCCTCTAGAGACCGGGGTCGTCTCCTCTGTGAAGAATCCAGAAGAGGGGCGTCGCGGCGGTCAGGTCTGCAGAAAACCTGGCAAAAAAGCGTCGTCCGAAAGAGGAGAAGGACTACCACCTCGTCAAAAGTCCAGGGGAAATCCTGCACCGATACGCTGAGAGTCTGCCTCAGAGACTCTAACTATTGTCCAAAGGAGGGAGAAGAGGAGCTGGTTAGAGCTTTCTCAGAGGAGGGCTCACGAGGAGGAGAATCATATGAAGGACGCGCGCGCACAAACGGAGGGACAATAATGACAGCGCAAATCATTGCAGGGGGGAAGGAGAGAGATCACCGGGAAGTGGTCTTGAGATACCTTTGAGGAAGGTGGGAAAGAGGGGCGCGTTGGGGGGAGGAAGACGCGAATTCGTCAGATAAACGACCGAGGGTAAAAACAGGGGGGGCTGTCTTTCGTTTGGGGAGAGAAAGGAAGGAGGAAGACAATAGAATGGCGCTAGGTTCTTCCTCGTAAACCTCCAGGGGCTTAAGACAAAAAGAAAGGCCCACAACTGGAAGCCTCGCGCGGGCAACGAGGAGACGGGCAGAGAGCTAGAGTTGTGCCTACCCTCTGCGCGACCTTGATCCGAAACTCACTTCCCGAGGGCCTGGGGGAAGAGGGCATAGACTTGAAACTTCCTTCGGCGAAGGTCACGAAGGAAAGGTAAAGAAGGCACCCGTGAAGGTAAAAAGGAGAAAAGGGGGATCGAAGAGGGCTGTGAGGGCACGGGAAGCAGGGGTGAACGGAAGGCCTCCGACGCGGCCTTGAAATTCCCGAAAAAAAGAGATGCCGGCACGAAAAAGGAAAACGTATCCTAAAGGAAGAGTAAAAAATGGAGTACCTGTCGTCATATCAAGTTTTGTGGAGAAAAACGTGGGGAAGAGGAATTGCAAAACCGCCAATCCAACACAGAGGGGAGAAAATAGTTATGAAAGCTTTTCCAGAGGATGAGGAATCAACGGACCGTTGTCATCACCGGAGGAAACAGCGCAAGGAACAAGGAAGGGTCCCGAGCGGCCGAGTCCTGGAAAACTAGGAAAAAGGGAAAGAAAGGGAACCCACGCTCAGGCTTGTGTCACGTCTTTTCCACTGGGGGTTGGGACACAAAAATTGAAACAAAAAGGCCCACAACCGAGAGGAGGGGGGGGGAAAAAAGCGGTACGATGAGCCGACGCGAAAGTCAGGAGGAGGGGGGGGTGATCAGGAAAAAAAGTCCTCCCCTGATAGTAACAGCATTTATCGAAACGCGAATAGCGTTCGGCAGAATTAAAAAAGGGAGGGGGGAGCGGGGGGAGGGCCAGTGAGGATGCGGAGGATTGGGCGCGGCTCCGACGAGCCGCGGAGAATCCGCAGTGCAAAAAATCGGAACGACGCCTATCAAAGGAGGGGCCCGAGAGGAGGGAGATGTGTCGAGAGCGAGGAGCACTCGGAGGTAATGAAACGTAGGAGCCAGCCACGCCTATAAACCGTCGAAGGTGAGTCGGGAGAACAGCAAAAAAAAGGCTCGTTCGCAAAGAGGAGAAAAGGAGATTGGTAAGGGAGTTGTGCCCTTGCGGGGGACGGACTAAGAAGAAAACTTTGCCGCACTAACTTTCAGAAAGGATCCGCTGGACAAAACGCGAAAATAATAACGCTAGATGGAGAAAGAAGAATATAGGGAGACCTGTCGCCCAATTGACGCCCTGCTGGGAAAAAGGAGCAGCAAGGGAAGGGGAAAAGGACGATCTTTCGCCTCTCTGACAAGGTGGAACAAAAGGCGCAGGAAAAAGACAAGAGAGTCAGGGCTCGATGCAGTGAATAAAACTACTCCGAACGAGAAAGTAGTCTATCAACACAACAAAAGGGAGGAAAGAAGGAGGAAGAGGCCGTCGGGCGCATCTTCAAGCACTCTTCACCGGCCTGGCCAAAAAAAAACGAAAAGTTATCACTTCTTGGAAGGACATGAAAAGGAAGAAGGAGGAGCTGTGCCCGACGTGTTTAGATCACACTAGCTCCTGAAAGAGGGCAGGAGAGGGAAGGAAACGAAAAATTCGAAGAAAAAAAGGCTAAAGACGAGACTGGGCGCTGGCAGATCGTCGGTCAAATTTTTCGGGAGAGGGGGGAGAGGGGGGCCCCGGATTACAAGGTACTTGAACGGGCAAGCGCCGGCACGGCGTAGGGGAAAGCAGTCTCACCGCGCAAACGAGACAGGGTCGAAAAATCGCATCTAGAAAGGGAAAAAAAAGGGGGGAGGAGGAGAGAATCCGACCTCAACAGTAGAAGGAGTAACACCGTCTAAGGAGGGACGCATTCATGGATATCAATAAGCGCATTGGGCGAAAGAATTCCGCTAATCACCTCCAAAAAGAAGGCGAGGGATAGGGGCGTCGGGGGTCACCCGGAGCGCTGGAACCACTTCGCGCAAAAGGAGGGAGGAAAAGGAAAAAACCAAGCGGCGAATCAAAAAGGAGAGAAAAAGCAAGGAAACCCGGACGCGTGAACTCGACGTGAAGCACGAAGAAGGTTGAGCAGGTCGAGAAAAGAAGAGGATGCTACATATATGGGTAGGATAAAGTGGGGGTTAAGATAAACAAGCTAGGGGGCGAAGCGCTCAGAGCCAGGCACCGGCAGGCAGGGAGAAAACTCAAATGGGGGCACCAACAGCCGGAAGAATCTGCCGATTCAGGGAAGGCAGGTCCTTAAAACCGGCCGTGGAGAGAAATGATCCAGTTTCTAGAGGCAAGACAGGTTAGGAAGACGAACCTAACACATAAGAGGGAGATACAGGCAGCTTTTCAAACGCACGAGATCAACCGGAAGGCCAGAGGAAAACTAAGGGCCACCGATCTCACCGGGATCTCTAGAAACACTATGGCATATTAAATACTTCTCCGCCAAGTTCTTTGAAGGAGAGGGGAAGTCGGAGGGGCGTCTCAGCTTGAAATTCGTCAAGCGTGGAGAGAGAGATGACGGCAGTTCACTCTTAACTTTCCCGAAGAAAAGAAGGAGTAGTTATCCCGTTAAACTGGGGGACCTTCACCAAGGGCCAAATAACCCGCAGAGAAAGTAAACAAGGCTCAAAAAATCTGGAAAGGATAAACCGAGTATGAGATCCGCTCCAATGGTGTGGTAATCGGGGCCGGATAGGTGGAGAAGGGGGGAGGAAAAGCGCTCTCACCCGAGTAAAAAAGGCCGAGGGTCTAAAAGGAAAAGGTGAGGTCGGCAGTCAAAAGGCAGCCCGCTTTTAGGATCTCCGCGAAAGTATAAGCGCAGACATAGGGAGGGGAGCGGCGGAAATCTAGCCAAACGCCAACGCCACAAAACCAAGGAATGAGAGGTGAATGCAACAAAAGAATAAGGGGAAAAAACAACGCCCAAGAGCGCGCAACTGCAAGGAATGGATCACACAAAAGGAAT
>Ga0179593_1527044_pt1 | contig 13018 bp, 7 predicted proteins | sample CZODoug2_1_08_16_FD_185931 | JGI IMG/M metagenome (GOLD analysis project Ga0179593, IMG submission 185931) | Vadose zone soil fungal communities from Angelo Coast Range Reserve, California, USA - CZODoug2_1_08_16fungal (PacBio error correction) | ecosystem: Environmental > Terrestrial > Soil >...
GACAAGACGGTGCAGACGTCTACTTCCTCACGTGCAGGAGTACTCGTTCTTACTCTTCAAGGAGGACGTCAGCAGTCGGCGAAGAAAACCCCCGGTGGGGGGGGGAACTCGTCTCCCTAACTATGGTGGTGCCACGCCAACTCCAGCTCGAGTCGTGTGGAAACCCGTCGCGACAGAAATAAGGTGCTGGTGAAAAGACTCCAAGAAGGGAAGGAGAAAAAAGACGGGGGCACGAGGAACCAGGCGGCTGGGAAGCGTCTCTGATTGGGAGACAAAACGATTCCAAGAAATCGGATCCGTATCTCCACTCCGGGAAGACGGGAAGACTTTAGGAAGGAAAAAGAAAGAAATTCCCTTGGAAACACACTCGGGGTCCGAAGAAGCGGGCATGGTACGAAACTTAAACTACGACTGTTCTACATCTGGGGGAATCGTTCTCCGACGACGGACGACGAATTGAGGAGGCCGGACGAAAGGAGGTTGGCAGGGGAGAAAGGGCGTGAGCGAGAAAGCCATAAGGAATAGAAAGAGGGACAACAGGAGAGGAAAAGGAGAGAATAGTCGGAGTGAGGGAAGCACTGTAGTTATAATTGTATAAGGAGGACGATTCCCCTGCAAAACTAAGTCCGTCGAGCTAGCGACAAGACTCAGGAGGGGGCTCGTCGGCTTCAGGAAAGGAAAAAAGAGGAGGCTCAGGACCAGAGGAGAACTTGGCTTAGTGAGGCCAATTTCATTTATTGAGGGATGAGCTCGCCGAGTCGAGTACTGTCCGGGTTGGGAAGAAGAAAAAGGAGGAAAGGATTGAATAGCCAGACCCGGTGATAGAGAGTTTCAAGGATTTCTCGGCCACCGGTTGGCAATCGAGAGCATGGCGAGAGGAGTAGAAGGGGAGAGCTGCGGAAAAGGGAAATGTCGGCAAGTGGAGTGGCGAAAAAAACCACCATCCGGGGTGGGTTAGGTAGACGAGGACGCTCGGGAAAACGCCCGACGAAGGGAAGTGAACTCTGAAAATCGGAAAGGGACATCGGCAGTAACCACTCGATGAGATGACCTGATTCTGTCCCACTCGAGGCAAAAATAGCCGTTAGAGATGCGACCAGAAAAACTTGACTCGGAGGAGGAGACAGATCGGCAAAAATTCTTTACCAGCCAGGGAGGGGAAGGAGCCCTCAGGGCGCGCTAGAAAGAAAAAGGACTGGGGTGCTGGAGACGAGATATGAGTCGTCGCGAGATGTACGGGAAAAAGGCTTCCCCAGCTCAAAAAGCTTCCATCTGCACAGGGGTCGGCTAATAAAGAAAGAAGGAGCGGCAGAGCCCTTCAGAACTTCTTCATGTGTCTTCATTCTCTGCCAGTGGGGACATGTCATAAAGTGAAAGGGGTTTGTCTATAAGAGGTGTTCTCAGGATGCTTCTTCTCTTTTTCCTTTTGTTCGAGATTGGGGAAAGGCGGGTCTAGTAAGAGAGGAAGAAGGAGGCTCGGAGGGCAAACTAAGGAGAGGTAGATCAGCCGCGACAGCTCAAGAACTGTACCACTCTTCCGAGAATCTCTGCACTTACGGCTTTGAAACACGGAGAATCTCGGAGGTCGAAAAGGAGGTTGGGAGGGTAAAAGGAAAGAAAGTCCACCTCACTGTATCAGGAGAACTCACTCTCTTCATATCACGTGGGAGAAAGTCAGAGAGTATCGGGGAAGGGCGTCTTGAGGGAGAGACCGTGAAAAGCGAGGGGGGGCACCGGAATGGATGTTAAAAAGACTAACCTCAGAGAAAGTCATGAAGAAGAGAAGTAAGATAGGGAGGACCTCAAAGGAGGTGAACGACTAAAAAGATCGGGGAGGGAAAGGGGAATGAGAGAAAGTCTTGTAGCGAGAAGTAATCATTACATCGTTCTTACCATGGGCTCTCGTTCGAAGAGAACAAATTCTGCAGTCTTCAGGAACGTCCTGAGACACAAAGGGTGAAAAAAGGAACTACTTCGAGAGGCCTGGATCCCTCGCCTCACATCCTATGACGAAAAAAGGAAACGGGGGAAGATATCGCGGAGGGAGGGGAAAAGGGAAGAGACGAAAGCAGCTCATCTCGTAAAAAAGTCTACTCTCTTCATCTTATTTTACGGGAGGTCGCGCAGGATCGAGTACCGTTCACAAGCGGGGAGACGGATAAAAGAGAAAAGAACTCTTCACGAGGGGGGGAAGTGGTCCTTCGACGAGCTCACCAAGGGGGGACAGAACGATTTCCTTTCTGTGCCTCCGACAAGGGATAGGCGTCGAGAAGAATCAAAAAAAGCGTCAGACGACGCAGGGAGTTCAAGACGATGGACCACAAGGAAGGAAAGGGAAGGCCAAGGGGTGCGGTCGTCGTGGATTCTTCACCTGGAAGGGGGGCAAAAGGAAACGGCCTACTCCGATAGGGACGTATTAAAAGAAAGACCTAGCGAGGGGGGGGAACGTGCTCTGGAATCGGGGGGGCTTTCTCCGATAAAAACGGAGGTGGACGCGTCGAAGCAAGCCATCCCCCAGGAATAATCTGAAACGAACGTGCAAGAGAAAACGCCAAGACGCGGACAGCTGTTGAAGAAAGAGCCTGTCGCGCGAGAAAGACTTATTCTCCGCTCATGCTGGGGGGGGAGGGGACTCCGCCGCCGCGAAACCAAGAAGGAAAAGAGGAAAAAGGGGGGGGGGATCTTCGAAGGAGAGAAGCGGGCATCGAACAAAACCGTCCAAAGATTCCTTGCCCCAAGCGCTGACGGCCTTACGAGAAGGCCGACCGCCGGGGCAATGAAACTGATGAGGAAAGGGGGACTCGTCGAAGAGGCCCAATTTTCCCTAGAAACTCCGAACTTGGGTCACGGGGGTAGCGGCCATGGATCGAGAGCCCGGATGAAAAGATCTCGGAGACCTTTTTGCTCGATCTGACGCGAGGGTCACGGACTTAAGGCTGTAAACGCTGGCTGACGGAAGAGGGAAAAGGAAGCGCTGTGGGCGGGTCGGGCGAGGGGGCCTACGCCGACGCGCACGCCGAAGGGCCTCGAGGGCATGAGGTCAGCAAGATAAATCGGAGTGGGGGAAGGGACTAAAGCTAAGGAGAAAAGGGGATACAGTGGGGGGCTCAAAAAGGAGGGAGTTCAACAGAGGGCTACCTATCTTCCGAGTCTCCTACAAAGATGTGGTGGACCTAGAAACTCGCTAGAACAACCCTTCAGGAAAGGAGGTTTCGAAGGGGGCCCATCAGCGACCAAGAGGGGACCAGGCCTCTCTGGAAAAGTAGTTTGCTATTAAAAGAAAGGCTATTCCCCCTCTTCTGGGGTCGTCGCTGATTGGGTTTTACAGGAGGCTCGCAGGGAGGAAGAATGGAGGGGAGAATAAGAAATCAATGAAGAGGGAAAACATCCTCCGCACGGAAGCGTTTTTCCTTCTCCTCCTAAGGTCCTAGTCCGTGAAGGAAAAACAGACGAGGTCGATCCTTGAGAAAGGGGAGATCCGAGAAGGCAGGGGAGGGGGAAACAGGATCTCCGCTCCACGCACCTTATGCGAAAGGAGACACCACAACACCTGATTAGAAAGAGAGAAATATTCGCAGAAAAGGGAAAACGGTGAGCGGGAGAAGGAGAGGTCCAAAAAAAGAAAACCGCGACTCGCCAATGAAAGGACGGAAAGCTCGGCTGAAAGGTAGCCGTCGTCGTTTTAAGGGCCATATTCCTCTTAGGGCGCAACCCACAGCGTCAAGTTCGGAGGATTGGGAATGAGGGGATTGAGCCCGGGTGGGGCGTGAGGCGAAAAGGAGGTGGATTGAAGTGAAATCCAATCAGCGATCCCATCCCCGGGGTGGAGAAAAGAGTTCATCGCCAAAATAATAGAAGGAAGGGGCCTCGGTCGGCCTAGGGAGAAAAGGAAAAAAATGAAAGAAACCTTCGATGAGGAAGGGGTTCCACCCGGGAGATCTGGATTGTCTATAGAACTACCATCGGGGGGGAGACGAGGCAGCATCGGTGAAGCACGAAAAAAAGGGGGGAGTATAGAGCGAAGGAAGAAGTCCCACGGCGTGTAGACAAAGGGAGGGCATTTCCCAAAGGATCTGATGACCGATTCCTTCAAAGGCCCTCGGCGTGCCGCGCCGGCGGGGGGCTCGGAGAAATTGACCCTCGATGAGAGCCCAAAGAGGGGGACGTCCTCTATGTAGAATAACCGTGCCCGCGCTTGCAGATCGTAAGCAATCAGAGCTTCTTGAGAAGTCAAGGAGGGGAAGCGGAGGGAAGATGACTGCCCCCAACTCGAGCTTCTTCTCTTAAGGGGGGGAAAGGTTGGTTCTCGCTTCAGAAAGACGGCGACGACAGGAGGAACTGCAGCAACCCAAAAAAAGGGGGGAGGCCCGAACGAAGGGGAACGACGGGAAGGGGTCGGGGTAAAGAAAGCCTTTCGACGTTTTTTGGGTGGCTATCAGATGCTCATCGGCTTCGGAGCGTTGGGACTGTCTGGGGAATGGGGGGGGAGCTGGGTGGGGGCGAGGAAAAAGGAAGAAAGCTCACCCGATGCCACAGGGCGCGGGAGAAAATATAATGAGCGACAGCTCAAGGGTTCGTTTGCACTCAGGGGGGAGAGGGGCGGGGAGCCACTTGAAGCGGGGTCAGTCGAAGAAAGAATCCATCGACGCTTAACTTCATGTATGTCCTTTGGGTCTACGATTCCACCTACGGTCTCGGACGACCATAGAGGGATCACGGGCACCTGGAAGGTGCGAACCCAAGGAAAGGAACTTCTTTCCGAGTATGTTTTAAAGGACGGTCTCCGTGGTGACTGCATGGAGGGGGTACGACGAAGAGAAGGAGATCTCCCGCTACCGTCTTAAAAAACTCTTGGGCGTTAGTCGACCGCCTTCTTCGTCAGGAGCGTATCTGAACGACGAGCCATGAAGACTCGGCGGGGGTTCTGAGAAGAGAGAGTATGAGGGCGGGAGTGGGAAAAAAGTGGTGGTCAGAGAAAAACCCCTTCGCCGAACTCTTCAGTTTCCTAGGAAGCGCGTGAAGCGTTCGGATTGTGGACACAAAAAGGGGAAGCCGAGACGATCGATCGACGCCGTAACTCAATGATCGACGAGAGATCGAACAGGGAAAGAGGATCGCATCAACAAAGAGGGTAGCGATCACGTTAGCTCGAGAGAGGACGGTCCTACTCTTCGTCAAGGGAGTTACTTCTAGGGGGATAAAGGAGCTCTAATTCGTTCACCCCGCTGAGAAAGGTAGAAGGGGGAACGGTAGGGGGATCACTATCGCGGTCTTTAGAAAGGGAGGATCAAAACCAGGGGACAGAACTGTCCGGCAGAAGGACCTCTCTAGCAAGACTGGGAGAGAGGACGTAATCACATCTCATCTATCGAGCGTAAATGTGAAGGGTCTTTCAGCAGACGGAGAAAGGAGGGGTACTAAAAGGGGAACGTCAGAGGGGGGCCCATGTCAGGGAACTTGCAGCGTCTTATCCACTTCCGCAACTAGTCCGCCTCAAAAGGGAGACGGGTAAAAAAAATTTAGGAAACTGAGGAAAAGAACCGAGATCTGAGGAGAGTAAGGAGGGGTCTCAAACAGTGAAGGGGGACGCTCCGAGCCAGAATCCAAACATGCAGTTTCGCGTCGAGGGATCTTAATACTAAGCGCTTCAGAGAACAAGTGAGCAAATCCCGACGTGACAAGAGGAGGGGTGTTCAAAAAGAGGAGGACAAAAAAACAAACAACACAAAAAAACCAAACAAAAACGAAAAAGATGAAATAAACAACACGGCTTTGCAGTCGGTTCAGGCTCCGCCGAATAGGCCGTCTATCAAGGGAAAACAAAAGAGCTTCAGCATCTCGGGAAACCAAGAAGACAGGAGGAAATGAGCACCGAGAATCTCACAACAATCTCATCTTCCGGGGAACCGCGCTCCTTCCTCCGCGAAGGCGAGCCAGGCAGGGAAAAAGAAGGCCTAAGTCCAAAAGGGTCAGAACGTCGTCGAAGCGAAAGGGGTCCTTCCGAGAAGAAGCTCGAGGGGTGCCTCTCTTCACGTACATCAAGGGCTCAAGGATCCCATGAAAACAGCAGAGAGAGATCTGCAAAAACTACTCGAAAGGAAGGGGGGGATCGGCTGGAAGAGCCTATTGGCAACGTGGAAAGGGGGTTTGCTCATTCTCAGCCTTACTGCGCAACGCCGAGGGAAAAAAGGACGGGGGAAAAAGCAAGATGCCGCGGGAGGATACCACGGAAATGGTAAAGGGAGACCTCGGCCCCACTTCGGAGGGGAACAGATCTGTCTCACTGAGAGCCAGAGTCTCCTACAAAACGGATGGTGGGACCTGCCACTCCACTCGCCCAGTCGTGGGAAAAACCCGTAGCGCCCGTGCCGAGGGAGAAAAGGTCCTCAGACGATCAACAGAATATGGGAGAACGAAATATAAAGGCGCTATCGTCGCTGATGGGGGGGGCTTTCACTTATTCAGAATCGCCGAGCCGTATCTCCACAACTCCGTGGAACGGACTTCCGAGGGCTAGAAAAGAAAAAATGCCCTTGGCATAGTTGGGAAAAAAGAAAGAGAAGAAAAAGGGGAGTGACGAAAACGACTCGACATCACTCGTTCGGATACGGTCGACTTCATTTCAAGGAAGTCGAGCGGACCGGAAAAGGGAGAGATGCGCGGCGAAAGCACTAGGAGGGGAGAGACGGCCAAGCCCTACAACAACAAAATTTGAAAGAGGGAAGAGGAGGGGAAATAAGGGGTCTTGGAGCGGAGAGGGGAAAAGAAAAGTCTGCTAACGAGTCCTTCCAGCGTCCTCTCTCTCGAAAAAGAAAGTCGCTCGTAAATAGGTAAAGCACGAACCGTCAAAATAAGGCTCGGAGAGGCGAGCGAAGGGGGAAAGATGGAATGCCAAGGGGAGGGGGGGTATTAGGAATCTCTCCGAGCTCATGGCCCTTCTAAAGGACTTGGGAAGATACCGTCTCGCCGAGGTTGGAAAAATCAAAGAAAGCCGGGTAATAGGCGTCCTAAAAAACGGAGAATGTGGCTATCATCTTCGAGACGGGGGAAGGGGGGCTGGAGCAGGCTCTTTCTCCAACTCGATGTCGGCGCGAGGTTCCACGAAGGAGTCCTGGAAGGAGACTAGGAACGAAAAAAAAAAGGTCTTCTGACGTCCGAAAAGAAGTAGAACGAGTAAACATCATGCGCAAGGAGGAAGTCGACGGCGTGGGGGAAAATTCAGGGAGAGGTATGGAGGCTTCCAATAAAGCCGGTAAAGGAAAGAGATAAAAAAAGAGAGTAAACGAAAAAGAGGCAGACGGGCTCAAATCTCCCCCACAAGAGGGAAACGAATAAAGGAGCAATAGACAACTCGTGGCCAGAAAATAAAGAGGAGGGAATGGAAAAGGAAATCGAGAGTCATTATCTTCGCGCGCTGATGTACGTGAGAGGCGGAAACCAACTCCGAGTCGGATCGGAACTTGGGGGAGAGAAGAAAAAGGCGACGAAAGAGCAACGGCAAGCCAAGAGGCGCAAAAGCCGAGAGAAGGACGCGGGGATCTCTGTCTTTTGGACGTCATCTCGACGGGTGGGGGTCGATCTCGGGGGATAGGAAAAGGGGGGTGTAAGGGACCTTCTTTGGACTCTTGAACTGAGGGGAGGAGGAGGACACCAGCTTCCACCCGAAGTGCTCTTGAGAAAAGAGCCTCGCGCGAAAAAAAGGCTCTGCTACGGTGAAAAGCTGTAGAAGGCACGTCGGAAAGGCTTGGGAAGGGTCTCGAGAGACAGACGAACTTCATGGGGGTTTTCCTTGTCTACGTCCCACCTCCCTGATATCGGAGGGAAAAGACCAACCGTTTAGCCAAGTTAGGGGGGGGAGGGTCAAGAAAACAAAGAACAAGTCGGGGGGGGAAGGGAGAGGGAGCCCGTGGGGATGGCGGAGTCCTCGTTTCCTTCATGAGTTGAAACGCCGAAAAAACCGCACTCGTCCGGGGCATAAATCCGGGGGCTGGGGGAAGGAAAAAAGCGTAGTTCCGAAGACGCGATCTCTGGGATTGGTGGCTTCGACGCGACGAAAAGTCCTTGTAGCCGGGAACAGGAAAAAAGAAAGCTCGTCAGGAGACGAAATAAGGGAGAAGAGAAGCTGAGCGTTCTGGGAACACCACCGCACGACGGGGGACGCCCGAGGTTTAACTACTTGTTCGAGCGCGAACCTCGACGGTAAAGAGCTGAGCTGCTCGGGAAAAAGGGGACAACAACAAAGGATGGAGGGGGAATACGAAAAATTCTCTCACCGAAAGCATCCGCGTCGACGCTCGTCATCGGAAGGGGTAGAGTATTGGAGAGGGGAATCACAAAGAGAAATATGGTCCAAAAGATCACAAGTCGCGGCACCTTCCGAGTCCGTTGAAGGTGTTCTAGGGCAAATCCAATTGTCAGAAAAAAGAGGGCACTGCCTACTTGGCCCGAAGAAAAAAAGGTGTTCTGCGCGATCGAGGGGGGGAAGATCAGGGAGACACGCGGAACATGAAAAAAAAAGGTCGACGATTACCTCCACTAGCTGGAAAGACGATGTATTCCCGGTTAGATGTGACGGTGTCGTGCTTCCGTCGTCCGAAACATCGAGAAGATCCGCAAAAAAAGACTAACTAAAGACGACTTAAAAAAGACCTGATCTCTGGAAAACTTATACCGTTCTCTGAAGGGGGGGGCGTTCTCCATAAGGTGAGGTGGCGCGTCGAAGCATCCCCCATGCTTAAAGAGGAAGAGCACTAAAAAAGAATGAGAAAGGGGAGGAGGCAGCGTGTTAAAAAAGGAATAGCCTTTAGAGGAGATAGGCTCCGAGCAGTGGCGCAGGTGGCGAAGCCTCAAAGCACCCAAGGGGAAAAGCAAGCCCACAAAGAAAGGGGAACACGATACGAAGCCGATCAACTATAGCTACCCAACACCGTCTCGTCCGTCGCCCCGAAGCTAAGGAACATACCGCCGAGAAAGCCGGGAAGAAGGGAACTGACCGCAGCAGGAGCGATCTGGAAGTCTAAGAGTAAGTAGAAGCTGCCCCAGGTGCAGAAACATCTCTCCTTGTGGGAAGGAATCTTCACTTACATCCGCGCGAAGCTCCATGATCTCGAGGAACCGTGAGCCATCAGAAAGGTTTGGGGGACGTGGTAAAAGAACGTTCATGGTAGTCTTCTTAGAAACGTCTGCCGATGCACCTGGGGGGGGATTGGTTCTCATTTCGAAGCCTACGCCGCGCCAGCACGGAGGGATTCAGATCGGGGGGTCCAGAAGAAAAGCGTTTGGGTAGAAAGGATTCATCACGTTAAGTAAGCGAGCCAATTCACGGACGTGATCGTCCGAAAAGGGCCTCTTCTCCTACAAACCGGGAAGGGTGCCTCGCAATACAATCGCCAGGAGGGGTGGTTGCAACAGGCCAGAAGAATCGAAAGAGGGGCCAAGAACGTCAGAAGGCCCGACTCTAGGGACCAACTAGGGGGCTTATTAATCACCTCTCTAAAAACCCGGCGGCTGGAAGTCGAGACTAAGAGCAAAGAAGAAAGAAGGAGTCTGAGGGAAGAAGACACTCAAAAAGAAACTGGGCATTACATCATACTGCCAAAAAGACGTGGTCCTTCGCCTCGAAGAGGGGGTCGTTGACTGACACGACTGACTTCCCGACATCGACCAGGGGGAAGCCGAGCAGAATCGACGTCAAAGGCGAACAGGGGCGACGGGAAAGAGGTAGCCCATGGATGAAAAAACCAAAAGAGATCTGCTCACAAAGGGGGGATTATGATTAAAAGAGAGAAGAAGGCATAAAATTTTCTTGAACGGGAGATAATGGGGATACAGAAGGAAAGTCAAAAAGGGAAAAAAAGGCGCTCAAAAGAACGCCGACTTAGAAGAAACTAAGGCGTTTCAGGGTCGTTTCCTCACGAAAAAGACCGTCTTCCTAGGCGCATAAACGCGTCTAACGTTTCGGATTAGGAATGCCAAGGCTTGAGGGAGTTATGAAGAGCCCGATAGAATGTACGACGTGAAGGGGGACTGGCGTGGAAACAGAAGAGGGAGAAAATCAGGGAATAGCAGAGTGAATCAGAAAGGGGAGGGTTGTTCAATGAGAGCCTTTTCCTCGGTCGAGGACTGGGAACCGGCTGTGAGCGCGGCACCAAAGCAAGTCACGGTTTTTGAGGGGGGAAAAGCGGGGGAGACGAAAGGACGCTCGGTGAAAAATCTGCTGAACTCCGCAGTGGGAGGGGGGGGAGTAGAACGATAAGGAAAGCCCCGTGGGAAGTCGAGGGGAGTGGAACCGGAGATGGCAAAATCTAGGATGCTTCCTAGAAAGACAGCCGCGGAAGAATGGCCAAAAGCCGCTTCCCGTAAAATCTCTCTGCTACGGGCTCAGAAATCTCCCACCTCTGGGATCGCCCCGAAAACAATCCAAGGGGGAAAAAGATAGAGCAGAATGATCGGAAAGAGAGGGAGAGGCAGCGGATGTACGTGAGAGGCCCCCAGCTAAGATTCTTCTCGTAATGCACAGGGGGGGCGCTCGAACCGAAGGGAAGCGACAGGAGCAGAGGCAGAAAGGGGAGGGGACGGCAAGAAAAGGGACGTTACAGAAAGGAAGATTAGGAGTAAAAGCAAGGATGCGACGGGTGGGGTCTCGGGGAAAATCGTCTTCTTCGCGGTGAAATTGTGTCGAGATGGGCCTTGAGCGACATCTACTAAAGAAGATATCTGAAAAAGTATACGAGCCACGAGCGGGAACATCATATCTCGAAATGCTCTCTCTCTTTTACACGCTTTCCGCGACAAACGTGCAGGCGGTAGTTGCTCAAGAAAGGCTTCGGAAGGAAGGGAAATCGACGCGAACTGCAGGTGGGCCTTGTTGACTCGACAGCGTTCCACCGAAGAAGAGCGCACTCGAAGCTCTGAACTGGATCGGAGGGAAGGCGTTCGAACCCAGGTAACTTTTCTAGTAGCCTTGGTGTGGAGGGACTTTCAGAGGGGGGGCCGCAATGGGACGAAAAAAAAAGGTCACTCTGGCATACCGAAAGTGAAGGACGAACGCCTGCGGCCGGCATGTCCCGCGGCCTTAACTCTACTATCAAGAAGCTCGATCGCTGCGCCTGTGAGAGCTCGACGAACCTCTGGGAATTACAAGGGGGGCGAAGGGGTAGGCCAATGGTTAAAAGGGGAGGGAATAAAAAAGGAGGAAAAGTGACTGGATAGTTTCCTCTAATCGCGGGGACGTTCTATTTGACTACCATCCAAGAGAGGGGCGCCCAGAACTCGGAATCGAGAGCAATCCGATTGACGAGAGAAAGTTCGAGAAGTCTCTACAACTGGAAACGGGAAGGTCTCTCAACAACATGATGGGGATCATAGTATGGCAGCAGAAGAGACGTCGACGAAAGAGGGCATCGGAGTTCGCGTAAGGCTCTCGATCAAGTTCACCCTCTGGAAGTTCGCGCGATGGGTGAGTAAAAAAAAAGACGCGACGATAAAGTAGAAAAGGTTCGCAAACAGACGAACAATGGTCAGAACGGGGAGAGCTACTTTGCCTCTCTAAGGGGGGGTCACTTCGGAGTCTAATCACCGCGAAGGGATCTAGCGTACATGGGGTCGTACGTGTAATATAGGACAAGCAGGGGCGGGGAAGACGAAGACGAAGGCTGTCGGAGGTGAGCGGAAAACCGGGAGGGGGGAGTACAAGGTAAAAAGAAAACAAACGAGACCGACCCTTTTTCGAAACGGATGCCCATACTATCCATCAAGATCTCTCGACCTGATAACGGCTCACTAAGCGCGGTTTCTGGAGGAATGTAGGAACAAAAGAAGCCAGGACGATGATCTGAAGCTAACGCTTTCGCACTATTCAAGTTCAAAAGCCGACAAAACCGTTTAGAGGCCGATAAGATCCGGGAAAGACCCTCAGGGGTTGAGAGAAACGCCTCCGATGCCGCTCACTCAGGCTCGAACGTCAAAAAATGGAAAAAACAGCGCGAACCCAAGAAAATCGACTAATCCGCTGAGCACAGTCGACACAACCCCCTTCTCATCGGAAGTCGCCCCCGCAGCGCCTGCATAGCGCCGTCGAGGAACGAAAGAAAAAGCCCGGAACTAGACCGCTTGAAGTAACTGAAGAGGGAAAAGGGCAATTCGAGAAGAAGCGAGGGGTTGCCGCCGCTTCATAGAGACGCGGCGCTCTCCATTATCTCGATGCGCCGGAGGCAGCACTTCGGGGGGCTCGAAGTTCCGGGGGAAAGACCGTTAAATGGGATCTGGAGAACGTCGGACTAGGGCAACGTGAAACGCGTGGTCTCTTCGCGGAGGGGTGCCTACGCCTGCGCGGAAGCCGAGGGCCTAGGAGGGACGCATCGGTACAGCAGGGAAGTGTGGAAAAGGGACCTAAACGCAGGGGGGGGAAGGAAACGAGCATAAATTACACTAAACTGGGGACGTTCAGCAGAATCGGCAAGGGGGAAGACCTCGTCTCCTTCAAAAAACAAAAACCGGATGGTGGAAGACGCCAATCCAGCTCGCCGGAGACGCCGAAGAGGGAGGGCTCGCACCAAAAAGAGATACAAAGAAAATGATGAAAGAAACGAGGTGACGATGAAACCTAAAAAACACATGCTTGTCTTACGATCTGAGAGTGATTTGCTTTACCACGGATGCACCTCGCACAAGGACAGAAAAAGCGAGTATAATACCAACATCAAAAAGGTCCAAACGGGCGAAGAGGGGGCCAAAAAGAGCGGCTATGCTTGACGGAAAAGACGACGGTCGAAATCGCCTCGTTCACCGAGCTACGGCGACTCCCTTGAAGGGTCGGCCGCCGCAAGTGAAAAAAAGGAGGATCGTTCGCGGAAAAGAGAACAAACATGAAAAGGAAGAGTCGAAAAAAGATGGGAGAAAAAGTGGAAGAATGTTTCTTTTAGCGTGATATTGGGCTAGTAACTAGTCCTTCAAAAGAAGTCGCGCTCTCTCACCGAGCGGCTCGACGCATGCAATTGGTAGAAGGAATCTATGAAGA
>Ga0179593_1259449_pt1 | contig 13017 bp, 18 predicted proteins | sample CZODoug2_1_08_16_FD_185931 | JGI IMG/M metagenome (GOLD analysis project Ga0179593, IMG submission 185931) | Vadose zone soil fungal communities from Angelo Coast Range Reserve, California, USA - CZODoug2_1_08_16fungal (PacBio error correction) | ecosystem: Environmental > Terrestrial > Soil >...
GGTCGGCAAGGGTTGGTCGCAGCCTGCGCGATAAAGAAAGGCGCTTCGCGGAGACTGGCAGAATAGAGGGCGACTATGAAAAGGCAACTGGCTTTCTCACAATGCTGGAAAGGCGATAAATTTGGCGAACGCCTGGGAGGGGCAGGAAGAGAGGGGACCATTGGAGGGGGTGTTTCCCGGAACGACATATTTCTGAAAATCAGTAAACCGGGGGAGGGTGAAATCAAGCGGGAAGGGAAAACCGATTCATTTGACAGAGAGGGGAGGGAGCCCAAAGCCGATAGACATTCCTATGGAGGAAAGAAAAGAAAAGTTTTAGGGCATGGGTGTGGTCCTAAAGTGGGTTGAAGAAACCTCCGAAAAAAAGTGTTTGAGAGAACAGTGGCGGTTTTTTGGAGAGACAAAAGCAGTACTAGAGAAAGAGTTCAAAGGTCAACCCAGAGAGGAGTGGGGGATGGTCAGGGGACGCACAAAGCGCGAGAAAAAAAAAGCAAGCCGAGGCGCTATACAAGTAGAAAACGGTTGTTTCCCGAAAGAAAACCAATTCAAGGTCTGGTTGGGACCTCATGCGTTGCCAAGGGGGGGAGATTGGGCCTTTATGCTCCATGGAGGAATAAGGTGAACCTGATTGCTTATAAAATCTTAGTATGGGGTGGAGATAAACTCGGATAGGACAGGGCGCAGTGGTATGACTTAAGACGTGGGGCGTCAAAAGAAGATCGGTACTTGCAATTGAGAAAAAGTCTGGTTACGGGGGAGAAGAAACTGAAGGTGGAGGAAGAGCAGAGGAGTGAGGGGTCAAAAAGTCCGGTTGGTACTGAAAAAAGTCATCTGTCCAACACTTCATCAAAAAAAAAAGAAGGGGGAAGAAAAGCGACGAATGGGTTAAAAGAAACTTTACTTCTGGTCCTGTTGGTGGAAAAGTAAAGGGAAAAAAGTATTTAGAATCTTCAGAATGGATTTAAAGGGAAAGGACAACGTCTCATAGCTGGGACAGAGGAAATTCAAAAAGAGTTCAACCCCGAGGGAAGGGAAATCAAAGAGAGGCGAGACGTCACAACTCGAGGATAAAAAAGAGGCGGGGGGATTATAAAGGGGACGGGGAAAGGAAAAATCTTCTGCAAGGAAAATGGCCAAAAATACGTCAAAGATAATGCCTAATGGCGTAATTAGCCCGGCGAGGAAGGAACAGTAACCAATCTGAAAGCCAGCAAGAAGAATGAAATTAACAGGCCACAGGGGTTGGGGAAGTCTGAGACCGGGGGTCCGACTGGGGAGCAAAAGGCGTGGAGGGTCTATGGACATTCACATAGGGGAGGGGGGGGGGGGAACATTAGATCCAATAAAAGGAAGCCGATTGCTTCAGAAGTCTAAAAAAAGCGTTTCCGTCTGCCGGAAGCACTAACTGTTGACCGGGGGAAACTGGGAACCAACGTGCGAACGATCAGGAAAGGGGGCTTCAAAGGTTGTACCCGCTCATTATTCGGCAATGGGGTGGGGGAAATGCGGTCAAGGAACATTGTTGAGGGGAAAGGAACGAAGGACTCTTCGGATTCACCGGATAAAAAAAGATGGGGAATGGGATTGGTTGGTAGGAACAAGACATGAATATTCAAGGAGGGGGTCTTGGGAGAAAGGGTGAGGGGGAAGGAGAATTCGCTCACTTTTGAGGAAAAGGAAAGAGAGAAAGGCCGACAAAACCGTAATTGTGGGAGTTCAAAAGGGGAAAACATCGAGGAAGCTTCCGGCTTCCTATCGGAGGGACATGGGGACCAGAATGAGTCCTAAGTGAAAGCGAAGGATTTCTAAGAGCTGGACTTTCGATTTTAGTCAAAAAAAAAAGAGGGGGAATGGTTATGTGCCAAGAGAAAAAAAAAAGGCCAGGGAGACACAACGAAGGGACCCCGGATAAGTTTACACGGTCGTGTGCCACAAGGGTTTAAACAACAGTCTGGGCAGGAGAGGGAAAGAGAACTCCTTTAGTGAAAAAGACCGCAAGAAAATGAGAAAAATCTGTCTGAAGGCGGGGTTTGGCAGAAGGCACGTTCAAAGATCTTAAAGGGAAGGGGGAGGACAAGCCCGTATGGGGGCCATTGTTAGGGGGGGGAGGGGACGGGAAATACTACCGGGTCTCCCTTCAACTCAGAAGGTATGGGATGACTCATTTGTCAGAGAGTAAAGATTTTGGGAAGTAAATGTAAGAAAAAGGCCTCAAAGGAGGTAACCAATCAAAAGAGTCGGGTTCAAAGTGGACGGAAGGGGGTCGGAAGATTTAAAATCGATAAGGGGAGTAAGGGGGAGAGTTGGGTTGCCAGCAACCGAAGTTGGGGGGAAACGGAAAATTTTCACACTCGGAACAAGGGAGATGGGCATCACTGTTGTGAAGAAAGGGGGTACCAAAAGGGGGGGGGTATCTGTCAAAGAGGGGACAATCCAAAGAGTGCGCACGGGCAAATCAAAATTAACACCTGGAGTGCAATTCAGATGGGGGGTGTAAAACGGTGGTACTATGAGGGAAAACGCGTGTGGCAAACCCTTCGTCAAAAGGGAGCCTGGGGTCACGAACACTATCGACGGAGGCAAGCTCAAATCGGAACAGCGGGTTCTGTCCTTGGGGGGGGGGGGACAGGGGGTAGAAAAGGGTTGGAAGGAAAAAAAAGGAAAAAAGGACACCTCCCACGCCCTAATCCCAAGGGCGAAAAAGCAATTCAAGGTTCGAAAGGAAACAGCTATTGCTCACGAATAGCGGAGGGGACTGGGAGACGGAACGGGAAAAGAGGGAAGTGGGGTACGAAAATGCAGTTAGAACAGGCAAGGCCTTCAACCTTAGGGAGACAAAAAAAGAAAAGAAAGATGTTGTAACGACATAGAATCAGTATACCTAGACGCCTGAAGCCTGGCCTACCTTACGAATATACAGAATCGAAAAACGCATGAATTTGGATCAACACTGATCCGAAGGAAATTTGTGGGAGAAGAGTCAAACACGGTGGGCGACGGTACTAATGTGAAAAGGGGATAGGGCTAGAGGATGGGGGGACGTACTGAATGATAGGAAAAAATGCTCTGCCAGTCGGGGTTGACAAAGTTGGAAAGGGAGGCGTGTTAAACGGCCGAGAATGTGCAGCCCGGAAAGCCCAAAAGAAGAAGGGGGGGGGACACCCTCAAACACTCAACCTTAACTTGAGGTTATGAGGAAAAACCAAACAGGAGGAAAAGAACCTTCCTCGCCTCGCCAAACTGGAGGAAGGGGGCATCGAGATTCTAACGAATGGGAGGCGCCACGGGGTCGGCACATAAAAACGCTACTGCATCGCGGAAGCTGAACCGACCCCGGTAACGGGGAAAGGGGCGAAGGTACCTTCAACTGACGCCCGTCAAGGCAACTATGAATGAGCGGCGTTAAATCCTTGGGGAAAGTCTGCGGGGGCGACAAAAGATAGGGCAGAGTGATCGCCTTGGACACTGGTATGAAAAAAAGCAGGGGGTATTGGGAGAGTAGAAGAATATGAAGACCGATTCGTAGAGGAGAAGGGAGAAGCCGAGAGTATCGCCGAAGCATCTAAACCCATTTCCTGCCACACTTTCAAGAAGAACAACAAAAGGAAGATCCAGAGAGATGACGGGTCGTCATGGGGAGAACGGAGTCGATAAATACGAAAGACTTGGAAGCGGGGAGATATTGCCGAATCTAGTTGAATCGCCGTAAGAGAGGGGGGGAGAGACCCCTTAACTGAGCTTTATCCATTCTGTCAAAGTCGAGAAAGAAAGCTTGGGGAGGAGAGGGGAAAGAAAAGACGAGTGGACAGCAATTAGATAGAAGGGAGGTGAAGGAAGGGTTTCCGGGGGAAAAAAAAAACCCTTCGAACTATGGATGGGAAACGCCGGGGAGTAACATCAACTGCCGATGAGGGGGACGTGCGTCATAGGAAGTGGGGACAAGTACTTTAATGCATGCGCCGAAAAAAGGTCAAGGAAGATCAGGAAATAGTCACATTTTTGAAGAGGAGAAGGGCGTTGTTTTTAAAAGGTGGGTTTTGTTGGAAGAAAACGAAGAAAGACCAGTTGAGGGGTTGACCACGTGAAAGGGGGGGGTTGGTGAAGGACTCACAGCCTCGGCCGTTAAGAAAAAAGAGAAATAAAGAAAGACTATCGCGGGGTTATCTGGAAGGAGACAGACAAAGAGCATCATAAAGGGGCGACTACTTCGCTAATACAGTAGCCACCGTGGGGGTTAAGGAAGGGCGACCACCGTAACGAGGGAGCATGGGTGGAGGTTCCCTAAAAAAAGTTCCAAGACAGAGTTCGCGGAAAGAGGCGGTAAGTTTTCCTAGGCCCCGATCCCGACAGCAAGAAGGGAAACATTCGGGAGGACCAAATGAGTTATGTGGGGGGGGATTCACCTACGGGAAGTAATCGTTGCCGGGCCCAGCATTTTGTAAGTCCTTAAAAGAGGCCCCGTTTCCGCTCCAACTAACGATCTGCCTTGAGGGTATGGAAAAACCAGGCAGGGTTTGAGCGCAGCCAAAGGAACGTCCAGAGAACCTGACTGAGGCAAAAAATCCAAGGGGCGGTCACGGTTGGTGTTTGGGAAGAAACTTAAAAATAAAATGGTCCACACCCCAGTAGCGAACCAGAGTTTAAAACATGGAGGAGGGTGGGCAGCAGGAGGTGTGGGAACATCCTTTATTCTGGAAGACTAATGGGGTGGACAGGGGTACGAGAAAAGTGAAAAAAAGAGGAATGATCTTCAAACGGTGGGGAATTGGAGTGTCCCTGGCCCACAGGAGATTGGGGTAAAGGACTTGCAAGATATGGCAGCTGGAACGGGGAGCAAGCGGGGGAGGAATCAAGGAAAAAAAAAAGGTATTCCCATCCCTAACGGGGAGAGGGAAGGGGAAATCACGTAAAAAACTCAGTTGTGGAGGGGAGAACTAAAGCACCGGATAGGGGGAAATCTCACGGGAATATCAGAGAAGAAACAGCACAAGTGACAAAAGAACGTTCCAAGTTTGCCTCCTGGAGTGCGGACAGGCACCCGCCCTGGGGGAAAGGGGAGGTACTGAGATCTGAAGCGGCTCATCTGGGGAGGGTACAGGGTATTCATCCAGAAAAGAAGGGTGGGTGGGGAAAAGAGACGAAAGGGGAAGAGTCACGCAGGGGGCAAACCGAACGAAAGCTTGGAGGGGAAGGTGACGACTGAGTGCACAAAATCCGGAGTGAGTGAGAAAAAGTTCCTGAAAAAACTCCGCAAGGAGATCATGTCTTTTGAGGGGAGACCCGAAAGGGAGGGAGACGAGAAGGGGGGGAAGGGTGATGAATGAACAAGGGGCAACTGGAGACCACGGGAAAAAAATTCTCCTTCACCGGTGCTATGGAAAAGGGGGGGGACTGAAGCGAAAAAAGGAGAAAACTTCCCCTCTGGTGTTTGTGAAGCGTACAAGCGAAGCCTAATTTGTGGGGTTAAGGAAGGGAAAAAGCCTAAAGGGGGGTATCCTTCACAGAGTGGGAAGGGAGTCCCTTTCGTCAAAAAAAGGAACTGATTCGAAATCCGGTAACGCAAATTGGTCGACAGCAACAACTGTGGGTTGGGGAAAGAAGGGGGGGCGATCTCTATCAAACTAATGGGAAAAGAAGAAAGAGATCGAAATGCGAAGACAAAATCACAACCTTCATGGTGCCCTGTCATGGAACAAACTTTAGACGGAAGCGCTAAGCATTACAAGAGGGGGCTAGCATCCAAGCCAGGGCAAATAGTTAAGGGGAGGAAAAGCGTCAGGGGAAATCACAAAAGATGAGGTAGGGGGGGGGACGCGCTTCAAAAAGGTGGGGCAATTTAAAGGGAAAAATTTAGGGTCAAGGGTAGAAAATGGGGACAGAAGTCAAAGGAGATAGGAACTTTGGGAGCAATTTTTGAAAAACTTGTTTAACAGGTGTAAAGACATTGGACGAAAGGAAGAAAAGAAGGGAGGGGGGTAATCACTCAAGAAAAAGAAAAAACGTCGTCAGGCGTGGAAAGCTACTTCAAAAAGAGAAGCTGAATGAGTAGGGAAAGACTATTCCAAATAGGGGATTCTCGGGGGCAAAGGAGGAAAACCTCCCTGACAGGGAAAGCTACCAAACTCGAAAGGGGGAATTTGGTGAACAAGAAGCGAATGGGGAAGTAATTGGGGGTTTACGTCTTTACTAAATTCCGCAGGTTCTTGTAAGGGGGGGACTCCAATCAGGGGAAATATGGCAAAATAGGTGGGAAATTAGTTGTGGGCACGGAGGGTGGGGGGTCGGAGAAGATAAGGGAGAAAGGGAAAAAAGAATATGGGGTGTAGCCGCATCACCGCAAAACCACGAGTGGGGGGGAACTCTAATGAGAAAGCTCACGATCTGGAATCTGGAAATTGTGTTGGAAACGTACGCTTGTGAAGGGGGAGTTTAAAGAGAGGGAAAGCAGACCAAGATATCAAGGTCCTCATGAACAAAAGTTGCGGGGGTACCATAGTTGGGGTGGGTTTGAAAGGTGGGGGAAGAAGGACTAACGTGGAAAAAAAAGGAGTCAGTCCCTGTGTAAAACACATAATTAGCAAATATAGACCATTGCGGAAACAGATGTGCGGGGAAGTTTTTAAAAGGGAGGGGGAAGTTTGGGGGGGTGGAACGAAAGTGACGAAACGGGAAACCACGAAAGGCCAGTCACGAAAAAACGCAGGAAAAAAAAGGTTATTCTAAACGACGACAGGGGCGGCATCTGAATCAGGGAGACTGGAAAGAGGGAAATGGGTCCGTTAAGGAAAGAAAATTGCCGGGCGACAGGGAATCTGGGGATCCGGGAGTCCAACAATAGAAATGGGGGGAAAAGGCCTAAAAGACCTAAGGGAGCCCCGGTAGGAGCAGGGATCTTCTCAAAGGGGTGCAACAATTACCAGGAAAGACCAACCCGTTAGGAAAACGTGGGGTCAAAAAATGGAACGGGGACGCAGGTGGTTAAAGCATCGACCTTTCCACCGGGGGGACGACGGGAAAAAGTAGGCGAGAAGGGGGGGATTCCGGCGAGGGGTCTTCTCCAGGGATCAGAATAGTTCAAACAGAGGGAACCAGGGTCGGGGTGAAAGTTAGCGTTAGGTAAAAAGGGAGGCTTGAAAATAAGGATACCTTTGGGGAAAAGATCACCCTCACAGGGGGGGAGGTATGGTCGTGGGCGCAAAAAAACACACATTATTAAAGGAACAACATGGAAGAGGGATACGAACAAGCAAGGTGAATGTCCTGATAGAAATTTCATCGGCAGTGCTGGATAAACGGAAAATGAAAAAAACAGGAAATGGCGCCCGCTACTTGAAAAGCTTAATTTGATGGAAAAGAACCTGAAAGGTTAGAAGATGGGGGGAGGAGGGAAGGAACAACTGGAATCCCTTCAGTGGGGACAATATCAATGAACGAGGCTTCAAGCAATTGAGGAAAAGGGGGAGGAACTCTAAGGATTATGAGGGGAAGGGTCGAAGGAGAAAAGTAACCGTCATTCCGGAAGTATCTCCACAAGCGATCCAAAAGAGAGGGATATCTGCGCGAGACGCGAATGATCTAAGGAAGACAATTGAAGGGGAAAAAAAGTTCAGAGAAGATTCAAACAACACATTCTGAAGGAGAAAGAGAGGGAAGTGTGTCTTCCTGGGATGAAAGGGAAAGGAGATAAGAGGAGGAGACTTACCGGGAGCGAGGAAAACGTACAGGGGGGATAAGATAGGGATACCCAGAAGAAGAATCCTGCTTGGAAGGGGAGAATCACTAGAAGTCTCTTTCGAATCGCCCTCACAAAGGAGGCATACCAGTGGATGGACAATTGAAGGGCGGAAAGGGGTGGGGACCTTCGCCCCATAGGATTAAAGAAACGGGGAAGGGGGCACAGCAGTAACGCGATAAAGCCTGTAAGACCATCGTCATGGGAAATCTTTACATGGCGCCCGCCAAGGCCGAAGAAATCTTAAGAGGCAAGTCCAGGGGGGGAGGGGAAATGAGGTTGAAGGGGGAAGGGGGACTCTTGTTTGGGGGCAGAAACAGAGAACTCATACCAAGGTGATTGGGAAGGGGAAGACCAAAGGGAGGGGGTTTATACGTCAAAAACGCGGCCGTTGATAGAAAATTCAAACGCAAAAAACCGACAGTAGAGTCTTTTTTGACCGGAGGGCTCAAGGTACGGTACAGGAAGAAAAAAAGCAAAGCGGAAAAAATTCCAGCAAGGGAAGGACTGCGAGGATGAAGTAGCACGGTGGGAACGAAGCTAACGCCATGCGTCAATTTTAGGGCAGTGTTAATTAAAACTAAAAAGTCCGGGTTGGCCGACGAGAGGGGGAGGGAAGCGGAAGGGGAAGTAGCACGGAAAATAAAAAGGGATGACCTACGGTACCATCCGTCGGCGGAAAAAAAGATGATTATGGGGGGGAGATCCATACTTTATCGGCGGTGCATGGGGGAGGAAAGAAAAGGTGTGGCCTTTAAAGCTTCAGGCCCCGTACAAAGGGACTCTGTAAAACTGAGATAGGGGGGGACAGACCAGGAAGGTGTAAGTTGTGGGAGTAATAAACTCTTAATGAGGTCGAGCGGAGGAGGGGCAGGGGAATTTCGTTCACTGGGGGAAAGGGTGTAATAAATAAAAAATGCGACCCTGTAACCACAATTCATCTAACATTGGTGTCCAGGGGAAAGGTTCTATGGTGGGAAAAGGGTGGGCCGGCCAATGGAATTCAGGTATAGACTAGGGTTGGGGTCCATGCGGGGAGGAAAACGGAAGTTGGAAAAAAGGAAAGAACTGTGTTCAAGGGAAAAAAGTTTGTCACGGGAACGGGCTTTGTAGGAGCCCCTTGACAGAGTAAAGGAACAGGAGGAAGACAATAGATTCCTAGCCCATCAAAAGAGGTGATCATGCGCGGATCTTCCCAACTGGGGGTTGACACAGGGGAGACCAACGGGATTTACTCTAAAAGGGAAGGGGAAAAAAAAAAAAAAAATAGTGTTTATGGGAGAGGGTCAAGAACCCCATAGGGCAAATACTGGGGTAAAAATTGGTCCAAAAGAAAGTTTTTTTGTTTTGTTTGTTGGGGTTGGTTGTGTTTGTGGGGGTTGGGTTGGTTTTGGGGGGGGTTTGGGTTTTGGTTGGGGGTTGGGGTTTTTTTGGGGTTGGGGGTTGGGTTTTTGTTGTGGTGTTGGGGTGGGGGTTTTTTTTTTTTTTTTTTGTTTTTGGGTTTGGGGGGGTTGTTTTTTGTTGGTTGGGGGTTTTTGGGTTGGGTTTGGTGTGTGTGGTGGGGGGGTTTGGGTGGTTGTTTTTTTGGGGGTGGGGTTTGTTGGGTTTTTTTTTTGGTTGTTTTGGTGTTTGGGGGGTTTTGGGGGTGGGGGGTGGGTGTTGTTGGGGGGGGTTGGGTTGTGGTGGGGTGGGTTGTTGGGTTGGGGGTTGGGGTGGTGGGGGGGGGTTTTTTGTTGGGGTTGGGGTTGGTTGTGTGTGTGTTGGGGTTTTTGGTTGGTTTTTTGTTTTTTGTGATGTGGTTGGGTGTTTTTTTTTTTTGGGGTGTTGTTTTTTTTTTTTGGTGTGGTTGTGGTTTTTGGTTTTTTGGTGGGTGTGGGGTGGGTGTTGTTTTTGTTTGGTTGTTTGTTTGGGTTGGTTGTGTGTTTTTTTTTTTTTTGTGGTGTTTCTTGTTTGTTGTGGTGGTTGGGTGGGTGGGTTTTTGGGTTTATTGGGGTTTTTTGTGTGTGTTTTTTTTTTGGTATTTGTTTTTTGGGTTTTTTGTTTTTGTTTTTGTGGTGTTTTTTGTTGTTTTTTTATTGGAAGATAATGTTGGTGGTTTTTTTTTGGTGGTTTGTGGTGTTTTGTTTTTTTATTTTGTTTGGTGGGTGGGGGGGGGGTGTTTTTTTTGGTTGTTTTGTTGTTTTTTTTTTGGGTTGGGGTTGGGGTGTTGTTTTTTTGGTGGGGGTGTGGGGGGGTGTTTTGGGTTTTTATTTTTGTTTGTGGGTTGGTTATGGTGGTGAGGGGGGAGGGGAGGGGAATGTTTTTTTTTGTTTGGTTTGGTTGGTTTGTGGGTTATTTTTTGGTTTTTGGGGGGGTTGGGTGTTTATTATGGTTTTTATGGGGTTTTTGGTGGGTGGTTGTGGGTCGGTTTTTTTTTTTTGGTGTGTGTGTTTGGGGGGGGTTGTTTTTGGTTGTTTGGGGTATTTTTTTTTGGGGGGGGGGGGGGGGGGGGTTTTTGGTTTTGGTTTGGGTTTGGTTTTTGGTTTTGGGGGGGGGGGGGGTGTTTTGTTTTTTTTTGGGGGGGTTTATTGGTTGGTTTTGTGTTTTTTTTTTTGTGGGGGGTTTTGGTGGGGGGGGGGGGGGTGGGGGGTTTTTTTTTTTTTTATTTGGGGTGGTTGTTTTTTTGTTTTGTTGTGTTTTTGTTGGGTGGGGGGGGGTGGGGTTTTTTTTTTGTTTGTTGGGTTGTTTTTGGTTTTTGTTTTTGGTGGTTATGGGGGTTGGGTTTATTTTTTTTGTTTGTGGGGTGTGGGGGTTGTTTTTTATTTTTTGTTTGGTTTTGGGGGGGGGGGGTGGGTTTTGGGGAAGGGCGGCAACACATCCGACCGCAGGCTGTGAGAAAAGAATAAAAATCTTGAGAATAATCGGGAAACTTAGGAAACAAGCACACTATGGTTGGTCAGATCGGAAGGAGAGGGTCCAAAACGCCTGGACAATCCGCAAGAAAAATCGGCGGGCATGAGTCGACTTAGACGTCCTTATCCAGTCTTGGACACTGGAAGAAAACGCGCAAAAATTAATCGTTGGGGGGGAGGGAGGGAGCCCGCGTCTCCTGACAAAAGGCTGGGTTAAAACCAGGGGAAATGGGGGCCACAAAGGGGCGAACTAGCGGAACATGTCCTTCTTTAACAGGGTGATAAAAGGAATAAAAGCGTAATTGGAAAAGGCAACCGTCTGTGGTGGGGAAAAGATGGACCAGGGGAAGAAGATGTTGGTTCTTGCGGGACAGAAGACCTCGCTTCGGCACTGCGGAAAAACCGGGGGAAGACTTGGAGGCAAGAAGGAAATTCGCGATCAGAGCAAATTTTGGACAAAAAGGGTGAGTTTGGGGAGAGGGTTAGGGGGGGCTCCTCCAGGAGAAGAGAGCGAAAAAATGCAGAAAGACAAAAATCCACAGGGAGGTCTGACAGAGGGGGGGAAAATACCGTATCGAGATCGAAAGGACCTTGGGGATAAGAAGAGCAAGACAAGAAAAAAGGGCCTAGTGAATCACCGAAAAAAAAACAGGGGGCTTTCCGGAAAAGGCTTCTGGTCGATTGGTGAACAAAAAAACAGGGTGTTTGGTGAAGGAAATACGAAGGAAGGAGGTATCCACTGGCCCTAAGCCCAGGAAGGATAGCTGGGGGTAAGAGGGTCCACTTGGGAAGAGTTTTAGTACTCGAAAGATAAAAAAGAATTTAGGGTCGCACCTCAAGACCAAATTGAAGAGAAAGGGCTTTTGTTGGGAGAGAAAGGTACTAAATGAATTTAAGGGAAGGGGGGAAGAAGAATGACACAGCATTCAGCTGGGAACCAGGCGGAAAGCAGGCTCCAGGCACGGATCTTCCAAAAAAGGTTTGGTTGATTAAGAAGTTTCAAGAGAGGAATACAAGAATTGTGGTACTAATGGAAAGCAAGGGGGGGCTTGATTACTTTGGGTACCAAAAGGCCAAAGGATACATCTTTACAGGGATTGGAAGGTTAATGGTCGAAGATTTGACTCCGGGAAAAGGAAGAAGTTCCAAAAAGATTTGTGGTCGCCATCAAAACAAAGGGGTGGACTGCTATCTCTCAGCGAACGGTGATGGGCCAGAGGGAATGGGTAAATGAAAAAAACGTGGTGAAGCTGTCAATAGCGTTCAGCATAACCAGGGAGAAACGGGCAATCAATAACAAACGGGGGGACGTGTAGATGATAACAGGAAATCTTTTTGGACGGGGGGAAATATCAGACATCTTGGGACCAAGAACTATACAAGGGTTCCGACAAGAAGGAAAAAAAAGATAGACTGTTTCGCCAATGGTAAAACTTTTGGGGTTGGGAACAAAGGGAGAAAAATTGGTTTTGCTTCCAAAACGGAAAAAGGGACGAAAAAGCACGACGGCAGGGGGAAGGGGACGAACCTTCATTTTGATGGACGAATTAACCGCCTTGGGCTTGGGATCATGAAAAAGAGATGAGGGAACTGATGAGCGGGGAAACGGGAAATTAAGGAATCAAAAAACCTGTCGAATTCAACGGGAGACAGGAGTAGAGAAACCAAAAATTAAAAGTAACCCTCCAGGCCGGAGGAACTCCTGGCTCCTAAAAGGCAAAATTAAAACAAGAAGCCTCAAGCCCGGAAACGGCAGAGGAACCAAAAAAATTAGAAGAAGGGACGCGGGGGTTTAGCTCTAAGGGAAACAAAAAGGGGCCTGTTCAACGAGCCGAGGGATGCTCTGTGTGGACGGACGGGAAGGACAAATCATGGACCAAGGCGATCCAGTCGGTGGAATGGGAACCTGACTACTGGTAAAGGGGCCGAGGCTGTGACACAGAGAAACTATACATTTGGGGAGCGCCCCAAAAATCAACATGGGGGAGGAAGGGAAATTTATGGAAAAACACACATTATTGAAAAAAAGGGAAAATCAGTCGCAAACTGGCCTTTGCAGAAAGGGAAGGGAGATCGGCATTGGCTTTAACCGGGGAAATTCACGCGAATTAAGGACCCCGATCGGTAATAGAGGAAGGTTAAGTGAAACATTTACTTAAGGAAAAATAGGGGGGAGAAAAAGGTAAACATGAACCCTCATGTGAACGATAAAAATGCGAGGGCAATACAGGAGGATGTGTATGGCTATGCGGAAAGGGGAGGATTAGGGGGGCAGGTACTCATGAAAGAGAGGATGGGAGGAAAAAAAGATATTTATCATCCTAGACTGCGTATCCCGAGAAGAGTTTTATATCAATAATTGGAGAAAACCAGTGAGAATCCATGCACAAGGGA
>Ga0179593_1453994_pt1 | contig 13017 bp, 11 predicted proteins | sample CZODoug2_1_08_16_FD_185931 | JGI IMG/M metagenome (GOLD analysis project Ga0179593, IMG submission 185931) | Vadose zone soil fungal communities from Angelo Coast Range Reserve, California, USA - CZODoug2_1_08_16fungal (PacBio error correction) | ecosystem: Environmental > Terrestrial > Soil >...
AGGGCAGACACCTCAGCGAGGAAGGCAACCAACGTAAAGGGAGAGGGGGAGGACTGGGTGGGTATCACTTCAGACAAAAATCAGAAAAGCAAAAAAAACCTAAAAAGAGGAAGGAGACCGACGACGCGCTCCTGAGTTTTGATAGAGAAGACACCGGGCCAAAAGATAGAGAAGCAATGTAAAACGTCCTGTGCTTGGTTGTAAAAAGAAATGAAGAAAAAGATTCCGATCCCGTCCCAGACTCAAATGAAGGAGCCAGGATATGGTGCCAGCACCAGTTAGGTGAGGGGAACGACAAAAAAGACAAAAACGGTCCAGTCGAAAAAATTAAAAATCCCATTAAAGACCCCTCACAGCCCACTCCCACGTCAACAAACAAAGGAACGGGGACAGGGAGATAAACACAGTAAACAGGGGAGAATTTTGGGCAGTAAAGAAGCGAAGGCCAACAGGAAGACACAGAAACCTAGTGACCAGCCAGAGAAAACAGAGAAAAAATCACATGCTTCCACACGAAAAGGGGGGGGAAGAACACTATGGGTCTCTTTTCGTGCCGGTCAAAAAAAAACTCGCGGGGTGGAAACTGGATGGAGAGATAGGTTGGGGGCGAACGGACAAAAGAGTATAAAGCATTTCTTCTGAAAACAAAGAAAAAAAAAAAGAAGGACAGCGACTCGCCCGACTAAGAGTGTTCGCAATTGGGGGCAAAAAAAAGAGACCATCACATCACCTAGAATAAAATTGGAAGAAACCAGAGAGGACAGACGAATTACGCACCAGGAGAAAGAATGGAAATTATCAGGGGGGGGTCCCTAGAAGGAAAAATCACGGGCGAAAACAAACAATTGTAGAAGCATATCCCCAACTCAAAGAGAAACCAAGCCAGTCACCAAGCGAAGTAAGCAGTTCTAATACAAATACGGTAACACCGGCCACACTCCCCTTCCAAGAGCAGAAAAACAGTAACCTCTGTGAGTTACTCAGAAAGCAAGGAGTTTAGAAGAAGTCACAATGAAAGAGAAAACGGTGAAAAAAACGGATCCCTCGTTTCCCACTGTTAAAGTACCTGGCGTCGAAACAAAACGCCCGGCGGGGTCGAACGAACTGGAATCTGGGGGAACGGCTGGGGGGGTGGGGCAAGTCATTTCTGGGACGGGGGATTTATAGTATCGTATGAGGGAGGAACCGGACAAAATGGAGAAAAAAAGAGAGAAGAGGGAAGAAGGGATAAAAACTCACATGGATGACACAAGAGTCCCACGTGGAAGAATCAGACCGGGAGGGTCAGCACTAAGACAAAAAGGTACCCACTTGAGAAAAACTCCCGATTGCTGGAAAAGGGGCAGGCGGAATACTGCAAGACCGATACTCAAAGGGTAACAACGCGAAAAGAGAAAGCAGAACGAGTAATACGGGGAGGTGAGGACAAGCAAAACTGGAAAGAGGCAATAAAGAGCAAGACGAGGCAGAATTCTTCCGAGTTTGTGACGGCGGAGACCGTCGGGAGGATGCCGGGGGTCGGGTGTTACACCAATCAAAAACTTAGCGGCGTGACGAGCCACCTGAAGACACCAACCTTGACCTCATCCGTGAAAATATATACGACAGCAGATCACGTTCTCGCCGTCAACCGGCGGACAAAAAGACAATCAAAGGTCAGGCAATGTGGAGCATTGGGGGGAGGGGACAACACGCGCGGACATGGGAGGGTAGAGCTTGCAAAGTGAAGGCCTATTGTGTCCAAAGCAAGAAAAAACGCGCCTTGGACGGGTGGGTAGAAAAGGGAAGGCGATGAAAGAAACCAAAAATCCGCGTAATATTGGGAACACGGGGGGTGTCATGGGGGAATGCAATTGGAGACCTGAGGTTGACCCAACAAAAGGGAAAGGGGAAATGAGAACGCAGCAGCCTTCAGTGATGGAGAAATGGAAAGAAACGGAACCACCACGGACTCTGACTTCATAAAGGAAAAAGATCTGCAAAGTAATACAATCACCAGAAATCGGGACGGAAGGATGGGAAAAAAGGGAGACCGACCGTGTAATGCGAAATTCGGCGGAGTAGGAGACAGCATGATAAAAAAAGACTATACGTCAAAAAAGAAGATAGACAAGACACATTCTGGGCCGGAGGAATATTAGGCACAGAAAACCACCACAGATCAGGGATAGAAGAATAATGGACCGCCCAAGTTGCGCCCTTCGAGAAAAGCGCGCGAGAAAAGGGATAACTTGTGTGAGAGGGTGACTGAGTCTGCGGTATGGAGAGCAAAAAGGGAAACCAGTTTGACTCAGGGGAAGGGACACGGGAAAATTGTGGGAAAAACAGAAGTGTGTGTGCCGTAGGGAACAGAAAGAAACGACAACCAGGAGAACAAGGAGCGAAGGAAAACTCTGGAAGGAAAAATTGGGGTTGCAACAGGGGCGTCAACGAAACTCTATGTAAAGGGGTTCGGGGGACAAAAAAGCATTTGATCTGAGGAGCAAAAAAAATGCAATCAGGGACCCGAGCAAGAGGCAACGAACCGGGGATGAACAAGACCTCCGTCCTAACGGGTGCACCAAATTAAATCAAAGTGCGGATGGAGGGTGTTGGGAGGCATGAGGTGAACCGTAAAGGAAGCCGCCACCCTTGTGGGCCTTTTGAGAAAGGTGCCCTTGCGGGCCGGTGGGGTGCTGAGAGAAAAGCGTAAGAACCGCGAGCCCGGTTGTTGAGAAGTAGGCCAACGAGGTCTTGGGGGGGCGAGCGGTTTCGCAGCCACATTGAGGACGGAGAGAGACGGATCGGGGGGGAAAACAGGTTGGGATCGCGAACGAGGTGGGGGTGCACTCAAAGACAATTGTGGTGGGGAAACGGAACGTGAAAACGAACACCGGCTCGGAGGGGGATATAAGGGGGTCAACCCCGCCACGGGTCGGAACTCCTGGGGGTGGGAAAGACGACCAAGTGGTGAGTGGGTGTGGGAAGAAAGCCTCTACGGTTGAGCCAAGCTCCGTGGGCCAAGCCACCGAGGGAACACCTCACAGTGTTCCCGTCCAGCCACGTTAACAAGCCAAAAGGAGAACGACGTGGGCCAGGGAAACTTAGAAAAAAAAAACAAAAAAACGGTTTATCTCACCCGGACAACTGAGAGGGACTGTCAGAAAGTTTGACTTGTTGTCAAGGGACAGGGGACTACGGCCACGGGTAACGTAATATAAAAAAAAAACGGGGGAAGGTAATATGCAAACAAAACTGTCTTGTTGGTCACCCGGGGAGGTTGTCGGGGAACAGGTAACTCATAACAGGGGGGGAGGGACCTTCAAAAAACAAAAAAGACCACAGAACGAAGGAAGGCGAACCGTGTAACCGGGGAAAGAATGGAAAAAAGATGGGGCTAGGAGCGGAAGGTCCACCACATACAATGAGAGAAAGCCTGCCAACATGTGGGGTCCCCTTTGGGGGGAAAAAAGAAAAGCATCAAAAATAATCCAACAAGGCCGCTGAATGGTAGGTCCGGTAAGGGCTAGATGAGAGGCGCAAGGTGGAGCCGTTTGGAGATTGGGAGGAAGTGGGTCGACCGTCAAATAGGCCACGGGTAAAAAAGGGGTCAAACCAAGCCCTTGGTGGTGGCCAAAAGAAAGGGACGACCTTGTACTGCAACATCACTGGTGTGGCAATCGGGTCTTCACGGGACGTTTAACTGTTGAAAGGTACCCCGCCTGCTCGGGGACGGAATCCTGTCGGGGGGGACTGGAGTGTAACTTGTGAACAAAACATAAAAGAAAGCTCCGAGGGAGGAGCTGTGAAGAAAGACGTCCTGGGAGCGTGTCCCGGAAAAAAACCTGGGCGGTCCTTACCAGATGGAGGCAAAGGCCAATGGCACCTCTTGGGATTAACCGAGGGGGTTCTGGGGCATTGAAAAAAAACTAGAAAACCACAAACACCGTATGACGAATGTTGGGGGGTAAAAAACCAAAGTGCGAGCTTTGGAGAAAAGCCCTCCAGTGTTCTGAGAAGAAGGGCATGGAAGAGGGAGGGGTGAAAACGGGCCTGACCTGAGGAGAAGTAACTAAAAAAGTGGGTAGAAAAAGAAGACTTTATACTCCGAGCGGCCGAACCAAAAAGGGGTGGGTGAGATCAAACTGAAAGATGTCGTGGGCAAAAGGGAATCGACCGTCAAGTGTACAAAGAGGAAAAAACATAGAAGAGAGCAGAAGGGAAGTCGTACCGCTAACTGACAAACCTCCTTTCAAGAGCCATGGACTGGCACGCGATGGTGAAACCTAAAGCACGTCCGAAAGAAAACGACAAAGGCTCAGGGGGAAAGCTAACGCCGAGGAAAGTCGTCCAAAGAAGGGAAAAGAAGTTCATGTTACAACTAGGTCTTCCGGGGGGACGTCAACAAAAGAACCGCAGACGAACATAAAGATTGAATAGTTTGGAAAAAAACAACAAACCCAAAAAGTGAGAGGGCCACAAGTCGAACACTAGGGGGGTGGAAATGGGCAGCAGCCTTCCTCGGTCACCTCCAAAGCGGTGGGACAGGAAAAACGGAAAGCAACACAGGCGCGCAAAAGGGAAAAACACATCGCGAAAAGCTCTAAAAAGATGGACGCGCAGGGCAACCAGAGGAGGAAGGGTAACTCTGCAGAAAAGACACCGTCCAAAACACCGGAAGAATGGACATGATCTGAAGCTCGGCAAAAAAAAGAGTGCTAGGGTGGGTAACCTTGGCACGGTCTTGTGGAAGTGGATTGGTGGGAGGAAGACACACAAATTCTTAGCAGGATACCATAAAGGTCTACTGAGACGACAGGGTCAAACGTACACGACCCGAAGGAAAATTCAGATAACACGTGGTACTAAGAAGAAAAACAGGACGAAAGGAAGTACAAGGCCTGCAAAAAACGTGGCCCCACGGGGTGATCAGCAAAGTGGGAATACCCGTGGGTCGGACACCGCAAAAGCGTGGGGACCGACGGGGAGGTGCCGGAAAGAAACTTGGGGTGGGGTTTCAAAACAAAAACATTGGCCGGGCTTGCCGACTTTTCAGAATACCAGCGAAAAAAAAAAGGCCGCACCCCTTGGTCACTACAAACAAGGAAGAAAAAAACGCAAAAGGAGGACCGAATTCGCAGAGGGGACATCAAGAGCTCAATTGTTTTCTTGAGAAACTTTGACGCATTGCACTACAGGCCGATCCACCGACACCAAGTGGGCCTACAAAGAACCCAGCCGCAAAGAGAACGTTTTAAAAAAAACAACACAAAAACACAACAGCAGAAACCCTCAAAGGTCCAAAGTGGCCGAGGGGAAAAAAATTCAAAGGGTGTGGGTCGTTAAACCTTGCCTGATGGAATGACCCCACGTTTCAAACGGAGATGAACAACCACCAACATCGCAGAAGAAAAAAAGGGAAAGGGAAAACCAGCCATCATCCGGGAGAAAAGGGGAGAAAAACGAAAAGAAAAAAAAAGGAAAAAAAACCAATGAAGAGTAAAAGCCGGGGGGGGGGACAGGGCCACCTTAATATCTAAGAAAAAAAGGGAAAAAAAGAGAGAAGATAAATACAGGACTACCAGTGGAAGCGGGACAAAGAAAGCCCGAGCAACAGACTGCAACCCCTTAACCTACAAGGGTAGACTCAAAAAAACGAAAGACGATCGCTCAGCTGGGAGGGAGACAATACGCCATCTAAAAAACAGATAAAAAAGGGCCTCGCGAAGGGGGAGTCTAGCCAGGCAAGGAAGGAAAAAAAAAAATACCAAGCTCGTGCACGGATAAGGAAAACATTACTATCGCAAACGGGTGGTGTTCAGAGTCCCAAACCGACCATATAGAGAAAAAAAACAAGGAAACTGAAAAAACCAGCAAGGGGTTAATGGCCACATAACCTATGACAAACCAAGGACTGGAGGATGCGCTTAAAGGACGGCCGGAAGTAAAAAACCAGTCCGGAGGGTCCCAGGTTAAAAAAAGAAAGAAAAAAAGGTCCCGCGAAAGAGCCCGGTGCTGACTGCTGGTAAACAGGGGGGCGCCAAAACTGAAGCCACCTGACACCAAAAACCGAAATCTACTCAGAAATGGACTGGGGTCGGGTCGAAAAGAAAACGAAGCAAACTGCAAGGCCGGGAAAAACCGAAAGGGCCTCTAAACCTTGCCGGAATAAGGACCTCCAGTAGAAACGCGAAAAGGGGGGGGTGGGGCGGAATGCCCAAGAAAATACAAATGCGGCCCCCACTCGAATCAATAACAGGAAAAACTGTTAAGCATAGACAGAAACCGGTCCTGGAAACTGATTTCAAGCCGAGACCAGATCATAACTCGCCAAACGAAGGCTATGGCGACGAACCGAAAGAGGGGGGGTGGCCACGCAAATAGGCAAATCCGCCCCTCAAAAAAAAAAAAAAAAAAAAGAAAGGGCAAAACAAAACTAGAAAAGGCGGTCGGGAAAATCACTGTCAGGTCTGCCCTCGATGCATCCTCATGGCCAAAACGAGAAGGTGCCGATCGAGAGTTTTTTTTTGGGTTTGGGTGTTTTTGTCCCCGAAAAGGACATGGGGATCTAAGATTGCCTCAGAGGGACCCCTGGACCGCGGAATTGGGCCGATATCGGGTACGGGACAGAAGAAGGGAAAGGGCAAAAAATGAAAACAGGCCCTCAAACCGCAAAGAACCCCTCGGGAAAAAAGAAAAACTCGGCAAAGCAGGCAAACGCGGGATGCACTCGTAAAAATGACGCAAAAAAAGGAGCAGGGACTCGCGGCGAATCTGGAAGGGAAAATACCATCCGGTGTGGAACGAACGTGCTCCAAGGTTGAGAGAGTAAGGAGGCAGTGGGGGTGGACACCCAAAACCAGCCACTCTTGGACAAAGGGAAGAAAAAAAAGCGCTGAATGCCCTGGGTCACCATGTGGGCACCGGGGTATACTGCAAAACCATGAGTACAGCCACAGCAATGGCTTTTCGGTCAATACAATATCCTTTTTCCCTCGGGGGCTTGACCGTGGGGGGGTGGAATGTCCCTCATGGGTGGGGGGGGGGGAGCGGGTACTCAAACAGGGGGGAAAGTCTACTTACTAAGGATGGGGGACAAGGAAAAATGGACTGCTTCAGTATAACCTCGGTGGCATTCAAAGGAAAACCTCTGAGGGGGTGACCAGGAAGGGGAAAGCAATCCACAAACTACAACGGTCGCTCCAGCCGAAAGGAAACTCTTCCGTAAAAACACGAGCCCTGTAAGCAAAAGAATGCGGTAGGGAGAAAACCAACCAGACAACCCCTGCCGGGGGGTAAGGCTCTATAGGCAGAGGGGGGTGGACACGAGGAAGACACCGGCCATTCTCAGGAAACGAAGCCCCCGTTAGACTACTCAGCGTGGATCGAAAACAAAGGAAAGAACACGGGTCCTGCCAGCACTGTAGAAAATCACTAGCCAAAAAACATCCTGACGAATTGCCGTTGACAAAAAAAAAAAGCTTGGAGGTGAAGAAAGCGGGTGTACCCGATCAAGACTCGAACGAGAAGAACAAGAAAACAAACAGCAAACACAACAAAAAAGAGAAGAACGGGGGGGGGCTTAGACCACAACAAAAATAGAAGAGACAGGAGAGAAAGAAAAAAAAACTAATAAGTTTGAGGCCCCGTAAAAGAAAAGAAAAACAAAAAGGTCACGGGTGAAAAAATCTAAAAAAGTAAAAACTGGTTCTTCACACGTGCCATCTGTTTAGATGGAGTCTTTGGAGAACAGGGACTCAAATGGGTAGTAAACTAGTCTTGTGGAGGAAAATCTACTCGGTAGGATGTAGGGGGGGAGGAACACATGGTGGGGGGGTTGCAATCTGAAAAAAACAAGGCAAAAAAGAAACGAAGAAAAAAAAAACAGTCAGGAACACAGTGGCCTGTGGGGGTGTGACTGGCTGGGGGGTCAAGGAGAGATCTTTCTAAGTAGCATCCTCTGGTGTGGTCTTTTATGCTTACGTACATGGGGCCTTCAACTTGGGCGGTAAAACGAAAAGGGGGCCGTGTATAACGGAAAAAAAAAAGGGTGCGGGTACTGGAGGGAATTGGGGTGAGCGGGTTAACGTTGACCAACGTCAAAACTTGAAAGGTTCTGGCCCCTCAACCTTGGCGAGTGTCATCACGCGGGACTGGTGCACTCCCCAACGCGTCCGGTCAATGAAAAAAAAGAGAAATCATGGCTCTCTGGGGTTTAAGAAACCTCCACAATGGGGACATGAGAGCCGGCTTTCGTGGACCATTTGCCTCGGGAAAAAAGAAAAAACGCGAACCGCCATGTAAAGTTGAAACTGGAAAGCCAATGAGAACTCTGTTTTGAGCATCAAAATTGAGCAATCAGGGGGCCAGAAGGTGGAAAACGCCGACCAACAACGGGAGGAAAGATGACAATCGTTTTTCTGGTACCGATCTCGGGATTTGACCGGGAAGAGGGTCTCACAAACCAAAGGAGGGAATTAAAGATCTATGAAAAATGCCCCTACAGGGAACGTAGGGAACTTCAAACACTGGTGACTAGTGTAAAAAAAGGGTATGCTTTGGGGGGGCACTGGTTGGAAAAGACAATCCGAGTAAAAAAGCAACCTATTGTTCAAAAGAGACCTCTTTCCGGGAAATGGGGGTGTACGAGTGGCCACACGGCATATGGGGGGATCTAGATGCACCTGGAACCTCTCCAGACCAGAAAGGCGAAAGAGGAACGTCTGACTGGGCCTTTGTTATACCAAACCAGAAGAAGGGGATTTACAGTGGTTGGGACTAAAAACACAGGTGGAGCAGGAGAAAGGATCAAACACGCTGGCTAAAATTTTCATAGTTCAATCGCAAATCAAGGTTCAACAAGACTAGAAAACCGTAGGGAAACCACGCAATTCATCAGACGATTAAGAAACCCCTTCTGACCACAAAAAGCACCTCCCCTCATGTACAAACAGCCAATTGCCCCCAGCCCCCTAAACCAGCAACATAAGGGGAACCGAGCCTAGACCCCCCCAACAGAAAAAGAGTCAAACAAGAACGGTTAACGAAACAGAATCAAACCGTATAGAGCACTTCAAAGGAAACATTGTTTAACTTTCCCAAGGGGCGCTGTTAAGGGAAAAGGGACAGCTCCTGGGGGTGGACAGGGTTTGGGCTTGCAGCAATTACTGGGTTCTAAAGAAAAACAAGAACAGAAAATGGCAAAATCAGAGGGACTTATGGTCCCCACCTCCTCCTGAAGAGTTTGGGACCGTGCGGGGGTCCGTGGGTACTACTGGACCAGACCATCCGAGGGAGGCATGGCAGCGGGCAAGGAGAGAAGACACGTCGCGGGACTCAACGCGTCGGGGGGAAAAAAGGGGAAATGGACATAAGGGCGGCGACCTTTGGAGGCGAGGGGGCATCAAAAAAGAAAAGCTAAACGAAAAAAAAAAGAAAGAAAAAAAAAAAAAAAAAATAGGGAAGGGGGGGGACCGTGAGAATCTGCCGGGACCAGTGCTGAAAACAGATGGTTCTCAAATGTAGAGAAGCCGAGGGCTCCGCGAAAAAAGGTAGACCTCATTGAAGGGTGGGAAAGAACAGGATAGCACCCAGTGTCTCTTCACCTCCTGAGCAAGCGATGGCAAAACTAGAAAGGGGGGTTCGATTATTGACCAAGAAGGAAAAACCGCTAGTGTGTTAGCAAAAGCACACAACGAACTCGAAGCGTAGGCCCACGCACCCCGGGCACGCAGCGGGCAGTATTGAGACCGGTTGCGAAGAACGGTCCCACCCACCGGAAACCCCACCACAAGAAGGGACGGAGCCTAAAAAACGGCTGTAAACACAGTCAGGTCTTGAATGCCCAGGCCCCCGGAGATTAATTGGGAAACAGGGCGCACCGAAGAAAGGGGGGAAACAGTTTAACCAAAAATAAAGCGCGGTTCAATGGGGACATACTTGTCAGAATGCCACCACCTGCCGACAAGGGGGCCGGAAGGGAGACCCTGTGGCTCATGTCGGGGCAGGATTACAGGTGCCCGGGGGGGCCGGATGGCCAATGCTCATGAGACGGCAGGGAAACGACGTTCAACACGCGGAGTGAAACCCCGGCGGAGAAATCTCGGGTAGGGGAAAAGAGAGTACCGTCCCACCGGACCTCAAGAACGGAGGATAGAAAGGTAGCCCAGATGCCTCATACACACAGCGGCAAAAAAAAAAAGGAAACTAACCTCAGGTCAGACAGCCAGTACGCTCAGAAGTTTATGGGTCGGTCAACAAGTCAGGACGAAAGCGGAAGAACCACGAGGTGCAAACCGACTCTTGGGCGTAGCAGTCAGAGGTTTTGCGGAAGAAAGGCGGCAAAGGATTCCTGTGGAAGAAGATGGCTAACGATAAACCACGCGACTAAAAAAGAAAGTCACGACAGTACATAAGGAACTCATCGCACAGGAAAACAAAAACGTGTCAGACGGGGGGGCACAGACTAAAATACGAGTATGATCCTCACCGGCTCAACGTGGAGAAGCTCAAAAAACAAGTCGGCTACGAGTTGCGGGTCGATCGATTGGGCCAGCTCGGCAACGTGGGAGCAGGGCGAAACAAGAAAATAGGCCGGTTTGATAAACCGTTAGGGGGAAACGTCGGGGGCGCCGGCGAGAAGGACCGAGGGGAATTTAACCCGCCAAAACCAAAAAAAGGTGGCGGGGAACGCGCGAACGGTGTCCGGCCTGGGGAAGAAAAAGAAAAGTGGTGGGAATTCGCAACGAATCGGGAGGGGGTGCGGGATCGGGGGGGGGGGGTCTTTCCCCGGATGGGCGAGAGAGAGAAGGTCACAAGTGGGTCAGGGACAGTCTCGAAGAAAAACCGGGCCAACGGGGGGAGAAAAAAAGAAGCAGCGGAACAGGCTAAATGAGTAAGAACGCGCCGGAGTTGATTAGCACGGGGAATCCCCCCAAGTGGGCCCAAGGACAACGCTACTATCTGTGGAAGAGTAGAAAACTTTGGGAGAGGGGAGCTCACATCCACGTGCAGTGATACGGGCGTCCCAGGGGCCAAAACGGGCTGGAGGGGAATGGTAAGAAGATCGATACGGGGGTGAAGAAAGAGAGAGCTGAAACATCTTCAAGATGCTTGTGAAGCGTCGGTCCAGAAGAAAATATGCACACCGTCCGAAGGGTAAGGGGTAAGAAAGAAGGGCAGTCTTGCAACTCGAACTGTGCAAAATCGTGGGGGGGAGCTAGATCACTTCAGGGAAAAAAGTCTGTCTAGCAATGGCCCGATAAAAAAACGGCAAGAGTGTCCCCGCAACATGGGGGCGGAAAGTGGGAAAAAACGGGGATGTTGGGTAGAAAGGGCTTAGGTGTTACCTAGTGATCAAAACAAGCCCGGCTCACACGGGGGTAGATGAATGAATCTCACCATAAGTTTAGGGGAGGGGAACCAGGAAAACGGATCAAAGGGGCAACGGCGGACCAGCAAAATTAGGAGATTCATGGTGGCAAAAAACACGACACTGACGTAGGGATGGGGGGAAGGGAGGAACGCAACGGCCAATCCTATACGGGGAAAAATCGGGATGTTTGTGGGCAACAAAATCAGTTGACACGCAAGAACCAGAACAAAGGCCTTGATTGGTAAAGGGAAAAGTACCGCGAAACAAAACGTGGCCTTCTAAAAGGTGGAGGGAGGGGACGGCACCTTTGGACTAATGGAAATGTATCATTAGGAACGGGCCGCGTAGGGCCACCAGAAGGGAGGGGGGGCGGGCAAAAACGTTTTCGGCGGGTGGGGCAAGCCAAGTCGTGGGGGAGCCAAAAAAAAAAAACCCCATGTACGTTTTGCTTCCGGTACAAGAGAAAAAAAAGACACGCCTGGGCGGTCGTCAGTGGGGGAGAAAAGTTCTTACCCTTTGGGTTGGAGAAATTACGAAGTCTTCAAGCAAAAAGCAAAGTGATAGGGGACCACCCCGAACTTGTAGACTGGTTAAAAAGCAAGGTGCAACCGCGGCGGGACAACTGAGCGGGACGGAACGGTCCATGACAAAAGGTTAAGAGAAAAACCCCCAGGAAGGGGGGCACCTCGCATCAGGTGAAAAGGTCTGGAACGTGCAGGGCGATACTGGGGGCCTTTAATAGTAGCTGCAGAGAGGGCAAAAAGGTGGGGCAGCAAAAAGTGGGATTGTTTTGGACAAACGTGCAAAAACTTGTCGTCGTGCCCGGACGAGCGAAGTGGGCGGGACTTCAAACCACCCAAAGTCAGAAAAAACAGGGAAGCTTCACGTTGTAAAACGAACAAGAACGTTTGGGATGATGACTGGGAAAACTCGCCCACTGCGCCTGCAGCCTGCGCGACGGTCGAGGGGAAAGCCTGGTGGCAAAAAGGAAACAAATTGAAGAGAGGGCGCGCTACATCATCAGGGCTGCGATCAGTGGCTTCACCACACGGGGTCGGGAAAGTTAAAAAAACAAAGCAAAAGGGATTTTAGTGAGAGGCGACTGCAAAAGAGAAAGAAACAGCGGACACCGGGGTGCCCTTGAAGGGGGAAGGGGGGGAAATTTGGTAATCGGATAGGGCGTCTATGGAATGTCACCACCTGGAACAACGTTGGGTTGGTCATAAGGACATGGGCTCCACCGTTGGCTACGCAAAGAACAAATGGGGCGTAACCACTACTGACGGGCACACGCAGCTTGGAAATCAAAAAATGGAGTTTTGGAAGTTGTAAATTCAAAAAAAAAAGAAAACGAGGTTAGTAGGAAAGTGAGTTGGGAATCTCAACGAAAACCGCCGGACCGGCACGGAAGGGGCCTCTGAAGAAGCAAAATCTCCGTGTGTGAAACGATCCAAGGCCCGGGTCAGGCACAACCAAAAAAGGAACGGCGTAGGACCAAGGGGGAGCACCAGATTTTGAACGTCGATCCAACCCAAAGAAAAAAAGGATGAGTGATGGGTGTTCGTCGGGGGGGGCTGAAAGGCAAAGGTCGATGCACCCGAACAAGGGGAAGTATCTGCGACAAACAAAAGGGGTGCGGTGCTAAAGGGTGCCAAAGGAGAAGC
>Ga0179593_1490894_pt1 | contig 13017 bp, 17 predicted proteins | sample CZODoug2_1_08_16_FD_185931 | JGI IMG/M metagenome (GOLD analysis project Ga0179593, IMG submission 185931) | Vadose zone soil fungal communities from Angelo Coast Range Reserve, California, USA - CZODoug2_1_08_16fungal (PacBio error correction) | ecosystem: Environmental > Terrestrial > Soil >...
GTGGAAACTCTTGGAGCCTTGAGGAAAGGGACAGTCGGCAGTCCAAGGGGAAAACGCGATCTAGGCTATCTAAGGGGATGGGGCCAGTGCAAGAAAGGGCAATACGGTTGAGAAAACCAGCGGTAAAACTTCGGAAAACAAATTTGTCGGAATGGGCGGACGCGCGGGAACGTGGGCGGGGACGGTGATACAGAACACATGGAAGAAAGTCAATGACTCCGATCCCGTTGGACAGGTAAAAATGCAATGCAGGGACGTTATAAGGGCAAGAAACACTGTCCGCATAGTGGTGAAGGTGGAGTTCTTAGTCCCTGCTCTAATCGGAGGTACGGGTTTCAACAAAGTCCTAGGACCATCATTAACTACTGGGTGTGTGTACAGGACAAAAAGTTCTGCCTGTAGCATCCAGGACCGCCATGTACGGGGGAGGGAACGCTTTCAACAATAACTCCTCGGTCCAATGCGAACTAGAATTTAAGCTTCATCGGGCTAGGGGGGGCGGGAGAAAATTAGAAACACGGTCCCTAAGGCAACCATGCCGATGTGCGGGCCGAACGAAATCTCTTTTCTTCCGGCATTTTCAGGCAGAATACCACCAGTCCTGCCGCGATGGGTGGGGTGGTAAGTTCTAATGGAAAGAGAAGGGAATCGATTGAAGGAGTGAGCTATGGGAAAAAAAAGGTAGGGCAACTTCTTAAACGACCGGATAGCGATTGGCCGAAAAATCCAACGCGGGGGTTGGTGAAAAAAAATACGTCCCCCCCCCATATTTCACAGGAATATACATTAGAGAAAGGGCGGTATCGTCATACGTAAATTGGCGGGTCTTCATCAACATGGAAAAAGAGGACGGTAGCTAATACTACTGCGGAGCCATCGAATCGGCATGTCCCCCGATAGTGTCAGGGGGGGGATTGATCGGGGAAAAAAAAGCAAAGAACGGGATCTTATCTAAGCTGTTACTGTACGTGAACCTATTATTCGACCGCGGCTGCGGATAAAGACAAACACCGTAGACATCTGTGGGGGCGCCAGGTAGGGGAATACTGGTGATTTTCTAAAGTTCCTAATGCTGCGTGGAAGACCAAGGTCTCTGGCTGGGGGAGTATTGGAGCTGGCGGTTACGGGGAGGGATCAACACTACCGACTGGATCGTGTACGTGGGAGCTAACTGGACGGGGGAGGAGGCCGTAATGTTGGGGGGTAGCACTACAAAAATTGTTCAGCTGGGGCACAGCACCGCACCGAGGGCATTACTGAAAAAAAAATGCAAACAGAACAGTTCATGAGAATGGCGATTGGAGGACCTTAAAGAACTTGGGTCGGTAATAGCGCGCGGTAAAACGTCCTGGATTTGTCTTAAAGGGGGGGGTCAGGAACTAAGTTGGAAAATAAGGCTGAAGAAAAACGACCTATTGCTCAAATCGGTCGGGATACTTCATTGGGTAAAGACTTCTGAGACAGTAGGAAAACAAGTCTCTAGGAATGGGTCTCAAAACGCATCCTGCAAGAAAATCGATTGAAACAGAAAAAAGCAGACCAGGGAAGTCTATTCTGGCAGCGGGCCAAAAAACTCAATTTCAAAAACGAAGCGGCACGAACCAAACCAGCGGGCAAAAACGGACGAATGGGTGACGTCCGAAAGATCGGGCAGCCTTTTTTCGACCGGGCAGTAAATGGGGCAGAAAAGCAATTGTCTTTAAAAAAAAAAAAATAAGCGTGGGGCAGGTTTCAAAACACGAAAACCACTGGCGGCAGAAAAGACAGGGTAAACAAGCCTCAGAAAACCTGTTAAAACGAAACCTGGGCAAAAGGCGGGGCTTTTCTACAGGGGAACGAAGGAAAAACGAAAAGGATGAAAAGCATATTTGAACAACCAGAACGGGGGGTATGCACTCACGACAAGAGACCAAAAAGATAAATAAAACATTTGGCATGGTCAACTACCGATTACACAAGGATCCGACGTTTCAGTGAAAGAGACTGAAAATGAAAATTGCTTGTGATATCACAATGATCTACAATTGGGGCGAAGGAGGTGCTTGCGAAATGGCATCAAAGAAATTTATACAAGGGATGAGCCGACCGCAAATGAGTCGGGCAAAGGAGTCAGGAAGAAGTTTGAGGCACATAAGTGCTTGGAAGAAAGGGAGGGGAAAGGTGGTGCAAAGGACAAAGGGGGGACATTCCTCAAAGGTATGAGAAGAGAGAAAAAATCAAAATCTAGACTCCAAACACAAAGAGAGCCACGGACGGGGGAAACGTAATCTGCAGTGAAAGAACGCCAGTTCTTTAGAGCAAAAAAAGGGGAGAAAGGGCACAAAAGGGGGGGGAGGGGAACACCTGGAACGGGCCTCAATAATAGTAACGCTTTGTTTGGCAAGCCCATCCAAAACTTTGCAAAATCAGGGGGGGGGGGGGAAAGAACAGAAGAGCACACAGTCGCCCAAAAGTCAGAAAGAACTGCTCAGGAAGAACAAAGACCGACCCTGTCCACGGATGGGTAAGAACGACTTTTTACAAGAAAAAACCGGCATGGGGGAAGCTTCGAAAAGTGCGTGTTAGAACGACGACGAAAAAAAATAATAAAGTAAACCGGGAGAACAAGTACTATATCAAAGTAACTCAAGAGAGGAACATCGGCGCTCTGACGGGGCACCCGAGTGAGACTGAAAAAATGGAAAGTACAAAAGAACAGGAAGAGAGCCATGAAATCGGACGGTAAAGAGTGCTCACTGTCAACGGCAAGGGCGGTAAAAAGGAAGGGCCAAGCTGCGGGCCTACCTCAAGGGGAGGAATACGAACACGGAAAAGACGGAGCCAGACTACGTAAGTGAGGGCTTGCATTGACAAGAAAAAAATCGAGACAGTACTCCTGGTTAAAGTCTTCTACAAGTAAAAAAAAAACCGGGAGGAAGAGGGGAAAATCCCTCCAGACAAAAAAGGGGGTAAAAGGGTGGGGAAGGGGAAAAAATCAGAGAAGGGAAAGGGGAGGATGGTAAAAATCCTGGAGAGAATCTCTTTAGGGCTCTTCGTGACAGGAAAAGAAAGAGGGTAAGCTAGAATATACCTATATGGGAAAGAAGGGAGTGGGGAAAGGCTTCAATCTGAGCGAAAAAAAAAGAGAACAAGGGAGGGGGTGGGTTCTGTCAGGTCAAATCTAAACCCTCGAATGCAATCGGGGGGTGGGAGAACAACCAGGGGAGTATAATTAATGGAAAGGGGATGACAAAGAAGGGGGGGGATAGCGGGGGGCATCGAAACGACAACAATTCAATGGGGGGGGGAGTAGTGTGGGTGCCGAGAGGTTAAAAAAAGAAATGAAATGGGAAAGGCTGGGAAAATATGGTCTCATTCGCACTACCATAGGGAAGCTAACACGAAATGCGGAAAAGGGATAGAAAAGAAAGCACCGGGGGTCTTGACCCGCGGAAGGGGAAAGGAAGGGGGAAATTACCTACCCTGGGGGAGGAAATGTACAAATTAAGACAAAAGGCACAAGGTCAGATAATTTGTGCAGAAAAAAGGGACCAGTTAACCTAAAAAATAAGGGAGTCAGATTTAAGAGGCAGCTAACGTGCATCTGGACCGGACAACGGGGAGTTTGAAAATGGGAAGCACCACGCTAGGGTCGACCATGCACTAAATCAGAAGGTCCATCAAGGGGGGAAAAAAACGTCGCAGAGTCGAAACTGGTAGGAAGTTGACAGGGTACCAGAGAGGGAAGGGGGGGGAAAAAGGGGGGAAAAATAAGGAATGTCCGTCGCGATTCCAAAAACGGGACGGAAGTTACCCATCTTTAGATTTTGACGCTCAGGTGCGGAAATGAATCTAGCCCGTGGGAAAAGGGGAAAGGGGAACGAGTGTCCAGGTTCTGCACATGTGGGAAGCGTGGTGAATGTTTCAAAACCTAGGGAGCACAGTGGGGAGAGGGGGGGCAGTAAAACACCTGAGAAGGGAAAACTAATGAGACAGGGCAAAAAAAGTGAAAAAAAGCGTACTATGCTCGTTCTGCGAGAAGACGCCAGGGAGTTTCGGTAAAGGGAAGAAGGTCAATCTGGTTTTAGTCATTGAGAAAAAAGCAGAGGGGAAAGGGGTAATTCTACTAAAGGAAAGGGAGACGAGGTGTTCGCCTAGACAGTTACAGTCACAAGTCAGGTTCCGGTGTTGGAGTTCGACCAAGAGCTATCGCGAAGGTCCTAACGCAAAAAAAACAGGGAAAAAAGCCAGAAAAGAAAGACAGATCTTTCCGACAATAATATGCTGCCGGAAAACGAAGGGAGGAGCACAGAATGTGGGGCTACAAATCAAGGGGGGGGGGGGGGAACCAACTATGGCGGCCGACAAAAGGGACTCGACACAGAAACGGACCCCCACAAAACAAAGGATAAATTAAAAAATGAACAGAAATCGAAAAACCATAACGAAAAAACAACATCCACAAACAAAAAGGGTAGTGTCGGGAGAAGAGAACCCTGCGGTTTGGGGGACGCTGAGGGGAGAGCTTTTGTCTGCTCTGACCAACATTTCGAACGAGGAGGCGGAGACTCAGCGGGGGTTGAAAAAAGGGGGAGCTCTAAGCCAAGGTGGTCGAACAGTTAATCAACCGGCAGACGGAGGAGATTACAAAAAAAGAGGAAAAACTTTTCAAATAAGGGAAACGGGAGAGCAGAGGCGGGTCATTTGGTCCGAAAATCACGGGTCCCTCATAGGCAACGGAAACTTTGGGGGGTCGACGAGGTCATCTGAACTGTTCAGGGTGCCAGGCTAGGTCCACAGGGGAAAGGGAAAGGAACTGTTTCTCAGAATTGACAATCGTGGTTCGGCCGGGGGGGAAAAAAAGAGTGAAAAAGTAAAAAACCCCTTTCGGCGTCAGGGCAAAAAGGCCTCCAACAATTTGCTAAACTTACAATCTACGCCCCCGAGGAAGAGGAAGGGAGTGATGTACGCTCAGAAAAAATTGGGGCATGAGGAAGGGAAAAAAAAAGTTGGCCCTGCTAAAACACCTCCTAAAGGGGAGACCGAATACAGCCTGCCGTCTAGGAAAACGCATTGTACAGTGGGGGAAATGGTGAAGAAAGGTTTTCGAAGAAATCGCACCGTCGGGGCAGCGGGTGGAGGGGGAATAGCATGGAACCCCATACGGGCCTAGTGACATCGAAATCATACAGGAGACGAAACCCGGAGGGTGGGGCGTGGGGGGTGAGCTGGGTGTTACGTGCAGAGGTGTGTGGACAGTGGTGTGGAAGGGGGGGGGCCATGGCTCAAAGGCCGAAAGAAGTCAAGGAGAAACAAAAAGGCAGACAACAGGAAAGAAGGTCCGGTATAAGAGGCAGAGAACAGACAAAGGAGAAAGACAAGCAAAAAACTATTGAAGATAAGCGGTGTTGGGTTTGAGGAGCGGTAAAAAGCGGTGCATCAGTTGGCAAACGAGCCCAGAAAGGTGGAGAAAAAAGACCAGATCTAAAGAATCAAGGGAAAGGGTCACTCCATCCAAAGGGGATCGATACAGGGCGAGGGGGGCATGTGAAGGAGAAAAAATATGTGGAGGCGAAGCGAAGGAGGATCTGGAAAAAAATGGGGAAAGAAAATCATCTGACTATGTCTATCCTCGAAGATGAAGAGGAATTTAAAACTGCTTAGACATCAACGAGTGGAAGGAAAAGGGCAGAGGAGGGACCTGAAAAAAGCCATTCTAGTCCGGTAACCATCGGTCAAGTACTTTCAGAGGAAACCTACGACCGAGGGCGACGAGGGAAAAGGGGGCGCGATTTCGGGGAAAACCAGGATAGCAGAAGGGAAGCGATTTTGGGGTAATGAACCAGCGCAAACAAACGAGATCTGGAGATGACTCAAGCGGCACACATGTTACGTCCGGTAGAGAAGGTGAAAGCGAAAATGAGGGCAAAAAGATTCCGGCCGTAAGTGATCGAGTGCAAGCAAACGCCTTTTGAGCGTGTTGACCCGGGGAAACGCGCAAGGAAAGGGCCGGGAGTCTTTGAAACCAGTCCGACGAGGGAATAACGGTCACAAACTAGCAGATTGATACGCCAGTGAGAGTGGGGGGAAAAGAGAGAGGGCTCAGGGGACACTCAATTAAAGAGGCAAAAAAAAAAAATATGGACCTATAATTAAAGTGCTGGACACGCGATGCAAAAATTTCGGAACATATTTACCTGTCAAACAACCGCGGTAGGGACGTCGACTGAGCAGGATTAGGTCTGAACAAAGACAAATTCGTTAAGGAGTCGTGGAAAAGAGACAAGCGTGTCAGGGACCAGGGGTTCAGTCTACAGTGGGATGACACTAGGGGGCGACGGCGGCAGGAAAGTACGATAAGACTCGGCACAGAGGTGCCTGCAACTGCTTCAAAAAAGCAACATTGGGTCTACCGATCTCCAACAAAAAAACAAAGTAGTACTGGGTAGAAGGATGGGGTGCACAAAAGCAGGGCTACGGGGTCTCCTTCCATTCGTCATACGAATTGGGGAAAAAAAAGAAGATCTAAGTATGCATTGGCTAGGAGTCAGCAAGTTATCTTTCAAAGGGGGGCGAAAACGAAGTTTTCGAATAAAACTTTCTACCGCCTTAGAAAGTTTTAACGTGTTTACACTAAACGCAAAAAGGACTGGAAAGACTTCGATTCGAAAATCAGAACGACGGTTTTTTGACGGATCAGGGAAGGCAGGGGACGCAAAGTGAAAAGACGAACCAAGACCAAATTAATATGCGGGCCATACTGGAAGAGTGAGACGCCCAGGCGCGAAATCGAAGTAGGGGGAAAAACCCTAAAGTAATTATAAAAATCATGACTTAAGGGCACTTGAAGGAAAGGTGCTCCCCTCTTGAACGAACGAAAGAGACGAAAAAATTCTTGGGGGACATGGTCGTACGGTCTGCAAAACACAAAAGAACCGTGAGGGGAGGAGACAAGGAATGGCACTCAGACGCATGGAAAAGTTGGGGGAACGAATTAGATCTCAAAACTTCACAATCAACGGGAACTGTATCGAAAGGACGGTAAAAAGAGTCTTCATAACTACGAAAAGTTGTGGTGGACGGGGGCTGGGGGGAAAAGGGTAACCTAAACCCGGTCCGAGGGCTACGGTTTTGGGGGGAAATGCACAGAGACGACCAGGCGAAAACCTCATTGGCTGACTGCGGCGCGGGGAGGAGGGGGAAATCCTGAAGAAAAGTCACGGAAGTAGCGAGGTCCACTATTAACCTCCGCGGTGCGGTCAAATAAGGGAGGAGGGTAGGTCGCACGCACTAGAGGCGGAGAGGTGACAACGGAATGAGAGGTTACGCTCCCATTGAGGGAGAATGAAAGCTCTCTACGAAGGGGAGAGCAATACGCAAACCTATCTAAAACTTGGGGGGTGGGATTTGACCATAGTATGGCTATCGTATCGGGGAAAAAGGGGTATTGGAGGAAACGTGACAGATGATAAAGGTCCCGGGTTGGCTAGTCTCTCTGCAAGAAAAAAAAACAACCGACAAAAGAGGCTTTGGGCATAGCATGTGAGAAGGGGTGGGGGCGACTGCTTTTCAAATCGACTGGGTGGAAAAGTGCAGGGATTCGGGGCTTAGGATTTACAGATGGGGGGGTTGTTAAGTGGGGAGAAGACTCCACATACCAGAAGGAGAAATGAGGGGGGTCATCCATTATCTCCTTGCTGGGACGATGACGCTGGGGGAGAACACTCATATTTTTCCACTAGAAAAACGAGCGAACTAATTGCAAAAGTTCCGAAAAAAAGTTTGCCTGCCAAAGCCTTGGGGATGTGGAGAATCCGAAGGGGGGGGGAAGGAGTACGAATCGATCTTCTGGAATTAAGAATGCGAAGTATGGGGGTTTCTCGGAGAAAGGTCAAGAACAAACGCCGGAAACGAAAACAGACGGACGAGTACCTAGGTCGTAAGAGTAAGGAAAGCATGTTCAGGAGAAGGCGGGAGGGACAAAGATCCGCAAAGGGAAAAGTCTTTTTTAAGGGTGAAGCAAAAAGGCATCCTTCCTACCCCGAAAAAATTGGCAGACTAGGGACCCGCGCGATGAGGGCTTATAACATCAGTCCGACAATCGTGTAGAACTAAAGGTCGACCAACATAACCTTGTGTGATGGGACAGTATGGGGTTTGGAGTCCGTAAATTCTGGTAACGAAGGGGAGAAAAGGGAAAAAGCTGGTTTGAAACGGTAACGAATTTGCTTTCAGCACCCGAGGAAGGGGGGGTAGGAGGGAGGACCCACAGGGAGGCGGAAGAAAAGGGGGGAAAAACGGTTCTCCGGAATGAAGGGAGGGTCGAACAGGGGGGAAGCTCGCGAAAAAAAGGAATCGAAAGAGGGTACACAGGACAGGGGAGAAGAAAACGAAATAGAAATATCAGTAGAAGGTGTTTCCGACTTGAAAGACTAGGGCCTAGTCCCTTTGGGTAGTGAGAGGGAAAAAAAGTCGTAATAAAGCATGGGGGGGGTAACTAGGCAGGGGAAGCCAATGCTCTCGCGGAGTTGGAGTTCCTAACACTCATACTGTAGGTTGGGAAACCGGCTAGCAGACCAGTGCTGAACGGAATTGGAGGACGGGGGCGGCGACGAAAAAGAGGGGGCAGGACAGGGGGCGCGCGGGCTGTCTCCCGGGGGGGTGGGGTTAAAAAAGGGAGCTGTGAACTTACCCAAGGGGAATGGGGACCTCCTGTGAGGAGAATCTATCACTCCTAGGGATATATTTTGTGGGCACTGAGACCGCGAAAAGCATTTGACGGAGGGAAGACTATCACTCACGCCATAGGAGAAGGAAAACAAGATCAAAAGGGTAAACGACGGAAAAGTTGAACCAGAGGGCATACTGTCCAAACTAGGGGGAGAAAACATCCAAACGGACCGTGTGGAGAGCAGTTGACACGAAGAGAGGTACACATTAGGTGAATAAGAACAAACGAGCAAAACGGAAAGACGAACCTTTTAAAGGGAGGATATTAAGAACTGCACTAAACTGGAAAAGTCACGCCTAAGGGGGGAAAGTGCGAAAGTTGTTATACGGAAAGGGACACTATAGCTAAAGAAACTGGGTATGACAAGGACAGGTAAAAATCCGAAAAACTGACAGGCGAGATGAGCTTTTCCGTGATTGAGGGAAAAGAATGTTAGGAGGGAAACGTGAATGGGTTGGCGATGGACAGGGGGGAAAATTCCTCAACGCCAAGTGGTTGGAGAAATCGCCGGTGAAGGCTGCACCATTGAAAAGCCATGCGAGGGAGGGACGGCGAAGATCCTTCAGTACTGGGTGAGTAAAAACAAAAAATCGGTAAATCTCTTTGACAGGGGGGCGACGGGGATGTGGGGAAAACCAGCTACTGACCGTTAGAGACAAAATTCGGAGAAAACCATGCCGGTTAGATGTTAAATGCGTGGGGAAAGGGGGGGACGGGAGAGAGGATCTTAGCAAAAGTGTGCATATCGGAGGGAAGAGAGAGCGTTCCAAAGGACTTCCATGGGCTTAGGGTCCTGGCAAACGAAAAGTGCAGGTATAGGAAGGGACATGAACCGGGCGTAAAAAAATCTCATGCGGACAAACTACTAAACAAGGAGGGGGTGGTCTTGGGGTAAAAAGTTCAGAAATCCATCGTAATCATATCTAGCTCAGGACATAAACAACACGAACAGAGGGGGAATGGGGGAAGAAAATAATGATATACTAGCAGCACGGTAGGGAAAAGGAGGAGAAAAAAAACAAGGGCGCTGGCTCTGGGAAGTTTTAACGAGGAGGGAAAAAGCAGGGTGACCGGCAAGGGGCATGGAGTCCAGAGGAGAAGACTACTACGCCAAAGCGAGCATAAACGGGAAGAAGGCTCGCACGGTCTACGTGAAAAGGGGAATTAGATTAGTGGAGTTAAAAATGAACGAAGTAACCTAGAAACGACATTTAGACGTGAGGTTAGATCTACGTCGATGTAAGGGCGGAACACGTACAGGGATTTAAAAAGCAAAAATTCGGTTGCATTCTCAAAGTAGAACAAGGGGGACAGGGCGACGAGGGGGGGGAGTGGAGCTTTATCAGAATCGTAGCCAAAGCAGAGGGACAGACACAGGGAGGGGCAGGGTAATATTACCCGCAGCAACTAAAAAATTCAATGACGGACGGAAGGAGTCTACAAAGATGTCCACATCCTATAAAGAAGGTTCTAGTTAGGGGCTCATGGCTAAAAAGGTTGGCCTTCAGTGGGAATGAGAGGATAGAAAAGCGCCCACTTCGAATGGGGGGGGTGACACACCACAACTGTGATGGGGGGAAATTTATCAAAAGACAACACTGCTTGGCTTCAGAAGAATGGATGTACGGGGTGAACGAGTGTTCGACATCAAGTATTGTGCTCTCGATGTGGTGGGCTTAAAAAAGAAATGGGTGTCTATTATTGCGTGCACACGTCATGAACAATGTTGTTTCTATTGTTACTGCAAAACCACTCGGTCGGGAAGAAAACTAATTCGGGGACGGACGTGAAAAAGGGTCAAGGGCGGAAATTCGGGGGCTGCTTGTCAAATCTCGACGAAGGCGAATGCGGGAAGGAAGAAAACGACAGATATAGGTGGTTGCAAGTCGGTAGCGGAGAAACACGGCGAGTCAGGCTGGTATCATGCTATGCGGGACCGAGTGAATTCCATTTTTACAACGCAATTTGTCAAAAAACTGTCCGGCACAGGAAAAAGCTGGGAGGCCAAGAGACTAACAGGCGAATCCCATCAGACAAGGGCTTGGCACCGTCCCTCTTCAATAAAAGCTTATAGAAAAAAAGAAGAACAAGGGAGAGTCCGTTTTAGTCCCCCCTAGGTACAAAAAAAAGTTCCTCTACCTACCCGTTGAAAATCGTAGGGGAAAAAAGGACGCATTCTCGGGGGGACAGAGGGGACGTATTAAAACTCGGGGAAAAAACTAAAAAGGAGGAAAAAACAGAGAAGGGTTTGAAAACCGTGGGGGGAAGAAATGTCAAATGGGACAAATTCGTCAAAGCTTAAAAAAAAGGGATTTGGAACGTGGGGAGAGTCGACGCAGGGGGGGTTTCTACCTGCACAGAGGAAGAAAGGGGTTAAAAATGGTCGGAAAGTGCAAAAGAAACAAAAAACCACGTTTCAAGTTTACCGGCAAACGGAATCAGGGAATTGGAAACGAAACCCTCTGGAATAGCGGGAGCTGTCGGTTGTGGGGGGTCTCTATCTGTCATTCAGCGCGGTTCGAAACGATAAGAAAGAACCAGACCAAGAAGGGTGAGTGTGGGAAAGGGAGGTGGCGGACGGAGAAATGAAGGTACAAAAACACGACTTGCGCGAAGGAAAAGCGCAAGACGAAGACAAGTGGGAGAAGGGAAAAAGAAAGGAAGAATCGGAAACAGGGACCGGGTCATGGTAAACTCTAAAAAGGTTTCATTAACGGGAACATCCCCGTGACAGTGGTAAAGACCGATCTAAAGGGAACCGTCAATCCGGCAACCGCTAGATATCAGGGAAAATGCGGGGGGGCCTTACCGGGGGGCGGAGAGCAACCGTAGGGACTCGGATTGCTGGGGGAAAGAATGCAGGTACGTCGAACACAAACTCAACGGAAGAGCAACGAAGAAGCTCTCTAAATTATGGTATGGCTAGAGACAGGAGGGGGGTTTGTGAATGAGCGTTCATGCACGAATGGCCACAAGGCGTAACACTTCCTCCACGCACTCAACAGACGGGCGAAAAACAGAGAAGTCGAACGAGAGGGCACTCACCATCTCCCGCCCGGCGCTCCAAAAAAAAGCAAGAGGTGGTTTTATGGAGGCGGCGCAAGAAAGGAGACAATTCAGTCAGGTGCAACCAGCAATTGGGGGCATCGGAAAGAACAAAGGGCTCAGGTCACGGCAAAGCCCGCGTGATCTAAGGTCTCGGAAGTCGAACGAAAACGACGTCGGTAAAATCGCTCAAAGAATGCCTCTGAAACGGGAAAAGACCATCCGGGAATCTGAGAATGAGAGACTCGAAAGAGGAAAAAAGAGTCTCGTCTGAAAACATAAAGCTACTGGGGGACAAGCAAAAGTCAGAGGACTGACAGGAAAAAAATCGACTATGAATTCTCATCGTTAAGGGCCAAAAAACAAAGAATCGAAACCGCTTGAGCTAGTTCGGTTGGGTCTCTTAAACCAGTGGGCAGGAAAAACTCTCTATAAGGAAGAAGCTGGATGTGGAAATGTACTAAAAAAAAGGCTTCAAAAATCAGGTATGGAAATAACATGCGTGTGAGGATTACTCCAACTAAAGGAGGGAAGGTGGACTTACTTTATCTAGTTTTCAGGTCTCCGCAGAAAGGGAAATCAAAGGTGAGAGGATTAGTCCGGATACAGGATTACATCGCATTTCGTCACTCCAGAACCTAATGTGGCCACAGGGGTCTGGTTGGTTCAATTAGTGGTGTGAAAGTGTGGGGTGGGAGGCGAGAAAGATCCTTACGACAACAGAGGGTGGCTGACAGGACGTTCGAAGTAGTGTAGCATCACCATAGTCCTCATCCGTCGGGAGTTACTGGACATTCATTTGGATCCTCTTGTCGCGGCAGCTGGATAAGGGGACAGGGACATGTGTCATGGACAGTGGGGGGGCAGTGGGTCTCGGTGAGTAAAGAAGGACTCATGAGCGTTAGGAATCCTCCGAGAATCTCGCGGTTTACGCGCTGGGAGCATCTTATACCTCTGTACCATCAATTAGGGAAATAAGGCTTTGAATCAACCGTATCGTAAAAGTTCTCATTCTATCTGTCACTCAACTTTCAAGGGCGGGGCGAAATACGAACAGGGAAGAGGGGAATTTGGGTCTTTACAACCAAAAAAACCTAGGGAATCCTCTAGGCCCAGGATCGACAACTGAGGGGGGGACCACTCTTGCCGCCTTCACGTAAGGGTGGAATATTCACTGCAGCAATGAAAAGAACATTCTCCTACTTTTTAAAACGACGGCCGAAGGAAGTAAGAAAAAAGAGAAACGTCGTTTGACGAAAAAG